>JAABUQ010001022.1_pt1 | contig 63031 bp, 36 predicted proteins | sample 5560001 | NCBI WGS metagenome assembly JAABUQ01 (sample SAMN10711888, study PRJNA513371) | rock metagenome | isolation source: Antarctica rocks | place: Antarctica: Victoria Land, Finger Mt nord | collected 2015-12-18
CTGACCCCCGGATGGCTATGAATCTTCGCCTCATCATAACTATCAAACAAATCCCCCAACGTCCTCTTGCTCTTCCCGCCCTCCACCTCCTTCTCCAAGAAATCCAGATTATAATACGTATACCGATCAATCACGGCGACGCCCACATCATTATCCGCATGATGGCTATAGCTACTCTGATCAATCTCCGAGCTCCCCGTCGCAATGATATTCGGCGAGTAAAACCGACTATACATCGTATTCGCCTGGCACGTATCGATCATAAACAGCATCTCGCGATACCTCCTCTTCTCCCACATCTGCTCAAACGCGTCTGCAAGATCCCAGCTCCCAATCTCCTCGCTGTCCTGGAACTTGAGAAATTCATTGCCCCCATGCCCGGTCATGTAGATCAGCAGGTTGCTGCCGCTGTCGCTGCCGAGCCGCTTCCCGCGCGGGACCTCCTCAGGGAGGCGGTCGGTCAGCAGCCGGATGAAGGCCTCGACGGTGACCTCGTAGCCGCGGTAGTCGACCTCGATGTTGTCGCCGTAGAGGTCGAGCGCGCGGTCGGCGTTGTTGTAGACGGTGCCGGGGAAGGCGTTGCGCGGGTTGCAGGCCATGTCGTCGGGGAGCATGAGGATGATTTGAGAGTCCGGGATGCCGAGCCGTTTGACGGTGCGGTAGAGGGAGAGGACGTTGGCGAGGTGCCGGTAATTGAACCAGAAGCGGGAGGTGGAGACGAGGACGGCCCAGTTGGAGGTGTGCTGGGCGGGGGTGAGGAGGGGGAGGAGGGAGAAGGGAAGGAGGTGCAGGAGGGAGAGCTTCATTGTGGCGGCGAAGAGGGGCGAAGAGGTGGAGGAGATATCACCGCAGTGGAAGGGCGAGCGCAGCGGAGGTTGTTCTTCACAAAAGTACACCCTTGAAATGAGGTTCTCTTTATTGTAGAGTGAAGTAAAGTAGAGTAGTACCTCTGGAGGGCGTAGGGCTGAGCCTTGGCAATGGCTTGGCAGTATGCGTTTCTACGATTTCCGCTGGTGCTTCCTGTATGACATCTTCTCACCGAGGATACTGTTCATCTCATGCGCTGGCGAGGAGTGCAGCACGAATTGTTAGCCAGAAAATCCTTCTGGCGAGATACGACGGCCTGATAGATCAGAAACGACCAATAGCTGAGAAGTCACCCCATCGAAGGACACGAGGAAGGTGTGTAAATCCACTTCTATTCCAGTGCACCATACCATGTGTATGGGATATCAGTTAAGAGGATGCCTCGCTATCTTCTTTCCACCGAGGCTGCCTCCCTGCCTTACGCAGTCGCTTGGTCATTCAGGTCCCATCCTCTGCTAAGATACTAAGGTAATTCCGGATCATGGCTACTGAGCCGTCTTCCTCCAGAGCATACCACACGCTCCCTTACCAAGAACCCTGCCTTACCGCTTCAACTTCTCCTGCTCTTTGAACGAACGCATAGCTATTGCTACCATCCCGGAGAAGTCGAATGCATCCACTGGCTGTCCTGCTGCTACTGCTGCTCTCTCTTTTATGCAACGAGCACACTCGCAGACCTTCCCTATATGCAGTTTGACCATACTGCGTCTTTTCTGCTCTGGCAGGTCTACATCCGTGTAGGAAATGCAGATTTCCTCGCCTTTTACGATGTTCCGATAGGCGAGTACTTCGATGGGGGCGCCAACAACAGCTCCCACGGCGAGCCACATGGCCGCAGGGTCGCAGGCATGATTGAACATTGAGAACAATGGGTTCAGGCCGCTGTGAGTCCGTCCCCCAAACCTGATTCCTTGCTTGTTGTTCTCTATTCGCAGGAACAGGGTCTGTATCACCCAAGAGTCGAAGCGTCGGTCCGCAAAGATATCGGCGCCCAGAGTCTGTAAAATCTTCGTAGGAGCAATTACACTGTCCAGGAGCCTAAAGAAGGACGGATCCCTTTTCCCATAGCCTGCCTGCATCGTTCCGATTCCAGCAACTTTGAGAGGTCTTGCATTCTTCTCTAGCGCCGTAGCTAGAATCTTGACCATGAGCAAGGGGACCATGTCATTTCCGAGCGGATCGGCGTCCGGGTATTCTTTGTACAACCAACCCAGATCCTTACCGCATAATGTCTTGTGGTACGATCTGGCGGCTTCTGCCTTGCAACTTGCGCTGCAATAACGAACATTGCAACACTCTGAAGTGATGGGGGTGCTGGAGAACGGCGCGCAACACGCATCACAAGCGTTTTTGGTGGTCTCGTTGAAGGAGGAGAAGATCGATTTGTCCAGCACAACCCGTTCGCCCTTCGAAATGTTCCGCTTGGCAAAAACGCCTAGACTATCCTGAGTCCCATTGCTAAGAGCACTTGCATCGAGCACGGCGTTGTCCGACACGGCTTCGATGTTTGCCTTGACCCTCTTGATGGCTTTCTTGCTCCTTGTGACTTCTTCCTGAGTGATCCATGGATACTGGACACGGTGGGCGCGGCCTACCTTTCTTACACCAGGGTTCACAATACCCTTTTCACGGCACTTCTGGTCCAGTGCGCGTTGGTGGAACGGTAACATCTGAACGTAGCCTTTGAATATACCGTTCGCCGGAAAACGCTTCTTTGCTTCGTGTGCTACTCCAATGGCATCATGAAAAGCTCCTAAGCGCCTCAGGCCTTCGATCATGGTCATGAAGGCCCTTTCCTCCATTTCGTTGAATACAGCTATGATTTGCTGGTGGGCTTTAGCCATTCCCATCCACTTTGATGGCGTCGCAACGCGGATGAACACGGTCTTGTAGATTTTGCAGACAAATGTATCAGTCGCGACCTTCTTGGAAAGGAAGTCCTGGAAGAATTGCTTTTCGCCCGCACGGAAAGCTTCAATAAGTAAGCGACCTCGATAGGCGTCAGCGACCGCGAGCTCGCCGTAGCCCAAGTTCAGCAAGGTCATTCCTCGGCCAATCCATGCTTGAGGATAGTAAGGCTCCAGGCGGATCTCACGATGGTCCGATATCAGGCCTTTCTTTCTCAAGATTGTCATGTATTCCTAACAAAGATTAGTGAGCACTGGTCAATCTAGGTGGTGACACTGACCTCCACGGGGGGTTCCTCGCCGATGATGGTGCTTGTTGGCTTCCAAGGCTCATTCAAAGTGTCAATTGAGTCGAGAAGGTTCTTCAACTGAGGTTGATGCGTGGGTTCGCCTGCGACAATAGCGTCAAGGTCTTTAACGCTTTCTTCGAGACTTCTAGCGTTTCCTAGAGCCACTTTTAGTATTCCCCTGTTTTGAAGCAAAGCTGATGAGACTACCTAGTAATCTCTCACAGTCTTGGCTGATTTCTGGTGGGACCTGAGGAAGCTCTGGTGAGGATGTGGACGCCATCTTGCTAAATATGATGCTCCACGACAAGCAGAAGCGATCCGATTCCCAAAGTGTGGATGGTGAGAGATGTATTTGACCCTAGATAGGGCAATCAAGAGATAAAAGTTGGCAACTGAGCACTGAGTGCAGGGCGTTCGAAGATATGATTGCCCTCAGAATGCAGGTTCTATGACGATCTTCTGAGCTCAGCAAGAAGCTGAACCACGAGCGCAGCTTAGACAAGCTTGCACAAAGGCCACTTAGTCCTTGACCGGAGGCGTATGAGCCGTCTGATGATTGTTTGTCAAATTAGTGGAGTTACATGAAGGTGGATCTTCTGCAAAAGGCGATATTCACTGCGCCCATCATCACTCGGACCCTGACAGTGAATGAAGGCTCATTTTACCTTGGCTTTAGCCAATGGGTCAGGTCGATTTTTAGTAGATTGGTTCCCTTCCGTTCGGACAGCTCCCTGGATATATCATCTCAACGACCACTTCTACGCAATCCTCAAACGTTGTTCACCGATCAGAGCAAGCGAGCCAAGAGGTGTGTGTGTGTCAAGCCATCTGAGAAATTTGGATCTCCGGGTCCATACCGATGACGAAAATCTTTATTTTGTGCTCTCCGGCTCTCGAAGCACTACTGAAGGCCCGATAATTCCACCAGAACGATTATAGTCCCAGGCGGCCAAGGCTAGTACGGCGTTACATAGCTATTCGCTATACATGCGCCGGCACGGTGAATTTGTCAGAGCTATATCGGATCACCAGTGAGTCTAAGGTCTTCTTCCTCGAGTCCTGTTCTTGGGTAGTCTTGCTTGAGTGAGCCATACTCTTTGATGATTCGCCTCTTGATCTATGGATCTTCACTGGTGAATCAGTCTATCAACAATTCATCATTACATCCTTACACAACTACGAAGAATCGGGTACACGAAGAGAAAACCACCGAGTGATATATCGACAAAGTCTGCCTTATCGATTCGAGTCTTCGAGGACTATACCACGGTATCTAGGCGGTAGCGATCCTGGGAGATACCAACGGGTGTTTCAGGGAGTGGCTGCCCAGCCTGCCCAACTCATCCGGTGGAAAGGAAAGGGTGGAACAATCTTTTACGATCCTTTGGCAAAATGTGTGAAAGGCTTTACGATAAGTCGAAAGACCAACTGGAGATCCACCGGTGGAAAGAATTATTGTTTAAAGTATTTGCCTTGCTCATCACAAGATTCTGCAGGAGGTCCCAAGAAGGCATTGACAGTATATTTGACTCGATTGACCGCTAAGGAAGTGCACCAGGCCATCGCATAACATAGATGAACGCGACTCACACAATCAGCTGCTTTATTGGGGTGCTTTCACCGACACAGCCCAGTCTCAACCACCCCATGGCATGTCATGGAACGGCTCGGCTGATGCACTCGACTCAGCGGCGTCGTTGTCGGCTGCGGAGAAATGGAAGGGCATTTTAAGCTCAAAGCTACGCGGGTATTAGCTTGGCCAGACGTGAACAGAGAAAGAGAGAATCGTACGAGCGTAAATGCCGGGTGCCTGCGACCAGAAGGAAGCTGATGAGATGAGAATGAGGAAGCCAAACACAAGGAACAAATGGATCCAGTGTCCTGAAGGTTTGACCCAAGCGTCTGAACCTCCAAATCTCCTAAGACTATTAAACAACAAAGGCGCTACCCCAATCAACATCCAGCATACGGCCCAGTCGACGTTAAAGGTCGTAAGCCAGAATCTGGACCAGAGGATGCCTAGGAACGGAATCAATGGCAAGAGGATAGTGAGCGAGGTCAGCGGCCACTCCATAGCCATCAGAACCGTATTTATCTCCATCTGAGTCGTATATATTCGACACAGAAGCTCTAGAGTTGATCTCTCCTCCTCTGTATCGCTAAGCATAGGTATTCGTGAGTGGGCGACCTCCTCGGTTTGAGTCCTCCTCTTGGAGCGAGAATGTCTTCTAGATATAGCATCTCTTTCCGATCGTAATTTCCTCTTTGATTTAGCACTGTCCCTGGAGTGTTTTTTCTTCTGCACATGGGCTTCGACATCAGAACGAGTAACTCCCTCCCAATGAGGATCTTCCTCGAGCAGGGGATTAGATGAAGATGTTGGGGGCATATCGATGACACACGGTGCGTGTCTGTCGCTGCGTTGCGAGTCGTGATCCATAGAGACTCTCATGTTGAATTCAGTATGACAAGCTAGAATATCGATGCTTTGGAGAAAGAAAAACATCTAAATTCAACGCAAAAGGAGAAAACATATCACGTGCCTCCAATGCCAAGCCTCAACGACTTCGGTCCATGCCCATCCGATTGACGGGATGGGCAAGCCACGCAGAAATCTGCACATACGTGCTCTCTGAGTCCATTTGATCTTGTCTACACATTTGGAAATACACATTGTGAAAGATCCTATTTTAGTAGACCAATCTCAGCGGCGTGCTGTTATACTGTCTAAGCACGCCATCTCGAATCATCTGGTATAGCTCCTCGGGCCGCTGCTTTCAGAGCGTACTCTACCTTACATCTTAGCAAGAGCCCCATCTAAGACATTTTAGGGCCATCCCAAGAACAGCGATATGTAGAGTAAAGCGTGAGCTAGATTGAGCGGGGCCCCATCTGATATAACGTACTCCTGCTGTACCTACTTCCTTCACTAGCACGCATTAAGGAAGGCGTCTCTTTTAGTCTTGTGTCAGGCAACAGCCTACCTCAGGCATTCTGTGATCTCTCTACAGCAGAGCCAGGTCGTGAATAGCACTCGGATTGACGATCTGGATCGAATTGAAATACTGTGCACTGTGAAAGAACTGGCCGGAGGCGGCCCTAAGCGCTGGAGAATGGTATCCATGCAGCACGAACGCTTGCCTGAGACGCATGTAGTGGGAATCATAGGGGCACACGGAGTGGGGAAGTCCGACCTCACCTATCGCGTCTGCCCCCCCTCCCTGCACCAAGAAACCACTAACTCACGCGTACCACCAGCTAGTCACCGAGTCTTTCTGCGAGGGCTATGACCCTACAATGGAGGCTCGCGATAGGAAACATCTCCTGGTAGACGACCGATCTTGCATCCTCGATCTAGCGGAATGGCCCTATTTTGGCGACTGGTCTAATCCCCATTATCCGGAATATCGGGAGAGGATTATGAAAGACAGTCAGGCTATTGTGCTAGCGTACAGCATCACGTCGCGAACATCCTTTGCTTTAATACCGCAGTATCACACCCAGGTGAATCAAGTTAGAAGCCAGCCGCCCTACACGCCAATTCCCATTTGTATAGTAGGTACCAAGGCCGAAGAGGAAGGCAAGCGAGAAGTCAGTTTCACAGAAGGTGTGGCTGCGGCGGAGGGGCTGGGTTGTGCGTTTGCTGAGGTTTCGGCCAAGGAGGGGACGAATGTCGAGACAGTGTTCTGTGACATCGTTCGCAGCATCAGGAGAAAGCGAGTCGACAGTGCTGCAAAGTCAGTTGAGAGTGCTCCGATGCGTAGGAAGTCTCGGCTTGGCTCTTTCTACCGGATGTTTAGGCGGTAAAGGGCAATGTCGGTCTTTCGCGGGCTCCTTATCGGTTATTGATAAGTACTCCGAGGGGCAGTGATACGTCAGGATCTTAGGCTCATTATACTAAGGTGCGGGACCCAAAAGAGTAGTGTGGACCGCATGGTGGTGATTGTTATGTAGCTTCGACTCTATTCATCCTGGCAGTCGTTTCGTCTTAGGGATATGATGTAGCGATGACACAATAAAGGGTTTTCGAATACTGTCGGCGCGCTCAAGCTGGTCAGGGACGCCAATGAATTCTTTTGGGAAACTGGGGCTATGATCGTGAGAAGGGGGTTATCTCTGCAAGGATCCGATTAGCAAGGGAACAGACACGAGTTGAGCCCTGTGAGAGAATATAGCCATTCATTACTTACGGATAGTATAGCTGGATCTCAAGCATTCATCTATGCGTCACGATGGTTAATAGAATAATCGCCAGCTTTTGTCCAGTTGAAGCAAAATAGTCAAAGACGCAGCGACAGATATGTCTGGCAATGCTGTTACTGGCGCGTAAGGACACCAGAACTTTTCACATATCTCCAGGCTTCTCCCAAGCCTAGGATGGACTTGTATGGTGTGTCTGTCACTTCTTCGTAAGCGTCCCGTATCTCTCCTGGACCAAACTCCAATGTCGAGTCGCCCTCACTGTCTCGGACAACGATAGGGGCTGAATCGATTGCCATATACTGCCATTTTGTGATTATCACCATCTGAAAATTGGGGTCGCTTTCCACAACCTTTTTGTTAATCTGAACATCTAGACAACAGATGGGGCAGCTTAGAATCCATGAGCACTTGACACAACGGTCCTCATCGTCTCGTAGGTGAATAAGGTTGCACAGCAGTAGCGAGCTGAAGCGGTCCTCCTCGCGACGACTCGAGTTAAAATGGTCGCAGATCGGGGTGAGAAGTGTAGGCAAAGCATACCCCCGAAACCTCGACACAAACATCCAAGTCTGAGAGCGAGTGCATACCCGATTCCGCACGAATAACGCTTCGAAGAGTCGGAACCCCCAGTTGTCCGGTACCACACCGATTAGTCGTAATAGTGGTTGAGTGATTGATGCGCACCCGAGGTATCTGTCCGCATCTGAAGAGAGGTTTTGCCGAGACAGGTTGACAGCAACTTGCGCATGCTCAATAGTAAAGTGTCCCCGCTTGAAGTAGTAGTCCATTGTACCCCTGGGAGCTCTGCATCGACTGTTGGACGTTCGAGAGAATCTTAATGCTGCCGTGTTGCTTTGTCCACGGTCTGGTAAAATAGATCGGAGCTTCTTCCAGAAAATCCAGAGTAACGCACCCTTTGAACCTTGTCCCCATGTTTTCCGCATGAAAAAGTGGATTTTCTTGCAGGAAAAGCAGAAAAATGTATCCACTATGTCTCTACACAAGGCCAGCAAAAAGCGTTCGCGCTCAAGAGGATTCGAATCCAGAACAGCAAGAGAAGATCTACCGAGGAGAGCGAAAAGTTTGTGGTTGCAAAGTGCTAGAGCTGCGCTGGACGGTAGCCAGGACGATATCTCCAGAACGAGTTCGGGAGGTAGTTCATCGATCAATTGGAAGCTAGCTGGACGAAGCTGTATCGTTGAAATGAGCAAATCAGCGGCATTAGAAGACGGGCTTGCAGCCCATAGGAGACTTGTTGGCGACGGTTGCGTCGTCGAGGTTGTTGTGGACATGGTAATGATGAGTGTCAGCTTCGCGGCTGACTAAGGCCTTCTCGGGCTTTCACAGCCTTGATTTCGGGTTGCTTTGCGACCTGTCCCTTCGCTATCGCGATACGAGGAGCCTAGATGGCCGCGGCGGCGTTGATCAATTTGTTGGCCTTTTTCGGTGATTTAACGGTCTTCGGACGGCTGCCTCTTAAGACTGGACTAGAGGTAGGGCCAGGGTAACCGGGGATGAGCTGTTGCCTCGACTTCTCTCAACTTGGGAACGGTTTCTTCGAAAATCTATTGAGAAGCTGATGTAACATAAGCAGCGCTGAATGGCAAGCTTTGATTGTAAGATGTAGTTCTCTTGGCCGTATATTAGTGCTCAGTCTTTCGGTAATTGAGGAAGCTTGCCAGAAGTAGACGATAACCGTGACCAAAGGTATTCCGAGGCGACCCTGATCCTACTTATGAGACTGTCAATCTGCTTGAAAGATCTATAACTGCCTCAGTGGCGCGCTAACATCTAGAACACACCGAAACAGGAAATCTTTACAGATATGTCTGGCAAACATGCACGATCCGTTGGATTACATCATCCCTGCGGGTTCGATACACCTCCAGGACTGTGCGAGAAATATAGTATACTGCTGCTCAGGCCAGATTGAACATCTTAACAAATAATCGGAGCACACCCAAATCCATGAATACTGATGAAGAGACCAAGTGCCAAGAAACTACTACTTATTGAAACCCACTGGTCAGTGCAACCCGGAAAAGCGAGCCTTAGCAGTGACTCTATATAATTATAGAGCCTAAGGATGGAAATGAGTGCATCAAGCAATGAAAAGCCCAGTTTTGCCGGGCGAGTTGTCTTACTCTGGTAGACTGTAGGGCAAAGAGGACGATAACAGCGACCAAGGTGCGTATTGTGTACTGTTCCAAGCATCATCCGTTTATAATCAGCTGCACCTGATCAATATACTTTCACAAGATGGAGGCTTGGCCATTAAACAGCCGGGAAGCTGGCTTTCTGACACCGGTTACCGAGAAGAAGATTGGGATGTTGCAGCCGGTTGTGTTCGCTAAAGCCCCCAGTCGTTATCCCATGCTTTAGCATGGTGCACTCTCCAGGAGTTTTCCCAGTTAGCAGGAATATCCGGCGGATCGTCCATATAGGGCCAACAATTGAGCAACGAAATGCTTTGACGCTTTGCCTCTGTAGCTATGGGTCTTTCCTAATTCAACAGCCCATCGTCATTAGGTCTAGACACACTTTTTCCCGAAAGTGCCGAAGAGTAGAGCTCTATTTCTTGCCACCGCATAGGCTGGTCAAGCTCCGGCATCTCAATGTCTGAGGGGCTACTGCAAGGTCACTTTGCTCCGTAGTCCGCCAGCATTTGGCCAGCTTATCCACTCTAACTCAAAGCCTCAAAAGCCGCTGCAGTCTGCGCACTACTTACTGCCAAGCTCCCGAGAGCTAAGGCAACACTGATCGTTCCAAAGACCAAAACAGCCCAGAACGTCACATGCTGTATTCTGTCTCGGTTGTCTTTCCACATATGATACCACCCCCTGGGCTTCTGGTTGTCCATGTAGAATTTGAGTTCTCGCAATCGCGGCTCAAAGCGAGGGAAGTGGCTGAAAGCACGTGTGTTGTCGCTCTCTCCGAAGTATTGAGGGTAGGGCAAAAGTATGTTCTCGAGGTGCCAACACAAATCGAGGGGATATGGTGGGCCAGCGGCGAGAAAGGTGAAGAGTGTTTGAGGAGCTAGCTTACGCTCCAGAATACCTTTCACCAACTGGAGGACACGCCCAATGCGCCACCAAACGCGTTTCGAGCTTCTGGAGATTGCTTGGATGAGTTTGTTGCTCGGATGATTCCGTTCCAGCTCGCTGGGTATCCGAGATTGAAGGAGGAACTTGAGAATTTTGCGCGCTCTAGAGCTATAAATGTTGACGCGGAGATCGTGAATCATGATTCCAGATCCTTTACTTGCGTTTACCGCACAGGTTTCCTTCGACAAGAAGTGACGGGCGTCCTTGTTATGGAAGAGTACTCGATATATAATTCTAAGTTCTTGAAGTATCGGGATTTTGGTTGCACCCGAGCTGTTATGAATTAGTATAACTCCAGCTTATAGCGACAGCTAAGCGACACCGTCTAAAGCACATAGCAAGACCCAAAAGGCTACGTCACATGACAGGACACGTTATGCACTTCAATTCCGACGGGACTCACCTGGATTGTTTCAAGCATCGAGCATCGAACCAGAACAGGAGGGACTGATCAAGTAAGCTGATGTCCCAGAAAAGTTTCAGAGTCCGGGAGCTTGGGGAAAGGCGCAAATGGTCGTCAATACAGTCAGTCCAGATGATACTAAGACCTCCAAGCGATTTCAGCATTCCAAAATTAAGTTCTTCCATAGAAAAACCATGGCCATTAGCTTGTTCCAGGCCTTCCTCGAATTGCAGTGGGATTAGCTCGTCAAGAAAATCAAGGATAAACTTGTTGCAGTCCTTGTCGCCTATCCTTGCCAAGAGATGTTCTGTGCTGGACTCCCTGTTCTTGATAGGAAGCACTATCTCGAGAATGTAGACCAACTCTGCTTCATGATAGGGTATGCTGAGGGCTGTGTGGGCACCCGCAGCATCCCACATGAACCGTCGAATTCGATTATTCTGCCAGTCCTTCAGCAATCCTTTCGAGTGACAGCGCTGGTGTAGACTGTTAAGTGTATACTGCTTGCGTATATAGTCTGGCCATTGACCGTTGGCGAAAGGCCCAACGGCCGCCGGAATGTTGCGTTTCTCAAAATCTTTGGGCCTATTCGAGTAATCGATTTCAGTGAAGAACCTCCCGACTTCGATAATAGCTGAGACAATATCACTATCCACAAAGCCTATCGGATTGTCGCATTTTGCAAAACCTACTCGACGAACAATACTCTTCAAATGATGTCGATATGAGTTCTCAAGCTGAAATAAGTCTCGGAGTTAGCATAATTTCTTAGATTTAAAACATTGCAACATAAATTAATTTGCGAGAGCGTATGCTGTTCAGAAATGTTCCAGTTTTATGAAATAATCGGAAGAGGGAAACGAACGCTCCGAAGTTCACTCACCTCCGGCCAGGACATGCATTGTATGTGATGGCTTGTTCTCAACGGAAACAAGGCTTCCATGAGCTCTGCTTTCCTTTGAAGCACCATTTTGTATGGCAACTTACCGTGCTCCGAGCAGCCATGAGCACTGGAATCATCGTTCCGGAATTGCTCTGGCAGCTCAGAAGCCCACAGCCAGGGGTCAAAGCCCAGGACTGCAGGATCACTGGCTGCTTTCTCATACACATCATCCGGGTAAAAACTTGTCTGTCCTGTCTGTTCGGATTTCCAGTTCAGAACGGATACTCATGGAGTGCTTACACTGGAAATGGTATTCTCGAGATAGATATGAGGCCCCCGCACGATTGTACATGTCGAGACTTAAGTTCTGCTTGTCAAAGTACATTTTCCTCGCTCTGGCATTTTCAACCTCAAATATTCGAACACCTAGAAATTGACTAGCAACATCATTGCGAGCTTCTGCGTTGACTTTGCCAGTATCACCAATATCATGAAGATGATCGTCCTCATAATTTTTGCTTGACTGTCGAGCTAGCGACTTTTCCCTAGCAGGATCTTCCGAGACATCTCGCGGGCATGACTGGTGGTGTATCGATTTCGAAGATTCTTGAAGAATGTCAACGATTATAGTAACTGATTCCTGAAGAGCTCTTTGAGATGCCAGGAGGCTTTGAAGCTGTCGACGGTTGATTGCAACCCCGTTTGTGTCACAATGAGATTCCATGAAGTATGAAGGGTCAAAATCTTAACGATAGTCAATTAAAAGGCACAACAAAATCCCCAAATCGTGGTAAGCATAAGACTGATGAGATTTCCGTTCTTGCCATACCAATGACAATGTATCAGTTGTAGAGTACAAGCAATGGTACGATAATTGATGTAGATGTCATGCTTTTGTAAGGATCACCGCGCCTGGCTTGGACGGAACCGCTCCGCGTCATTGTATCAAAATTGGAAGATCCAACGGGACGCTCACGAACAGTTCAGCTGGAGTGGGCACTCGGCTGACAGGGTTGTCACCCCTCCGGAGGCGCAGCTCATCCTTGGTCGTACAACGCTTCGAGTGTCGAAAGTATGATGGCCCTTGCCATTAGGGGCGGAGGCTGAGGCAGTTTCGTAACGCGACCAAAGATGGCACAATTTAGCACTCCGACATCTGTGCCAACCTTTGTGGCGAGACCGATGTAAGGTAGTAGTGTCTTTGCAGTTTGCAGTGGTAGTTTGCACTCTCTCTAGCACTCCTTTATCTCGGCCGCTAAAGCGACATCGCTCGGGGGCGCCCCGGCGCGCCAAGAAAGATGGATAAGGGCACTTATCGGTCTTAGCAGTCAGCCCTACTATCACCGAATGCAGCCCGGAAGTACCATCTACTCCGCAAACTTGGTTGAACCACTGACAACCTGTGGACCTCTCAGTCGTTCCAGAATTAATCGTGCCCAGTCGTACAACCAATATATACTCAACTTTATATTCCAGAGACCCATTTCTCACAGATATTCAAAGTGACCGCCATGCCCAAGAAGCAAGCAGGCGAAAACACCAAAAAGGCCGCGGGCAACGCAAAGGTTCATCCCAGCTTCTCCCCCTTCAACGCAATCTCCCGCACTAAGACAATACACAGAAAGCAGAGGCAGCCGCCCAGAAATCCGCCGTCGAGAACCAGAAGGGAGCAGCAGCTGAAGACGCAGAATGGGCCAAAGGCTCAAAATCAAGTGCCAAGAAGTCCGCCTCTTCCATGCCTCTTGCAAGCCACCTCTGACCCAAGACGTCCGTACAGAGAGGACGCAGAAGCCAAGAAAGCAGAAGCTGCGCGCAAGAAAGCCGAAAAGGATGCCCTCCTCGCCGAAGAAGAGCGCAACGCCCCCTCCAAGCCTAAAAATGCCAAAACCGCAGCCAAGAAGACACGCGGTCTCGACCTCTCACAACTAGACGAACCACATCCCTCATCGAAAGCAAGCCCCGCGCTCAACGCTTCGGGGATAGAAAATGCTCTGGATGCTTTGGGCCTGACGGCGGACAACAAATCGGATAAGGTGGATCGGCATCCAGAGAGGAGGTTCAAGGCGGCGTATGCAGCGTATGAGGCGAGGAGGTTACCGGAGCTGGAAGAAGAGCATAAGGGGCTGAGGAGAAATCAGAGGGTGGATATGATACGGAAGGAGTTTGAGAAGAGCCCGGAGAACCCGTTTAATCAGGTTAATGCGCAGTTCGACTCCACGAGGGAAGAGATCAAGGAGATGAAAGAGCGGGAGAGGGACAAGACTGAGGCGAGGCTGGTGGGGAAGTAGACGTTGGGGTATGGTTGGGTGACGTGGTGTATGCATAGCGTGTGGATAAATGTTCTAGCATTGTTTTGCGAATAAAAGCTGCTGTGAGTTGCCCCGCTTCTTCTTAGTCTGCTCTATCCTTTTTCTTCCAACCCAACCTTTGACTTGCAGCACAGCTGTTTCCCAAAGCCCCTTCCACGCATCGCGGGATGGACGATCGATGAAGATGGCTTGTCAATGGATGGGTGCCTGGTGGTAAGGATTTATGGGGAAGTTATTAAGTTGTTGAAAGGGAGCATGTGTGTCTTGACGTCTAGGTTTGGGATATTGAAAACTAGTCATCGATACTAATTGACAGTGGGATGAAGGCAAAACAGACTTTCCCAGGGCTAGCCAATGCAAGTATGGTGTGCGGATCAAACCAACGTATGCAGGAAACGCTCATATGCTATACCCAAGAGCCAGGAACCCGCAGAAACTCCAGCATATGTGCAGGACAACAGAGGCGACCCTGAGTCCAAGAGCCCCAGTACCTACCCAACCACAGCTTTCATGCTCAAACTCTCCAGAAAGCCGCTCAAGTCCTCCTTTTTGACTTCGACCACACAGTGCTCGAAGCTGTCAATCCTGACACGAGCATTCGTCTCATCCACGACCTCCTGGAATACATTGCCGAATCGATTCTTGCCATACCCCCTTTCCTCCATGTTCTCGTTGATGTCGTCATCGCTACTATCGCCGCTGTCCTCGCTCTCAGTATCTTCCTCTTCTTCCTCCTCACCATCTTCGTCCCCATTATCGGCTCTCTCGGCAGCCTTTTCTCTTCGTTTCCTCTCTTTCTCGGCTTGCTTCTCTTCCTTCCGTTTCCTCTTGGCTTCAAGCTTCTCTTTCCGTTCTTGCCGGGCCTTCCAATCCACGACTCCGCCACCGCCTCCTGTGCCTACAACAATGTAGACCCCTCTGCTCTCATTCAGACCGGCAAGAACAAGAGGCGTGCCTTTGCCGCCTTTGCCGACTTTGCCCTTCTGCTCTCGTTCCTGCTCCGCAATAGCTTCTCCAACCCACAGTGCCAACTTCGTCAGAGCAGAAGGATGTGTGAACAGCTGGACATCTGGGCCCTCCTTGACAACAGCCATACGAAACGCTCTCAAATGCCGAATCTGTTTCTTCTCAAGCAGTGAAGTTCCAGTGCGCAGAATAGCCCGGTGAAGATGTTGCGCGACTGGCAGAGCATGCTTCAGCACCTCAATATCTCCAAGCGCGTCGTACGCTTCCCAGAATCTGGCAACCCATTCCGCGCCCTCCTTCTTGCCGTCTTCGTCTGTGAGCTCGATGCGCTCGCCGCGGCTTCTGCTGAGATCGGCAGTATGAGGGCCAGCTTTGCCGACTTCGAGAACCGCACCGACTATGACGCCGACATCGATGGCGCTGAGTGTCGCTTTCCAGCCCCAGCTGCGCACGAACCCCCATCCTTCTCTGTTGCCTCGACCGCTGGCAGCTGGAGGAACCAAACCGTCAAGACCGTACTTCGGCGCGTATGTTAACAGGCGCTGTCGCAGGCCTTTCTTAAGATCCATGTCCATATGAGTATAGCTCTGCTTGCACTGACTGAGTGAGACGCCCATTTTAGCCAGAAGCTTGTGAAGACGTTTTCGCCCGACATCACTCCAGATGTGTAGGCGTGCGGAAAGGTAGGGCGAGTGGAGCATGCTGTCATATAGGGACCAATGACGGATGAGGAGGAAGCGAGGTTCAGGTGAAAGTCGAATGGAGGTATCTGTGGGTGATTTGGCGGTTGTAGGAATGACGCCTGAGACTTCACCCCGGAGCAGTTCCCGGTTCGTGTCGTTTGCATCAGGCGGATTGAGTCGACGCACTTCATCTCGTAAGATTTGCCGTATTCGTTCCCCACGCTGGCCGCCCCAGCCTGCAGAACCACCTGATTCTGAAGCTGTAGAGATGCCGACGCCGGTCATGGTACGACCGTAGAGCTCTAACGAGCTTACACCAACTATGGACCACCACAAGAGATTGTTGTCTTCGCGTCCCAGATCCTCAGCGAGGGAGTAGAGCAGCGAAGAAATGGGTTCGGAGTAGGACGTGCCAAGGTTGTAGTAAGCCTCAAGGACCGCAGAATGTTTTCGACGAAGTCGCAGGAGCCTTCGGCGCAATTTGCGAGCCGATGGCTGTTTCGGTAGAGGAGAGGATGGGAGGAGAGCGGCTGATGGCGAGTGAGAGACATGTGATCGAGAATCGTGGTAGGCTTTTGTAGGGGAAGAGGATGATGGGGTGTCGGAGTTGCTTCTCCGTCGTTGGCGTGGTCTGCTATTCTCCACTTCACTGCCCTCATCGTCTTCATCCGGATCCTCCCAAGACTTCCTCTTCTTCGAACTTCTCCCACTTGTCAAAGCAGGTGCATCGCTGTCGGATTCCGAGCCATCACTCTCACCATTATCTTCAACATCTGGCATCTCTGCAAGCGCACAGTAGGCATCACGCTCCTTTTCCAGTTCTTCGTCAATATCCCCGTCATCATAGGCGATGATCCCCCCTCGCCCAGGCTTGTACGTGGACTGTATTTCACCTCTAGCAACGCCCGAGCCCCTCAGTCTCGCGTTGTCATTGGTCTCTTGCAGGGCATGATCGGCGGGATTGCCACCAAAGACATTTCCTAGGTTCCAAGGCCGCTGTGCATCGACTATCCAGACCTCAACGCCGCCTGACGGATCCTCCCCGTCTTCTGTGTCATCCAACCCTAGCATACTTGACATGTCCACCAAGCCTCCCACCCCAAGACACACGACTAACCCTCCACTGCCACCTTGCTGTACCCGCATGGGCTGGACCAATGTCTCGCCAACATACGCCAAGTCGCTATATCCTGCAATTGGCTGGATCTTGTGCTGTATGTAGTCTCGCTTGAGGAGAGCAGTCAGAATGCGACAGGCGCAAAGTGCATCTGGCTCGAGAGCGACTAGGACAAGGACAGGAGGAGACAGGGAATGGTAGGTCCGTCGGAGGTGCTGGTAGAGGTGGGATATCAGACTGCGAGGAAGGTACATGCTGGGAGCCTGGTAAACCGTAGACTGAAGTAAGAGCCGACGTAGGGGGTGATTGGCTGGATCGAGGAGTTCCTGCTGGGTTGTTGTCTGCGCACGGCATAGAGGCTGGACAGCGGACTCGCGCTTATTGATTTGCGTATACAGGCAAGGACTGCAAGCCAGCTGGGTGTATAGCGGACATTCAATGTAAATCTGTGCAAATCGGTACTAAGTCTGGACGTGAGACGAAATATTGATCACTTGGACAATGGCCTACAGTAATGCTAGACACGGCATCAGAAGACGCGACTCGCGTCGAGGCCCGTCGGCCGCTTTACTCCTTTTCACCTAGTAATGCAATTCACCCGGTAACGCAACCGCTAGGTACATGTAGTGAATATGTTGCATAAAATCCGGGGCTCATACTTTACTCATAACCACTGCAACTTTCAACATAAAGTGGAATAGAAGTCAATGATCTTAGCACTGGACAGGTTTTTCAAGACCCAATAACATGCATGAGGCCAACCCGACTCTTCTTCTATCTACTAGTATACCCTACTCCGACAGCTCTTCCAAGTACCTTCCTTGCATGCAGCATACTACCTCAGCGACAGACATGCGAGTACGAAATGTCGGAAAGTTCCTCCTTGCCAACAACGAGTATCTCTATTGGATTATATATCTGATACGGCGTTCCTGTGCCTACAAATCCATCATTAGTCCACCTGCGACTCGTTGGCAGGACGATGGTCCTCATCATGCACCCAAGTGGAATCGTGATAGCGAAAGGCATCGTCCTTTTCTGAAGTCCCTGACTCCGCTGAATTTTCATGCTCATACGGTTCTTGAGCCAGAGGCCTGTATCTGCCATGCAAAGTGATTGCAAAAGTACCAAATGTACAAATGTAGGTAAAGTAGCGACCTTTCATTCTTCGATGGAACAATGCCAGGGATCGTTTGAGGCTCGTCATGAGGAAGGAAAGTAGGATTATAGAGGTGGAGGTGGTATGTAAGGTCGTCATTGAATGTTGCACTTTATGTATGATTTTAGGTGCAAAGGTATGGACGTTCCGAGACTTTTGAAAGCTCTTAGAATGTGGCCGCGGTGATGTGATGGAAGACACATTGAGTATCGGTAAGCTCGAGAGGAATAGTAGTTTTCGGCCAAAAAAATCTATTCTTGCTCAAACGCCAATTTCATGGTGGCGAAGTTACTGTACCGAAGCGTTGGGAAATCGAAAAGACATGATTCCAACACGCTGCAGGACATGCCTTTGGGCGCTTCACAAGACTACAGCGATTCGAGTGACGAGTTTATGGTCAAGAGATCATGAAAGATAATGACAGAATTGAATAATGATCGGAAATTCGATTGGCGGTGAAAGAAGGATGGACTGATGTTCGCAACGATGTTGAAAGCTTCATTACCGCGATTGATTTACCATTAATATCATTTTGTTCCATGGTTCCGCGGACGTTCAAAACATTTCCCCAGACATCAACGAAGCATATCAGATCGCCAGCTTACCGGCCTGCGCAACCTCAACGCAATCTGGATATCTGTTCCTGTACTTTGCCAGTTAGCTGCAGCGTTTCGAGAAATCTGAGAGAGTTAATAGGCACTGCAGCGTCTCGTCAACATCGATAGAGAGGGTATCAAGGATTTTCCCGGTGATGCATACAGCAAAAATCACAATCCTCGTTGATCCAGACACTCTTACGCAGGGTCGGGCTTCGTAGCTGTTAGTCAAGTCACGATCGTTTCTGCCTGAGCAACACTTGGTGCCTACGTCACAGAGCTATATGTCTGGAATATAAGCGTCGGAAGTCTAATACACTCTTTTGTCAAGGATTAAGATGCCTTTTGCATATGGAGTTCCAAAGCTCAGTAGTGAATGGACATCATGAGATACTTAGAAATAGGTTCCAAACCTATATTCCTTGCTCTATATAATAGAACAGCGAGCCAGCCAGTGTCAAAAGAGTATGACTCAACTGTCAAGTCTATGGCAACGTCACCGTACGAGCCGGCACAAGCGCGCAGGTCGCTAGCCAAACATCCCGTCCCGTAACAAGCATCCGACTGAGGTCTTTCAGGTCCTTCGAGGCTTATACAAGGCGGTCGTGGCTGTCCGCGAAACTCGTTAAGTACGGGCATGTCTGCAGTGCCGCCAACACTGATCTACAATCGGTTAGCAATGCGTGGGGCCCTCCAGACTTTAAGGACAGCCCTCCATGTTAGAAACCATGGCCGATAAGTAGACCACAGTAATTTCTGATTTGAGCACGAAGGAAAGCCGGCTTGGTCAAACCGTGCGGGTAGCGGGTTTTTGGCTTCATAGCCACGTCGAGATCCAAGCCTCGCTTCAGCTCACCCCTTGTTACGTTCAATGGGTCCGAGATTGCTGGGCGATTTAATTCAGGTTGTCGTTCGATCGGACGGTGTTGATGGCGGGAGTGCCGTTGCCGCAGAGTTTTCTACGGGTAAGTTCTGTAGGCTTTTCAGACATGATATACAGGAGGAGAATTCGTGGCTACGGTAGACTGCCAGTACGACCAGCTTATGGAGAAGTTCTTGGGAAGAAAGAATAGTTCACACACGAACTATGACGGAAGTCCAGTGGGGAGTGCAGTACGCGGGGTATTTCCCTTAAAACAGTCGTCATGAGCAACAATTAGGGAGTTCTTATGCTGTATAAAAAGGTTTTGCTTATCGAGCTATGCGAGAAAGCTGTCGATAGTGGTCTATGGGGAAGAGGGAGTTATTCATCGTATGCTTGTATTGTCAGAGAGATGGAGAGTTCAACGGGAAAGCATTGAGATAGCAAAAACTGGAGATGAGGAATCTTCAGACAATCATGTATAGGTAATAAATATGACTTCAGCTTCTGGGATAAGATCGTGATTCTTCAGCTGGGGGACCAAGCTAATCGGCTTGACTCTGGAACGCTAGTAGCACAGGAACAAAAATTGTTGCGAAGCACACTATGAGCTCAGCTTCAGACGTGGGTGAAAAGTGGTAGGTGACTACTCCAGTCCTGCTGACACAGCGATGTCTGGCTTGGATCATAGTCGAGTACCGGCACTTTACAGCAACCCTTCGTCACAGAAGATCCTGCAAAGACTTTGTAAGCCTTGAGCTATGTGGTAGGTCATAAGACTCTGAGACCGTATAGACAAGAAGAGCGCACCTCAGGGTACTGTAGATGTTGGGTGATGAGCAAAATAGGCAATCAGACGACAAAGTGCACTAACCGGATACGGACCGCTTATTGACTGGACTCGGTCGGCTCCACTTTTCGCCGCTGGCCGTTTTGAACATCACATTTGCCAGATTTGTCGCTCTCGGCTTTCTACCATTTTTGAGATGTGATAATGGGACGGTTGTACCCAACAACGTCTTCGATGATGGGGCTCTCCTGTTCCCACATGCTACGTTCGACAAGTCTGCCTAGTTCAAGAATCCTCTTGTCCTACCTAAAACCACCGGATGCGGTCAGTCACAGTATGGTGGAGCCTGTCCTCTCTCTTTTCTATTGTTCGTTGAAGTGAATTTCGAGTCTTCTTTGTTCAGCATGAAACACCCCCCTTTAGCTTCATCTCCTGAATACGGATCAACAGAAATCTGTTCCAAAATGTTTCTCTTCGGTTTATCGTCCGATCTTCTGCTTCCTAAAACTTTTCACAAACTTCCTTGTTGCTGTACACCTCGAAGCTCCGCGCTCAAAAGCTTAGGCTGTTCTCATCCATATCTCTTGAGCTTTCAATTGATCATAACTGAACATGTCATCTGGAAATGACACTATACCATGGCGTGGCCGCAGTTTTGCCTACTGGTCAAAGAGAGCAGTCAACATGGCGGGTTTTCGCAACGTTATTAGCATGTATGGGAACGCCATCAACTCCAATGAGGGAACAAGGAAGGACCTCCTTCTTCGAACAATGCAGGTGTTGGACAACTACCAACCGCCGCTTTCCGATAAGGATGCTGTAGCTGCGATCCGTTTCCAAAGGAAACCCGTCCCAGGACCTCAATCCTACCCAGCTGAGCAGCCGCTAGAAGCTGGCCCCCCGACGGCTCTAGAGGGGCAACCAATTACTACACTAGCAGCACTCACAGCTTTGACCTCCTGCAAGCCATCGGCAGAAGGCGGGCTTTCCGTAAGCTCGGAGCAGTTACGGCATGATCCTGAGACGACAATTGGAGTTTCCTATACGGATGAACAGCCGACAGGTGGCCAAGCTCCGAATGCAGATGCACAATCCGTCCCAGAAAATGGAAGCACGGAAAACCTAGAGAACATATCGTCCAATGCTAGACTCACCGGTAGTTCAACGAGCGCACATCCTTCTGAAGCGCCGAATGCAGCCTTCAGTGCTGGCTTGGAATTCCAGCACAACGAGGTCACAAAGCTGCCCCAAGATACAGCGTCTTCTTCCGCTGCCGACCCAGGAACTCCTTCAACTTCGACCGCAAAGGCGCATGCCCAAAGTAGAAATCTCAATATACAGCCGTCAATAAAAGGTTCGCCGGATAGCCCGATCAGTGTCGACGATACTTCGCCGGTCGAGGCTTACATGGTAGTGTGCCAACAATCAACCTTTTCAAACGCTAGAGCAGATGATCTCAACCGCGCTGTAAGACGATACCTGTTGCAAGTGACAGACGATCGGCTGCAACCAATGGCAGGCTATCGTTCTCTCTTACCTATCCAGGACTCAACCGCCAATAAGAAGATCGTTGAGGAAAAGGCTTTCTTTTCTATCTTTGATGACAAGAATGATCCGCGCATATATTCCGTCCAAATTGCAAACGTGCAGAGGCAAGTCCCTGATAAGCATTCATACCAATGCTCAAGGGTCGGATACCCAATGCCGTACCGTGGTCGCGGCCCAGTATGGGGGGAGAATTCCTGTCACGTAGACTGCTGCATTGTAGCTGCTCGGCTCATGTCGGTAGGCCAAGTTAAAGCTGATCTGTTGGAGCAATCTCGTCCAAATCATCTCAAGGATCTGACACCGTTTCAAAAGTGTTTTAGAGACGTGCTTGCGCTTCCTTGGGAGATATACACAAGTAGAACCAATATCAGTCGACGACATGAGTTCCTGGGCCAATATTACGCCCGGCGAGCTGAATTGGGAAAGGATGGCCAGAAAGGATCCATGCAGGCTGGTAACGATTCTTGGCAGATATGTGCAGAAGGATTTGGGCAGTTCGAGTGCACTGTTTACAAGCAGACATCCTGCGACAAGTGCTCGTATGTCTCTCCTGCACCTGCAGATCCCCCCAGTACTGGTGTACTCGAATTCGATGCTCCGGATACTGCATACTGGAAGGGCAAGGAACGGGACAATATTACAGATTTCTTCAGGAAACATTTCAACCCGAAGCCTTTCCGTGGCGGCTGCAAACAGCGAGGTTGCGAAGGTCAAGTATTGAGAACCCGGATTATTCAAGGTGAACTGCCCCAGCGGCTCGTCTTGCCTACACCGACCATACCTCCGGGGAAAGTTGGTCACTCGCCAATTCCCAAGCATAGGGACATTGTTGGAGCGACGTCAAACCTGATAACCGTCACTTACCAAACCGCGACAGGGCAGGACATTGCACACTATCGATGGCTGGGAGGCATCTATCAGCGCCAAAGGCATCTCAGGCTGTATTGGTCCGATCGCGACAGTGGTGACGGAGATAATCTGATCGTCTACGATGGCATGAACCTACAGGGCTCGATTATTGGAGGAGTGCCGCCATACGAGCCACACAATGCTGTACCACCGCCGTGGTCCCAAGGCTGCGATGTGCTCTTCTATGAACGCATCTATCCAGAAAAGGCACACCTCAATGCCGAAGCAATCCGGGCGAAGATCGACGACATCCTGAACCAGGAACAGCTACCAGGCCAGAAACGTCGGCATAGTGAAGAGTCGGAGGAGTCGTCGGGATCCAAGAAAAAAGTGAGAAATGGCGGTTCGCGAAGGAGGAAAAGCGGTAATGCATAGCAGTGGGGGCCATAGTTTTGTAGCTAAAGTACAGCAATCAGTCTCTACCTAGATGATGGATTTTGTGAAGTGTATTCTGGCATCATGTTGATTCCTACTGCGCCAAGACTCTGAGACCGCTTGTACCAGAGTACCTTGTGGAAACCTTGAGAGTTTTGTCTAACGCGCGGATCTACAGCGCTCGAAGATCCTTCCTTTTACACAACGCGCCACCTGAAATAGTTTCACTCCAATGATAAGGCCTCTTTAGACTCCGCGGTGGACTTTCCATGATTATATCAGTGCAAGTGTCACGGGTAGGCGCGACACAGAGCGACCCAAAGTGGCAAGCGCGAACGCGGTCGACGCAAACCTTTCACACGGCGTCTCAGCCGCGCAATCGGGCGTCACACCGATGGTCTTGTTGTCAAGATCGCCTGCTGTAGCTTTTCAACAGTCGCTCCCCCTTCTTCGTTCATATCGTAGCGGGTACCAGAGATGATGGCCGCTCCAGCTCAGTCATCAAAGTCCACCCGCAAGCTGTCCGACCTACCAATCGAAGTACAGAAGAGCATCATACAATATGTGAATCTCTCTACCATAATCTGGCCTTTCCATATCTATGCTGACCCACATAGGTCCCGCGCAAACACCTGTTCAAATTGCAGAAGGTATCCAGTCATTTTTTCTCGTTAGCCAGCGCAGAACTGTATGCAAGTCTGAACTTTCGGTTCACCACCACTGGAGCCAAGGATGATGATACCCCGGCCACGAGATTGTCCGATGTAAGTCAAGCTCTAAAACTCTCTTTACGCGTTTCCGAGGGTTTAAGCAGCTTGAAATACGTCTCAGCAACATCCGCTCTCAGCGACCTGCTACATAATCCGACGAATTAACTACAGAGAGCAACGCTGACTTCGAAATTCACCTAGGCCCTTGAAACCTTTGCTGTCAGCGACCACGACTACGTTCAGTATGTCAAGAGCTTCAGGCTTTCTATTTCCCAGGAAGATAGCTTCAACGCCATGACTTTGACTCGGCTGTTCTGGCCCACCGGATCCGATCCAACCAAGATGCTGAACATGGCCATGTTACTGATGTTGAGGAAAGCCGTCATGATGGAGTCCTTCCTGTAAGTACTCGGTCGAAGTGGGAGAGACTGTGATAGCTTGCAATCCCGAATCCGTACCAGCGGATTGACGAATCAACGATCTACTTACTCCATTTGCTAATGTACATCAGGTGGGATGTGCCGGTCGAGCTTTCGGGGACGGTATACCGAGCTCTGCATAGAATACATAGTCTCCGGAACCTGCGTATCAAATCCGCGGGCATTCCCATCAAACTAGCCATTTCGCCATCGTACTCCACACCACCTGGAGGCTGGGCAGCAGCCCCAAATCCTGGAACTACGATTGCTCAGAACCAAGGCCAAGCAACGCTGTCAGCGGTACCTGCCTTCACGAGTACTCCAGGCTCAGCAACGATTGCAAAACGCCTAGGCAAGAAGGCTAAAGGACGTCTCGACGATGCTGGAGCTTTCGCAGGGTTTACGGGACTCGCCAGCGTTGCATTCACTGATCTTACTAGCCTTGACTATGTCACTGACATTGCCAATTGCATCAGGGCCTCCTCGACGAGTCTGAGGAGTCTTAGCCTGTCCTTGTCCTGGGACCTGGCGCAGAAATCTCGCAAAGCTACAACAACAGCACCTCCGGCCAATGACGTAGATGACGGTGACTTCAGTGACGATACGGAGGATATGCTAAATTCTGATCTCCCTCCACCACCCCCAGCGCAGCCTGTCAGCGCAGCCGACGCCAAAAAGGACAGGCTCGCTCAGGATGCCATCCTCTCCAAGATTTTCGATATGGAAGGGGTTGCTGCGGAAGGCAAGAGAATCGAGAAAGAGGTCTCGCAATCTTCGGAGAACCTCAACGGTGCGACCAACGGTAACGTCAAAGATACTGACTTCTCGCTCCTGGCGGATCTGGCTAAGTCTTTGACTGCGGCCTTGATCGCAAAGGGTAGCCAGAGAAAGCAAGATATCCAACGTGCAATGGAGCTTATGAGTAAAGCAACCAACGAATTGATGCAATCACGAGATGTAGCTGGAACGGCGGGCCCGATAGACAAGCCAACAATCTTGAATGATAATGATGCCTTTGGAAACCCTGTGACGGGTGCAACCTTGGGCTTCGGTGCGACGGCAGCGACTGTGCCTCAGACTAATACATCGAGCGCAACCAGCGTGCCATACACACTAAATCCACTAACGGGCAGCCCTGACACCTCTGGACTAAATTTACACAAGCCTTTCGATGTAAGCTCATCCATATCCTGCATTCCGATGCCTGATTTTCATAATCAATACACAGGTCAACACCGCACTTTGCAACAAAGTGGATGAAGGGTTGTTGCATGGTCTCGTATGTAAATTTCCGAGCATCTCTTACCCCTTTCTGAAGTTTTCAAGAAGCTTGAGACATGTCTTAGCGGTATCCGCTCTCAAGGCATGCTTCTTTGCTGAACGCATTGACTGATAGGAGGAATACTGACTCTGAAATTTGTCTCAGGAGGGACTCACTCCAGCACAAGCAGAAAAGGCAGTCCTGCAGACACTCATGCCTGCATCTGGACCTGGATCGATCGCCTCAGCTGCGTTTCAAGCATCACTTTCGCAGAACACTACGGGAGAGCAGTCATCGACAATCCTAGATCCACAGCCTCCGATTACCGAGGACGCTAATGATGACATGGATCTGGATATGGATCACCCTGACGAAAGCACCATCGATGAAGGCCCCGATCAAGAGATGGTGGATGGGCCGGAAGAGCCAGAAGGCAGCCCAAGGAAACGAGCTAAGTTTGGGGGGTCTTTGGCGTCTGGAAGTGCCCAGCAGCCTGGTGCAGCATCAGCTTCGATCGGGTCAGAACCCATTGCAGCTAGAGCGACCTCCATTGCAGAAGTCAAAGAGGATGAGAACTCTTCCGAAAATACGATGCAAAAGTATATACGAGCGGCACACGGCTTACAGCTCGAGGAGTTCTCCCTTTATCTGATACCGCTAAAAGCTTCAATTGTCGCGCGAGCGCTCGATTTGAGTGTTCTAAAGCGTCTCACACTATTAGACGTCGGCTGCCAAGCCTCATTCTGGCAACTATTGCAGCGACTTAGTAAGAGCATGCCAGATCTTGGTTTCCACATGATCCACACAGACAACGTTTCGAATGCTTTCCTGAACTTCCTCTCTACTTCTGTTGGGCTACAGGAGCTATACCTTCACAAGAAGAAGACCAAAGACCCCGAACCTGAGACCACTGGGCCAAAGGTGGATATCAAGTCAATCTGCAAGCTCGGGCTTCGTAAGCACTTCGATACTATCACCCATTTGATGCTCAGGAACGACAATGACGACAGCTGGGACCTCGATCAATGGAGCGTGCGGACGTTCAGTCTCCGTGGCAGTGGGTTCGTGGAGCTAGCTGTCAGCATGAAAATACAGACAATGGTAATTCCTTCCTGAACCAGTAGTTTTGCTGTAGGCCACCTTCAGTATAGTACGTGCTAACCAACTTCTAGCACACCCTTGTGCAAAACATCACCTGTTTTACGTCCCTCCGCGCGCTTTACTTCCCCCATCTTCGGACCTCCACCTCCGGGACCAGCTCTATCTACGAGATAGACCCCGTCTGTTTCCTCAATGACTCCCTCATCTATTTCCCTGATCGAAAACTCAAATACATTGGGGTCTCCGAGCGCTACGCCGCCGTTGAGTCCCCTGCCGAGATTGCACGACGTGTGAAGGTAGTCGCGGAGAGAAAAGCGAGCATGCAGAAAAAGAAGAAGGCTTCCAAGGGGAAGGGCAAGGAGGCCTGGCGTGACCTGAGCGTGCTCCAGGGTAAAGGGCTTGACGACTTCATTGCCATAGCAGAGGACGACGAGGACGGGGCTATTGACCATATGGCGCTGAGGGTGAAGGAGTGTCACGTCAAGTGGGACACGAAGTTCTGGCAGGTGAAGGATTGCAAGATCTTCGAGAGGGGGATACGCTTGGGAAAGTTGAGTTGGGGAGCATGATGTGGATTTGCAGTGAGCGGGATCGTAGCGATGAGCAGGCTTGCGGAAGATGCATTAGCGAACGGGGAGCTTGTTGTCTGTTACTGGCTCATGTTCGAAACATGATTAATTGCATTAGCGAGTTGGCTCTGTGAGTATCATAATGTCAGCAATGGTAGATAAAGTAGCTTTGTGCTTTGGACATTGCTTGAGACTAGCTATAGAAGTAAGCTAGGCGGTCGATGGTGCTTTTGTCTACTAATTTTAATAAGCAAAGCGCGCGCTTAAATATAATCTTTTTATAAAATTTAAGAACAAAATCTTATTTTTTTGTTAAAATAAAACAAATCAAAATTCAAAGTTTATTTTGTTAAAAGCTTAACAAATACAAGATTTTTAAAAATTGATTATAACTCTTCTATTTTACAATATTTCTCTATAGATATTCGCAATTTAATTAAGATTTTCGATATATTATTATTAAATTACTATCAACGCAAGTATCTAATAAGCAAAATAAAAAGTTGCAATTAAAATAAATATTTAATTGCAATTACAAAAAGATATATAAATATAAATTATTGTTTATTTATTACTTAATTATCTTGAATTACAAGCTATCTTAAAGAAATTTTAAGCACAAAGAAAATATATTAAATATCGAAAACAAATTTTTACAATACTAAAGAAGCGTTGCGCATTTTTATAGTAAAAACTATCTTAAACAATATTGCTTACTCTTAATCGATCTCTCTTTTATATTTAAATTAGAATTTTTGTTCTTTAAGTTTTAAGTTTTCTTTAAATGTTAAGTTTTTGTGCAACGTTTCTTAATCTTGTTTGCAAGCTTAATAAATTTGTTAATAAATGCAATTATTTTTTCGACTAATTCGATAAATTCGATAGCGAGCTTTGTTGTATCTTTAACAAATTTTGTTATTTTGTTAAAAAATATCTTAAAAATATTTATATGCAAAATAAGCTTAGATTTCTTAATTGTTAACTTGCAAAAAAAAAAAATCTATCTCTTAATTTTAAATTATTTTGAGAAATAAATCTTGTTAATAAAATATTTTAAATTATAATAGAATAAATATATAAGAAATATTTTTAAGTCGAAATTCTCAACTTTGCAAAGCAATAAAATATCTTAATATTAAAGATAATATTATTCTTCTTAATTAAACTTTAAAACATAATTGTTGAAATCTATAACATTAATATTAAAGAATTGTTTTGTTAAACTTTTTAACAATATATAACAAATATATAAATCTTTATTTTTGTTAAACTTGATTAAATATATTTTATAAAGCTAATTAATTATTATATTAAAACAAACAATCAAGAATACAAGTTTATTATTTAGACAAATATCAAAATTAAGTATTTTCGAGTTCAAAAAAATCTATATATTATTAATTTGTTTATTAACTATTAGTATATAGTTCTTGTATTATTTAAATATTAACAAATTACTATTCTTAATTTTTTTTGCTTAATTGTTGTTTTTTCAATTATATTATACATAGCTCTTTGTATTGTACTTTAATTTCAAAATATTAAAGAGATAAAATAATGCAAGCATTCGATTTTTGCAAGTAAAAAAAATTAATAAATTATTGCTATTAAAGTTCTTGTTTCTTAACTTATTTTGCTTCTTAAAATTGTTCTAATAGTAGAAGTATTAGCAAAAAATTTAATAAAGATTGCAAAAGAAAAAAATATATATAAGTTTCTAAATTAAAGCTATTTTGTTTAATATTTTTAACAAAACTTTTCTTGTACTATTGAGCGCATTTTTATTTTTCTTTGCTTTCTTAATTGTCTTCTAAAATATATTCTTAAATTTTTGAATTTTTCTTATAAACAAAAAGCTTAGTTTGAGAGCTTATATTAATTTATCTAATCTTTTTTTTGTTAAAGTAGTTAATAATAGAGCAACGTTTATATTTAATATCTTGAATAAAAGATTTAATAAAGTAATAATTGTTTTAACAAAAATTCGACAATTAAGTATTATAAGACAATTAAAAGATATTAAATTCTTATTAACAATTAAAAGTAACAAATTTTTGTTAGTAGTTAAAGATATCGAAGTTTTAACAACAATTAAAGATATTATCTTTTTAACAATATTAATTGGCGCAATTTTTAGAGAAAAGTTGTACTTATCTATAATGCAAAGAATTTTGTATTAAAGAAAGCAAAATATATAGTAAAATTTAATTTGATATAGCTAAAAAAGCACAACAAAGCTCGAAAAAGCAATTATTTATTTTAAGAAAACTAAATAGATAGAAGAATTTATTTTTCAAAAAAACTTTGACAAGACATATAAATAATTAAGTATTAGATCGAACAACAACAAAAGATATATAAACTCGCAAAGTTAACAAATCTTTTTTAATAGACTAATCGCGAGGAATCGAAAATATCACGTGCAAACGTCAAGATTTCATTCCTTGATTTTTTTTTAGAATCGAATTGCTTAAAATAGTAACTTTTCGACTAAGCTAAACTTACTATAGTAATAAGCTAGCTTCTTTAAGCGATTCGATTTTATTCGATTTCTTGACAATTTGATTCAATTCCAAAGTTGAGATCGAATATCGAATCAATAATTAGTCTACTTAATAATAAATAAATAAAATAAAATATTTGACAACAAATAAATATTGCAAAGTGTTGATAAGATTAAGCAAAATTTATATTAATAATTTTATTATATTAGAAGAGATATATTTTTCTAGAAGTATATTACGAGTATTTCTTGACTTATTAAATTGTTAGTAATCTTGTATTAATAAGAATCAAAATATAGATTAAAGAGATAAAAAATAAGCAAACAATAAGAAGTGAATAATAAAGATGTATTGCATATCTTTATTTTAATAATTTGTAAATAAAAAAGTATTATATTAAGTATTTCGAATATTAATATTATTTGTCGATTAATTTTTAAATTTTTAAATTTTTCTTTAAATTTTTTTTTGTAGACAAAATTCTTTTATTTACAATAATCGACAAAAATAGATTAGATCTTGCAATTATATTTGCAAGTTTATATATTAATTTTTAAAATCTAATACAATTAATAATCGATTACAATTAATATAATATTATACAAAATACCAATAATTAAACATTATTCTTTGCGACAAAAAAATAACAATTCGAGATTATTATTAAATATTTCAAATATACTAATAAGTATATAGAGATTGTTAAAGAAGTTGTAAAAAAAATCTAAACTTTGCTCAAATATCGAAAGTTTTAAAAATATATTTATCGAAATAAATACAAGATACTTGCGAATTTAAAAACATTAATTTTGAAATCTTTTCGCAAAAGTTAAGAATATTAATACAAAAAATATAAAGAAAGAATTTTGTTAATTTGCAAGTATCAAAGCAATACAATAATCGATTAAAAATTTAATTACTTTTAAGAAATTAATATTTTAGCAATAGCAAAGATCGCGAAACGTATTTTAAATATAAATTAAATATACAATCTTGTAAGTCGAGTTGTCTTACAATATCTATATTAAAGTGCAAAAAATTAAAAATTAAAAAAATTAAATATCTTAAATAATTGAAAAAAGATTATTAAAATATTAAATTTCGAAATAATATTTTTTCTTAAAAGCTTAAAATTAAACTTATTTAATTAAAAAGCTTACAAGTTTAATAAAGTTAAAATAAATATTTTTAATTTGTTAGAAGATTATAAGACTAAAGTTGTTAAAAACAATATCTTAATATTAGCGTTAACAACAATTTAATCGAATAAACAATTAGATATTTGCAAAAAACGTTATCGACAATTGAAGTTAATATATTAAGATTTAATATTAATATTAAAGAAGAAATTGAACAATATATTAAGCAATAAGTATAAAATCTTGCAAACTAAGAAAGTTATAATTGAAATATAAACTTCAAATCTTCTTAACAATTAATATTAATATTGCGATATTAACAAGACGTTAACTAACTATATAAGACATTTAACAACAAAAGAAGCAAATATATATATAGAAGAGCAATACTTTAAAGTTGTTTATTTGTTGTTAAAATTCTTGTCAACAAATAGTTTTAAATATATTTGTTTTAATTATTTGTAAAACGTTATCGATTTTATAAGACTTGTAAACAATAAGACAAGTATAATAGCTTCGATTATTAGAAACTGTCTTATTTAAGTCTATAACAAACGTCTTGCGCTAAATTTGTTAAAGCGCAAAAATTCGAACTAGTAAAGAATAACAAATCGATAGAAAAATAAAATAAATATCTTAAGAATCTTTAAATATATTGTCGAAAAATTTGATCTTCTAATTAAGTATAATAAGAATATTGCTAAAATAATTATTATTAAGATTGTAAATCTTAACATCTAAAAGAATTAATATTAAGATAGAAACATTGTGTTACGCTAGTACTTTCGTAAGAAGTTCTAGAGAGAATTATGTTATCGAAGAGATTTATAGACGTCTTTAGACAATGCAAGAAATTACTTGATAACAAGAAGTTGCAACTTAGTAGTCGTAACAATAAGTAAAAACTTAAGATAAATTAAATACAATTTATAAAGAAGTCGTGTTCGAACATCTATATACTAAAGAAGATTTTTCTTGTTCGTTATATTTGTTGTCAAACATGTCAAACATTACTCGCTTAACTCGTTGTTAAGTATGTCGAACATTGTTCACTTAGCTCGTTGTCAAATATGTCGAACATTTTTTGTTTATTAAGTCGTCAAATTTGTAAATAATTGTACTTCGTATTACATGTTACGTCGTAGATAGACTAGTCGCGCTAACTCGGAAATGTCACGTGCAAATGCCAAGACTCGAGTCAAAAAATCGAAGAATCAAATCGCTCATAGTAGTTTAGTCGATTACTATAAGTAGTTTAGCGCGCTTCGCGCTAAACTACTTTGAGCGATTCGATTCCAAAAAATCGTTACGACCCAATCTTGGCGCTAGGTTAAACTAGAGGGATGATATCATAATCTAGCTCAACGATTAGTCTAATTGTAATTTATAAAATCTAGAAAGAATTAAACTTTTTTAACGTTAATAGATAATGTTTATTCTTTAATTGTTCGTAGCTTTTTAAAATTCATGCGTACTTTATGTCGTTTAACAACAAATTTAAGAAAATTAATTTTTTTTCGATAAAATTCGCATTTCTTTGATTTAAGATGTAAATTTCTTTTATTTAGACATTCTAGTATTTTAAAAATATAATTTACATGTTTCTTCAAAAAATTTAAGTAAATTATAATGTCGTTCAAGTATGCTATAACAAATCGTTTCAAATATTGTAGTAATGTATTATTGATTATTTCTTAACACATTGTCAAGACGTTCGTAAATTCGAACGACATTATCGTATATTCGTATAATTTATATTGTTTACGAAAAATTGTTTTTTACTTCTTTTTTGTCTTTATTTTAATTTGATTGTACGCTTTTCGTAAATCTAATTTGATAAAGTACTTTACTTCGAATAATCGATTTTAAAGCTCGCTAATATTAAGTAATAAATATCGATTTTTTATTGTAATATTGTTTAGCTTTCGATAATCGACATATAAACGAAAAGTTTCGTTTTTCTTAAATATAAGAAGAATTAAGTATCTTGCTTGTAATTAGAATTTTTTAATAAATTTTTTTTATATTTTTTGTTAAATATTTGCGAAGTGTTTTTAGCTTCTTTTTGAATAAAACATATATAAATTTAAACGTAAATTGCTTGTTTAATCTAAGTTTAATCTCGTAATTTTACGATTAATGTTTAGATAAAGTCTTAATTCTTTTATTTTTAAAATAAATGCTTTTAATTGTTGTATATTTGTAATACGTACTTTAGCGATTCTTTTGTTGTACTAAATAGTTCAAGACTCTCAAAAGATTTGCAATTTTTTTACTTACTTTAATTTTATAATTTGATTAATTTTTGTCGATGTTTATCGAGTCGAACTTTATTAAATCGTTTTTTTGCATTAATGCAAACTCGCTATTTGTAATTAAATTTCGATTTAATCTTTTATCTATTATTGAACGTTATTAATGCGTAGATTAGATATAAATTACGTAATTACATTGCGCGAATTTAAGTACTTATGTATTTTAGTTAACTTTTAAATTGTATTGCTTTAATCAAGACATTTTTAAAACAATATTGTAAGTAATTATTTTTACTATATTAAAGATTAGTTTTTCGTGATATTGCTAAATAGCTATTGATAGTAATTTCGTTTTTTTGTTTACTCTTTTATTTCTTGCGAGTAATAAGTTTTTATTTACAATTACTAGATTGTAAGCGTTAAATTTCTTTCGAATAAAGTATTTTTTTCTTTTTACAAAAGCTTTGATTATAAAATTACTTATTGCATTAAAATTAATTATTGCTATAAATTAGCGATCGTTAATCTTAATTAATATAATAAAACATTGTGTGTACGTTATTGAGTTTAGTTGTTGTTGTTAAGCTAACATATTGCATTTCTTTAATATGCTCTTTATTTAAAAAATTTGAATTTTTCTTTATTCTTGTGTTGCGACTTCTACTTTAAACGTCTATTTGTATTAAGCTTTCTTTTGTTGCTAAATTGTTAACTTTAACTTTTTAGAAAATCAATTAATTTCATTCTTTTCTTTTAGATAAATTTAGCATAAGTCGTTGTAACAAGTTATTTAATTAAAACTTACATATATTGTAAAATTCAATTGTTTTATAATAATATCAAGTATATTCTTTTTTGTAATAACATTGTTTTTTAGTTTCTTTTCGCATTTATTTATAATCTTCGATAAGCTAACTAAAGTTTCGAAATAATTCGTAATGTCTTTTATGTAGTTGTAAAAGTTCTTTCAATTATATTTTTTATTTAAGTTAATAATTAAGCTATAAAATTTAATAATTTTTTAAAGTGCTTAATTAACTTTTTGCGTAAATGCGAATGTCTTGTTTAATAATGTTTTATCTAGAACTTTTTATAATTAATTTAAGTTCTTTATTAAATAATAAATGTCGTTCGATTTAATTTTGAGAGTGTTCGTCTTTGTGTCAATTTGCTTTCAAATGTCATTTTAACTATTAGATATCTCTCTTAACATAACATTGATTTGTCGACGATTTATTAAGTTTCGTAATTAATAATCTCTTGCGAAGTAACTCGATTTGTTACATAAATAATACGTTTTTGATTAGAATTGTAAAATGCGAATGCGTTTGTTGCTTATCGACGCACTAAAATATGAAAGACGTGAGATATGTGTTACGACTCTACCTAGAACTAGACTAGTATAAGAAGTTTCTAGGACTTCGTAGTACAAGATACGAGTACAAATAGACTTAGCATACTTAGTGGCCTTGACAACTAAATATATTGAGCAAAGTGCTCAAGAAGCTCAAAGTGCTTAGAACCTAAACACACTAAGCATACTAAGCAAAGAAGAATCTCTCTAGTATATAGATTCTCGAATACGACTCTCTTATGAATCGTATTTAATTTATCTTAAGTCTTGATTTATTGTTACGATTAATTAAGTTGCAAATCTCTTGTTATTAAGTGATTGCTTGCATTATCTAAAGACGTCTATAAATCTCTTTAAAGCATAATTCTTTCTAATATTTTCGAAGAAAGTACTAGCGTAACACTTTGAACACTCTAAGAATGTTTGTATTAAATCAACGCGCTTTTACCTTAAACATTAGCTCTATAACAAAAGAAAAACAACTTATGTTAAATCTTATGAAGATCGACGATAACGATAACAATATTAACAATAAAGAAGAAATTTTATCAAAGATCAAGATTAATGCTTTAAACAAATATTATAAAGATAGAACTAAATTGAAGAATTAAATTACGCAAATTAAAATCTACTTTACGTTTTATCTCGTTTCAAAAAATAAGAAGACCTTGTTGACTTCTACCTTTCTTTGAGAACGAGCTTAGCATTAGCTAAAGTTAAATCTTCGAAAGCATTTTAAGAATAAAGAAGATTCAAAAGAAATCTTTATTAACTTCGATGTCTTTAAGAAAGAACTACGACAAATATTCGAAATATTTAATGAGAAACAAACAACGAAACGAGTTATTTAACATTTATAACAAAAGACATTAGCAATAGACTACGTCGTCAAATTCCAAAAATACGCAAATCTAATCGATTGAAACAATACATCATTAATGACAATGTTTAAACGAGACTTAAAGAAAAATGTCAAGAACGAACTCATGCGTAGCGATGCAAGATTCGACATCATTTAAACTTTAGTGAAGATAGCAATCGACGTAGACGACAAGCTATATAAGAGAGCTATAAAAAAACGATATGATCAATCTTATGAGAGAGCAAGAATCTTTTTTAAACTAGTGGTCGATTATTATGCGAAAAGAGATCATTTCAAGAAGTATAGCAACCCAAATTATCGCGAGTCTACATCAATGAAATTGAACTCTACTTAGCGACGTAAAGAGAAAAACCCTAGAAGAAAGCAAAATAATAGAAATTCAAAAACGTGTTATTTATGTGGCAAATTAAACCACTTCGCAAGAGATTATCGTTCAAAGAATTTAATAATTTTACGACAAATCAATGCTATGTTAAGAGAGATATTTGATAGCTAGAACAATATTAGAAAGCAAGTTAACAAAGAAGCGAACATTCTCAAAACTAGATTGAACGACAACTATTATCTAGTAGAGAACCCAAATTAGTTACAAAAAGTCTTAGATAAAACATTATTAGACAAGGCATTCGCATTTACGTAGAAAGTTAATTAAACACTCTAGAAGACTATTAAATCTTATAGCTCAATTATTGACTTAGACAAAGAGTATAACTAAAAGAACTTTTACGAATGTCTAAAAAACATCACAAATTATCTCGAGACTTTAGCTAGCTCATCGAAAAAAAAAAAATTAAGCAAATCGTAAACAAATGCGAGGAAGCGCTAGGAAGCGACGTCACTATAGAAAAGAATACTCTTGACGAAATCAAATAACAACTAAATAGTATTAATTTATCTTAACAAAGAATAAAGAAAGCAAAGAAACATAAAACACTTAATTGAATCGCTTGTTACGACAACTTATGCTAGACTTATCTAAAAGAAAAGAAAGAAATCAATTGATTTTCTAGAAAGTCAAAATTAGCAATCTAGCAACAAAAGAAAGCTTAACGTAAATAGACGTTTGAAGCAGAAGTCGCAACATAGAAGTAGAAAAAAGTTCAAATTTTTTAATAAAGAGCATACTAGCGAAATGCAATATGTTAGCCCAATAGTAGCAACTAAACTTAACAACACACGCACGATGCTTTATCACATTAGTTAAGATCAATAATTGTCGATTTATCGCAATGATCGATTTTAATGCAATAAGTAATTTTATGACCAAAGCTCTTGTTAAGAAGAAAGAATATTCTACTTAAAAGAAGTCTAACGCATACAATCTAATAATTGTAGATGGAAACTCATTATTTTACGAGAATAAAAAAGTGAACAAAGAAACGAAATTACTATTAATAGCTATTTAGCAACATCACGAGAAACTAATCTTTAATATAGTAGAAATAATTACTTATAATATCGTTTTAGAAATGCCTTAATTAAAGCAACACAATTTAGAAATTAATTAGAATATACAAGTACTTAGATTTGAACGATGTGATCACGCAATTTATATTCAATCTACGCATCGATAACGTTCGATAATAGATAAAAGATTAAATTGAAACTTAATCGCAAGAAGCGAATTTGTCATTTTGTATAAAAACGATTAACAATAGTTCGACTCATTAAGCATTAACAAAGATTAGTCGAGTCATAAAGACAAAGTAAGTGAAGAAAATTGCGAATCTTTTAAAAGTCTTGAAATATTTAATGAAGCGAGAGAATCGCTAAAACACATATCACGAATATATAATAGATGAGAGCACTTGTTTCAAAAGAAGAAAACGACATTAGTTTTATCTAAACATCAATTGTAAAATCACGAAATTAAACTTAAATTAAACAAGGAATTCACGTTTGAATCTATTTATGCTTTATCGAAGAAAGAATTGTCAATACTTCGCAAATATCTAGCAAAAAACGAAAAAAAAGAATTTATTAAAAAATTCTAATTACGAGCAAAATACTTGATTCTCTTTACACTTAAGAAGAACGAGGAACTTCGCTTATGTGTCGATTATCGAAAGCTAAACGACATAACGATTAAGAATCAATACTCACTATCAAATATTAGCGAACTTCAAGATCGATTATCTAAAGTTAAATACTTTACTAAACTAGATCTACGAGAAACGTATAACTAGATTAGAATAAAGACAAGAGAGAAATAAAAAATAGCTTTTTGTACATGATATAAACTTTACAAATACATAATAATGTCGTTCGAGCTCATTAACGTCTTGACAATATGTTAAAAAATGATCAACGATGCGTTACGACAATACTTGAATATATTTGTCATAGCATATTTGAACAACATCATAATATACTTAATTACGTTAGAGAAACATGTGTAACATGTTTCTCAAATATTGGAATGCTTAAACAAAAGAGACTTACGTCTTAAATTAAAGAAATGCGAATTTCATCAAAAGAAAGTTAACTTTCTAGAATTCGTTGTAGAACGACATAAAATTTAGATAAACTTAAAAAAAATTAGAGCAATTAAAGAATAATTAACATTAATTGATGTTAAAGACATCTAGATCTTTATAAAATTTGTTCAATATAATAGAAAGTTCATCAAGAATTTCTTAGAGAGATCGATATCACTAACAAATCTAACAAGAAAAGACACGCCTTGAAAATAAGAATTAATCGAAGAAGCAACATTTTAGAAATTAAAAGAAGAGTGTTTAAAGAAATCAATATTTAAGATGTTTAATTTAAAGAAACTAGAACGAATGAAAATAAACGCATCAAATCTAGTTATCGATGTATGCTTTAGTTAATTATATGAAAACATATAACACTTAATGACATACTACTCGAGGAAACTTTTGTTAACAAAACAAAATTACGACATACATGACAAGAAATTACTTGCGATAGTAGTAGCTCTTAAAGCATAAAGAATATACATAGAAAAAGCACTAAAATTTATTATTTTAACAAATCATAAGAACTTATTGCATTTCACTACGATAAAAGAATTTAACAAAAGACAAATGCGATGATTTAAGAAACTAGAACAATACAAGTTTAAAATATTGTATATTCTAGGAAAAGAAAATGACAAAGTAGACGCGCTTAATAGACGAAGTAATTATATGAAAACAAAGAAGTTATTTAATTACAACATACTTAAGATTAACTAAGATAAATTATTATCAATTAACAAATATAAGCTAAACGCAATCTTACGAATTCTTCGAGACGAATCAAAGAAGTTTTCAATTAAGAAAGAAAAACTTCAAATATCTATTGACAAAATCGACAAATATATAAAAGAGCATCATGACGAATTATTGTAGAGACATCTAGAAATGATCAAGACATTTTAGCTTTTGCGTCAACATTGTTAGTTTTCTAACATAAGACAAGTTGTTAAGACATATATTAAACGATATCTTAATTGTTAACAAAACAAATATAATACACATGCGCAATATGACGAAATTTAGTATTAGGAATTACTTAAATCGTCATAGAACGAAGTTACGATAAACTTCATTATTAAGTTGTCTAAGTCGATGAATCTAGCAATTGGAGAAAGATATAATTCGATACTAGTAATGATTGACAAACTATTTAAGTACTTATATATTATCGCATGCAAAGAGAAATTTATAGTAGAACAACTAGAATACATTGTACTAAATCGATTGATTAAATATTATAATATACTTAAAGAACTAATTAGTGACAAAGACAAGCTCTTTACGTCTAACTATTAAAAGACGCTTCTCTCAATGTTAGATACAAGACTTCGAATGTTCATTGTCTATCATTCGATTACGAATGATTAAATAGAAAGAACAAACTAGAGTCTAGAGCAATATCTAAGACATTACGTCAACAATACTTATAACAATTGAATATCACTTTTATCTATGACACAACTAGCTCTTAATGCAAAGGTTTCAAACATCACTAAGATCACTTTATTCTTCGTCAACTATAACAAAGAATTCAATCTCTTTGAAGAAGAGCGCACACATCTATTAGCACAATTAGCCATGAAGAGAGTAGCGACATTGAAAAAGATACACGACAACATCTCGAAGATGCAAGAAAGATTGATCAAGTATTAAAACAAAAAACGAAAAACGACATCTTAGCTAAAAGAGAGAAATAAGATATATCTTTTTACGAAAAATCTTAAAATAAGGAAGTCAAACAAGAAATTAAATCATGTCAAAGTCGAATCGTTTCTTGTCAAGAAAACAAAGAGATTAATCAATTATAAACTTAATTTACTTAAGAACGCCAAAGTGTTTCTAGTGTTTCATATCTCATTATTGGAACTAGCCAACCCTAGTACGTTTATATAGGAAACATTTCATTACAAATCCCAAGAGAAAAGTAGATATAAAGTGGAACGAATTCTAAAGAAATAGGGTTAGAGCTATCTTATTAAGTGAAAAGAATATTCTATCTTCAAGAACACGTGGGAGCCAAAGAAGAATCTTGACGATTGCTATGATCTTATTTAGAAGTTTCAATAGAGGCTAGCTCGAAAGGAAAGCCTTGCAAAAGCTCTTTCATAACTTGAGAAAACAAATCGAACAAAGCAAGATCGAGATCAAAGAACTCTTTGTTAGAAGCAAAAATGACGCACGAATCAATTCATTCTTTCTTCTCTTTTCGTTCGTTCGCCTTTAGCTCTAGGATATTTTGTGCCTTTACGTCGCTCATCGCTTTTAACTTTTGCAATTAGTGTTTGCGTTGCTTTTTTAAACGACGAACTCTTATTCAAGATTTAAGAATTTTATCATTTAACTCTTTAACAACATTCATCGCCTTATTTATCTTCTTGTTTGGAGAAACAAGATCGCACTTCTAGTTGAAGCGTTCGCACTTCGTGTAGCGAGAAAACTCTTTAATAATTAAACACTTGATATCTTGATCAAAATAGACATTGCAAGGGCGCATCTTTATATGACGATCTATTCGCTCTCTCTTTGCGATAGCATTGAGTCGACGAGCGAAACTTGCGAATATCTTAGACATAATAGAAAAGAAAGTTTGTTTTTGAGACAAAAGTCTTTAAGAAGAGAAATAGTGTTACGACTCTATTTAGAACTAGATTAGTATAAGAAGTTCTTAAGACTTCGTAATACAAAATACGAGTACAAATAAACTTAGCATACTTAGTGACCTTGGCAACTAAATATACTAAGTAGAGTGCTTAGGAAGCTTAGAGTGCTTAGAACCTAAACACACTAAGCATACTAAGCAAAGAAGAATCTCTCTAGTATATAGATTCTCGAATACGACTTTCTTATGAATCGTGTTCAATTTATCTTAAGTCTTGACTTATTGTTACGACTAATCAAGTTGCAAATTTCTTGTTATCAAGTGATTGCTTGCATTATCTAAAGACGTCTATAAATCTCTCCAAAGCATAACTCTCTCTAATATCTTCGAAGGAAGTACTAGCGTAACAATATGATAGACTTTCATTACTATGCCCCAACTATATAGAGTAGATAGTAGTAAGACTAATCGTTGAAGAATAACGAGAGACAAGCTTCCTCTTTATCTAATACTTGCCATGACGTGCGAGCTTACTTTTCGCTTTCTAATTAGAAAGAAGAGTTATGCGATTTAAGAATTTTATAGATAGTCGAGATCACGTATCTTGCCATACCCTAAGGCGCTAGCGCGTCGATGGCGCTATAGCATTACACGCAATTAATTGTGCAATTGTAGAAGATACTTTTGTTTGCACATTATTCTTACATAGAAATCTCACGAATTGTTCGATTCTATTATACAAATTACTATGATGTGAGCGAGTAACAAGCGAAGATCTAATCGAAGTGCTACGAGAGTTCGTGCGTATTTCGAACATCAAAATTCTACTTTTTGTCAAGTCTTTTTTGTTTTTTCAAATGCAAGTTTCTCGTCGTTCTTCGAACGTTCTTAAGGTTGATCTTGGGTTATTCGAGTCATCTTAGCATCTTGAAATTGAGAGATCGATTTCTCGAATTGTTAATGTTTTAAAAGGAATATCTTTTGCGACGCATTTGATGTTATATCTCTTAATAACTATCGATATTAATAAGATATTTGCGATATTTGCAACAATCGAGAAATTTTACTATCGAAAATATTATTATTTTTAATATCTTTTTTCAATAAGTTAACTTTATTTCTTTTAACATTTATATCGAATCTTTATTTATTACTTTTGTATTTTCTCTTTGCGAACAATGCTTTAAAGATATTGTTTAACCATTATTAAGTTCTTTGCATCTTACATTTTATTAAAGCTAGATTAAATAATAGAGGTATTTTGATTTCTTTGCATTAATTTTGTTCTTATCTCTCTTTATTCTTATTAGTGTTTTATTGCTATTTTTATCTAATATCTAATCTTATTTTAGTATATCAAGAATCTTAGCACTATACTAGACTAATCGCGTCGGGTTGGGTTATCGAGTTCGAGTCAAGTACTTGATTCGAATCTTAACAATTTGTATCAACTCCACTCGAAAGTCTTGACAATTTAATTCTTGAACTTGAATCGACATTTTAAATCGATTTCTATACTTAAAATCGAAACTCGACTCGAAAAAATTAATTCGAATCGCCAAGACTATTATTTTTAGTAAATTTTATTATTTTTAGTAACAATTAATTGAAAATTTGATATAAATAGTTAATCTATTTAAATTAATTAATAAATATATTAGAAATTTCTCTTTATAAATGCATTACTATTGTGCGTTATCTAGTAATTAATAAAAAATCTAAATTTAAACTTGGTTTATACTATTTTTAGTATTTTTGACATTCTTGACGATTCGATTCGATTTCTAATATTGAAATCGAAAATCGAGTCGAATTAAGTTGAGTCGATTTCAAAATAATAGAAATCAAGTTAAGTTTTAAATCGATTCCTAATGTTAAAATCGTTAAGTCGAATCGATTTCTAAAGTTGAAATCGAAACTCAATTCGACAATTAGTCTTGACTATACTTTAACAAAGCGTCTTTAATATTGCTTAATTTGCATTTTAGATCTTTATTGTTAATTATTAAATATTCTTATATATTAAGAATCTTTAATATTGCATTTAATATTAATAGACTTAAAGTAAATTGCAAAAAAGAACTTTTAAGAATATTTATTATCTTTTGCTCTCTTTACTTCTTGAACTAACGTCTAATTTAAAGACGTTTAAATTTAATCTTTTCTTGTTTTAAATTCAACTTCTTATATTAATTAATCGAAACTTAACTATTTGAATAACAAATCAAATAATACAAATTTAATTTAATCTTTTCGAATATTAATAATATTGTATTGTTTAAATTTATGTTAATAAAAAATCTTAATTCTATCTTGTAATAATAATTGCATTTCTTCTTTAATATAAAACTAATTAATTTTTATATATTTTAAGATGTATTGCGTCTTCGATTTGTTGCTTTTAATATCTTTTTTTTTAATTTAAATTTCTCTATTTTTGTTAAATTTTCTTGCTTATTATTAGTTTTGCACTTCTTAAAATTTGTCTTTTCTATTATTAACTTCTTAATTAACGTTCGATTTAACACATCTTTTTAACTTCGAATTTCTTTATATTATTCCAAGAATAAAAAAAAAAACTTGTTCTTTGTCGCATCGATTTGCTCTATTAAATTGTTAATATATTTTTGCAATTAATAAGAAAAGTATTTAAATATAAATTTTTCGAATATTTAAATTATCGATATCTAGCTTATACGCATTTGTGTATATTAATATTCTTGAAAAAAAAAACAATTCTTAAATCTATTTTAGAAAGTATCTTAAACATATTTTTTGTTGTCGACAATTATAGAAACAAATATCGACTATACTTATTTTATTGTTTTTAATAAATAGTCTAAAGTTATTATTTATTATTAAATATACTCGCATATTCTATTTATCTTATTTATCTTATTTATATATATAATTGTCTTTAAAATATCTTAAGAGCTTTTAACTTATATTAACAATATATATTGCAAATCTTTTATTTTTTTTTAATATATTTAATAAAACTAAATTGCAAGTATATTTTCGATCTCTTTAAAGATATTTTGAATATCTTTATATTAGAAACAAATTTGTATTATCTCTTTATATTTTTTAGAGTTTTGTTATTAATTATAATTAATATATCTACTATTAATATTTTAGAACATAATTGCGTACTAAGAACGTTAAAATAAGCGTAATTTATTTAAAACTCTTTCTATTTATTTACAAAATATAATTTGTTAATAGCAAATATACAAAGTCGCAATTAATAAAACTTGTAACGCAAAATATTATTAAAAAATAATTAAATATAATAATCTTAAGACTTGTAAATACTATGTTAATTAAATTTAATTATTAAATACTTTATATTAAATACAATAGCAATACTAATTATACGTATAGTTTTTTTATATATTTTCTTTAGTGTCTTTAATTTGTTGTTATTGTCTTTTAATACTAGTAATCGACAATTAATAATTTTTTTTAATTTTTTACGTTAATTGCTTTTTAAGACAAGAAAGAATATAATTATTAATGCAATTTTCGATAATAAAGACATAAACAACAACGTCTAATATAGCAAATTTTTTCTCAAATCTTGTTTTTGCTATTACAATTATATATTTTTTAAAGTAACGTTAAACGCATTTAATTGCTTCTATTTGTTACGCTAATATTTTCTTCGAAAGTATTAGAGAGAGTTATGCTTTAAAGAGATTTATAAACGTCTTTAGATAATGCAAGCAATTACTTGATAACAAGAAATTTGCAACTTAAGTCAATCGTAACAATAAGTTAAGACTTAAGATAAATTGAACACGATTTATAAGAAAGTCGTATTTAGAAGATCTATATACTAAAGAAAATTCTTCTTGTTCGCTTAACTCGTTGTCGAACATGTCGAACATTGTTCGCTCAATTCGCTATCGAACATGTCGAACATTGCTCGCTTAACTCGTTATCGAACATGTCGAACATTGCTCGTTTGCCAAGTCGTCGAATTTGTAGACGATCGTGCTTCGTGCTACATGTTGCGTTGTAGTTAATATATCACGTTGTTTCGAGCTTAGACTCGTAACACTATTCTTTTTCTTAAAGGTTTTCGTCTTGAAAGTCAAACGTCTCTCATCATGTCTCGTTAGCAACAAAGTCGTCTTCGTGTCGCATTCAAAATCGAACGCTACGATACACTAGTAGATCTTGTCTATGAACGTTGCTCTTTCTCTAGTTATTTCTATATTGTTATGAAAGACTTCTCGTCTCGTTTAAAGTGTTCGAAATGTGTTCGTGCGAGCAAATCGTGCGTAAACATGTCTTGATCTTTCCTTAATCATAATAGAAAAGATCTTTTTATCAAAATCGCTAAAGATGAAGCTCTACTAGCAATCGTCATAATTCGATTACTACGAAATAAGAAAATTCTAAAGAAAATTGATGCGAAGGCGAAACGAAAGACATAATGTCTATTGTCAAGAATGAAGAAGTCGAATGCTTCTAAGTTCTTCAATTGTCTTGTTGCGAATGCTCTTGTTAAGTTATCTCTTATCTTCTAGTTATTTCTCGCTATGCTAAATGATTTTTCGAATATTGATGAAATTTCTAGATAAAGTCATAGCAATCATCAAGATTCTTTCTAGATTCTCACGTGTTTTCTAAGATAAAATATCTCTTTCACTTGATTAGATAGTTTTAACCTTGCTACTTTAGAATCTTTTTCACTTCGTATCAATTTTCTTTCTAAGCTCTATAATGAAATGTTTTCTATATAGACGTATTGGGGTCGACTAGTTCTAGTAATGAGATATAAAATACTAAAAACACTCTAGCGTTCTTAAGTAAGTCAAGTTCGTAATTGACTAATCTCTTGACTTCTTTAATGAAAAATGATTCGATCTTGACATGATTGAGCTTCTTGCTTTTCTTCCTAATCTTTAGATTTTTTGTTAGAAGATACATCTTATTTCTCTTTTTTAGCTAAGATGCCATTTTTCGTTTCTTGTTCTAGTACTTGGTCAATCGTTCTTGCATTGATAAGATGTTATCGTGTACCTTTTTTAGTGTCGCTACTCTTTCGATGACTAATTAAGTTACTAGGTGCTTTCGTTGTTAGCCAAAAAGGTTTGACTCTTTGTCATAGTTAACGAAGAAGAACGTTATCTTTGTTGTGTCGAAAATCTTTGCATTTAATGCTAGTTGCGTCATAAATAAAAGTAATACTCAATTGCTCTAGATATTGTTGACGTAATGTCTTAAATATTGCTTAAGACTCTAATTTGTTCGCTCTATTTATTTATTTGTGATCGAATAATAGATAGTCGACATGCGAAGTCTTGTACCTAACATTAATATAAGTGTTTTTTAATAGTTAGACGTGAAGAGCTTGTCCTTGTCACTAGTTAATTCTCTAGGTATATTATGATATCTAATCAATCGATTTAGTACGATGTATTCTAGTTGTTCTACTATAAATTTCTCTTTGCATGCGATAATATGTAAGTATTTGATAAATTTGTCAATCATTACTAGTATCGAATTATATCTCTTTCTAGTTGCTAGATTTGTCGACTTAGACAACTTAATAATGAAGTTTATTGTAACTTCGTCCCATAATAACTTAAATAATTCTTGATATTAAATTTCATTATATTGCGCATATGTATTATGTTTATTTTGCTAATAGCTAAGACATCGTTTAATATATGTTTCGACAACTTGTTTTATGTTAAGAAACTAACAATATTGACGCAAAAGCTAAAGTGTTTTAATTATCTTTAGATGTTTTTGCAATAATTCGTCATGATGCTCTTTTATATATTTGTCGATTTTGTCGATAGATATTTGAAGTTTTTCTTTCTTAATCGAAAATTTCTCTAACTTGTTTCGAAGAATTCGCAAGATTACGTTTAGCTTATGTTTATTAATTAATAATGATTTATCTTAATTAATCTTAAGTATGTTGTGATTGAACAACTTCTTTGTTTCTATATGATTACTTCGTTTGCTAAGCGCGTCTACTTTGTCATTTTCTTTCTCTAGAATATACAATATTTTGAACTTGTATTATTCTAACTTCTCGAATTATCGCATTTGTCTTCTATTAAGTTCTTTTATCATAATGAAATGCAATAAGTTTTTATAATTCGTTAGAATAATGAGTTTTAATGCTTCTTCTATGTATATTTTTTATGCTTTAAGGGCTACTACTATCGCAAGTAATTTCTTGTTATGTATATCGTAGTTCTATTTTGTCGACAAGAGTTTTCTCGAGTAATATGTTACTAAATGTTATATGCCTTTATATAGTTGACTAAAGCATGCATTGATAACTAGATCTAATGCGTCTATTTTTATTCGTTCTAGTTTCTTGAGATCAAACATCTTAAGTACTAGTTTCTTCAAGCACTTTTTTTTCAATTTCTAAAATGCTACTTCTTCGCGTGATTCCCATTTCTAAGGCGTGTCTTTTCTTGTTAGATTTGTTAATAATATCGATTTCTCTAAGAAGTTTTCGATGAACTTTTTATTGTACTAAACAAATTCTATAAAGATCTAGATGTTCTTAACATCGATTAACGTTAATTATTCTTTAATTGCTTTAATTTTTTCTAAGTTCATTCGAATTTCATGTCGTCTTACAACGAATTCTAGAAAGTTAACTTTCTTTCGATGAAATTCGCATTTCTCTAGTTTGAGGCGTAGATCTCTTTGATTCAAATATTCCAATATTTGGAAAACATGTTGCACATGTTTCTTTAACGTGTTTAAGTATATTATGATGTCGTCTAGATATGTTATGACAAATATATTCAAATGTTGTCGTAGCGCATCGTTGATCATTTTCTAACATGTTGCTAGAACGTTAATAAGCTTAAACGACATTATTATGTATTCGTAAAGTTTATATCGTATACAAAAAGCTATTTTTCACTTCTTTTTTATTTTTATTCTAATCTAGTTATACGCTTCTCGTAGATCTAGTTTGATAAAGTACTTAACTCTAGATAATCGATTCTAAAGCTCACTAATATTTGATAATAAATATCGATTTTTAATTGTTATGTCGTTTAGCTTTTAATAATCGACACATAAGCGAAGTTCTTCGTTCTTCTTAAATGTAAAGAGGATCGAGTATTTTGCTCGTAATTAGAATTTCTTAATAAATTTTTTCTTTTCGTTTTTTGCTAGATATTTGCGAAGTATTAACAATTCTTTCTTCAATAAAACGTAAATAGATTTAAACGTAAATTCTTTGTCTAGTTCAAGTTTGATCTCGTGATTTTATAATTAATGTTTAGATAAAACTTTTGTCGTTTTCTCTTTCTAGAACAAATGCTTTCAACTATTATATATTCGTAATATATGTTTTAGCGATTTTCTCATCTTACTAAATATTCTAAGGCTCTTAAAAGATTCGCAATTTTCTTTACTTACTTTGTCTTTATAACTTAATTAATCTTTGTTAATGCTTAACAAGTCGAACTATTTTTGATCGTTTTTGTACAAGATAACAAGTTCGCTTCTTGCGATTAAATTTCGACTTAATCTTTTATCTATTATTAAACGTTATCGATGCGTAGATTAAATGTAAATTGCGTGATCACATCGCTCAAATCTAAGTACTCGTGTATTTTAATTAACTTCTAGATTGTGCTACTTTAATCAAGGCATTTCTAGAACGATATCGTAAGTAATTATTTCCATTATATTAAAGATTAGTTTCTCGTGATGTTGCTAAATAGCTATCGATAATAATTTTGTTTCTTTATTTACTTTTTTATTCTTATTAAGTAATAAGTTTTTATCTACAATTATTAGATTGTATGCGTTAGACTTTTTTTGAGTAAAATACTCTTTCTTCTTAACAAGAGCTTTGATCATAAAATTATCTATTGTATTAAAATCGATCATTGCGATGAATCAACAATTATTAATTTTAACTAGTGTGATAAAACATCGTACGTGTACTATTAAGTTTAGTTGTTGCTATTGAGCTAACATATTGCATTTCTCTAATATGCTCTTTATTAAAAAATTTGAACTTTTTTTTACTTTTATGTTGCAACTTCTATTATAAACGTTTGTCTACGCTAAGCTTCTTTTTGTTGCTAGATTGCTAACTTTAATTTTTTAGAAAATCAATTAATTTCTTTCTTTTCTTCTAAATAAGTTTAGCATAAGTTGTCGTAGCATGCGATTCAATTAAGTGTCTTATGTTTCTTTGCTTTCTCTATCTTTTGTTAAGATAGATTAACACTATTTAGTTGTTGTTCGATTTCGTCGAGAGTATTCTTTTTTATAGTGGCGTCGCTTTTTAGCGTTTCCTCGCATTTGTTTACGATCTAATTAATCTATTTTTTTTTCAATAAGCTAGCTAAAGTCTCGAGATAATTCATGATGTTTTTTAGATATTCGTAAAAAATTTTTCAATTATATTTTTCGTTTAAGTCGATAACTAAACTATAAGATTTAATAGTTTTCTAAAGTACTTAATTAACTTCTTGCGTAAATGCGAGTGCCTTGTTTGATAATGTTTTATCTAGAACTTTCTATAACTAATTTGAATTCTCTATCAAATAGTAGTCGTCGTCCAATTTAGTTTTGAGGGTGTTCGTTTCTTTGTTGACTTGCTTTCTAATGTCGTCCTAGCTATCGAATATATCTCTCAACATAGCATTGATTTGTCGTGGAATTATTAAGTTCTTTGAACGACAATCTCTTGCGAAGTGGCCCAATTTGCCACATAAATAGCACGTTTTTGAATTTCTATTATTTTGCTTTCTTCTAGAGTTTTTTTCTTTACGTTGCTAAGTAAAGTTCAATTTCATTGATGCAAGCTCGCGATAATCTAGGTTGCTATACTTCTTAAAATGATCTTTTTTCGCGTAATAATTGATCGTTGATTCAAAGAAGATTCTCGCTCTCTTATGAGATTGATCGTATTGTTTTTTTATAGCTCTCTTATACAACTTGTCGTCTACGTCGATTGCTATTTTTACTAAGATTTAAATAGTGTCGAATCTTGCATCGTTACGCATGAGTTCGTTCTTAACATTCTTCTTCAAATCTCGCTTAAACATTGTCATTAGAGATGCATTGTCTTAATCGATTAGATTTGCGTATTCTTGAAATTTGGCGACGTAGTCTACTACTAATGTTTTTTGTTACAAATGCTAAATAACTCGTTTCGCTATCTATTTTTCGTTGAATATTTCAAATACTTGTCGTAGTTCTTTCTTGAAGATATCGAAGTTAATGAAGATTTCTTCTAGGTCTTCTTCATTCTTAAGATGCTTTCAAAGATTTGACTTCAATTAATGTTGAGCTCGTTCTTGAAGAAAAGTAGAAGTTAACAAGGTCTTCTTATTTTCTAGAACGAGATAAAACATAAAGTAGATTTCAATCTACGTGATTCAATTCTTCAATTTAGTTTTATCTTCATAATATTTGTCTAAAGCATTAACTTTAATTTTTGATAAAATTTCTTTTTTATTGTCGATATTGTTGTCGTTATCATCGATCTTCATAAGATTTAACACGAGTTGTTTTCCTTTTATTGTAGAGTTGATGTTCGAGGTAGAGGCGCGTTGTTCTAATACAAACATTCTTAGAATGTTCAAAGTGTTACGCTAGTACTTTCTTCGAAGATATTAGAGAAAGTTATGCTTTAAAGAGATTTATAGACGTCTTTAGATAATGCAAGCAATCACTTAGTAACAAGGAATTTGCAACTTGAGTCAATCGTAACAATAAGTCAAGACTTAAGATAAATTGAACACAATTTATAAAGAAGTCGTGTTTAGAAGATCTATATACTAAAGAAAATTCTCCTTGCTCGCTTAGCTCGTTGTCGAGCATGTCGAACATTGTTCGCTTAACTCGCTATCGAACATGTCGAACATTGCTCGCTCAACTCGTTGTCGAGCATGTCGAACATTGTTCGCTCGTCAAGTCGTCGAGCTTGCAGGCGATCGTGCTTCGTGCTACATGTTGCGTTGTAGTTAATATACCACGCTATTCCGAGCTTAGGCTCGTAACACTATTTTCTTTTATTTTATTTTTTATTTTAGAATATTGCAAGAATTAAGAAATAAAATCTAATAATAATTGTTAACTTTGCTCAATATATTAAATTAAGAAAGTAATTAATTTAAGTTAACAAAATTATGAAATTATAAAAAGCGCTAAGTAAAATATTAAGACTATAAAAGAAGTAATTGTGCTTATATAGAAGTTGCGATTTTAGTATTTTTTGAGATTACTATATTAAAACTAATACTATAGTCGATAGTTAAACTAATTAATTCTAAAAAGAATGTTATTAAATAGAGCATAAATAAAAGTAGTAAAATCAACAGTTGTTGTTAAATGCAAAAATCAAAGTATTCGCGATTATTAGATAATAAAGTTGCGTATATGTGTTTAAAAAATATAGTATAAGTGTTTTTGATATATTACTATTAAAGATAATATTAAAATAACGAGAAATAAGAGTTTTGTTCTCAAATTTAATGCAAAAAAAAATAAAACAACGCTATAACAAATATTATATTCGATGCGAATGTGCTCAAATATGCTAAATGCTAGTGCAATTATTGCGTCGAAACTAATCTCTAGTATTAGTTCTAGCGCAATTCTAACATAAGCGAACTCGCTAGAATTCGCTTGAGGATTGTTTCTGTTTTTTTGCATAGATCTAACTACTGAGGCAAGCGTTTATTAGGGCTTTCCTTAAGTTATAGCTATTTTATTGATTTCTAGCGCATTGCGAGCGTGGGAGACTGGAAGGCAATGTGCATATGGTCGTGGAGCTTGTGTATGCGAGCTCCTCTGAGGGTAATTGGGCATAGCGCTCCTCCCTTATACACTGTGTTATAAAATCCAGAGCAATATTGGATAAGAGTGAGTCCTAGTGTTTAGGGTATCCGAGATCGGACGACAGATCCGACGCAACCCTAAGATAAGCCGTGTGGAGCCTCGGTCAAACAGACGACTTCCTGTCGAATGTACACCATGTGGAGCGTCTAGAACGACGATCGAACAATATACCTTCAATCAACAAATCGCATTTCCCAGGTATGCCAGCGAATGGAACAATCGGGTGGGTCTGAGGCCTATGCAGCCTCGGCATCATGGCAGACCCGTTGTACCAACTCCTGGTACCGTATTTCGATACTCCTTCCCCTCGACCACCTCCAAGCAGTCAGGACCCTGTGACTGCGAAATACTTGAGCCGCCTCTCGACGCTTCCTTTGAACGCACTTACCTCAACCGAACCTGAGTCTCTGGCCCAGTCGAGTCAATCGACCCTTCGTTCGCTACAATCTCTTTCCGCCAAATCCAACGCAGCCATTGTCACGTCGTCGGACCACCTTTCCAGTCTAACGATCAAACTACCATTTATCGCGGCAGAAGCACGCAAGCTTCAAGATGGCATACCGAAGCTGGACGAGCAAGCAGTGACTTTCTCCACCAAGTATAGCAGGAGTGCGAAGAACGATACGCTGGATCGACGGAAAAAGGCGCTGTTGATGGCCAGGAACGTCGACCGCGTATCCGACATCCTCGATTTACCTACGCTTCTCAGTTCTGCTATCTCTTCATCAACTGCGCAAGGCGCATCGAGTACCACCAACTATGCCTCAGCGCTGGATCTTTATTCACACATCAAGAGGCTACATCTACTCTACCAGGATTCGGCCCTTGTCAGCTCGATATACAAGCAGACAGAGGAAGCTATGCAGGAGATGACATCGAGTCTCATCGCAAGCCTGCGCGTGCAGAATATCAAGCTAGCGGCCGCAATGAGGACAATCGGCTGGCTTAGGCGTGTTGCTCCCGATTTAGACAGCTTGGCCAATCAGCAAGGTGGCGCTACGAATAGAGAGGGTGCTCTTGGTGCTTTGTTCCTTGTATGCCGGCTGGCTACTCTTGTCTCAATGCTCTCCGCTCTCGACCCATTGCGAGATTTGGCAGATCAAGAAAGCGTCATTCGCCAGCGTGAGAAAGGAGTTGGTACCAAATCCAACAATTACTGGTCAGGACAGCAGACCGAGCAGTATCTGAAACGGTACATCGAAATCTTTCGTGAACAGTCTTTCGCCATGGTCTCGATGTATAGAAGCATATTCCCCGCGGCGCCGGATAATGTCACTGATGACCTAGGCCCAAAATTTCAGTCTTTGGGCTTGAAGAGTACTTTACCATCACTAGATCTGAAAGACGATCCATTACTGCCGCTACCCTCGGCGCTGTCGACCTTTCCGTTGCATCTTGTGGACTTGCTCACCACCACCCTGAAACAATACTTGCCCAATGTGCGGGATAAGTCCTCTCGCGAGAGTCTGCTGACACAGGTCCTGTACTGTGCTGGGAGCTTGGGCAGACTCGGCGGCGACTTCAGCCTGATAATCGCATCGCTGGCAGATGATGGCGAAGACGACTTGAGTGAGGAAGAGGATGCTCAAGTGGAAGGCTCTACTGGTAACGAGGAATGGGTGGAGGTCATGAGAAAGCACCGAGAGCTAGCAGGTCGCTTGGAGCTGTTGGCGAGTGGAGTTGGAGGCTCAGGAAAGTCTTTACCTAGCAGAAGTCCTATGTCGCCGACCAATGCGTAACGTAAAGCGAATTGCAGGGCCCTCTGAACAGACCATGAGATACTGCCAAAAACGAGCACCGCTCAGCCAATGTGCAAATGTGCTGATGCAGTATGCTATGATCACAACGTGAGTCGTGGAAGTAACTCCAGTTATATCCATATAGTATCCCATGCGCCGGCACAGTGCTCTTTTCAGGGATTGCCTATATCACCTATGAGTTCAGGACCTTCTCTGAATACTGCTTTTGGGTACATGTATTGTGGTTGATTGAGAGGGATGCTTTAACCGTTTGCCCCTTTAGCGATTGGTCTTTATTGGTGAATCAGTCCATCAACTTTTCGCTTTTGCGTTCTTTCATGGATGCCAAGGATCGAAGTGCACCCCTTCGTGCCGGCGGATGGGATATAAAATCATTGGACACATCATGCGAGAATCTAACAGTGTAACTTGAAAGCAATGGAAAACACATCCAAAAGTCACGATCTCGTGACCCAGAACAGCCTAAGGTCAAGCATCTTAGACGAGAGCTTCTATAATGCAGGCGTTCTATATTTTTACTATTTACTATCGTGCCAAGCAGGTTTCTATGTCGCAGCCAGGAAGATGCCAAGGTTTTGATGAGATTATCACACAAATCGTGATTTTTCGCGCAATTAAATTAAAATCTCTTTTATCTATTTAGTTAACATCTTGATTAAACAATATTTAAAGTCTTTAGTATAATCGTGTAATTTGTATGTTTTGTAACTCTCTTCTTGTCATAACGTTTGCTCTAATTGACGATCAAAGAGTTGCAATAGTCGATCGCATTAAAATTGATAAAAATATTATTTAAATATCGCATCTAGAGAGTGTATTTGAGCGTCAAATACACAAAATAAGACGTAACATCAAGTTGTATATCTTTGTTGTCGTTTCTCAATATCGAAGAGATTTTGACAAATTGATCGATAAAACGATAAAAAATAGTCTTCTAAATTATATCAATCTTCATCTTATTATTTATCTTAACGAAATGTGTCTCTACTTGTATGACGAATTTAACATTATCGTCGATATCAACATAATCGCGAGAATGCTTTGAAAAAAGAAATAAATATATAAGAAAGTCAATATATAAACGTCTCTTGTATTTGCATACTAACAAATGCTTTGTAAATCTTTTATTGCACTTTGCAAAAAATAGATTGATCGTCGAATTAAGTTTCGATTTCAACTTTAGAAATCAACTCGACTTAACGATTTTAACATTAGAAATCGACTCAAAATTCGACTTAATTTCTATTATTTTGAAATTAACTCGATTCGATTCGACTCGATTTTTGATTTCAATATTAGAAATTGAATCGAATTGTCAAGAATGTCAAGAATACTAAAAGTAGTATAAACTAAATTTAAATTTAGATTTTTTATTAATTATTAGATAACGTACAATAGTAATGCATTTATAAATAGAAATTTCTAATATATTTATTAATTAATTTAAATAGATTAAATATTTATATCAAATTTTCAATTAATTGTTACTAAAAATAATAAAATTTACTAAAAATAATAATCTTGACAATTCGAATCAATTTTTTCAAGTTGAGTTTCGATTTTAAGTATAGAAATCGACTCGAATTGTTAATTCAAATTTAGAAATCTATTACGCTAGTACTTTCGTAAGAGATATTAAAGAGAGTTATGCTATTAAAGAGATTTGTAGACGTCTTTAGACAATGTAAACAATCACTTAATAACAAGATTTGCAACTATAAACAATCTTATGTTCAATAAATCTTCATAGATGATTCAATGAATCAAAGTAACAATAAGTAAAGACTTAAGATAAGTTGAACACGATTCATAAGAGAGTCGCGTTCGAAAGCTATATACTTTTTTATCATTTAAAATTTAAAATGTTTAAAGTGTTCAAAACCTTAATTATCTTAATTATCTTAATTCGAAATTTAAGATACTTAAGAGTTAAGTCATCTTAATTATCTTAATTTTATTAACAAATCTTTTCTTATTAATTTACCTTATAAAGAGCGATGCGCAACGAATAGTATCTATTAGCACGCGACTCGTAACATTATTTTCTCTCTTTAAGAATTTTCGTTTCGAAACTATTTATTCTTTCTTATTATGTTAATCAAGTTGATTATTAAACAACGTCGCAATTTCGTTGCTAATTGTCGCTATAAGCACGCTTTTCTTACAATGCGTTCTTGTCGAATTTGTGTCGCATTTAACATATCTTGTCGAATAAATAAAAAATATCTTAAATGTAAGAAGTGTTATCGAAAGAAATAAAAATGTGATTTAACTCTTAATTATTAAGAAATGAATAAAGCTATTCAAAAGACTAAAAAGTTAAATGATAAAATAATAGAATTACGTCTAAGAATTGCGCGAAAGACGAAATAAAGAAAACATTGACTTCGTCGTTTAAAAAATATAAATGATGCGAAATCGAAAAATATTCTAGAGATTAAAAAGAATAAGAGAGAGATCAAATATATTAAAGAGACGTTCAAAGCTCTATTCGATATTATTATTGATTTTTCATTGTTCGCTCTTTTGTTCTCTAATGCTTTGTCAACTCTTATAAGTGATTTTGTCGTTAACGAAATCGTCGTAGCTTGTTAAAGCACTTCTTTAGATTCTTAAGTGACTTTTATGTATTCTTGAAGATAAAATATTCTTTTTACTTGATATGATATGTTTGATATTTTTGTTGTAAAATTTTCTCAATCTTATATTGTTTCTCTTTTTGTAAGTAAAAATAAAATGTGTTCTATAAAAACGTAATTGAATTCGCTAGTTTTAATAATAAGTTATAAAATACTAGAAATTTTTTAACGTTCTTAAATAAATCGAGTTTGTAATTGATTAATTTCTTTGTCTTTTTAACGAGAAACAATTTAACTTTGACATAATTTAATTTCTTGCTTAACTTTCTTGTTTTAAGATTTTTTGTAAAAAGATATATTTTATTTTTCTTCTTTAGTTAAGATGTCGTTTTTCGTTTGTTGTTTTAATACTTAATCGACTTCTCTTGCATATTTAAGATGTTATTATATATCTTTTTTATTATTGCTACTCTCTTGATAATTAATTGTGTTAATAGATGCTTTCTATTACGCTAGTACTTTCGTAAAGAGTATTAGAACGAGTTATGTTATTAAAGAGATTTGTAGACGTCTTTAGGCAATGCAAGCAATCACTTGATAACAAGAATTGCAACTATAGACAATCTTATATTTAATAAATTTTCATAGATGATTCAATGAATCAAAGTAACAATAAGTAAAGACTTAAGATAAGTTAAACACGATTTATAAGAGAGTCGCGTTCGAAAGCTATATACTTTTTCATCATTTAAGATTTAAGATGTTTAAGGTGTTTAAAATCTTAATCATTTTGATTATTTTAATTCGAAATTTAAGATGCTCAAGAGTTAAGTCATCTTAATTATCTTAATTTTGTTAATAAATCTTCTTTTTCTAATTATCTTGTGAAGAGCGATGTGCGACAAATAATATCTATTAGCACGCGACTCGTAACACTATTTTCTCTCTTCAAGAATTGTTGTCTCGAAATCATTTATTCTTTTTTATTATGTTAATCAAGCTAATTATTGAACAACGTCGCAATTTCGTTGTTAATCGTCGCTATAAACACGTTCTTCTCACAATGCGTCCTTGTCGAATTTTTGTCGCATTTGACGTATTTTGTCAAGTAAATAAAAAATATCTTAAGTGTAAGAAATGTTATCGAAAGAATTGGAAATACGATTTAACTTCTAATTATCAAAGAATGAATAAAACTATTTAAAAGACTAAAAAGCTAAATGATAAAATAACAAAATTGCGCCTAAGAATTGCGCGAAAGACGAAACAAAAAAAACATTAATTTTGTCGTTTAAAAAATATAAGTGATGCGAAGTCGAAAAATATTCTAAAGATCAAAAAGAATAAGAAAGAGATCGAATGTACTAAAGAGACGCTCAAGACTCTATTTAATATTATTATCGATTCTTCATTGTTCGCTCTTTTATTTCTTAATGCTTTGTCGACTCTTATAAGTAATTTTGTCGCTAACGAAATCGTCGTAGCTTGTCAAGACATTTCTTCAAATTTTTGAGTAACTTTTATATATTTTCGAAGATAAAATATTCTTTTTATTTGACAAAATATTTTTAATTTTCTTGTTGTAGAATTTTCTTAATCTTATATTGTTTCTTTTTTTGTAAGTGAAAATAAAATGTGTTCTATAAAGACGTGATTAAATTCGCTAATTTTAACAATAAAATATAAAATATTAGAAATACTTTAACGTTCTTAAGTAAATCGAGTTCGTAATTAATTGATTTCTTTGCCTTTTTAACGAGAAACGATTCAACTTTAACATGATTCAATTTTTTGCTTAACTTTCTTGTCTTAAGATTTTTTGTAAAAAGATATATTTTATTTCTTTTCTTTAGCTAAGATGTTGTTTTTCGTTTTTTTGTTTTAGTACTTGATTAACTTCTCTTGCATCTTTAAGATGTTGTCGTATATCTTTTTTAATGTCGCTATTCTTTCGATAACTAATTGTGTCGATAAATGCTTTCGCTCTTTTTTAAAGAGATTAAATTCTTTATTATAATTGACGAAGAATAAAGTTATCTTAATAATATTTAAAATTTTTGCATTTAATGTTAATTAAGTCATAAATAAGAGTAATACTTAATTGTTGTAAGTATTGTTGACGTAATGTCTTAAATATTGCTTCAAACTCTAGTTTGTTCGTTCTATTTAATCATTCGTAATCGAATGATAGACAATGAATATTTTGAGTCTCGTTTCTAACATTAATAGAAATGTCTTTTAATAGTTAGACGTAAAGAGCTTGTCTTTGTTACTAGTTAATTCTTTAAATATATTGTAATATCGTATAAGTCAATTTAATACAATGTATTTTAATTGTTTTACTATGAACTTTTTCTTGCATGCGATAATATATAAATACTTGATAAATTTGTTAATTATTATTAATATTAAATTATATTTATCTTTAATTGCTAAATTCGTCGATTTGAGCAACTTAATAATAAAGTTTATCGTAACTTTATCTTATAACAATTTAAATAATTTTTGATATTAAATTTCGTTATAGTTCGCATGTATATTATGTTTGTTTTGCTAACAACTAAGGCATTATTTAATATATGTTTCGACAACTTGTCTTATTTAAGAAAACTAACAATGTTGACGTAAAAGTTAAAGAATTTTGATCATTTTCGAATGCTTTTGCAATGATTTATCATAATATTCTTTTATATATTCGTCGATTTTGTCGATAAATATTTGAAGTTTTCTTTTCTTTATTAGAAACTTTTTCTTATTGTCTCTAAGTATTTGTAAAATAGCATTTAGCTCGTATTTGTTTATTAACAATGATTCGTTCTTGTTAATCTTAAGTATATTATAATTAAACGATTTCTTCGTTTTTATATAATTACTTTTTTTACTAAGTGCGTTTACTTTATCATTATCTTTACTTAATGTATATTGTATTTTAAACTTGTACTATTTAAGTCGCTCTAATTATCGCATTTGTCTTTTGTTAAGTTATTTAATAATAATAAAGTGTAAAAGATTCTTGTGATTTATAAGAATTGTAAGTTTTAATAATTCTTTAATGTATACTCTTTATAATTTTAGAAAAACTACAATAGCGAGTAGCTTCTTGTTATAAATATCATAATTTTATTTAATTAGCGAAAGTTTTCTTAAAAAATATGTCATTAAATGTTATATATTTTTATGCTCTTAACTAAAGCATGCATTAATAATTAAATTCAATGCGTTAATTTTAATCTTGTTTAATAATTGTGATTCGTACATCTTTAATACTAATTTCTTTAAGCATTCTAGCTTAAGATTTTAAAATGATTTTTCTTCTATTAATTTTCATATTTATGACGTTTTTTTTTCGTAAAATTCATCAATAATATTGCATTAACGAAGTAGTTTTTGATAAACTTATTGTTGTAATTTATGAAATCTAAAAAGAATTGAACTTTCTTAACATTAATAGATGATTTTTATTTTTTAATTGTTCGTAATTTCTTAAGATTCATGCGTACTTTATGTCGTTTAACGACAAATTTAAGAAAATCAACTTCTTCTTAATGAAATTCGCATTTCTTTAATTTAAGATGTAAATTTCTTCTATTTAAACATTTCAATACTTTGAAAATATAATTCATATATTCTTTTAAAATATTTAAATAAATTATGATGTCGTTCAAGTATACTATGACAAATCGATTTAAATATTGTCGTAATATATTATTGATTATTTTCTAATACGTTGCCAAGGCGTTTGTGAGCTCAAACGACATTATCGTATATTCGTATAATTTATATCGTATACGAAAAGCTATCTTTTACTCTTTCTCTATTTTTATTCTAATCTAGTTGTACGCTCTTCGTAAGTTCAATTTAATAAAATACTTTGTTTCAAACAATTGATTTTAAAGTTCGCTAATGTTAAATAATAATTATCGATTTTTTATCGTAATATTGTTTAGCTTTCAATAATTAACACATAAACAAAAAGTTTTGTTCTTCTTAAATACAAAAAGAATTAAATATTCTATTTATAATTAAGATTTTTTAATAAATTCTTTTTTTTTTTCGTTTTTTATCAAGTATTTGCGAAGGATTTTTAGCTTCTTTTCGAATAAAGCATATATAAGGTTAAACGTAAATTGCTTGTTTAATTTAAATCTAATCTTGTAATTTTACGATTAATGTTTAGATAAAATCTCGATCGTTTTCTTTTTTTAAAACAAATGCTCTCAATTGTTATATATTTATAATATGTGCTTTAACGATTCTCTCGTTATATTAAATAGTTTAGAGCTCTTAAAAGATTCGCATTTTTTTTCACTTATTTTGACTTTATAATTTAGCTAATCTTTGTTAATATTTATCGAATCGAACTTTATTAAATCGTTCTTTTGCAAAAATGCAAATTCGTTATTTGCGATTAAGTTTCAACTTAATCTTTTATTTATTATTAAACGTTATTAATGCGTAAATTGAATGTGAATTGCGTGATCACATTGTGCGAATCTAAATACTTGTGTATTTTAATTAACTTCTAAATTGTGTTGCTTTAATTAAAACATTTTTAAAACAATATTGTAAATAACTATTTTCACTATATTAAAAATTAGTTTCTCGTAATGTTGTTAAATAGCTATCGATAGTAATTTCGTTTCTTTATTTACTTTTTTATTTCTTGCGAATAATAAGTTTTTATTTACAATTATTAAATTGTAAGCGTTAAGCTTCTTTCGAATAAAATATTTTTCTCTCTTTATAAGAGCTCTAGTTATAAAATTATTTATCGCATTAAAATCGATCATTGTTATAAATTAACAATCGTTGATTTTAACTAATGTGATAAAATGTTGTGCGTGCATTGTTAAGTTTAGTTGCTATTGTTAAGCTAACATATTGCATTTCTCTAATATGCTCTTTATTAAAGAATTTGAACTTTTTTTTACTTTTGCGTTGTGACTTTTACTTTAAACGTTTATCTACGTTAAGCTTTCTTTTGTTGTTAGATTGTTAACTTTAACTTTCTAAAAAATTAATTAATTTTATTCTTTTCTTTTAAGTAAATCTAACATAAGTTGTTGTAGCAAGTTGTTCAATTAAGACTTGCGTATATTGTAGAGTCTAATTGTTTCATTATAATGTCAAATATGTTCTTTTCTATAGTAACATTGCTTTTTAGTTTCTTCTTGTATTCGTTTACGATTTTCGATAAGCTAACTAAAGTCTTAAGATAATTTGTAATGTCTTCTATGCATTCGTGAAAATTCCTTTAGTTATACTCTTTATTTAAGTCGATAATTAAGCTATAAAATTTAATAGTTTTCTAAAATGCTTAATTAACTTTTTGCGTAAATGCGAATGCTTTGTTTAATAATGTTTTATCTAGAACTTTTTGTAACTAATCTAGATTCTTTATCAAATAATAATTGTCGTTTAATTTAGTTTTAAGAGTGTTCATCTTTATGTCAATTTGCTCTTTAATGTCGTTTTAACTATCAAATATCTCTCTTAACATAACATTGATTTATTGACGATTTATTAAGTTTCGTGATCGATAATCTCTTGCGAAGTGATTTGATTTATCACATAAATAGTACGTTTTTTAGAATTTGTTATTTTGCTTTCTTCTAAAATTCTTTTTTTTGCGTCGTTAAATAAAATTTAATTTCATAAATGTAAGTTCACAATAATCTAAATTATTATACTTCTAATTAGAATAAGATTCTCTCTAATAATATTTGATCGTTAATTCAAAAAAGATTTTTGCTCTTTCGTGAAATTAATTGTATCGTTTTTTCATAGCTTTTTTATACAACTTGTCGTCGAAATCGATAACTACTTCAATAAGATCAAACATGTCGCTAATGAATTTGTCATCGCACATAATTTCGTTCTTAAGATTGTTCTTGAAATTTTGTCGAAACATTGTTATAAGTGCGACATCGTTTTATTTGATAAAATTAATATATTTTTAGAATCTTGTTACGTAGTTTGTTGCAAAAATTCGTTAAATTAAGTGCTAAATCACTTTTTTCGCAATTTGTTTCTCGTTAAATGTTTCGAAGATTTTTCGAAATTCTCTCTTGAAATTATCGAAATTCGTAAACATTGTACAAGAGTTTTTGTTATAATTTTTCAAATATTTGCGTAAGTTTAACTTGAGCTAATGTTAAGCTCTTTCTTTAAAAAAATGTAAATGCGAAAATTGTCTTCTTGTTCGCTAAGATAAAATAAAAGATAAAATAAATATTTATTTGCATAAGTTAACTTTTTAAATCAATACGATCTTTATGATAAACGTTAGACTTGTTAATTTTTATTTTGTCGTCTTCATTAATAGAAAGTCGACGTAATATTATTAAGCTATTGCTTAAGATAAAGACGCGTTAATCTAATATAGACATTCTATAAGTATTTAAAGTATTACGTTAGTACTTTCGTAAAAAAAATTAAAGAGAGTTATGCTATTAAAAAATTTTGTAAACGTCTTTAGACAATGCAAGCAATTACTTAATAACAAGATTTGCAACTATGAACAATCTTGTATTTAATAAATTTTCATAGATAATTCAATGAATTAGAGTAACAATAAGTAAAGACTTAAGATAAGTTAAATACGATTCATAAGAGAGTCGCGTTCGAAAGCTATATACTTTTTTATTATTTGAAATTTAAGATGTTTAAGATGTTTAAAATCTTGATTATTTTGATTATCTTAATTCGAAATTCAAGATACTTAAGAGTTAAGTCATCTTGATTATCTTGATTTTGTTGATAGATCTTTTCTTTCTAATTATCTTGTAAAGAGCGATGCGCGACGAATAGTATTTATTAGTACGCGACTTGTAACAAAATCGAATTATCAAGACTTTCGAATCGAATTAATACGAATCGTTAAGATTCGAGTCAAGTATTCAACTCGAACTTGATAAATCGATTCGACGCAATCAATCTAGCAAAAAGATTAAACATAACGTAATATTTAACAAATACAACTATGTTAATAAAAGACATATTAATTGATATTTTTAAATAAATTTGTCGTTTACGAAAGAATTGACGATATAAAATACAAGTAATTGTTGCGAGATTACAAAGTAAAGATGCACACAATATTTAAACGATCAAAGAGATAATTAATATTGTTAACATTTACAATCAAAGAATATATCGTTTAAATTATTTATTACAAATCTATTATGTAAACGATCTTTAATAACTTCGTTCGCAATTATGTTCTTTCACTTATTATATTAATAATTGACGAGAATTCTAATTTAATGCTTTGTTTAAATAACGTCTTTGCTTATAAGAGTAAGAAGCTTCAAGAAATGTATAATTAGACTGATCGTTGGGCCAAGAATCGATATCAACTTTCTAACCTGGCCCAAATACTTGGTACCAACTTTCTAACCTGACTCGAATACTTGGTATCAACATCGTGACTCGACTTGGAATCGACTCGAGTCAACGATTTCTTAACCTAGTTCGATCGACTCGCCAAGCAATCGAAAATGACGTCAAAATGCCAAGATTTTCTATTTTTAAAAAAATTCGCATTATTTGAATTACTAAAAATAGTTTAAAAATAATAACGCACAA
>JAABUQ010001024.1_pt1 | contig 62970 bp, 59 predicted proteins | sample 5560001 | NCBI WGS metagenome assembly JAABUQ01 (sample SAMN10711888, study PRJNA513371) | rock metagenome | isolation source: Antarctica rocks | place: Antarctica: Victoria Land, Finger Mt nord | collected 2015-12-18
AAAAGCGTTTGGTTCAAGCGCAGCGGGGAACCGGAGGCTTTGAATAATAAGCGGGAAGCAGAAGGAGGTTCTGCTTCCCGCTTGGGGGGAGGAGGGAGGGGAGATAGGGAAGCTAGGCGGCCTGGGTGGTACGGCGACGGGCAGCCGCCAAACCTAATGCGCCCATGCCGATCAGCAGGACGGCAATGCCGCTTGGCTCAGGAGCGGCGGCGGGAGTGGCGATGGTCAGCATGGGAAATGAGCCGGGTGCAGGGGCTGCCGGGGTGCCGGACGTAAAGGCGCTTCCGGCGAAGGTGGCGGCGACCGCCGGGGTGTTTGCGTCAGGTGTCACCAGAATGCGAAGCGGGCCGCCAGCGCCAATCTGCTGCAGAAAGTAGGAACGCGCAGCGGTGCTGGCATCGGCGAAGTTCAGCGTGTAGTTGTCCACGCCGCCGGTGGGCGTGGCGCCGGTGCGGGTAAAGGCGCCATTGCCCAGCGCGAAGAACTGCGCGCCGCTCTGGAAATTGGCGCTGTCCACGCCGACACCGTTGGCAGTATCCGCCGCATTAAACTTCAGGTTGGTGTTTTGGGTGCCGCCGGAGATGGCCGGGGTGTCGTTGGTGGTCGTGTCGGTGGTCAGGAAGAAGTCGATGGTGCCCGGAGCGGTGAAGTTAGTGTTCGACTCGGTCAGGGTCAAAGTGACGGTGGCATTGTTCAGCGAGGTGACGCCGCTAAAGCCGGTGGTGCTGAAGTCCAGCACGCCGTAGTTGGCAAATTTGGTGTTGCCGGTGCCTTCAACGTTGAAGAAACTCGTGCCGCTGGTGGCGCTTTTGATGCCGCTGGTGAGCACTTGCGCGCTGTTGGAAGCCGAGGCGGTCTGCGCATGCGCGCCGGTGGCGGCGAGGCCAAGCAGAGCAAGGGTCGTCAGAGTTTTCTGCGTGCGTGTGTTCATGTGTCTGTCCATCTTTCTGTTGGGAACAATACTGCGCCAAGACTTATTGCTGCACAATGCAACTATAGAGAGTATAGCCAAGGGTGATTATGTGAGCATTAACACAGCATTAACTTTGCGTTAAGCCTATACAGCATCTTCACAGCAGCGACGGCAGACAAGAAAGCGGCGCGGACAGAACTACCTGCCCCGCCGCTTTTTTGCGTTGTCCTATTTTTTGCGTTGTCCTATTGGATGACTTTGATCTGCGCCGGGCCGGTGAGCGTGATTTGCGGCTTGCCTTTGGGGACGCTCCCTGTGCCGAAGGCAGCAGCGTTAGGTTGAGCCAAAGCCTGCGGAGCGGCCTGCACACGGGCAGATTGCCAAATTGCCAGGTGTCATACAAGCCAAAGTCAAATGTTACGGTTTTCGTATTGTATTTTTGACAGACATTATGGATAAACCACTGTTCCATTCTGTGGGTCCCACATGCTGCCCTGCTCGTCCGTGCGCAATCCGCCGTAGTGGCCGGTCGCAGCGATGGCGGCGGCGCTGCAATGGGCGTTTTGGTTGAACGCCATAAACTTGGCCTGGTCGGCGATGCGCCAAGTCGCGCCGGGCTGCATGGCTTTTACATGCCCGTCGGCGAACAAAAAGTCGGAAAGGCCGCTGTGGTAATCCTGGATCGTGCCTTTGCACAGCGGTGCGGAGCCGCTGACATCCGTGTTGTAAAAAGGACTGGCATTGCGATTGGCGCGGCCGTCCATGCCCTGCGCCGCTTCCGTAAGGATGATAAACTCTGAGGGCGACTTGACCTGGTCGGGGTTGAGACCGTTTTCCCAGTTTGGGTACAGGGTGCCGTCGATGTTGCCAGCTGCGGTGACCGCCTGCCCTGGGTGCTGGGCGCGGGCGTAGTCGTTCATGGCATAGTTATGCGCGTTTTTGTTGAAGCTGCCGCTGAGAACGGCGGCATCGGGACAGGCCCAGATATTGCCTGCCTTGACATAGGGATATAGGGCGGACATGGAGTCGTCATTGCCAGTCGCATCCAAGCTGTACCAGGCAAGATCGACAAAATCCGGGGTGGGCGCTTTGCCGGTCAGGAAGCGCCGCCCGCCAGGGCACGGGTAAAAGCCGTCCATGTCCGTGGCGTATTGGGCAAACGCCAGCCCAAACTGTTTGAGGTTGCTTTGGCACGTTGTTTGGCGCGCTTTTTCGCGCGCCTGAGTAAAGACCGGAAACAAAAAGGCGGCGAGCAGTGCGATAATGGCGATGACGACAAGCAATTCAATCAGGGTGAAGCCGCGCGCCGTGCGGCAGGTTGAAAAACATGTCATGGCAGGCTGTCTTCTCAGAAAGTGGCAGGGGCAGACCAGTCTGCCCCTGCCACTGTTTTATTGGATGACTTTGATCTGCGTTGGGCTTGTCAGCATGATCTGCGGCTTGCCTTTGGGGGCGCTGAACATCCCCGTGACCAAGAGATGCTTGCCTTCCAGGGTGGACAAGTCGGGGAACTTGGCATAGTCGGCGGGCAAAAGCACGGCAGTCAATGCGGTCTTATACTGCTTGTCGAAGTCCAGAATCACGATGTCGTGATCGTCCGGCGAGTAGACCTGTGTTACCGTGCCCTGAAACGCGCCGTGTTTGCCGACCTGCTTCTGCGCATCCGCGAGGTTGTGGGCTTCCAATGCTTTGGCGACGGCAGGGTCGGAAGCAGGGACAGTGCCAAACGTCATAGTCTTGGAAGCCAGTTCAGACTGCGCTTTGCCGATTGGGTCGCCATCGGCGGCGACTTTGGCGCTTGCCGAAGCGGGGACTTTGGCTGCCGCCGGGGGCGCGGCGGAAACCGGGTGCGTGAACAGCATCCCGAAAGCCATCGCCACAACTAATCCGCTCCATTGTTTCATGGTTTCTTCTCCTGAGAAGTGAAAACAGCGACGCTTTTACTGGGTGGGCACCAAGCTCTGATCGGAATAAGCAACCCCGTCAAAGTATTTCGCGCCATTGGAGCCGGCAGGATACCACATGTTCACTGTGCCTCCCCCGGAAGAATGCTTCACATTATCATAGAACATAACGCCATTGGGCTTGTTGCTGCTGCTGCTTTCAGCGTACCGAGTGTCTGCGGCAGTCCAGGTGTTGCCCGGCTGCATTGCCTTGACATGCCCATCCAGGAACAGAAAGTCGGAAAATCCGTTGTGGTAGTCGGCGGGGGCCATGTAGGGCACGGCGTCTTTGGTGTAGGTCGCGGGCGGGGAACCCGCGCCGGTCGTATCAGACCCAGCCTGGTTGCCGCTTCCATTACAGCAGGTCTGGTTGAACGGAGTTCCGTAGCGGTTCACGACGGCATCATACATCTGATTGCCCGCAGTAGTTGCTGTGGAGGCATTCTCTTGGGCGGCTTCATAGGCAAGGATAACCTGCGCGGGCTGCGAGATCGTGGCATCGCTCAAACCGGCATATTGGCCGGGGGAGAAAACGCAGGTTGCATCCGTCGGGCCGGCGTCGGGGGCGCAGTCCACCGCTTTTTTATAGCCGTTGGGGCCTTGTCCTAACAGCGTTTGTCCGTTAAACTTGGCTTGCAGCCATTGGTTCATCGCGTAGCTGCCGCCGGGGGCGGAAGAGGCCGTGTAGGTTCCGGGGAAATGATGCTCGGTCGCATCGGCGCAGGCATATAGATTGTTGGAGCCGCCGTTGCCGCGCGCTTTGACATAGGGGAAGATGCCGCCCACATCTTGATAAGTCTGGTTGGGGGACGCGCCCGTTGTCACGCCATTCACCCAGGTTCCCGACACTCCCGGCGTGAACTTATTGGTTACCGGCATCGGCAGGTTGCCGTCGTTGTCGGAAGTGTATTGGAGAAAGGCCAGGCCGATCTGCTTGAGATTGGACACGCATGCGGTCTGGCGCGCTTTTTCCCGTGCCTGCGCGAAGACCGGAAAGAGAATGGCGGCGAGCAGCGCGATAATGGCGATCACCACGAGCAGCTCAATCAAGGTGAAGCCACGCGAGATGCGACGGCCATAAGAAGAAGTTGTCATGCGATTTACCTTTCAAGTGTAGCAAACGGAGAGGCTTGAACGGCGACAACATTGTCTTTTGCGGAAGCGTCCGTTTATGAGAGCATTCTAATCTTGGCACATTAATGTTAACTCAGTGTTAAATCAAAGATATTTTTCCCCAAGCGCTGTCGCTTCGGCACGCCCTCCTAAGGCAGTCCAAGCAGGAGTTGCGGATACAAAAGACGACATTGCGGCACTCAGCCCTGCTCGGCGCTTGGGGGTGCCTGATAAAAACGGGCGGCAAGGGAACCTTGCCGCCCGTTCAGACGCGCGCTTTCCTCTTGAATGGCTTGATCCTTACGAGGGAACCATCTCTGTCAGCAGGCTGTCTTTGTCGCCCGCGCTGGACACCCACACATGGTGCGTCGCGGGGTCTACGGCCAGCGTGTGTGTTCCCGGCGGAACCGGCACGCTGCCCAGCAACGTCATGCCGGACGCGCTTTCCTGCACCACCGAAATCTGACTCGGCCCTTTCTTGGGCGACGATGCGCAGTAAAGCCGCCCGTTCGAGGGATCAAAGGCGACCTGGTCCACATAGCCCGGCGCAATATCCACCGCAGCGAGCACTTTGCCGCTTGTCCGGTCCATCATCACGGCCTTGCCGCTGCCTGCCGCAAACACGCGGCCTGTCCGGTCGTCAATTGCCAGCCCGTGCGGCGAGGTCATAGGGGCAGTCGGCCAGGTTGCTTCCACGGTGTTGGTGTTGGGGTTGATAACCTGGGTGCAGTTGGCGGGTTTGATATTCTGGTACAGCCGGTCGGTGGCGGCATTGTAGGCCACAAACTCAGGCGCTCCGGCGATAGCGATGCTGCCGGTGACTTTGTCGGTCTTCGCGTCCACCGTCCATACTTCGGCCCCATCATCGTGGTCCACATACAGCGTGCCGTTTTTAGGATCAAAGGCGATGGTGTCGGCGGGGCCGGTCAGCGGGATTTCGCTGGTCTTGGCGAGCGTCTTCAAGTCAAAAACGACGACCTTTTGGTTGCCGCCCGCGACAAACAGCTTGCCGTCGGCCTCGTCCACGGCCTCGCCGTTGACTTCGCCGGCCGTGTCGATCTGGCGCACGGCTTTGGTGTTCAGATCATAAACCACCAAAGTGCCTTTGCCGGGATGCGTGGCGTACAGCCGGTGCCGGGGGGCATCCACAAGCATCCAGTCAAAGTGGGCCGGGCCGCCGGGCACGACCACGGTCTTTTGAGCCGTCAAGGGCGCGGGGGCGGCGTGGGCGGAAAAGGAGGTCAGGCTGCCCAGCAGAACAGCATAAGTTATGTTTTTGTGTTTGATCATCGTTGCTCCCAGAAAGGGCGCGGCCAGGCAGATCAGCCCGCCGCGCCCTTTGTTTTTATGTTATTACTTTCTGCGTTGTTGTTTTTGTGTATTTAGTGCCATGGCCGACGCTGCTGTTTGGCGGCGATAGGCGCCTTGTCGCGGGCAGCGGCGGCGGCCACAGCCTGCGGGGATGCAACTTTCATGCCTGCGGGGATGGGAACTCCATTGCTGTGCGTCCCACACCCGGTTAAGGTGGTCAGGGCAAGAGATGCCAGCAGTGCGGCGGTGAGTGGAAGTGTTCGGGTCTGCATTTTGAGTTCTCAGTCGTGCGGTGGCTATGGGTTCACTTTTGTGCCGGCGTAAAGTTCATCCGCCGCTTGCTGGCAAGTTTTGCCGGTAGAGATGGGATAATCGTGATCGCCGCCGGTCGTGGCGCTGTAGTCGCTCTTGGCGGCAGGATCATAGCACCACTGAAGCGCGTCAGCCTTGCTGGCCGGTATCATCACAGGACGGCCGTTTTTGCTGTTGTTCCCAAACACGAATGGAATAGACTTGACATGCCCGTCCGCGAAAGCGAAGTTCAGGTGCTGCATATGCCGCAATGAGGAGGAGCCGGTTCCAGGCAGCAGATTGCCAAAGATGTTGTCCAGCGCCACCGAGTAGCCGGGAGTGTCGTAGGAGTCGCCGAAGACAACCATGTTGGCCGGGCTGGTGATTTGAGCAATGCTGCGGCCCTGGCGGATGTAATATGTTTTACCATTCAAGTCAGTCTGGGGATTTCCGGCGGCATCCTTGGCTTGGTACTGGGCCGCGATCAAGCCCAGGCCGCCATCGCTGACCATGCCGTCATCATAGCCGTACCCCAGACAAACACCGGTGGTGTTGAGGTTGTCGTCACAGCCGTTGCCGCTTCCGCCAAACGGCGTGGCGACTTCGCTGCGATCCGGGCAGACAAACATGGCGATGTTCTTGGTATAGGGCTGCAGCAACGCATACCAGTTTCCACGAACTCCCTTGCTGGGAACGGTTCCGCCGGGAAAGGTTCCCGTGTTCTGGGTGATGGTCATCTCATCGTAATCTTGGTTGTACTGAAGAAAAGCCAGCCCGATCTGGCGCAGGTTGGAGGCGCAGGTGATAGCGCGCGCCTTTTCTCGTGCCTGCGCAAAGACGGGAAACAGGATGGCGGCGAGAATCGCGATAATGGCGATCACGACGAGCAGCTCAATCAAGGTAAAGCCGCGCCCCAGGCGCGGGGAGCGAGTGCGAAGTATCATATTACGTGTCTTTCCTAAAAAATAAAGGCGAGAACGGCAGGCTGCGTGACGCTTTCAGATTTGCGTTTTTTACGTTTCCTTTGCAGTGGCCCCTAGTTTGACACGTGTTTGTTAAGCCTTTTTTAACAAAGCATTAAGGAAATGTTAAAACTGCGCCGCGTCCAGCCCAAATCCCGCCGCAACGCTTTTGCAGCATCCTGCCCGCCGGTCGGCAGGGCCGGGCCATGCGCCCTAGCCCGCCTGCCGCGCCCGATCATCCCGGCCTGTCACGTTCGGCTGATTGGCGGCCGCGCCTTGTGCCCCGCTTCCAGCCTCCCAGCGGCACAGGCGAATGCCGCAATTGACGCAGGAGTCGCGGGCAGATAAAGGGAAAGAGCACCTATCGCAAACCGCTCATCACAGAAGCGCTACCGCGCTGCTTCGGCCTCCCATCGGCTGATCAAAGGCGTTCCCACGACATACGCACGGCGCACCGACGACGGAACAAACTCTTCCGTCGTCGGTATGCCGTGGCAATGCCGGGACAGCGCTCAAGGAGCGCCGGGGCATCTGCAAGGCGCACCCAACACACAAGGAGAAACTTGATCCCATGACACAAATGCAAACCGTGGAAACACTCAAGGCGCGCATGGCCGAAACCCACGCGCTCAGCGATGCCGCCGCCGTGCTGGGCTGGGATCAGCAGACGTACATGCCGACGGGCGGGGGCGAGGCGCGGGCCGATCAATTGACGGCCCTCAGCAAGGTCGTTCACCAGAGGGCGACGGGGCGGGAGACCGAAACGCTGCTGGAAGCGGCGGAGCGAGCCGCCGAAGACCTGGACCCGGACTCGGACGACGCGGCGTTTCTGCGGGTGGCGCGGCGGGACTTTGACCGGGCCGCGAAGATGCCGGAAGAGCTGGTCGCCCGGATCGCGCGGGTCACGACATTGGGCTACGAGGCATGGCATGAGGCGCGGGCGGCAAGCGATTATGCGAAGTTCGCGCCGTGGCTGGAGCAGATACTGGACTTGAGCCGGGAAACGGCGACCCTGCGCGGCTACAAGGAGTCTGTTTACGATGCCCTGCTGGACGAGTACGAGCCGGGCATGACGGCATCGGATGTGCGGGGCATGTTTGAGGCGATCAAGCCGGAGGCGGTCGCGCTGGTGAAGGCAATCGCGGCGCGGGGGCCGGGCGCGGTGGATGACAGCGTGCTGAAGCGGGACTTTGACGAGGGGCGTCAGGAGGCGTTCGGCAAGACCGTGGTGTCTGCGCTGGGGTTTGACTGGGGGCGCGGGCGGCAGGACCGGGCGGTGCATCCGTTTTGCACGAGCTTTACGCGGGGGGATGTGCGGATCACGACGCGCTTTGAGCGCCATTTCCTGCCGACGGCCCTGTTTGGGTCAATGCACGAGACGGGGCATGCGCTGTATGAACAGGGCGTGGCGGGACGCTATGACGGCAACGTGTTGGGCGGGGGGACTTCGCTGGGCGTGCATGAAAGTCAGTCGCGGCTGTGGGAAAATCTGGTGGGACGCTCGCGGCCCTTCTGGGAAGCATTTTACCCCGACTTGCAGGGGACGTTTCCCGACCAGTTGGGCGGCGTGGCGCTCAACGATTGGTACCGGGCGATCAACAAGGTGGAGCCGTCCTTGATCCGGGTGGAGGCGGATGAAGTGACTTATAACCTGCATATCCTGCTGCGCTTTGAGATGGAGGTGGCGCTGCTGGAAGGGACGCTGCCCATCGCGGATGCGCCGCAGGCATGGAACGCGAAGATGGAGCAGTACCTGGGCCTGACGCCGCCGGACGATGCGCACGGCATTTTGCAGGATGTGCACTGGTCGGGCGGGGGCATCGGGTATTTCCCGACGTATTCGGTGGGCAACCTGCTGTCGGTGCAGTTGTTTGAGGCGGCGAACGAGGCCCTGGGCGGCGAGGTGGGGGCGCAGATCGCGCGGCGGGAGTTTGGGCCGCTGCATGCGTGGCTGCGAGAGAATGTGTATCAATGGGGCCGCAAGTATGACCCGAAGGCGTTGGTGCAGCGGGTGACGGGGCGGGGGCTGGACCCGGCCCCATACCTGCGGTATCTGCGGACGAAGTTTGGCGATGTGTACGGGCTTTCGGGCGAGGGGGAATAGGGAGTAACCCCCCTCCTTGTGCTGCGCACAGGTTCCCCCCTGAAGGGAGGACACAGAGCGCAGACCATGAGTCCACTCGCTCATGCCAGACAATTACCGCAATCGCCTCCACTCCTCATCCCCCTTCAGGGGGGAACTTGTGGCGAAGTGCGAGGAACGAGGAGGGGGGTTACTAGGGCGCGGCGTGGGCTTTGTTGTAGGCGTCCACGGCGGTGCGCAGCTGCAGGGCGTAGGCGGCGATGCGGACGCGGGCTTTGTCCAGGTCGCTTTCGGGCCTGCCGACCAGGGGGTTGCCGAGGAAGGTTTTGGCGTAGGCTTCGGCTTCCGCGACCAGGGGCTTTTGGAGGTGGGCATCCTTGCACTCGCGCAGGGCGGTGTACAGCGTGGTCAGATAGCGCACGTCGGTGATGCCTTCGCGCACGGCTTCCCATTGCAGGGTGTCAATGACGCCATCGGCGGCGGGGTATGTGAGCATTTGGGGGCGGTACGCGGCGAGAAAGGCGGGCGCGCCCTGCGAAGTGTCATCGTAGGGGTCGGTGCCGAAGGGGGCCTGGTAAGCGGGCAGGAATGCGCCGTACAGGTTCGCGCGCCAGAGCAGGTAGCCGCTGTCCAGGCGGTTCTGCAAGGGGTTTTCGTCGGAGGCGGGCCAGTACCACCAGTCGCGAGTCTGGACGGTGCGCGCGCCCTTAGTCTGCACCAGCTTCTGCGCGTAGGGCGAGTCGCGGTTGTAGATAGCAAGGCCCAGGCCGGTGCCCACGGCATCGTAGTCTTCCGTGCGGGTGATAAACGTGGCGGGCAGGAGCTTGCCCCCCACCAATGCCGAATAGCGCGGGCCGGCGGCAGACAGCGGGCTGTCGTCGTCGTAGAAGAAGAACGGGCCTGCCGTGGTCTGCTTGCGCGCGGCTTCCACGGCCTGCGGGTCGCCCGTGCCCCGGTACACATACGGCTCGCCCATCGCGTACTGCCGATACTCGGTCACGGCCTGTGCCAGTGTCTGCGGGCTGTCATAGAGCGTCGGGATGCGGACGCCGTGGGCGTAAATGTCCGCCAACTGCTTGTCTAGGGCGTCTTTGGTCACAAAGTCCGTGACTAGGTCTCGGCCATCATCGGAGGGCAGGGACGCGGGGGCGGGGTCTAGGCGCGAGCGCAGGTTGATGGCGTACTGCTTGGCGGGCGACAAGAGGCGCAGCGGCATCACAGTGATGTCAATGGGCACGCTGACGGCGGGCGCAAGACCCGCGCCCGTGACTTTGAGCGCGCCCGTGTAGCGGGCCGGAAACGTCCCGCGCGGCACGGTCACAGTCACCCAGAACTGCTTGGTGGTGTCGGCGGGGATGTCCGTAACAGGCGCGCCATTGAGCCGGATTGCGGGGGCGGCCCCGGTCAGTGCCACGCGGTCGTCTTTCACCAGCAGTTCGGGAACCAGGGAAGACGTGTCCGGGTTCTGCAATGCCCCGGCCCCGTTCTGCTCCCACACCTTGACGACATGAATGTTGATGTTGCCGCGCGGGAATGTGTGCCCCACGGCCTGCAAGTCGTTGGGCACGGCGACGCTGACATTGGACAATGCTTTGGCCGAGTACAGGCAGAAGCTGGCGGCCTGGATTTGATCCGGGCAGACGCGCAGGGTAATCTGCGACGACGACAGCCCCTTAGGCGGCAGCGATGTGGGCAGAATGGGATCAAACAGCGTGGCGGGCGAGAAGACGGCGTAGCTTTTGCCGGTCACGGTCAGGCTGCGCTTGAACGCGGCGAGGGTTGTTTGGCGGGCGGCGGCAGGGCTGGTGACATCCAGCTTAAACGCAACGCGCCCGCCGTGTGCCTGCCCCGGCTGGGCCGCCAGCCCGTAAACCAGGCTGTTCTGATCGCCCAGCGGCCCGCCGGGCGACCAGGCAGCAACGTTGCCTTTCTCAAAGTCATCTACGCTGGTCTCCTCCGTAACCGCACCGCTCGCATCCAGAGTGACCCACGCCACATCATCCACCAGAATGGCGGCGCGGCGCGGCACACGCGTTTCCAATGTCACGGCATTGATCCTGGCCCACTTGGGCGCGGGCAGGTCGGTAGATGCAGCGGGGAGAGATTGCGCATCAGCGGGCAGGGCCGTGTTGATCGCCATCGCGGCAGCAGGCAGCGAATGCAGATTAAACTTGGACTTGGGCAGCAGCACTTCTTTCCAGCCCGTGAACGAGACAGTGAGGGGCGCGCACACCCAGGCCGGGCGCAGCGGCGCGCCGTCGGCAGGATCAGTGGCAGACTGCACGGACAAGCGCACGCGCAGGGTGGCATTGCTGCCGTCGCCCTTGACCCATAAACGGATGCCGTTGTTCTTGCCCATGGGGCTGGGGGCAAGGCGCGTCAGCAAGTTGTGCGCCGAACCGGGTGACGCCACTGACGCCGCCAGGGCTTCGGCGCGGTCAGGCGCAGCAGATGTGTCCGGCGAAGGCGCAGGGCCGACAGGCGGCGCTGGGGAGTAAGCGGGCGGCGTTGTTTGCGGAGCGGGCAAAGGCGTCTGTGTCACAGGCGACGCGGGCGGCGGGGCTTGCGCAGCGGGCGGCGGGGCTTGCGCAGCGGGCGGCGGGGCTTGCGCAGCGGGCGGCGGGGCTTGCGCGGCGGGCGGGGTCTGCGCCGGCAGCGGCGCGGCGAACGCAAGCGAAGCCAGCAGCGGCGCGGCGGCGAACGGACGCGATGTGCCTCTGCGGCGGGGCATAGGTCGGGCCAAAGGTAAGTTCCTCCTGAAAAGGTCAGTCATGCGAGCGGAATAGGTCGGGCGAGCGGGGAAGGGATGCCGGTAAAAAGTTCCCTGCCCGGCCCCGTCTTTCCTTCTTTATTTGTGTCGGCGCTTACTTTGCGCCTGCGCCGGGCGTGGAATCAATCGCGACAATGTTCCACTGGCCGCTTTGATGCCGCAGAGTGTAGGCGATGCTGATGGTCTTCTCCACGCCCGGCGCGGCGCTGGTCGTGTTGTCGGCGGTCACGTCCGACCTATCGCTGCTGAACGGCACGGTGCCGTCGGAGTTTGCTTCTTCGCTCCTGCTTGTTCCGCGATACACATGGGTTCCGTAGGCCGTGACATCGCCGTTCTTGGCCTTGCGCAGGCGGTCAAACTTGAACGAGACCGTGCTGATTTTATCAAATGCATCGCGCGTGATCTGCATATAATCGCTTGTGGCGATGGAGTAAGAATACCTGCCCTTGAAGAACACGCTCAGCTTGACATCTCCGCCCCGCAGGTGCTTTTGCAGGCCGTTGACGTTGCCGTCCAGCCACGCACGCTCAATGTCGCCAAACGCCGCCTGGTACGAGCCGTCGGGATACGCTGTGCGGAGGGCCGCGCGGCGCGCCGTGTCGTCGCTGCCGACTATCTCCTGCGCCCGCTCCTGGCTGCCGACATAGTAGATGTTTTCGTTGTAGACCACGGGGTAGGACGGCGTGTAAAACGGCTGATACCCGGTGACATACACAGGCGAATAAGGCTCGGAAAGCACGACCACGGACGCCGGGCTGTAGATATAAGTGGGAAAGCCGGAGTACGCGCTGTAGATCGACGGGTATGTATTGACCCCAAACGAAACATCGCAATAGTTGCCGTAATAATAGCCGCCCAGAAAGGACGGGCTGCCGACAACAGTGACGCCCGCACCGTACCCCCCGCCATAGTAGCCCCCGCCATTGTTGTACACGGGAGCGCCGCCATAGATGGGATAGTAGCCATTGCGGGGCAGTGTCTGCGGCCCAATCGGCGTGGTCACCCGCACCGAGCCGGAGATGGTGTTTTGCCTGTTAAAGACCGGCGCATTGCTGTAGTACTGATCCTCGCGGGGCGAATAAGCCTGGCCCGACGGCACGGCCGGCCTCCGGCTTTGCCCCGGATACGACCGCTGGGAAAATACCGGCCCCTGGTTTTGATTGGGATACGAGGGCGCTGAGAACACCGGGCCGCGCGAGGGATACTGCGTAATCACGGGCGGCTGATTGGGCCATGCCTGCCGGTTGAAGACCGGTCCATTGCGCGGCTGCATCTGCTGTGGGGCAGTGTTTTGCGGATAAAAAGGCGTGAAGGGCTGCTGATTTTGCGGCACGCTTTGCTGAGGCGCCGACTGCGCGGGTGCATTTTGTGCCGGCGCGCTCGGCCCGACGGGGCGGCCCAGCCCGCCCAATGCCTGCGCATGCAGCGCGGATGGCAGCAGGGTTGTCATGGATACGGCCAGCAAGCCCAGGGTGGAATGGTGAATGGAACGCATGGTGGATTTCTTTCTTACGCTCATGGAAAACAACGTTTAAGACCCGCTTTATCTTAGATATGTTCCCAGGGCAGCAAAAAAGAAAACGCCTTTCTTTTGCCGCGCGTGTTCCATCTCGCCTGCTTTATCATTGCTCGTTTCCCCGGCTTGATGCCGCTTCAACGGCATTGCTGACGCGCTGCCCAGGCGTGCCAAGCGCATACCAACGACGGACGGATTTGTTCCGTCGTCGCTCATGGCTTGGTACGCCGTAGAAACACCCAAGCACAGAGCAGGCAGCGCGGTCGCGACACGGAGAACAAGCCGAAAGGAAGCCGACACTTCGCTTGTGCCGAACAGGTGCAGACACGGGCTGCATATGGCCGAACGAGCGCAGAAATGGGCTGCACACGTTCGCCGCAGTGAACCAAACGTCTTTGTTGTTTGTTATCTCTAGTGAGGGAAACAATGAAGACTCCCACATTCGTACTGCATCTCTAAAGATGCGACACAGATAGGACTATTATGACACCGTCATTTTCTCAGAAACGAAACCCGCTCCCCACCTTGCTGCGCACTGTTTTGCTGCTGGGCATCGTGCTTGCGGCCTGGAGCGTGCTGCTGGGCGGGACGGGCAAGGGCCTCAGCTCGCTGCTCGGCGGCAGCGCGGCGGATGCGCGCCCTGCCGCGCCGCTTGCGGTTCCGCCAGGCAGACAGGTCGCCACGCTTGCGGGCGGCTGCTTTTGGTCCATGAACGCCATGTTCAGCCAATTAAAAGGCGTAGACAAAGTGGAAGCGGGGTATGCGGGCGGCCGCACCGCGCACCCGACCTACGAGCAGGTGTGCAGTGAAACCACGGGCCATGCCGAGACAATTCAGATTGTCTTTGACCCCAAAGTGATCTCGTACAGCGACCTCCTGGGCGTGTTCTTCCATGTGCACGACCCCACCACCCAGGATCGGCAGGGAGAAGACACGGGCGCTTCCTACCGCTCAATAGTTTTCTATCACAACGCCCAGCAGAAGGCGGCGGCGGAGAAGGCTATTCAGGCCGTGCAGGCAGCCCACCTTTATTCAGACCCTGTTGTCACGCAGGTGGTGCCGTTTACAGTGTTTTATCCCGCCGAGCAGTACCACCAGAATTACTATGTTCACAACCCGCACGCGTTCTACTGCCAGTTCGTGGTCGCGCCCAAAGTCGCGAAGCTGCGCTCCCACTACCAAGCCATGCTGAAGAACTAATGCATTGCTGACTGAGGACAACAGAAAAGACCGGCACACGGATGTGCCGGTCTTTGTTTTGCATCGCGCTCTGCGCCCATCTTCAACTCCCCGCAAGCGCGCGGGCGTGGAGCAGAATACTCAGTGTTTTGTAGACCAACTTGGCGGCGGCGAAGTTCGGCGCGTGCAGGCCGGCGATTGGGCTGAGTTCCACGCAGTCAAACGCGGCAACATGGCTGTGGGCGGCCACCAGGCGAATGGTGTCCAGCATCTGGTGCCAGGAAAGCCCGCCGGGTTCGGGCGTGCCGGTTGCGGGCATGATGCTTGGGTCCAGGGCGTCTACATCCAATGTCAGAAAGACAGTGCGGTTCCTAATGCGCTCAACCACGCGCTGCTTGCAGTCGCCATTGGCGTGCATCTCGTCCGCACTGATCGACAGCACTTCGGTTGGGTGGGTGGCTAAGAACTCAGCCTCCGAGATGTCCAGGGAACGAATGCCCAATTGCACAAGCGGCCCGGCCTCCAGCATGCGCCGGGCGGCGCAGGCATGGCTGTAGCGGCTGCCCTCGTAGGTGTCGCGCAGGTCGGCGTGGGCATCCAGCTGCACCGTGACAACAGGGCCGAGGATGCGGCCCAATGCCCGCGCCGTGCCTGCGCTGATGGTATGCTCGCCGCCCAGGATGCCGAGAAGCTTCCCCGACCCAATCAACTCACCCACGACCCAATCAATCTGGTTGATGGCGCTTTCGGCATTGCCCATTTCGGTGGCAAGGGCAGGCAGAGTATGGATGCCCCACCGAACAGCAGGCTCGCAGCCGAACTCGGCGTCGTACAGTTCTACCTGCGCGGACGCTTCCAGAATGGCGCGCGGCCCCGCTTTGGTGCCACCGCCATAGGAAGTGGACGCTTCGTAAGGAATAGGGAGAAGGAGCGCCTGGCTTTCCTCCCAGTCGCAGTGCTGAGGGGGAAGGCCGAGGAAATTGGGGGGAGGCCAGGCAGCGGAATAGGCAGGCGCGGAAGTCATATAGGCAGGCGCGGAAGTCATATAGGCAGGCGCGGAAGTCATACCGGCTCGGCCAGAGCGGGTTCGGGCGTACGGCCCAAGCGTTCCACCTCGCCCAGCCCATACGAGCCTTGCCAGGTCATCAGCTCGTCACGCACATCGGTGCCCCAGTGGTAGCCGCGGTCGTGCATGTCTTGTTCCAGCACGACAAAGCTGCCCAGGAACGAATGCAGCGTTTCCAGTACGAGGGACGGATTGAAATCTTTGCAGGAGAACAAGTCAATAAATGCTTCCTGCTGATGGGGGTAGGTATGGATGGCTGCATGGGACTCGTACAAAATGACGACGCCCGACCAACCGTGCCGCTCAGGGATGCCGCGCTCTTCGGCCACCATCGGCCCGGCGAGAACGCGCATGCCGACCCGGTCAACCAGGGTTTCCAGCAGCGTGGTGATGTGCTCTTGGCCGATCAAGGCCTGGCAGCGCTCAACTTGCCCGATGCGCAGGGTCAGGTGCATTCCGTAAATCATGGGGGACGCCGTCGGCGCAAGGGAAGCCGCCGGCGCAGTGTCAGGTGAAATGTTTGTTGGCATTCTCATAGCATAAATAACTACCTTCCTAAGACATACGAAAAAATGAGCGGCGCGACAATTGTCGCGTCCGACTCAATAATGAACCGTGGAGTGGTTCCTTCTAGTTTACCCCAACTGATCTTTTCATTGGGAACTGCGCCGCTGTACGAGCCATACGACGTTGTGCTGTCGCTGATCTGCGCGAAGTAGGCCCACAGTGGGCACTCTTCCTGTAAATCCTGACGAATAAGCGGCACCACGCAGATGGGGAAGTCGCCCGCAATGCCGCCGCCTATCTGGAAAAAGCCCAGCGGCGACTGGGCCGTGGTTTCTTTGTACCAGGTGACCAGCGACATCATCTGCTCGATACCGCTTTTAACAGTGGCCGGGCTGCGGATGTTCCCCGTAAGGACGTAGCGCGTGTAGATATTGGCGAGCGTGGAGTCTTCCCAGCCCGGCGTCCAGATGGGCAGGTTCTTTTCGCGGGCCGCCATGACCCACGACTGCCTGGGATCAATCTCAAACTGACTGTCCAGCACGCCCGACCCAAGCAGTTGGTACATGAACTGATAGGGGAAAAAGCGCTCCCCTGCCCTGTCCGCCCCCTCCCACAGCTTGAGCACGTGCGCTTCAATCCGCCGGATGGCTTCCTCTTCGGGGATGCACGTATCGGTGACACGGTTCAATCCCCGGTCGCGCAGGTCTACTTCCTGCGCCACCGTCAGTGCTCGGTAATCGGGGATGCGCTCGTAAAACGGCTGGGCGACCAGGTTGAAGATGTCCTCTTCCAGGTTGGCCCCGGTGCAGCAAATGCCATGCACTTTGTCTTCTCGGATCAGTTCGGCCAGCGAAATGCCTAATTCGGCTGTGCTCATCGCCCCCGCGAGGGTGACAAACATCTTGCCTCCCGCGTCCAGATGATCCACCCAGCCTTGGGCGGCATCCACGCACGCGGCGGCGTTGAAGTGGCGATAGTGGCGCTGCATAAACTCGCGAATTGTCATTGCTTCTCCCAAAACTCCGTTTCAGCGCCTGCCGTCGTTTGCAAACGTGCCGTTTTACCGCATTGGGCGCCGCGTGAAACATGCGCGCGCGCCAATGGACAATCTGCGGCTAACACTATTCGCCGCGCCTGGCCCGATTTCCTGCTTTGCTTTGCTGCAATTTGCCGAGCGTGCTTCGGCATGGCGCTGTGCGACTTTATTGTGAGACAATGCAGACAGCACACGCCCGCGCAAAGCGGGCGCAGTCAAGCATTTGCTTGGCTGCGCCCGTTGTGCTTTGGCCTCAGCTGCCTGTTAGAAGTTGGCTGTCGCCCGCAGCAGAATGCGCCGGCCCTGCTGGAACCGTGTGCCCGAAAACCCTGAGTTGAAGTTCAGCACGTCGCGCCTGTCAAACAGGTTGTCTATGTCCAGTTCCAAACCGCCGTAGCCCGCGAGCGGCGGCGAGGCCAGGCGCAGGTTAAAGAGCGAGTGCGAGTTGCGCTTGCCGCCGTTCAAGAGGTTGCTGTTGCTGGCTCCGATGGGGGCCAGCACGCTGGACGCTTCGCCGCTGCCATAGTAGTAGTCTACGCCCGCGAATGCCTGCGACTTGAACGTGTAGCTCAGGCCCGTGCTCAGCGTGCTGCGCTGGTCGTGGTCGTTGACAAGGGGCGCAGACCCACCGGTCTGGTTCAGGCCGCCGGGACGGGCTTTGCTGCGCGTGAAAGCGACATACGCCCCCAGCCCGATGTTGTTTTTCGGTGCCAGGTCGCAGGACAGCTCCACCCCTTGAATGGTCGCGTATTGATACTGAAGCGTTGTGTAGGCTCCAATCTGCGTGTAGGGGATCAGAATGCCCGTATCGTTCTCGTTGGCGTCGTTCTTTTGATAGTAGGCGATCTTGGCGGTCTGCTGCGGGGTGAACCGCTGCTCCACACTGCCCTCATAGGCATTGGTGAGCTGGGGACGCAGGGACGTTCCCACAATCGCGCCCTGCGCGAGCGGCGGCTGCGTGAACAGCTTGTCGTAGGACGCCCGGAACGTGGTGCCGCCGTTCAGCGCATACGCCAGGTTCAGGCGCGGCGACAGGTACGATTGATTGACACTGGGCGTGCCCAGGTTCTGCTTCTGCCCATAGCCGTCCAAACGGACGCCGTAGTTGATGGTCAGCTGACGGGTGGCGCGCCAGGTGTCCTGCAAGTAGCCCGCGTTGTAATAGCCCGACCGATGGACACGCACCGTCGGCGTCGCGGCGTTGTTGGGGTCTATCAAATACACCTGGTTGCCCAGCGTGTCCAGGACAGGATTGCCCTGGGCGTCCACTTGCCCCGCGCCGCCCGGCGTGAGCGTTGGCCCGCCGCCCGACTGCACGGCGTTCAGGGCGTCCAGGGCCAATTGGCTTTGCGGCACGAACTGGTACACTTCGTCGCCTGTCTGCCCGTCAAAGATAAACCCGGCCTTGTACGTGTGCGCGCCGCGCGCCTGAGTCAGGCTTCCGGCGATTTCTTTCTGCGTGTTGACGCGCTGGATGGTGGGGTTGAACTCAATGGAGTTATCCAGCACGCTCAATGTGCCGTCCGCGTTGAGCGATGTCGGGTCAATGCGGGGGTTGCGGTTTTTAATGTCCAGGCCCGAATGGTTCAGGCCGAGCGAGAGCAGCCCGGTCAGGCCGTGGCTGAAGCCGTGCCGGTAGTTGAGCAGCCCGAATGTGTTGTCGTCGTTTTGGTAGATGTCCTGGCCCGCCGTCTGCTGCGACCCAAGAGCGATTGTCTGCCCGCCGAGCGTGGTGGGGTCGGCCCCCGGTTCGGTTCCGTCGGAGTTGCGCGTGCCGCCGTAGCCGTAGCCCTGCCCGACCGGCGCATATTTGCTGCCCAGGCCCGTCCGGTTGGCGATCTGCGTGTGCGCGGGCGAGCTGTTGACGGTCAGCGTGAACTGGTCATTGCTGCCTGCCACATAGTCAAAGTTGCCTAATGCGATGGTGGAAAGCCCGTGGTTGTGAGCGGTCTGGTTGTCCGGCTGGGGCGCTTCCAATGTGTTGTCCGTGCTGCGGTTGCTGACATCAATCAAATAGCGGAAGCGGCGAGCCGTGTCGCCCCCGCCGCCGCCGTACAAGGCCGTGCCCGCCTGCCCGCCCAGCGTGACTTCCTGATCCAATGTCCTGTAGCTGCCGCCGTCAAAGCTGAACGTTTGGAACGGCTTGATTGGCCCGGAGCGCAGGCTGAGGTTCAGCACGGCGGCCAGTTCGCTGCCGTATTCGGGCGCAAAGGCTCCGGTCTGCACGTCGGCGCTCTGGATGATATTGGGGTTGATCTGCTGGCCCGCGCGCCCCTGCAGCGCGCCGGGCAGCAGAAACCCATTGATATAAATGGACGTGGAGGCGTGCTCGCCGCGCGGATGCACGACGTTGACCGACGACTGGATAAAGCCGGGGTTGGTCAGCAGGACGCGGCTCAGGCTCTGTGGGTTGCCGGCATTGGCGGGAAACTTGAGGATGAAGTTCGCGTCGCGCCGGGTGCTGCTGGTTGTGTTGTTGCCGCGAATAACAACTGTCCGGCTGCCGTAAATAATGCGTTTGACGAGGCGCACATCAATATCGGTGGTGGTATCCGAGGCCACCGGCACGCTGCGCGTGTCAATTTGGAAGGTGACCAACTGCGCCGTCACCTGCCAGGCGTGGTTTTCCAAAGGCGGGCTGAGGGCGATGCCCTGCGCATCGGTGACCGTGGGAACGTCGGCGCGAACACCGGTCGGGTCATGGAACGTGACGCGCGCGCCCTGGACAGGCAGGCCCGTCTCAGCACTGCGGACAGCAGCGCGCAAACGTCCGAAAACGTCGGCACGGGCCTGCGTGGCGGAAAAGAGGCTGAGGGCCGGAGCCGCCATCAGAGCGGCGGCAGCGCACAGCATGGGGCGCGGCGAACCTTGAAACAGGTTCTTCATGGTGGATTGTCTCCCTTTCGTTCATCGCCCCAACAAAGGGGGCGGGCATTTGCCGACAGCGCCTCGTCTCCCACGCCGCCCGAAACAGGCGTGCAGGAGCGCGAAACAGGTCGGCTGTGAGTGGGTCGGGAGAGACGAAAGGGCGGGGACGTGATACAATCCCTGTGGCAATAGGCGTGAGCAGATCATGGAAATGACCCGTTCACCCGTGATGTGCCGCGTCCGCCGGGCGCGCGAGTGCTGCGAACACTCGCGCGCCCTTTTTCGTCACCGGTGAGCCGTGCCCAAAGGTCGCCAGGGGCAAGGCTTCAGGACACAGGTCTAGGCATGCGCCTGAAGAGGCTCAAAATGAGTGCGGGAAGTGGGTTAGGAAAGAAGGGACGGAGGGCCGCGCAGGGAAACAAAGTCAAATAGACGGAGGTGGAGGACGGGGGCCGGGGTCTGCCGCAAGGCCGCCAGGAACACGGTGGAGCAGGCAGCCGCCGGGGAAGCCGTGGGGAGCGTCTGCCACGCATTCATCCACTCATGGGCGACGCAGGAAACAGCCGGAGGCGTCGGCGTGGAATGACCCAGCGCCGCCCGGCCCGCCGCGAACGTGCGAAACTCCGACAAGTCATCGGTGTGGCGCAGGGTCGCCCCGCTGCTCATCCACAAGCACGCGAGTGCCAGAAGGAGCGCGATACGGTTCAGGACAAGTTGTGCCGACCGACCACGAGGTGTCATCTTGAGGCCATTCTACCACAAGGGAAACCAAAAGGCAAACACTCTTCGCGCCTTGCTGCCGGCACGCCGTTGTTTTGTTCGGCTGCACCCGCAAGGGCGAGGGCCGGGACATAGTTCGCACAGGCTTGCCCGCGTGTCTTTCCCGGCTTGCGCCCTCGTTCCCACGGCTGACTATAGGCGTTCCCACGGCTGATTATAGGCGTATCAACGGCGTTGCGACGACGGAACAGTTTGTTCCGTCGTCGGTACACCGTTGCAGCACCCCTGATACGCCGTATCAGCGCGGGCGAAAGGCGGTCAGCGCGGGCGAGATGTCCCGCCAGCGGGTCGTGATGCCCGGCCAGCGGGTCGTGATGCCGCCCGTTTCCAGCCGGGCCTGGAAGGCAGCGAGGAGGGCGGGGGTTTGGCGAATGTCGGCGGGCGAGACACCATGCTCCAGGCAGAATGCGGCCAGGTTTCCGGCGATCTCGCCTGCTTCCCACTCGGTCGGGTGCATGCGGGCCGAGGCCGACGCGAGACGGCTGGCCCCGAAATCTTTGGCCGCCGGGATGATGTTTTCGGGGCCGGAGCGGGGCACAAACGCCCCCAGCGGAAGCGAATACGGCAGGGCCGCAGCTAGGTGCGGCGGTTCACCCCGCGCGGGATGAATATCTATGGCATACAGAGCGGTGCCCACCGAGTCAAAAAACGGGGTTCCCAATCGCGGGTCGGGGCGGGCGGGGTCGGGCAGAAGGTCGTTCTCGGTCAGCACGGTTTGGGACAGAAGGCGGCGCGACTCGCGCACATAGGGGGCGGGCGCGAAGCCGTCCGTGCCCAAAATGTCCCCGGCGGGCTGGAATTCGGGGCAGCCTTGCCCGCCGTTGTCGCGGGGGCACTGGGTTTGCAGCCAGAAGAGAAAGCCCTGCGCGAACGCTTTTGCCTGCGTGAGAATCCGCACCTGTTCGGGCACGGGCTTGCCGATAAACGAGGCGTCCCGGTAGTCGTTGCCGCGCCAATTCACAAGCGCAATGTCCTGAGCGTAGGCGGGATTATCGGCGAAGCTGGAGGCGGCGACCAGGCGTCGGTAAGTCCAGAACGGCCCGGCGGCATCGGGCGCTTTTGTGAAGATTTGATATTGCACGCGTCCCCGATTGTCGGAATAGTCGTAGGCGAGGGTGTATTCGCCCTGCGCCAGGAAGGTGTCGTAGCCGGGCGGGCGGGGAACAATCGGCTGCGGGCCTTGCGGTGTCCAGCGCAGGTCAAACGAGTAGGTGAAGCTTTGCACCCATTCTGGGTGAGCCTGGGGCGGGGCATCGGGTTCGCCGTAAGTGGCCTGCGCTTCCTGCCCCACAGTCCACGGCGACCCGGCGAGGGGCAAAACATCGCCGGTTTCGGTCGCATCCAGCACAAACTGCGCGCCGATGCGGGTGATGCGCCGGGTATCAAGATTTACGACATCCACGGCGCTGATCTGCCCATTGCCGGGGTAGCGATGCACGCCGATCAGCTGCGTTCGTGTCAGCACGGCGCGCAGGCCGCGCGGACCGGCAAGAGGCGCAAGGCGGGCGCGCATGGCCGCTTCCCACACCGACGGCTCGCCGGACACGCGGCTGGCCCAGCACTGGCCGACATTGGCATCGCGCCCTGCCTTGATGCCCGGCATCTGGGCATAGGCAGCCCGCACTTGTTCCCGCAGTTCGCGGTAGTGGCGCGTGCCCGGCCCCTGTTCCTGTTCAATAAAGCGGTTTTCATCCGGCACGCTGACGCCCTGACTGGTGAACTGGCCGCCCAGATGGCCGGTCGGCTCAGTCAGAATGCACGAGATGCCCAGCCCGGCCAAATCTTCCGCCGCCGCGACCCCGCCCAGCCCGCCGCCGACCACCAGCACCTGGCAGGTGGGCACATCGTTGGGCAGCCGCCCCACGGCCACCGCGCGCAGACGCTCAATATCCAGCGCCAGCCTGGGGACGACACGGGAAACGTGCGGCGTGGGAGGCACGCTTTGGGCAAATGCCGCCTGGGAAAGCGCCATGCCAAAGACGGCACACAGCAGCGCTATCGCGATGGACACACGATGGGTATAGGAGATCAGCACGCGAGAAAAGAGAGCCATACCATGCACAAAACATTCTCCCCCTTCAGCCACGGCCTGCTGGACTACGCTACGGTTCTGGCGACCGCCATCGCCCCGCGGCTGTTTGGGTTTCCCCCACCCGCCGCGCGCCTGTCGCACGCCCTGTCGGCCACCTACCTCAGTTTATCCGCCGTGACCGATTATCCCCTGGCGCTGAAGCGGCTGGTGCCGTTTCGGACGCATGGCCGGATTGAGCTTGCGTCCGGGTTTGTCCTGCCGCTGCTGCCCTGGATCGGGGGTTTTGCCCAGCATCGCGCCGCGCGCCGCTTTCTGGTGTCGCTGTCGGTGATCACGTTTGCCGCGTGGGCGCTCACCGATTGGGACGCAGAGACGGAGAATGCGGGCTGAGAACAAGCGGCTTAGCCGCCGCGCAGGCGGGCGAGCAGCGGGGCGTTGGCCGGGGGAAATGAGTAACTGTCCAGGGCGGACGGCAGCGCCCAGCGCACTTCCCGGCTGGCGAGCGGCAGGGCATCGGCTGCCCGCGCCCGGCATAGGAACGGGTGCAAAGTGACAGTGCGCTCCGGGTAGGCGTAGGAAAAGGCAGGCCATGCTTCCACTATTTCTACGTCCAGGCCCGTCTCTTCCCGCATTTCGCGCACGGCGCAGCGGGCGGGCGGCTCTCCGGCGAGGCACTTGCCGCCGGGAAACTCCCACAGGCCGCCCATGTGGGCATCGTCGTTGCGCCGCGCGATCAACAGGGCATCCGTGCGGGGGTGACGAACAATGGCGAGGGCGATGTCCACTCAGTGCGCCCCCCCGAAGTCCAGCTGCCCCTGCGCATCGGCAGCCGTGAGCTGCTCCATCAAACGGGTTTGCGGGGTGGCGAGCGCGTAACGGCTTGTCCGCTCCAGCGGCTCCCAGGCGAGGGCATGCGCATGACCCGCACCGTCCGGGGTGTCGTCAACAGCATCTCCCTGCCAGCCGTGCAGCGTGACACGGCGATTGGCAACCACGTGCTTGACATGCCCAAAGGGGCGCAGGTTGGTCACACGGACATTGGCGGCCTCACACGCCGCGCGAGCGGCGCAGTCGGGCAGCGGCTCCCCCGCCTGGCGCGTCGCGCGGGGCAGTTCCCACAAGCCGCCCCACAGCGGCAGGGCGGGCGACCGCTGCGCCAGCAAAACGCGGCCTTCTCGGTCGCGCACCGCCACGGACACATCTTCAATATCCAGCCACTTCTTCACCTGGGTAAACTGCGGAAAGGCAGTCGGCTCGCCCATTGCATACGCGGCACACAGAGGCGACACCGGGCACGCGGCGCACTTGGGAGCGGCGGGCACGCAGACCAGCGCGCCGAGTTCCATCATTGCCTGATTGAAGTCTGCGGCCTGGCCGGGAGGAATAAGCTGTTCGGCCAACGCCCACAACTGCGCCTGCACCGATGCAGACACTTTGGGGTCGCCCGTCACGGCATACATGCGGGACAGCACACGCACAACATTGGCATCCAGAATAGGCGCGTCCCGCCCAAACGCAATGGACGCGATGGCCCCCGCCGTGTAGCGCCCCACGCCGGGCAGGGCGAGCAGATCGGCAGGCTCCGACGGCACCTGCCCGTTATGTGCCATCACCGCCTGCGCCCCTCGGTGCAGATTGCGGGCACGCGCATAATAGCCCAGCCCGGCCCAGAATTTCAGCACATCGTCCAGGGGGGCTTCGGCGAGAGTGCGCAGTGTCGGGAACCGTGCCATCCACCGCTCGTAGAACGGCACTACGGCAGCAACGGTGGTCTGCTGAAGCATAATCTCGGACACCCACACGGCATACGGGTCATGGCTCAGCCGACGCCAGGGCAGGTCACGCTTATGGACGTGATACCAACTTAATAGGTCTTGGCCGAAGTGTGCGTTCTTGTCGGGCATGGGGGCCAATGTCACGGTATCAACACGGTATCATAGGGCAGGCGCGGCGGCTTCGGCCAGCCGCACCCGGAACTTGTCGTCGCCATCGGCCCCGGCGTCCAGCGAAATGTCCTCGTTGGGCGGGGCATTGTGCAGCACGCTGTCATACGCCGCCCGCATCTGCCGGGCCGCCCGCAAGGGGGGCATGAAGCCGTTGGTCGCCGCCAGCGCGGGCACCAGCAGGGTCTGAATAATGTCGCCATGCTCGGAGTTGAAGCGCTGCACCGCCAGCAGCGCCGCGCGCAGGGCAAGGTAGGCATTGACGGTGCGGGCGAGGTTCTGCGGCACGCGCATGGTCGGCGCGCACACCAGAATGGGAAACTGTCCCTGCGGCGTCAGCAGCACTTCCGCCTGGCCCACCAGCAGCTCGCCGCCATGCTCCTGGGTAATGACGCTCTGCAAAGCGCGCTGCGTGTCTTCGTCAAACAAGTCCAGCACGTCATGCTCCAGGCCGCCGTCCAGTCGCCCGAAGGCGTTGGTGGGAACGACCAGCGCATCCGCGGCCTGCCCGGACAGGTCGTCGGTCAGTATCTCCACATCCGCGAGTGCGCCGAAATACGCCTGCCAGGCTTCGGTCATGGGCAGGCTGCGGTCACAGAATGTCACTTGCAGGGGCATGGGTAGTTATCGTTAAATAGTTGGCTGGTGGAGGGCATGGGCGTGAGTAGACACGGCGAACTTGTCGCTCACCCTGCCAGTTTCTTCCGAGCATCTTCGGCGTCACGGCGCGCCTTTTTGCCGTTGCGTAGGATAAGCACAACGCGGACGCATCCCAGCGCGGCAACAGCGCCAACAGATACAAAGCCTACATTGATCATCTCGTTTGTGATGGCTAGTCTCTCAATGCGCGTGACTGAGGCGTCACGGTTACGCCTTAGCAGCCACAGGGAAGCCTGAAATACAACGATGACGACAAAATTGCCCAGTGCCATTATACTCATGCCCCAGGCTGCGAAGCCACGCGCAGCCATCAGGATGAGGTGGCGGTCGCAGTAGTTATTGACAATGGCGAGGGACTGCCGAGCATCTACACCCCTCTCCTTGCGCAGTTGCCTAGCAAGGCGCAGGCGCGTCACAGGCTGCCTTGCCGATGAGTCCAGCACGCGGGCGGTCAGGAAGCCGTCATACTTAGCGAGCGGGTTGGGAATGTCGGGCGGCGGGGGCCATATAGACTGTGCGGGCATGCCATTCCCTTCAAGCCGCATCAGGAGCGGGAGGCGTATCCGAAGCAATCGGCGGGCAGTCTCCAAACTCCACGCTCGGCAGGGCTTTGACCCCATCACGCAAAGTCTGTGCCCACTGCTTGCGGATGGCGCGAAAGTTCTCGTTTTCCGCCGTCATGCGGCAGCGGCGCGTCAAACCCAGTTCGCCATCCGCGTAGACCGCCAGGTCAATAGGCGGGCCGACCGTCACATTGGACCGCATGGTGGAGTCCAGGGAAAGCAGGGCGTATTTCGCGGCTTCTGCCAGGTTGGTGTGGTTGTAATGCACGCCCCTGTCCAAGATGGGGCGGCCATATTTGGCGTCCCCGATTTGCAGAAAGGGCGAGTCTTCCGACGCGCGCAGAGGGTTACCTTGCGGATAGATCAAAAACAGCCCGGTCTTGTCGCTGCCGATCTGCCCGCCCAGCAGCAGGTGCAGATTAAACTTCAGGTCATCGCGCTCCAAGGCCGCCCGGTCCAAATCAGAGACGACCCGCACCTGGTTGCCGATCTCCCGCGCGGCATCGTACAGGGTCGGGACAGAAGCCAGGCCCTCGCCCCGGTCAAAGTCGCGGCGCAGCAATGTCACCACGGACTGCGTCAGGGACAGGCTGCCGCTCGCCAGAATAATCAGGGTGCGCTCGCCGGGCGTCACAAACGTGTGCATTTTGCTGAACACATTCACCTGGTCGTGGCCCGAATTGGTGCGCGAGTCCGAAGCCAGCACCAGGCCCTGGCGCGTCATAATCCCCAGGCAGTAAGTCATTCGTCCCTCTTCCTCCGCCAAGCGCCTGCCGCAGGCGCGCATGCTGTTCGCTTTGTATTGTACCCGGCAAACACGCGCCCTGTTTCCCCGCCCCTTCCAAACCCAGGAACCCATCCTGGTTTCCGTGGGTTGACTTGACAACCAAACTTTGGAGGCGGCACGCATTATGACACCCACTTTGGACGGCATTCACCATGTCACGGCCATTGCCGGAGACCCGCAGGCGAACTTTGACTTCTACGCCCATGTGCTGGGCCTGCGGCTCATCAAGCGCACCATCAACTTTGACGATCCCGGCACTTATCACCTCTACTATGGCGACGGCGTGGGCAGTCCGGGCACCATCCTGACGTTTTTTCCCTGGCCCCATGCCGCCCGCGGACGTGTCGGCAGCGGGCAGGCAGCCGCCCTCGCCCTGAGCGTCCCCCCGCATGCCCTGCCCTTCTGGCGCGACCGCTTCACCCACTATTCCATTCCCTTCGGCGAGGGCGACCCGCGCTTTGGCGCCCTGGCTCTGACCCTGGAAGACCCCCACGGCCTTCCGCTGGAGATTGTCGCCAGCCGTCAGCCCGACCCCCGTCTGGGCTGGCCCGAAGGCCCCATCGCCCCCGAATACGCGCTGCGGGGCGTGGAAAGCGTCACCCTGTCCCTCGCCGACCCCACCCAAACCGACCTGCTGCTGACCGATCTGCTCGGCTTCCGCACCCTGGGCAGCGAAGGCAGGCGCACCCGCTACGCCCTCGCCAATGGGCAGCCCGGCGCATTTCTAGACGTCCTGCACGCCCCCAGCATGCCCGCAGGCACCAGCGGCGCGGGCACCATCCACCATGTCGCCTTCCGCACCCACGACGATGACCGGCAAAACTTGTGGATGGCCGCGCTGAAGGAGGCCGATGTGCCTGTGTCCCCCGTGCGCGACCGCCAGTATTTCCACTCCCTCTACTTTCACGAGCCGGGCCGCGTTTTGTTTGAAATCGCCACCGACACGCCCGGCTTCGCCACCGACGAAGAGATGGCGCACCTGGGCGAGCGCCTGTGCCTTCCCGCGTGGCTGGAGCCACAGCGCGCCCTGGTGGAAAGCTCGCTGCCCCCGCTGAATACGGCGCTTTAGCACGCGTTCTTGAGGCATCTCTTGGGTGTTCCCCCGGCTGATGATAGGCGTATCAACGGCGTACCGACGACGGACGGTTTTGTTCCGTCGTCGGTATGCCGCCGGCATGCCGTGGGCACGGGTGCGGGATGCCTTGGCAGCACCGCTGCGGCACGGCGCAGGAGTTCCTTCCCCGCCTTCGCCTGCTCTTCTCACACGCACTGTGCCTGTCCGGTTTACTGTTGATTATCCGGTGGTAGAACAAGGCGCAGGAGGATGACATCTATGGCAGACAACAACCAAGGCAAAACAATCAACGTTCATTCGTCGGAGCGATGGCTTTCGGCTATCGGCGGCGGCGGACTGGTTACTTACGGGCTGCTCAAGCGTTCGCCGGGCAGTTTGGCCCTGGCGGCCCTGGGCGTGTCCTTGCTTTATCGCGGGTCTACGGGGCACTGCGCCGCTTACTCGGCATTGGGCGTGAACACCGCCCAAGACGAAGATGGCGCGGGCGGGGTGCGGCATGAGCAGGGCATTGTGGTTCGGCGCTCGGTGACAATTGACAAGCCTGCCGAGGAACTCTTTGCCTTCTGGCGTAAGTTTGACAATCTCCCCAAGTTCATGTACCATTTGGAGCGGGTGGACGTGCTGGACGGCAAGCGTTCGCACTGGGTCGCCAAGGCTCCGCTCGGCAAGACTGTGGAGTGGAACGCGTCCATTATCAACGAAAAACCGGGCGAGCTGATTGCCTGGCAGACCGACCCCGGCGCGGATGTGGACAGTGCGGGCGCGGTTACGTTCAAGCCCGGCCCGGCGGGGCGCGGAACCGAAGTGCATGTGTCGCTGTCGTACATGCCGCCCGCGGGCAAGGTGGGAGCGGCGGTCGCCAAGCTGTTCGGCGAGGAACCCAGCCAGCAGATTGAGGGCGACCTGCGCCGGTTCAAGCAGCTGATGGAAACCGGCGAAGTGGCGACGGTTGCCGGGCAATCGGCGGGCAAGCGGTCAATCAAAGGCGCCATGCTGCAAAAAGCGGAAGCGAAGATGGGCTAGCCGTCGTTTACGCTCTTTTGTCTCACCCAAGAAAGAACAGATTATGAAAGCCGTATGCTGGCATGGAAAGCAGGACATGCGCGTGGACAACGTGCCTGATCCGAAGATACTCAACCCCCGCGACGCCATTATCAAGATCACGACCACGGCGATCTGCGGGTCGGATTTGCACCTGTACAACGGGGCCATGCCGGGCATGGAAGCCGGGGACATTGTCGGCCATGAGTTTATGGGCGAAGTGGTGGAACTCGGAGCAGGCGTCACCAACCTCAAAAAGGGTGACCGCGTCGTGGTGCCGTTCACGATTTCGTGCGGAAACTGCTACTTTTGCAAAAAGACGCTGTGGTCGCTGTGCGACAACTCCAATCCGAATGGTCAGCTCGCCGACAAGATGTACGGCCACACGCCTGCGGGCTTGTTCGGGTACACGCACCTTTTGGGCGGCTATGCGGGCGGGCAGGCCGAGTATGCGCGCGTGCCGTTCGCCGATGTCGGCCCGATGAAGGTTCCCGAAAGCCTGACCGACGAGCAGGTGTTGTTTCTGACCGACATCTTCCCCACGGGCTATCAGGCGGCGGACAACTGCGACATTCAGCCGGGCGACACAGTCGCGATCTGGGGCTGCGGGCCGGTCGGGCAGTTCGCCATCAAAAGCGCGTTTCTGCTGGGGGCGGAGCATGTGATCGCCATTGACAACATCCCGGAGCGCCTGCAAATGGCGTCTCGGCGGGGCAATGTCACCACGGTCAATTTCATGGAAGAGAACCTGCTGGAGCAGCTGCGGGAATTGACAGCGGGGCGCGGCCCTGATGCCTGCATTGATGCCGTGGGTCTGGAAGCGCACGGCTCAAGCCCCGGCGACATCTACGACGGCATCAAAACCACCCTGCGCATGGCGAGCGACCGGCCTAATGTCATTCGTCAGGCGATCATGGCCTGCCGCAAAGGCGGAACGGTTTCAGTTCCGGGCGTGTACGGCGGCCTGCTGGACAAGATACCGTTTGGCGCGGCCATGAATAAAGGCTTGACGTTTAAGATGGGCCAAACGTTCGTGCAGCGCTATTTGCAGCCGCTGCTGGACCACATTGAAAAGGGCGATATTGACCCGACGTTTATCATCACCCACCGCTTCAAGCTCAGTGAAGCCCCCAAAGGCTACCAGATATTTGACTACAAGAAGGACGACTGCATCAAAGTGGTGCTGACTCCCTAGCCGAATATCAATCCCAATCACCGATGAATAAAACGCAAAAAATCGGGCTGGCCGTGGGGCTGGCCTGGGCCACGCGCTCGCTGGCTGCCCGCATCAAACAAGACGACCTGCGCGGGCAGGTCGTCTTGATTACGGGCGGGGCGCGGGGCTTGGGGCTGGCCCTGGCCCGCGAGTTCGCCGCGCAGGGCTGCTGCCTCGCCCTGTGCGCCCGCGACGGCGACGCGCTGGCGCGCGCCAAAGCCGACCTGGCCCAAAGCAAAGCCAATGTGGAAACATGGGCATGCGACCTGCGCGAACGAGAGCAAGTCGCCCAGTTGATTGGGGACGTGACTCAGCACTTCGGGCAGATTGACATCCTAGTCAACAACGCCGGCGTGATTGAAGTGGGGCCGCTGGAAAACATGGCCCTGTCTGATTTTGAGGACGCGATGGCCTCAGACTTCTGGGGCACGGTCTATCCGACGCTTGCCGTGCTGCCGCAAATGCGCGCGCGCAAAGGGGGACGCATCGTCTGCATCACCAGTATTGGGGGAAAGGTCAGCGTGCCGCATCTTTTGCCGTACAGCTGCGCCAAGTTCGCCGCGACAGGCTTTTCCGAGGGCCTGCGGGCGGAAGCCGCCAAAGACGGCGTGCGCGGCACCACAATCGTGCCGGGATTGCTGCGCACCGGGTCGTTCCTGCATGCCGAGTTCAAGGGAAAGCACGGCAGCGAGTTTGGGTGGTTCACGGTGGGAGACAACATCCCCGGCCTGTCCCTGAGCGCCAAAACAGCGGCAAAGGCGATTGTGCAGGCGACCCGGCGCGGCGAAGCGGAGCGCGTGCTGGGCCTGCCCGCACAGATTGCCGCGCGGACGGCGGGCCTGCTCCCCGGCTTTGTCGCGAATGCGAATGCTCTGGTCAACCGCGCTTTGCCGCCCGCCAATCACGATACGGGCGATACTATCCACACGGGCGCAGAAGTGCGCGAAGGCAGCCCATCTGCCGTGCGCGACGGCGTGTCCGTGCTAGGCTATGGGGCGGCACGCGCTCTCAACGAGAACAATTAGCCGATGGGATGCTTGCTGCCTTTGGGACGAAGCGGGTGCGTGGGCTGTGCCGGGTGCCTTTTGCCCCTGGCGCTGGCAACGACGTGCCTGCTTGCGCCGCTAGGTCTTGGCTGGATGCACGGCCACCGCAAGGCCGAGGCCCCGCGTAGCCCCGCGCTGCGCGTGGCGTTGACACCCCCTCCCGCTGCCTCTCACTAGACTGTCGCCTGCTTCCACAGCACGCGTACGTCTATGACGCGCATGCCCGCCACATGGGCCGCTTCTATGCCCGGCTCGCCGTCCTCATACACCACGCAGCCTTCGGGCGCGACACCCATCTTTTCCGCCGCCAGCAGGAACATATCCGGCGCAGGCTTGCCGTGCGCGACATCGTCGGCGCTCACCACGATCTCAAACAGCGAGCGCAGACCCACGGCTTCCAGTGTTTGCAGCACGACCGGGCGAATACCGCCCGATGCCACCGCCATCGGCACGCGCCCATGATTGGCACGGGCGATGTCGGCGACAGCAGTGATCTCCAGGGCGGACACGAGGCTTTGGAGGTAGCGCGCTTCTTTGTCGTGGTGCGTCTCGTCGATATCCAGGGCGTAGCCGAAGTCGCGGTTCAATCGCTGGATAATATCCGACGTGGGCCAGCCCGCCATGCTGTAGAACATGGCTTCTTCCAGATCGGCATTGCGGGCCTGCAGCGCCGCGCGCCATGCTTTGTAGTGGCTGGGCATGGTGTCGGCCAATGTGCCGTCACAGTCAAAGATCAAGGCTTGGTAAGGCTCAGGGGGGGCAACAAGGGAGGCGATGTTTGTCATAACAGGGCCAGTATACCCGCATAAGCGTTAGGTAGTCGGGCTGGTCACATCTTGTAGGAGGCGGCGAGTGACCCGGCAATCGCATGCCAGCCATCGGCAAGGATAAAGACCAGCACCTTGGCGGGCAGCGAGATGACAGTCGGAGGCAGCATCATCATGCCCATGCTCATCAAGAGGGACGACACGACTAGGTCAATGATGACAAACGGGATATACACAATGAAGCCGAAGATGAAGCCCGTTTTCAGCTCGGAAATGACGAAGGCAGGCACGACCACCGTCATGGGCAGCGAGTCGGCGGGATGGTTGGGGTCGGTGATCTTGGGCGGCGGGGTCTTGCTCATCTGCAGGAACAGTTTGAGGTCGTCTTTGTAGGTCTGCGCCACCATAAAGCGCCGCAAAGGGGTTGTGCCCCGTTCTATGGCTGTTGGGAAGGGCATCTTGCCCGCAAGATAGGGCTGCGCGGCATCCTGGTTGATCTGATTAAACGTGGGGGCCATCACGAAGAACGTCAGAAACAACGCAAGGCCGAGCATGACCTGGTTCGGCGGTATATTCTGCGTGCCGATGGCTGATCGCAGAAACGACAGCACGATGACAATGCGCGTAAACGCCGTGGTCATAATCAACAGCGCCGGGGCCAATGTCAGCACGGTCAGCAGCAGGAGGATTTGCAGGGTGTTGGCAACCTGCTGGGGGCTTTTTGCCGGGCCGCTGCCCGGTATGGTGGGCAGGGACAGCCCCGGCAGGCCGGCCGGGGCGGCGTGGGCCTGACCCGCGCAACAGCCGACAAGGCACAGCGCGACCAGCAGGGGCAGAGCAAATCTGAGTTGGTTTGTTTTCATGCGTGTCAACACTCGGAGCAGCGGATAACGGAGACGCTAAGGGCGGTGACCATTGCTCTGCGCCTCGCTGCGGGCGATCATGGCTTGCAGGCGCATGGTGGTGGCGCTCATCAAGAGTTCGGTTTCATTGGACTGACGCAGGGGAGATTGATCGGCCTGCATCAGAAACCCGTCAAACGAGGAGGGCATATGCCCCGTGTCCAGGGTGGGAGCGTATTCGTCCTGCCGGGCGGCGTCCACTTCGGAGATCAGCGAAACCGACTGGCCTGTCGTCCCCAGCAGCAGGGTCTTCCCGCCGACGGAAACCAGATGCAGACTGGCTCCCTGCGCATTCGGCAGCGGTTGTGACCCAATCATGGTAAACCAGGGAGACGGGGCAGCAACGGCTTGGCTGGGAGCGGGCACGGAACTTTTTGCGGGGAGAATAGTCTTCAGGAAGCCGGGCACAGCGGCAAACAAGGGCAGCGGGCCGGATGCGCTGCCGTCCGGCTTGAGCACGCCGGAGCGCTTGAGAAGATACAAACCGCCGACGACCAGGGCGAGCACAATGACCAGCGCTTCAAACGCACGCCCGGCCTGCGCCAGTGGGTTCAATGCGGGCGACGATTGGGCGGCGTAGGCTGTGCCCGTGATGCCGTCTCGTCCGCCATAGTCCGGCAGCGTGCGCACGGAAGACGCAGGAGCAGGCGGCGGCTTGGGAACGGCAGCGACAGGGTGAACCGGGGCAGGCATTCGCCGCGCGATTGGGGCTGGCAGAAGCTGCTTCACTCCACCGGGACGCAAGGGCTTTGCCTTCGCTGCGTTTGTGTCAGCCGAGGGCTTTGTCTGCACCACCTTCATGTACGGCGAAAGCTTCACTTGGGCCGCTTTTGTGCGGGGCAAAGGCTTCACTTGAGCCGCTTTTGTGCGGGGCAAAGGCTTTGGCTGCACTGCTTTTAGACGAGGCCGAGATGCCACCGGCTTTGCTTGAGTGCGAGCCAGAGGGCCGAACGAAGTCGTAGGCAGCAGGACTGCTTTGTGCGCCACAGGAGGCGCAGTGCCAGAGGCGGGCGCAGCCGGAGGGGATGCAGCATCGGGGGCGGGTGCAGCCACAGGAAGAGGAGCATTGAGGGTGGGCGCAGCTGCGGGGGCGGCCCAGCCTGCCGAGGTCGGCAGCAAGGCCATGCCCAGGCAGCCAAGAAGTAAAAGGTTAGGCTGCAAGGACATCGGCCTCCGTTTCCTGGATTTGGCGGCGCTCTGCCGCCGTGATAATCTCGGTGACACGAACGCCGAAGTTGTCGTCGATCACAATCACTTCCCCGCGCGCCACCAGCAGGCCGTTGGCGAACAGGTCGACCGGTTCCCCAGCGATCTTGTCCAGTTCAATAATCGAGCCTGCTCCCAGGTCAAGGATGTCCCGGATCAGCAGGCGCGTGCGCCCCAGTTCCACCGTGACCTCCAGAGGAATATCGCGGACGCGGCTCATGCTTGACGACCCGTGCGCCAACACGCCCGTGCTCTGTCCGCTGCCCCCGCCGGGAAGGTCAAACGAAGGCAACTCCACTACCGAGGGAGAGTCCGCGTGCTGCGGCGCATCGGTCGCGCCGACCTGCACCGCGCTGTCGGCCCTGCCTTCCGGCTCGTCAGGGCTTTCATCGCCGAGGTTTTCTTCTCCTACTGCCGACAGCAAGGCATCCAGCTCCGACTGGGAAAGAATGCCGCCCCCTATTTCTTCTTCCGGCTCCATGCCGCCCGGTTCCTGCTCCGCCATGTGTTTCTCCTTGAGATTCGTGCAAACTAAGAATGAGAGATCACAGCACTTCTTTGTGCGAGACCAATTCCAGGGGCGCGGCGACCACTTGCTCAACCTGCACGGCCAGTTTTTTGCCGCGCAGGCCTGTCCGACCCCGGAACTTCACCTGGCCGCCGATCAGCAGGTCCACCATCCCGATACGCCCGGCGCCGGCCCCGTCTTCCGAATCATGCCCCGTGTCCATCGGCAGAGTTTGGCCCACTTCCAACTTCATCAGGTCGGCGACCGAGATGTGCGCCGTCCCTAAGCGGGCGATACAGGGCACTTTAGTGATCCGCAAACGCTGGGCCAGCCCGGCGGCATGCACCGGCGACGGCTTTTTGACCGTGCTGGACAGCCAGCGCTGCGTGCTCAGGCTCCCCATAATCGGCTTCAGGTGCAGATACGGAATGCACATGCTCATCCTGCCCGTGTGCTCGCCCATCGCAATCTCAAACATGATCAGCACAACCGTGTCGTTGCCGGGCACAATCTGGATAAACTGGGCGCTCGTATCCATGCTCGCCACTTCAAAAACGAGCGGGCTGACCGGCTCCCATGCTAATTTCATGTCGTGCAGCGCAAGATGCACAATGTTTTCCGCCAGAACCAGCTCAATATCGGTCAGGTCGCGCGCAATCAGCCCCGCCGCCCCGCTGCCGCCCAGCAGGCGGTCCAGCATGGAAAACAAGATGCCGAACTCTATCTCAAAAATCGCCTGCCCCGACAATGGCTGCAAGTTCAGGACACTCAGGAGGGAAGTGGAAATGGATTTCCCATATTCATCATAACGCAGCTGCTCCACAGACACCGGCTCAATCTGCACCTGCGCCCGCAGATAGCCGGCCAGCGACGACGAATAATGCTTGGTGAACGTATCATGCAGCATCTCTAGGGAACGCAGGTTTTCCTTGGACAGCTTGTCGGGGCGACGGAAATCATACGGCTCCGTGGACGGCATGTCTGCGGGATTGGTGCGCCTCAAGGTCTGCTCGGCCTGGGCGCGGCGGCGTTTGTGCAGCGGCAGGATTACCTGACCGTTGGTCGTGCGCGCCGCTCGCGCGGGGCTTGCGGCAGGCGCCGGGACAGAGTCGGTTTCGGCGGCCTCAGACGTTCCCTCATCGCCCTCCGTCATTTCGCTCAGCAGAGCTTCAATTTCGCTTTGTGATAAAACCGCCGGCACTAGAAATATCCTTTACTTGAGCGTCTTGGGAAAACAGCAAAAACACCGGGCGCTTGAAGCGTCCCGGTGCTCTTTATTCCATGTTGCCGCGCGAATATACACAAAATCCCCGCACGAATACCAGGCGGTGTTATTGGGTGACGAAGTTGGTAAAGTACACGTCCTGCACGTCCTCTTCGCCCAGCGCGGCATTGACCGCCTTTTTGATGTCCGTCTTGAGCTTCTCGCGGCCTTTGGACGGCGTAATATCATCGCGGTCTTTATTGCCCAGGGTCGTCAGGACAGCATCGCGGATTTGCGCCGTTTGCTCTTTGAGGCTTTCCGGCGTTTTGCCTTTTGCCTTGCTCAGCCCCAGGTTGACGGTGATCTTGAGAAAATGGTCGCCGCCAGGGTCGGCCAGGTTCACCAGAAACTCATCCAGGGGCATCACCGGCCCGGCTTCCACCTTGGCGGGCTTTGCGGGATGCGATTTCGCCGACACTTTTTGCCCAATCAGAAACGCCGCCAGCAGCACCACAATGCCGATGATGCCGCCGATTAAAGCCATCGGCTTTTTCTTGCCTCCGGCGGGTTCTTTGTCGTTTTCGCGCCGCTTTTCGGCGTCTTTATTGGTTGCTTTATCAGCCATAATTGTCCTCTTAATGCGCTTTGTTGCGTGTTGGTCGCCGGGTAAACTCAGCAGGCCCCATGCACTCTTAAGTATCGGGCGGCGTGCCCCTGAACTTTAGCATGCCTGCAAGGGCTTTTCTCGCGCATTGCATCCGCGCTGCAAGCGCGTCCCGACGACGGAACGTTTTCTTCCGTCGTCGGGGCGCCGCTGCAACAAGAAAGCAACGCCGCTGCAGCGGGCGCTCACCCCCCCTGCAATAGGCGCTCACCTCCCTGCAATACGGCCCCGCTCCCATTTTTCAGGCGGAAAAAGCCCTAAAGATCGGTTTGGTTTCTCCGATAATGACAAGGAATATCCTAGTATAAACACGGAAACCGATGCTCACGCACGGAGGTCAATGTCACCCAATGCCGAAACGAATTCTTATTACCGATGACGCGATGTTTATGCGCGTCACGCTGAAAAATCTCCTTTCCAACAACGGCTACGAAGTGGTCGGGGAAGCGGCCAACGGCAAGGAGGCGGTGGAAAAATACGCCGCCTGCCATCCCGACCTGGTGTTCATGGACATTACCATGCCGATCATGGATGGGATCGCGGCGACACGCGCTATCACGGCCGGCGACCCCGCCGCCAAAGTCATCATGTGCACGGCGATGGGTCAAAAGAACATGGTCGTAGAGGCCATCCAGGCAGGGGCCAAGGACTTTATCGTCAAGCCTTTCAAGCCGGAACGTGTTCTGGAAAGCATCCAGAAGCTGCTTGGTTAACGAAGGGAAACTCAAACGATGAAAGCGGAATATGTCAACCCATTCGTGCAGGCATCTTTCTCCGTGCTGGAGATGGTGCTGGGCGCACGGCCCACCAAAGGCCAGATGTCAGCGCAGACGGCTACCTTCGTGAGCGAGCAGTGCAATGTGATCTACGGCGTCACCGGGCAGGTGCAGGGGCAGGTCATTTACGGCATGTCGCTGACCACGGCGGATAACATCGCCTCGGCCATGCTGGGCAGTACGATCAAGGAGTTTGACGCGCTGGCGGCCAGCGCCATCGGCGAGCTGGGCAACATGATCAGCGGCAACGCCATGCAGTTTCTGTCGGAGGCCGGCTGGATTTGCGACATCACGCCGCCGACCATCATGCGCGGCACCAACGTAGAAATCAGCACGGTTTCTATCCCGGCTATTCTTATCCCGATGGCCCTGGAACAGGGCCAGCTGCTTGTCACCATCGGCCTGCAGGGCCGCAAGTAATCAAGCCAAGCAATTAGAAAGAAAGCGGAAAAGAAAACACAATGAACTGGTTCAATAACTTGAAAACGGCCTATAAACTGGCCCTGGGCTTCGGCCTCTGTCTTTTTCTCGCCGCCCTTGTCGGCGGGGTCGCCATTCAGCGAATGGCGCAGATGAATCGTGTCGCCAACCTGCTTGACACCGACACCATCGCCGGCGAGTCAGCCCTCCTCGACATCACTGCCCACGCGCTCCGCTTCCGTAGCCTTGAGTTCCAGCACCTGCTCGCCCCCACCCCAGCCGGCATGGTCCAGTACGAGGGTCAACTGCAAAAGGAATCCGACCAGACACAAGCGGCGCTCACCACTTATGAGAACAGCATCTTCCAGCCCGAAGACCGGCAGAACTTCGCGGGGCTGAAGGCGGAGTGGAACAACTACCAGCCCTTGCACCAGAGCTTCCTGCCCATCAGCCACCGCAACGACTTCAAGGCAGGGGCGGCCATGCTGGACGGGCCGATGCACGACCAGTTCCAACGCTTCACGGACAACCTCGACAGGATGAAAGCCTGGAACGACGCGCGGGGGGTTAAACTGAGCAAAGAAGCGCAGTCGGTCTATACTGCGGCGCGTGCCACGATCATCGGCCTGCTGCTGCTCGCCGTGGTGCTGGGAACGCTCACGGGCGTCGCCATCACCCGCTACATGACCGGCACGCTGGCGCAGGTATCGGGGCGACTGTCAACGCTCAACAGCATCTGTATCACCAATCTGACTGCTGCTGTCCAGGCGCTGGAACAGGGAGACCTCACGGCGGAGATCAAGACGGGAACAGAGCCGCTGACGCTCCAGTCCAAAGATGAGTTCGGGCAAGCGGCGCAGACGTTCAACACGATCTTGGCACAGATGCATATTACTATTGCCTCTTTCCGCAAGTCGCAGGCCAGTTTAAGCGGGCTTATCGGCCAGATGCAGGCGTCCGCCGCGCAGGTCAACAGTGCGGCCGACACGCTGTCCGGCACATCGCAGCAGATCGGGGCGGTCACCGAGGAAATCAGCGCGACCATGAACGAAGTCGCCCAGGCTTCCGAACAGTCCGCGCGGGGAGCTTCCGAGATTGCCCAGGGCAGCGCCAGCCAGGCCGCCTCGGTCGCCGAGGGAGCAGAGCAGGTCAAGGAGCTGGCCGCCGCCGTTCTTGGAGTGGCCCACGAGGCCGAAGCCGCCAGCAAGGCCGTCGATCAGGCCACCCAGACCGCCGCCGCCGGCAGCCATGCCGTCGAGCAGACCGTGGCCGGCATGCGCCGCATCCAGGGGGCCGTTTCGCAGTCCTCCCAGGTGATCGCCTCGCTGGGGCAGACATCGGCCCAGATCGGCGGCATCGTCAACACCATTGACGAGATCGCCGGGCAGACCAACCTGCTGGCTCTCAACGCCGCGATTGAAGCGGCACGGGCGGGCGAGGCGGGACGCGGGTTTGCCGTGGTCGCCGACGAGGTGCGCAAGCTGGCGGAGCGCTGCACGGCGGCCACCAAGGACATCGGAACGCTGATCGGCGAAATCCAGCGTCAGACGGGGGAAGCAGTGACGGCGATGGAGTCGGGCACACGGGAGGTGACGGCGGGAACGGCGCTTGCGGGCGAGGCAGGCGCGGCTTTGGAGCGCATCGGGGCTGTTGTGCAGGAGATGTCGGGGCGCGTGCTGGGGATCAGCGCGGCTTCCGAGGAGATGTCGGCGTCGGCGCAGGGCGTGACGCAGACGATCTCAGAGGTGGCGGCGGTGATCGAGCAAAGCAGTGCGGCGGCGGAGGAGATGTCTGCGTCTTCGGAGCAGGTGTCGGCGTCGGTGCAGACGGTGGCCGGGACGACGGCGCAGCAGGAAGCGGCGGTGGAGGAGCTGGTAGCATCGGCTTCGGAACTGTCTGGCGTGGCGCACACGCTCTCCGAGCTGGTCGCACAATTCCGGGTGGAAGGCGCTGGTGAAGAGGCTCATCCTCAGGCAAGCCACAGCGCGAAACCCGCGCTGACACTGCGCAAAGTCGCCTAAGAAGCCATCAACGCAGACGGCTCTGCGGCTTGCCTGCCGCAGAGCCGGAACCAGTTATGAGGAAACGAAAATGAGCACAGCCCTTTTAGAAAAGCCAGGCGGCGCGTCCGCGGGAAACGAAACCGAGCGGCAGATCGTGGCGCTGCATCTTAGCGACGAGGTCTACGGCGTAGACATCGCCTGCATCCACACTGTCCTGACACCGCAGCCGATCACGCAGGTGCCGAACGTGCCCGCCTATGTCCGAGGCGTGATGAACCTGCGCGGACGCATTTTACCGGTACTAGATTTAAGAACACGCTTCGGGCTGCCGCTCTTGGAAGCCGAGAAGCAAAAAGCGTCGCGAATTGTGATTGTGGAAGCAGCGGGGCTGACGGCAGGACTGGTCGTGGATTCTGTTTCCGAAGTCCTGCGGCTGCCGGAGTCGGCGATAGAGCCGCCCTCCGCCCTGCTCGCCTCCGCCGATCTGCGCTGCCTGACAGGAATTGGCCGCGTGCCGGGTGGCCGGCGCAAAGACGACAACAAGGCCGACCCCGACCGCTTGATCTTGCTGCTGGACATCCCGCAGACCCTGACGCTGGCGGACGCGGAAACACTGGGCCATTTCCATGCCGACAACTAGGGGAGGGCTGGACATGACCCCCTTTCCTATCCGTGTGCTGGTGGTGGACGACTCGGCATTCATGCGGAAGATGGTGAGCGAGATTGTGGCGCGCGATCCGGCCTTGTGCGTCGCCGGGCAGGCGCGGGATGGGGCAGACGCGCTCGCCAAGCTCACCACGCTTCACCCGGACGTCATTACCCTGGACGTTGAGATGCCGGTCTTGGACGGGTACGGCACTCTGGCGCAAATCATGCAGCGCCGCCCGACGCCTGTCCTGATGCTGTCCTCTCTGACCCAGGCCGGGGCGGACGCGACCCTGCGCTGCCTGGAGATGGGCGCGGTGGATGTCGTCGGCAAGCCTTCCGGGTCTATCTCTTTGGACATAGAGAAGATCGCCGCCGAACTCATCGCCAAGATTAAAGCGGCGGCGGGCGCGAGCGTCGGTTCCCGGACTGCCTGCCCGCCGCCGGCCCCGGCAGACAGGACCTCTTCTCTGCAACCGGTCGCCGCTGTCCCTGCAGTACCTGCAAAAGAGGGTAAGCCCCAAACAGGCCACGAAAGGATCAAGGCGCTTGTGATCGGTGCGTCTACCGGTGGCCCGCGCGCGCTGCAAACCCTGCTTCCCGCACTGCCCGCCGATCTCGGCCTGCCTATCGTTATTGTTCAACACATGCCGCCGGGCTTTACGGCCTCGCTCGCGCGCCGCCTGGAACAGACCTCGCCATTTGCGGCAAAAGAGGCCGTGGAAGGTGACCGCCTGCACCCAGGCCGGATACTTGTTGCGCCCGGTGGGTTCCATTTGCAGTTTGATGCTGGAGGAGTGGCGCGATTGACTACGGAGCCGCCGGTTCACGGCGTCCGCCCCGCCGTAGACATCACCTTTGCGTCGCTCGCCCGACTTTACGGCGCGCACCTGCTCGCTGTTCTGCTGACCGGCATGGGCAGAGATGGCGCCCGCGGCCTGAAGCTGATTCAAGACGGAGGAGGCCGAACCCTGGCCGAAGACGAGACGACCTGTGTCGTCTATGGGATGCCCAAAGCCGCCGTCGAACTCGGTGGCGTCGGCAGCCTGCTGCCGCTGCCCGCCCTCGCGCCAGCCATCGCACGGGCCTGCCTCTCGTAACGCAACAACCCTTAGAAACAGCACAAGAAATAACATACGGTACACACGATGACTAACCCGGACATGTCACAGTATTTGGACGTTTTCCTGGATGAGGGCCGCGAACAGCTCGTCCTGCTGGAAGCCAACATCCTGGAAATGGAACGCGGCAATCATACCCCTGAGATGCTTCAGGTCTTGTTCCGCGCGGCCCATACACTCAAAGGCTCCAGCCGCGCGATGGGTTTCCTCGCTATTGGCGATCTGACCCACGAGATGGAAAACATCCTCGATGCCCTCAGACTGGATCAGCTTGAGGTCACGACCCCAATTGTCAACGTCCTGCTGGACTGCCTTGATGCCCTCGCGGCCCTGGTGGATTCGGTCGGCAGTTCCGGCACGGATACGGGCGCGACGGATAAAGACATTCCCGCACTGGTCACCCGCCTGGACACGCTGCGGACGGGCGCTTTGGTTTCTAACCCATCTGCGGCATCCCTAGAACCATCGGCCCCCGCCTCTGGGGTGGCCGAAGCGCCTTTCCCACAGACCGATCACGAGCAGGCCGGCGTGCAAGCCGCGCAGGAAGCCGGCCTGAGCGTTTACCAGGTTGCCATCACGCTGTCTTCTGACTGCCTGATGAAGTCGGTCCGTGCCTGGATGGTGCTCAGCGCCTTGGAGCCGCTGGGAACAGTGCTCGCTTCTGATCCTGGCGAGGACGCCCTGGAAACAGAAGAGTTCGGGCAGACTTTCCGCCTGCTCTTCGCCGCCGAAGCCCAGCTCGTCCAGATTGAGGCCGCTTTGGGTGACCTTTCCGAACTTGAAGTCGTCACTGTGCGGCTCTGGAAGACGCCTGAGGCCGCGCAGTCCAAAGCGGCTGATGCCCCACCCGCACCAGACGCTCCTCTGGTGGCCGTCCTGCCCGCACCGGACGCTTCCACGCCGAACAGCCCCGCCTCAGACAAGCCCAGCGCAGACAAGCCCGCCGCCTCGCAGACGATCCGGGTGGAGGTTTCGCGGCTGGACAGCCTCCTCAATCTCGTGGGCGAGCTTGTCATTGAGCGCGCGCAGATACACAGGATCAGCGCCGAGATGCACCGGCGGTACCCGCGCGATGAGGAAGCCGGACAGCTTTTGGAAACGACGCACCGCGTTGCGCGCGTGACGGCGGAGCTTCAGGACCAGATCATGAAGGCCCGGATGCTGCCCATTGACGGAGTCTTCCAGCGGATGCCGCGCATGGTGCGGGACTTGGCTCAGAAGACGGGCAAGGAAGTGCAGTTTGAGATGCATGGCGGCGAGACCGAGTTGGACAGAACCGTGCTGGAGGTCTTGAGCGACCCGCTTATTCACCTGCTGCGGAACTCGGTAGACCATGGCATCGAGCCGCCGGAAGACCGTGCGGCGGCAGGCAAGCCTGCCCAGGGGGTCGTGACTTTGTCCGCACGGCACGAGGAAAACCATATCGTCATCGCGATTGGGGACGACGGGCGCGGCATGGACCCCGCCAAGCTCAAAGCATCCGCCGTCCGCAAAGGCCTACTGACCGACGCTGCGGCTGCGGCCATGACCGACCGGGATGCGCTGGGCCTGATCTTCGCATCGGGCTTTTCCACCGCCGCCGTGCTTTCCGACATCTCAGGCCGGGGCGTCGGCATGGACATCGTCAAGTCCAACCTGGAACGGGTCGGAGGGCGCGTCCTCGTAGACAGCGTCGTTGGACAAGGCAGCCGGTTCACCATCCACCTGCCGCTGACGCTCGCTATCGTTCGCGCCGTGCTGGTGGAGGCCGGCGGCGGCACTTATGTGCTGCCGCTGGGCAACGTCATTGAGATGCTGCGGCTGGGGACAGGCGACGGCGAGACCGCGCGGCGGTCGCTGGGCGGACAGGCGGTCATCAACCTGCGCGGACGCACCATCCCGCTGGCGAACCTTGCTGATCTTCTCTGCGGCAGCTCCAGCGCGACGCGGCCCGAATGCATCGCGGACGACTCCTATGTTGTCGTCACCGGCACGGGAGATCGACAGGTCGGCCTGTGCGTGGACACTTTGGTGGGCGAACAAGAGGTCGTCATCAAATCCGTAGGGGCATTGCTGGGAGACATCCCCGGCCTTTCTGGGGCGACAATTTTGGGCGACGGACGTGTCGCCCTCATCGTGGACATTGCCAAAGCCGTCTCGCGCGTCGGCGAGGGCCGGTCTGGCGCGGAAACGGAGCGTACCCTTGTCACTTCAGCCTAACACTCCCGTTCCAGGGACACCCTCGGCTGCCACGGGTTCAGGCTTTGGGGAGGCTGATTTTGGCAGCTTTCAGCAGCGCGTGGAGCGCAAGACGAACATACGGCTCGGTGAATACAAGGTCGATCAGATGCGCCGCCGGATCGCTTCGCTGGCCGAAAAGGCCGGATGCAGCTCGTTCTCAGCGTATGCGGCCCTGGTTGAGCGCGACCCGACACGGCTGGCTGAGTTCCTGGACCGCATGACTATCAACGTCACCGAGCTGCTGCGCAACCCGAACCGCTTTGAGGAACTGAGGGCCGATGTCCTGCCCGCTCTTCTCGCCCAGCGCAAGGGAGCGCCTCTTTCAGCCTGGAGCGCCGGCTGCTCTTATGGGGCTGAAGCTTATACTCTCGCGATGCTGCTGCACGAGGCCGGCCCCGCTGTGCCGTACCGGATCAAGGGCACTGATATTGATCTCGCGATCCTCGCCAAAGCGGATCGCCCTTCCTTCAGCGCGGCCGACATGATCAACATCTCCCCGGCCCGCAGGCAGGCGCATTTCCACGAGGTCTGCGACACCTATCAGCCAAAGGCGCACCTGCGCACCCGCGTGATGTTCGGCTCGCACGACCTTCTCGCCGGGCCTTATCCCAAAGCCGAGTACGACCTGATCCTCTGCCGCAACGTGGTGATCTACTTCAACGACGACGCCAAGGAGCGCATCTACCAGGGCTTTCATGCCGCCCTGCGCCCCGGCGGCGTCCTCTTTGTCGGTGGCACGGAGCGCCTTTCCAACCATCGTGCGACCGGCTTCGAGCTGCTGCGCCCCTTCTTTTACCGCAAGCCTTTGTAGCTCTTCGGCGGCTTTTCTTGGCCGTTTCCGCCTTGTTTCTACGGCATACCGACGACGGAACAAATCGTTCCGTTGTTGGTACGCCATAGGAATGCTGGGGAACAGCCGGAGCAATGCCGGGGGAAAGGCTAGTCGTCGGCGTCCCTGGGGGCGGAACCCTTGATCCAGCGGGCGTGGCCGTCAAAGAGCAAAATCTGCGTGCCGCCGCTGTGCCGGAAGGTGTTTGTGATGGCGGTTTGGCCGAAGTCCTGTTCGGCTTCGTAGGCGAGGGTGGTTGTCGCGGGGCGGGCAATGACGGATGGGTTGTAGGGGTCGTGCCAGCCGCAGGACAGGGGCAGGCCTTGATACAAACTTGCCATGCGATAGGAGCCGTCGCGATGTTCTTTGATGCGGTCAAAATCGTCGGGGCAGACAAAAATGCGGGCATCGTGGGTGTAGGGAAAGCAGTCGGCGATCAGGCCTGTAAACGAGCCGCCGTCGGGAGGCGTGGCATCGTCAAAGTCGCTCGCGTACATGTGAATGGCAAGTCCAATCTGGTGGTAGTTGGACAGGCAGGCGGACTGCCGCGCTTTTTCGCGGGCGGAGAAAAAGACGGGGAACAAAATGGCGGCCAGCAGGCCGATAATGGCGATCACCACCAGAAGCTCCACCAGAGTAAAGGCGCGGCGGGCCGGACGCGGCAAAAAGCAAAGTGTCAAGAGCAGTCTCCTAGTCGGTAATTTAGTTCGTCAGCAATCATGTCGGCTAAAGTGCCATATTCGGAGAGGGTGCGCTCATAAAGGGCCACCAAGTCGCCCAAAGACAGGCGGCGAAGCAGTTCGCGATACGCCGTTCGGTCACAAAGAAGCATGGTGCCAGTCCTCCTGCGCGGCAGAATTGGGGGATGAAGGGGCGAAAACGTTGGGAGGGTCGGACGGAGACAGGATGGGATGCTTACGGGCACGGCGAGCGTGCAGGCGCGTGGCGGCACCATCCATCCAAACATCGAAGAGAGAATAAAGAAACCAGAGTGTCAGCCCGAAGCCGCCAATCAAGCCCAGCAAAACAGGGCGCTGGAAGACTTCGGTGATTGTCTGTGCAATGGCGTGGAAGCCGTCGGCATGCACAAGGTCCCAGGAGTTGAAGCGGCAGACCAGGCCTAGATAAACGCCCAGGGCGCAGACGGCGAACACAAGGGCTTGGGCAGGCCACACCCACAGGCCCAGGCGTCTGCGGACCAGCCGGTCCAGGGGCCAGACCGCAAGAAACAGTGTCAGCAGGCCGATGCCTGTGTAAAAGACATAAAAGCCTGTGACCAAAAAGAAGTCAAACGTAGCGTCCCGGTTCTGCTGGGCTTGAAAGAACACCTGGGTCTGGGTGACTGTTTGCAGGTAGTGCCGCCACTCGGTCAGCAGGTAGCACGTGTTCGGCAAAAAGGCCAGCCAGACAAAGAGCAGGGGTATCCACAAGCCCCAGGTGACCTGCCCGTGCGTGCGCCACTGACGCCGAATACCCCGGACAAGGACAAACGACAGCAGCACGGGCATGAGGGCGAGAAAGATGTTCCACAGAACGTTGTGCAGGGGACGGAAGTATTCCATAAATCAGCCTTCACTCAATCAGCCTTCACTGCGTCCCGCGGAATGGACAATACGCTCCAAAGCGGCCAGGTAGGCATGGAATGCCTGTTTTCCGGCTTCGGTGGGCGTGTACGTGGTATGGGGCTTTTTGCGCACAAACTCTTTGGCGCTGGCAAGGTAGCCGGCCTCTTCCAGCTTAGACAGATGAATGGACAAGTTGCCGTCGGTGACGCCCAGCGTCCCTTTGAGAAAGCGAAAGTCCGCCTCGCCCCGCGCCATCAGGGCGGACATAATCCCCAGGCGCACCTTTTGGTGGATGGTTTCGTCCAGTCCTTCCAGCGAATGGACAAGTTCTGCGTAGGCGTCCTGCGCCGCGTCGGTTACCATCCGTGCCGCCGCGCCATGAGAATGCCGTAGCCGATATGGAAGCCGCCGAATGTCAGGGCCATCATGGGCAATTGAGCCGAGGGCGGCAGCAGCAATGTGACCGCCCCGGCCAGCACAAACGCGCCGCCCAAGACTGACACAGGCTTGACCGAGAACAGGCCGACCGCGCAGATCGCCAGGCCGTAGCAAAGCATCCACACGCCCCAGACCGAGAACGCCAAATTGTGCTGCAAAAGGAAGTAGGTGAGCACGGCCCCGCCGAAGAAGGCAGGCAGGGCGGCCAGAATGATATGCCCGCCGATAGGAGACATGACGGTCTTGCCCACGCGGGCGGCGCGCCGCTTGTTGGCGACAAAGTCAATGGCGATGGCAAGGGCAAGCACGGCCAGCCAAATGATGCCGACATGCAGTGGGTAGCCGGGAGACAACAGCCATGCTTCCAGAATAGAATCGGGCGGCGAAATCAAGTGCGTCAGCCAAACGCCGACAATGGCGACGAGGCCGATCAAAACCCCCGACAGGCCGGATAGGGTGGAATACTTGGTGCTGCGCTCCATTGTCTGACGAATGACGCGCAGGTGCTCGCGCGCTTCGTCCAGGGGAGCCATCAATGTCGGCATGAGAGGTTGGGTTCCAATCGCTTTACGCGGCAAAGTGCTTTAGAGGGATTTTAGCATACACGCCCCCGGTTGTCAAGGGGAGGGAGAAGAGGGGAGTGTCCAATTTCGCTCGGTTTGGCATTGCCAGTATCCAGTTGGTATTGCCAGTATCCAGTGATTTGGCTGCGCCGGTGTTCGCGGGATTGAGGCCGCCCGCAGATGCTTCCAAAGGCGCGGCATAAGTGTTTTCCCGGCTGATGGAGGGCGTACCGACGACGGAACAATTTCTTCCGTCGTTGGTATGCGCTTGCAACGCGCTGGAAACGCCTTTGCAACGCCGAAACAACACGCGGCATCACCCCCGCACGGCGTGCCTGTTCACAAGCATCTTCACAAGCATTCCCGGAGACAAACAACGAAACGCCCCGGCTGCACAAAGCAGCCGGGGCGTTTGCTTGGGCGGCGCGCCGGGGCAAAGTCAGCACGCAATGCCATGCCGGGCGCACACGCCGGACAGCAGGCCCCAGACGGCCTCCAGGGTGGCCTGCGCGGACGCGGGGGCATCGGCGGCATCGGGGTCGCTCAGATGATGGGCCAAAAGCGCGCGCTCTACGCGGGAATGCTCCACGTCGGCGTCTTTGTGGACGGCGAAATAGGCGAGGGTCTCAGGGCTGCTGATGCCGTAAAAGGCGCGCAGGCCGTCCATCTTGGTGTCGGCCACTTGAGGGATTTGGCTCTCGTAGGAGTAAAGGGCCGCGAGACCCGCCGCCACCGAGCCGTCTTTGCACACGCGGAGAAACGTGTCAACCAGGTGCCGGGCTTCGGGAGCGACAGGCGTATCGGTCACGCGCTGAGGGGAGACACCCAAGCCCTGCGCGAATTGCAGCCACAATTCGGGGTGGTTGGGCATGCCCGCTTCCTCATCAATCAAGTTTTGCAGAAGGGCGCGGCGCGTGTGGTCGTTTTCGGTATGGGCATGCAGCGCGGACAGGTAGCGGGGAAAGGCGGCGACGTGCGGATAATACTGCGCGGCGTAGTCCTGCAAAGCGGCGGGAGACAACTCTCCGCGCTGCCAGGCCTGATAGAACGGGTGCGTGAGCACGCGGCGGGCGGCGATTCGGGCATCAATCTGAGCAAGTGAAGGGTGCATAGGTGTGTCTCCTGGGTCGTGGGAATAGAACAGGGTGAAGAATGCTCCCCAACGTGCTGGGAGGGTGTTATTCACTGATGTTATGCAAAGAGCGCCTGCAAGCGTTGTGCCGGGCTTGTGCCGGGGATATGCAGCCATTGTTCTAGGCTTGTGCAGCCAATAGTCTGGGCTTGTGCCGGGGGTATAAAACCCCCGGCAAGGGACACGGCCACGTCCTTCGGACGTAAGACATAGCAAACATTGTTTCTCTGACGTCCGAAGGACGTGGCTTCGTCTCTTGCCGGGGGTTTTATACCCCCGGTGCTTGGCGTCATAATTTAGCGCGCGCTGGCACGCACAACGGGAGGCGGTGCGGAGGCAATCGGCACGGCCACCGCGCCCCTGTCCAGCGAGTCGGCCCCGATGCGGGCGATGTTGATGAGGCCGCCGGAGTAGATGCCCAAAGCCAGGGTCAGCACGGCGCACGTGAGTACAGCACCATCAGCGAGCGGCGCGAAGCGGAACGGGCTGCCGGTTGGGAAGTCGCGCTTGGCGGGCATAAAGTACATGGACGCAATCACGCGCAGGTAGTAAAAGACGCCAATGACGCTGGCGACCAGGCCAATCACGGCCAGCGCGTACTGGTGCGCATGAACCGCGGCGATAAACAAATAGAACTTGCCCATAAAGCCTGCGGTCGGCGGGATGCCGCCCAGCGACAGCATGAACAAGGCCATCAGAGCCGCCGCGCCGGGCTGACGCGACGCCAGGCCCTGCAAGTCTTCAATGGTGTTGAGTTCATCGCCACGCCTTGCCAGCAAGATGAGGACGCCGAACGCGCCCAGGTTCATAAATGTGTACGCCATCACGTAGAACAGCACCCCAGCGTGGCCGTCATTGTTCTGCGACAGCAGGCCAACCAGGATGTACCCGGCATGGGCGATAGACGAGTAGGCCAGCATGCGCTTGATGTTGGTTTGCACGACAGCCAGGATGTTGCCCACAATCATGGTCGCAATCGCCATAATCCACAGGACGCTGTGAAAGACAACCGACAGCGGCAGCAGGGCGATAGTGATGCGGATAAACGCAGCGAACGCGCCTGCCTTGGCCCCCGCCGACATAAACGCAGTGACCGAAGTGGGCGCGCCTTCATAGACATCAGGCGTCCACGAATGGAACGGCACAAGAGCGGCTTTGAAGCCCAGGCCCACAATCAGCAGGGCAATGCCCGCAACGGTGTATTTGGTGGCAAGCGCGGCCACGGGCATATGCGCCAGCGTGTCCAGGCGGGTTGTGCCCGTGCCGCCGTACACTAAAGCGATGCCGTACAGGAAGAACGCGGACGAGAACGAGCCGAGCAGAAAATACTTCATCGCTGACTCTTCGGACTTGGCCTCGGTGCGCGCAAAGCCCGACAAGATATACAGCGCGATGCTTAATATCTCCAGGCCGACAAAGATGATGATGAGTTCACGCGAGGCCGCCATCAGCATGGCCCCGGACGTAGAGAACAAAAGCAGGGCGTAATACTCGCCGTAGTTGATGCCCTTGAGCTGAATGTAGCGCTCAGACAGAAAGATGGAGATCATCGCCACGACAATGAGTATGAACTGAAACAGCAGGGCGAAGTCGTCAGCGGCAACTGTGCCGTTGAAGCCGGTCAGCCCGCGTGTCCACAGGTAGGCGCAGAAACCGGCGGCAGCCAGCAGACCAACCGCGGAAACAGCGACCAGAGGGCTTTTGCGGTCACGCGGCAGCCACAAGTCGTACATCAGCACCACCATGCCGGTGATAATCACGGTCAGCAAGGGCGCGATTGTCCAAAGGCTGGTCAAGGAAAACATGGGCATGAGAAGTTATCTTTCGGCGGTGCGGGAAACGGGCACGGCAGCGGCGGCGGTCTTAGGGTGCGCGAACGGGTCTATGTAGATCGGCTGCGACTGTGCAAGGATGGTGTTCACGCTGGGGTTCAGCTTGTCTAAAATAGGCCGGGGATAGATACCCTGAAAGAAGATCAAGAGGACAAGCGGAGCCAACGCCCACTTCTCGCCCGCCGTCCAGTCCGGCAGGCGCTGGTTTTCATCATGGGTGACCGGGCCATAGAACACGCGCTGCACCATCCACAGCATATAGACGACCGACCAGATCGCCGCCGTAGTAGCGAACCCTGTTGCCCACGGGTGCGTCTGGAACGACCCCATCAGCATCAGCAGCTCGCCGGTAAAGCCCGATGTGCCCGGCAGGGAGACCGAGGACAGCGTGGCAATCAAAAAAACAATGGTGAGCGCGGGCATAGGCTTTGTCAGGCCACCGAAATCGCCGATTTGATAGGATTGGCGGCGCTGGTACATGATGCCCAGCAGGATAAACAGCGCGCCGGTTGTCATGGTATGGCTGAACATCTGCACCACGGCGCCGCTGATGCCGATGCTGGTCAGGCCAAAGATGGCGAGCATAATCACGCCGATGTGCGACACGGACGAGTAGGCAATCAGCCGCTTCAGGTCGGTCTGCATGGCGGCAATCAGCGCGGCGTAGATAACGCCGATGACGGCCAGCACGATAATCACAGGCGCGGCGACCTTGACGGCGTTGGGAAATAATGGCAGGCAGAAGCGCAAAAAGCCATACAAACCCATCTTGAGGGCGACCAGAATAATAGTGCCGCCAGTCGGAGCCTGCGAGTACGCATCCGGCACCCACGAATGGAACGGCCAAACCGGAGCCTTGATGCCGAAGGCAAGAAAGAAGCCTAGAAACAGCAGCATCTCGCTGCCGCCCTTAAAGACAATCGCGCCGGTAGAGACCATGCGCTGCAATTCAGGAAAGTCCAAAGTCTGCTGACCTGAGTAGAAGTACAGCGCCATGATGGATACCAGCATGACCATTGACCCGACCATCGTATACAGGAAGAACTTCACAGTCGCGTACACACGCCGAGGCCCGCCCCAGATGCCAATAATAAAATACATCGGGATGAGCATGGCTTCCCAGAAGATGTAGTACAGGACGAGGTTGAGCGACAGGAAGACGCCGAGAATGGCTGACTCCATCACCAGAGTCCAGCAGTAGTATTCGCGCGTCCGCTCCGTAATTTCTCGGAACGACACGCCCACCACGAATGGGAAGATGATGGTGGTCATCAACAGCATCAAGAGCGAGATGCCATCCAGTCCCATCAGATAGTGAATGGTCGTCCTGCCGAACGTAATCCAGTTCAGTTGGTCTTGAAGCTGGAAGCCGGGCGTGTTTGGGTGGTACAGCGCGTAGATAACCAGGGAGACGGCCAACGTTGCCAGTGTGCCCAGCATCGCCAGGGTTTGGATGGCCTTGACATTGGACTTGGGCACAAACGCGACAAACAGCGCAAACACAGCGGGCAGAAACGTGACAATGGTAAGCCAGGGAAGTTGCATCATTTTACTTTACATAGCCCAATCCGGCCAGGCAGCCAATCAGCACCAGAAGAATACCAATCACCATTGAAAACGCATAATTGCGCACGTAGCCTGTCTGCGCCCGGCGCGCACGCTGCCCCGACCAATTTGTTAATGCCCCCACCCCATTAACAATGCCATCCACGACGCCCACGTCAAAGGTCAGCCACAGCCAGTTGGAAATGCGCTTGCCCCACTTCACGAACCAGAAGTTGTAGGCCTCATCCACATAGTACTTGTTCAGGATGGTGCGGTAAGTCCAGCCGGGGCTAAACACACCGCCTGCATTGCGCTGCTGCGGGGTCCACAATTCGTTGTTCTTGGTGCGCCAATAACGCGCCACAGCATAGGCGATGATCAGAACAATGGCAATCAGTGTGCCTAGGCCAAGCGGCTGTTCCATGTTGATGTTGTGCGCGGTCGGCAGCGGCCCAACAGACGGCGCCAGATACTCAGCAAACGTGTCAAATTTCAGCACCGCCCAGCCAGTAAAGAAGGATAGCGCGGCTAGAATAACGAGGGGAAAGGTCATCGCGAAACTGGATTCAGGGGCAGTACGAGCCGCTTCCGTGCGAGGCGCACCAAAAAACGTCTTCATCACCAACCGGAACATATAGAACGCGGTCAGCAGGGCCGTGAAGAAGCCAACGCCCCAGAACACCCAATGTAAGGAGCCGTGATCTGTCTGCCAAGTACGCCAAAGTATTTGGTCTTTGCTCCAGTAGCCCGCGAAGGGAAAAACGCCACAAATGGCGGCAGTGGCAAAGATCATTGTTCCCGCTGTAATGGGGATATGCTTGAGCAAACCGCCCATGTTGCGCATATCCTGCGGGTCGTGCGGATCGGGACCGCCAATCACGCCCAGGTTCGCGCCGGGCGCATCGCCATGCTCGGCATGGGCGGCATCGGCGTGGTCGGCATTACTGGCTTTCGCATCGTGCGCGTGCATGCCATGCTCAATCGCATGAATGACAGAACCCGACCCAAGAAACAAGCATGCCTTGAAGAACGCGTGGGTCATCACATGGAACATGCCCGCCGCGAACACGCCCGCGCCGCACGCCGCGAACATATAGCCCAATTGCGAGACTGTGGAGTACGCCAGCACGCGCTTGATGTCGTTCTGCATCAGCCCAATGGTGGCCGCGAACAACGCCGTTGCAATACCCGTGACGGCCACGGTGGTCATTGCTACGTCAGACAGCACAAACAGCGTATGCGTGCGCGAGACAAGGTACACGCCCGCCGTCACCATCGTTGCCGCATGGATCAAGGCAGAGACAGGAGTCGGGCCTTCCATCGCGTCGGGCAGCCAGGTGTAAAGAGGGATTTGTGCGGACTTGCCCGTACAGCCTAAGAAGATCATCAGCAAGAGAGTGGCAATCACGGTGGAACTCGCCAGCCCCATCAAGGACGGCGCGGCTTCCAGTACGCCCAGGACGCGGCTGTGCCCGGTCACAAAGTCCAGCGTCCCGAAGTAGTGGAACATCAGGAACATGGCAATCAAAACGCCCACGTCGCCAATGCGGTTGACAATAAACGCTTTCTTGGCCGCATCCCCCGCCGACTTCTTCTCGTAGAAGTAGCCGATGAGCAGATAGGAGCACAGACCAACGCCCTCCCACCCGACAAACATCAGCAGCATGTTGTTGCTCATGACCAGCAGCAGCATGAAGAAAATGAACAAGTTAAGGTACGTAAAGAAGCGCGAGTAGCCCTTATCCGCCGCCATGTATGCTGTGGAGTACAGGTGTATCAGACCGCCAATGCCTGTGATAATCAGCATCATTAGCACGGACAGCGGGTCAATCAGCAGCTCAAAGTTCACAGCAAACGCGTGGATGCCCTGCGGGTCGGTCGGCACAAACAGCCAGGGCGCAAGATACACCGTTGCCTGCTTGTGAGCAGCATCGGCCTGCGTGACGTGCTGAAATAGCATCCCGGCAACGATGAACGATGCAAACACCGCTAGTGTCGCCAGTCCGCCGGACATAGCGCGAGGCATCTTGCCGCCAAACAGGCCATTGAGGAGAAAGCCGATAAACGGAAACAGGGGAATAAGCCAGGCATACAACAGCGTAGGATCGGAATGCGGCATGATCGCTCCAAAGAGAAGAGGCGTAAAAAAGAGGGCTTTTTAGCCCTTCATCAAATCAATCTCGTCCACGTTGATGGACGTTCGGTTGCGGAAGATGGAAACCAATATCCCTAAGCCGACGGCGACTTCGGCAGCCGCCACAGCCATCACGAAGATAACCATCATCTGTCCACTAATGTTGCCCTGGTAGCGCGAAAACGCCACAAACGTCAGGTTCACAGCATTCAGCATCAGCTCCACGCACATGAAGATGACAATCGGGTTGCGCTTGACCAGCACGCCCACCACGCCAATCGTGAACAGCAGGGCGCTCAGAATAAGATAGTAGTCTAAGGGAATGGAGGGCACAGAGGCAGTGGATGGCGGCATAACTTAGATTCTCTTTTTGGCAAGCATGACCGCGCCGATGGCGGCCACAAGCAGCAGAATGGAGACGGCCTCGAAGGGAAACAGCCAGTCCTGGGAAAACAGCGACAGGCCAATCTCATAAGGCCCGGTGAGGGCACGCGGCAGGCTTTGCGCCGACACAGGCACGCTCGCGATAACCGCCCCCAGCACGCCGACAACAATCAAGCCTAAGATGGGCGACAGTATCTTCTGCGGACGCAACCGATCCACAATGCGCTCCGGCGTGCCTAAGTTCAGCAGCATGATGACAAAGATAAACAGCACCATGATCGCCCCGGCATAGACGATAATCTGCACGGCGGCAATAAATGTCGCGTGCAGTGTCAGGAACAGCACGGCAACGCTGAACAAGACAATCACCAGGTACAGCGCCGACCGCACCGGGTTCTCGTTCAGCACCATCGCAATGCCGCAGACGACCGTGATCGCCGCCAGGATGCCAAATAAAATCAGTTGTCCGGTCATGGTGTCTCGCAGGCCCCGGCAGACGCCAGGGCCCATGTATAGAAGTCTAGGGCAGGTTGGGATTGGCAACCAGCATCATTTCTTTGGTGTAGATCAAATCGGCCCGGTTGTCGTCGGCCAGCTCGCAGATGTCTTTCAGTTGAATGGCCTGCGTAGGGCAGGCTTCTTCGCAGTAGCCGCAGAAGATGCAGCGGAGCATGTTGATCTCATACTGCGCGGCAAAGCGCTCGCCCGGCGAGCGGCGCTCTTCTTCGGTGTTCTCGGCAGCCACGACTAAGATCGCGTTGGCGGGGCAGGCTCCCGCGCACAGGGAGCAGCCGATGCACTTTTCCAGGCCGTTCTCGTAGCGGTTGAGCACATGACGCCACCGCGCACGGCGCGAGAAGGGGCGCCGCACTTCCGGGTACTGAATGGTGACGCGCTCTTTGTTGGAGTAGCCCTGCGTAATCTTCATGCCGGTCAAGGGGGCCTTGGCCTCGTTGCCGAGCGATTTTATATCATCCCATAAGCTCATGGGGTGTCCTCTTTCTTATCTAATAGCGGCGTCTACAGCGTTGGTCTCGCGCTCCGTGGTCGGGATGTCCTGCCCACCAATCTTGGCATCTGAGGGCACTGTTTGCCCGCCCCGCCCCGTGTGCTCCGGCACGCCCTGAAACGGCACGGCCCCGGCGTTCAGCACAATCGTTTGCTGACGGCGCGAGTTGGTCGTGAACAGCAGGGACGGCTTACTCTTGGCGAACGCGACCAGGGCGATGGCGGCGATCAAGACCCACGCGACAGCAGCGGGCACATAGCCCAGGGCCAGCGCAACCGACAGCAGCAGAATGTTAACCAGCGCGACAGGCAGAATGCCCTGCCAGCCGAACTTCATCAGCATATCATAGCGCAGGCGCGGCAGGGTCGCCCGTATCCAGATAAAGAAGTACAGCCCGCCCAGCACCTTCACGCTAAACCAGGTGATTGGGATAGCAATGTTCACAATGGTCGTGAACAGCGGAATGCCCCAATGCGCGATGTCCCGGCCCCCGCTGGCATTATACTCATACAAGCGCGTCAGGAACGCGGGCAGTTGGCCGAGCCAGGGGATAGGCGCATGGTAGCCGCCGAAGAACAGCGTCGCCAGGATCGCGCTGACCACAATCATGTTGGCATACTCGCCTAAAAAGAACGTGGCGAACTTCATGGACGTGTATTCGGTATGATACCCCGCGACTAGCTCGGTTTCGGCTTCCGGCAGGTCAAACGGGGCGCGGTTTGTTTCCGCCAGCATGCACACCATGTAAATCAGCGTTGCCAGTGCTCCCATCGGGAAGAACTTGAAGACGTTCCATGCGGGCAGTGCAATGCCGTAGTGGGTCAAAGCCGCGCTGATTGGGACAAAGGCTTGTTTGTCCACAATGTCCTGCAAGCCCAGGCTGCCCGTGATCAGCACCACGCTGATAATCGCAAGCCCCATGCCCAGCTCGTAGGAGATCAGCTGCGCCGACGACCGCAGGCCCCCCAGCAGCGAGTACTTGTTGTTGGACGACCACCCTGCCAGCACCACCCCGTAGACTCCCAGTGACGACCACGCCAGCATATACAGCACGCCGACATTGACATTGGGCGCGGGCGCGCCCCACACGCGGCTTGGCCCCCAGGGGATTACTCCCGATGTCACCAAGGCGGGCGTGAGGAAGACCATTGGAGCCAGCACGAACAGCGTCTTGTCCACGTTTGCCGGGTTCATGTCTTCCTTGAACAGCAGTTTGATGCCGTCCGCAATGGTCTGCAATAACCCAAATGGCCCGACACGGTTCGGCCCCTGGCGCTGCTGCATGAAGCCCAGCAATCGACGCTCCCACCACACCAGGGGCGGCACGGCGAGCAGCAGGGCAAACACGCCAATCAGCACGCGCACGACTACCTGCACGAACGTAATCACCGGGTAATCGGCCACCGGATACTGCGCATTGGGCGGCACGTTGAAGAAGTAGTGGAAGAAGAGGTTCAGTGTCATAGGTATGCTACTTGGCCTCGGCAGCCGATGCTTGCGCTTTGACAATCTCGCGGGCGATGTCGCGCGGCGAGAAATAGTTGACCTGCTTGCCCAGCCGTGACAGCAGTTCCGAAACAATCTGCCAGTCGGGCTTGCTCTGCCCGCGCGGCTCTACGGCTTTCTTGAACTTCTGCACCCGGCCTTCAATGTTGGTGAACGAGCCGTCTTTCTCAATAAACGAGCAGGCCGACAGGAACACATCTGCCTCGCGGCCCGCGTCGGTCATAAACAAATCCTGCACCACGAGGAACGGCACTTTTGCCAATGCCTGACGCACCAAATCTTGGTCGGCGACAGCGCCCAGAGGGTCGCGCCCCATCACATACAAAGCTTTGACAGTGCCGTCCACGCAGCCGCGCAGAATGCCCTCGGTGTCTAAGCCCGGCTCAGCGGGCAGCGGGCCGCCCCACATCTTCTCATACGTGGGCGATGCCCCGTTGCCGACCCGGCCCATCGCGGGCAGGCGGTCGGGCAGGACGCCCATTTGGATGGCTCCCCACGAATTGGCTTCCGGCAGCAGCACGTTCAGCTTCGCCCCGGAGTCCTCGCAGGCCGCCTGCAAAAAGCCGAGTTCGGTGGCGGGCAGGCCGTACCAGGCCAGCACCACTGTCCCCGGCCCCTTGCCAATCGCGTCCATCACCTCGGATGAGCGCGCGTCATCATTGCGGAAGTAATGCGCGCCGCGCTTGGAGATCGCCGCATAAACGCGCAGCCACAGAACGGGCAGGTCGTCATCTATCTGCGTGCCGACCGCGACAATCGTTTTGGCTTCCCCGACCTCGGCGATACTCGTCTGCATCGGCATAATCGGGAACGAGAATGGGCGATGGTCAATATTGTTCGTGCCCAGCCCGCTGCGCATCAGCCGCTGGAACAGGTACAAATCTTCATTGGAGCACTTGGGCGACCCGATCCCCGCGACGCTGTTCGGGTTGGCCTTGGACGCTTCACCCAGTCCGTTGACAGCCGACTTCAAGGCGTCGTCCCAGGTTACCCGCGTCATGCGCGACGCCAGCCGCATCTGCGGCTCCTTCACGCGGTCGGTGCTGTTGACCCAGTACTGCTCAAACTTGCCTTTGTCGCAGGTCCATTCTTCATTGACTTCTTCGTTCAGCCGGGCATTCACGCGCATCAGCTCGCCGTTGCGTGTCTGCACGGCGACATTGCAGCCGACCCCGCACATGGAGCAAATCGAGTCCTGCGACTGGAACTCCCACGGGCGCGCGGCAAAGCGGTACGTGCGGCTTGTGAGTGCCCCGACCGGGCAAAGCTCAATCGTGTTGCCGCTAAACTTGGACTTCAGCCCGTCCGCGCTGAACGGCGAGATAATGCTTGCGTTGCCTCGGTTCTCAATCGCCAGCTCGCCGTCCCCGGAGATTTCCTCGGTAAAACGCGTGCAGCGCGCGCACTGAATGCACCGCTCCCGGTCCAAGACAACGTAATCGGAGATGGGCACGGCTTTGGGGAAGTGCCGCTTTTCGTCGATAAAGCGCGTCACGCCCGGCCCATACTGGAACACCATGTTCTGCAAAGGGCACTCGCCGCCCCGGTCACACACCGGGCAGTCCAGTGGGTGATTGATCAGCAAAAACTCCAGAATACCGTTCTGCGCCTGCTTGACTTCCGGCGAGATCGTGTCTACAGACATTCCTTCCGCGACAGGCACGGTGCAGGCGGTCTGTATCTTGTTCATCTTCTCAATTTTGACCAGGCACATCCGGCACGCCCCGGCGGGCTTGAGCCGTGGGTGGTGGCAGAAGTAGGGAATGTCCGCCCCCGCTTCAAACGCCGCCGTAATCACCAATGTCCCCTTCGGCACGGACACGGGCTTGCCGTCAATCTTGAGGTTGACCATCTCCACCGGCGGCTTTTCCGCCGTGGGCGCTGTTGCTGTGTTCTCTGCCATAGCGTGTTTCTTAATCTTTGCTAACGTATCACAAGCGTGTACCAACGACGGACGATTTTGTTCCGTCGCCGGTACGCCGTCTAAACCCCATCGCTGCGCCGGGGCAAGCCCTTAAGCCGCCAGGACTGCCCCCTGCGCGTCGGTAATTGCATTCTGCAAGAGAGAAAGCAATTGTGTACATTCGGCAGGCGTAAACACAACCTGCACATCGCCATCATGCTCTAAAGAAAGGGTCAGCGCCACCAAGCCATCCACGGAGCGCACAATGGCAAGGGCTTCCTGATCCGCATCTTTGTCCCTAACTTTCAGTATGTGCACATTGTCCATTAATTTGTTTCCTTGCGCAATTGCGGCTTGTTCTTCCAATCCGGCATGATGTCGCCGGGCAGATAGCGAACATGATCACCGGCAGGGCTGTCCAAATGCCAATGCGGCCCTCGGTGACGAGCGGGTGCTTCAACATCATAGGGATGCTCTTCGTAGATAATCCTAATGCCAGGCGCAGGTCTCCATTCCACTTTGTTTCGCCCCGGCGTGACCGGCCCATCAGGTTTTCGCTCTCCTTTGAAGCCCAGAAGAATATCCATATCCGCCGCCGTTGCCGGGAATGTTCTTGGCAGAGAACTTAGAATACATGCCTTAACTTATTCAACAAGCAGAACGCACTTACACAGCGGCCATCTGTAAAGGCGCGAACGTCTTCTTGTTGGCACTGCCTTTGGCAATCAGCTCTTCGTACTCGTGGCGGAAGTAATGCAATGCGCCTTTGCCGGCGCTACGCCAGGGCAACTTCTTAGGCAGCCAGTACAGCCCCCTGCGCGGCGGCAATTGCCTGCTGAAGCGCTTCCAGCAAAAGCTGGCTGTCATGCAATGTCAAGAAGGCTTCCGTGTCGCCATCTTCTTCAAGCGACAGCGTTATTCCTACTTCGCCCTGCCCAGCCTTGAGAATGGCAATGCCGGCCTGATGCGACTCCACATCCATGAAATTGATAAGCTTAATCTGTTTCATCGTTCAATCACCCTGCCAATCGGGAAATGGATCACCCGGCATATACCGTTTGTGATGAATATTCTGCGTGTCAACGTGCCAATGAGGACGGCGGTGAAACTCTGGCGCACTAGGATCGTAAGGGTGCTGCTCATAGGTAATCTTGACCCGTGCCGCCGGTTTCCATATCACTTTGCCACGTCCAGGCGTCGGGAGCAGATCAGGCACCTTGGTCCCCACAAGCCCAAGAACGGCGTCCATTTCGGCAGGTGTTGCGGGAAAAACTCCCGACAAGTTGAAAGGCACGCTCTTATTCAAATAAGTTGCTTACACGGCGGCCATCTGCAAAGGCGCGAACGTTTTCTTGTTGGCATTGCCTTTGGCAATCAGCTCTTCGTACTCATGGCGGAAGTAGTGCAATGCGCCTTTGCCGGTGATAAACCCGGCCAGCGGCATTGCGGCGGCATCGCCCAGGGCGCAGAAGCTCCTGCCGAAGATGTTGTTGCTGATGTCAAGCAGCAGGTCAATGTCCTCGTAGCGCCCGCCGCCCGCCATGATGCGGTCGTGAATCTTGACCAGCCACGAAGTCCCCTCGCGGCACGGCGTACACTTGCCGCAGGATTCATGGGCGTAGAAGTGCATCAGGCGCGTCATTATCGCGGGAACGCTGACAGTCTCATCGTAGACTATGATAGCCCCCGACCCAAGCAGCGTCCCAATCTTGGACAGCCCTTCGTAATCATACGGCACGTCAATGAGGTCGGGTGTAATCAGCGGCACGGACGACCCGCCGGGAATGACAAACTTCAGTTTCTTGTCGTCTTTGATGCCGCCACACATGTCATAAATGATTTCGCGCAGCGGCGTTCCCAGCACGATCTCAAAGTTGCCGGGCTTCTTCACATGCCCGCTCACCGTAATCAGCTTGGTGCCGCGACTCGCCGGCCCCTGCCCCGGCGTGCCGGTGCCGTACTTGGAATACTCCGCGCCGCCGACATTGATAATCGGGACAACGGTGGCGATGGTTTCCACATTGTTGACCACTGTCGGGCAGCCCCAAATGCCGCTCACCATCGGCAGGGGCGCGCTCGGCGGCTTGTGCCGGGGCATGCCGCGCTCGCCCATGAGGCTGGACATCAGCGCCGACTCTTCGCCGCACTCATATGACCCGGCCCCCATATGAATAAAGATGTCCAAATCAAAGCCACTGCCCAGAATGTTCTTGCCAAGAAAGCCGCGTTCATAAGCCTGGTCAATCGCCTTCTGGGTCTGCTTGGCAGGCTCCATGTACTCGCCGCGCACATAAATGTAGCATGTCTTGGCGCGGATGGCCCACGATGAAATGATGCAGCCTTCCACCAGCAGATGCGGCATGAAGTTCATCAAGTCGCGGTCTTTGGCTGTCCCCGGCTCGCCTTCATCGGCGTTAATCACCAAATAGTGCGGCTGATCCCAGTTCTTGGCAAAGGCGTTCCACTTGATAAACGTTGGGAAGCCTGCCCCGCCGCGCCCGCGCAGCCCGGAGACTTTCACTTCATTGATAATGGCATCCTGGTCCATCGTCAAGGCTTTGCGCAGGGCAGTGTAGCCTTCATTCGCGAGGTACACGTCAATGTTGTCGTAGCCTGGCACATCGCGGTACTTGGTCAGGAACTTGACTTGTTCGGTAGGCATAATAGAATTGGTTTCTAAATGGTTTGGTGTTCCAGATTTCTCCTAACTGCTGTTAGGAGAAGACTGAAAGCATCTGTTCTTGGCGCTTGGCACTCGCCTGCTGATCACTTTGCAGCTGACGCATGAACAGTTCTAGCAAAATCTGTCTGAGTTGGTCACTTGAAGTTATCTTCTGGTATAGCTTGGGCGTGTTGATCTGGTTTATTATCCACTCAATCGGCTTGTATTTCGGGTGTGCTTGGAAAAATGAGTTTTTGAGCAGCCCACGCGCTGTGACCAGTTCCTTGCCGGAACGCTCCATGACTTGTAAGGCTCCGCCGGCGTATGCGTCAACGATGTAAAAATAACTGTCGAGGTCTGGAATGAGGTCTTGGTAACGGTGCTCTTGGCTAGGATAAGTGTCAGCAATGGTTTGGAGAACCTTGCGGCAGTCGTCGTAAGGAAATGGGCCGCTAAACTCCCCAAGAAGCGTCCTGACCTGCCCGGTAAGATTATCAATCTGTGTTGATGCGATCATAATGCCAAAGGCAGTATTCACCCAGACTTGCCAAACGAGACGATCTCGCCATTGGGCGCAATGTCAATGTATTTTCCAGCTTTGCGCCACCGCCTGACGCCAGGAGTGAGGCCGGAGACAAGATATCCCTTTCCCGTCTTCTCCCTGGCAAACGCGACAGCCATTCTCACGTATCGCTCTGCATTCTGCGCCCCCATCTCTGCGCCGTGCGCGTCAAAGTGACGGTTCAATGCTGCGAGACGGGACTGACGCACCGGATCAACAATCCAGACGCCTACGAGTTCATCCTCGGTCATCGGCTGAAAGCCTTTGCTTCGAGGTTAGCACTCACTTGCGCGCCAGGTCATCAATAATCGCGTCGGCTTTGGCAAAGTCTAGGTCTTCGTAGTACGTGTCGCCGACCATCATGCAGGGGGCGTTGGCGCAGGCTCCCAAACACTCCGCGCCGTTGAGCGTGAACTTCTTGTCGGGCGTGGTCTCGCCTTTGTCGATACCTAGTTTCTCGCCTAGATGGTCTATCAAAGCATCCGCGCCCACCGCCATGCACACGATGTTGTGGCAGACTTCTACATGGTACTTGCCAACCGGGGCCTTGTTGTACATCGTGTAGAACGTTGCCACGCCCTCCACATCTGCGGCTGGCAGGTCCAGATACTCGGCAATGTCCTTCATGGCCTGACGCGACACCCAGCCTTGATTATCGGCCTGCGCCACCCACAAGGCGGGCAGCAGAGCCGCTTTCTTGGTCGGGTACTTGGTCAGCAGTACGTCAATCTTCTGTTTTGCGTTGTCTGAAAGCATAGGCTTGTCGCTTCTTAAGTCACTCTTAGCGGTCAATGTCACCCAACACGATGTCAATGGAGCCGATAATCGCCACCACGTCAGCGATCATGCGCCCCTCGGCCATCTTGGGCAGAGCCTGCAAGTTATTAAACGAGGGGCCTTTGATCTTCAGACGGTACGGCTTGTTGCCGCCGTCGCTGTAGATATAGTAGCCCTTCTCGCCGCGCGCGCTTTCCACCACCCCATACACTTCGCCGACGGGCGGGTGATACCCCTCCGTGAACAGCTTGAAGTGGTGGATCAGGCTCTCCATGGACGTATCCAATTCGGCACGGGGCGGCGGGGCAATCTTGCGGTCGCTGGTCATCACGGGGCCGCCGGGCACATCTTTAAGCGCCTGTACCAGAATACGGTGCGACTGGTTCAGCTCTTCCATGCGGCACAGGAAGCGGTCGTAAACGTCGCCTTTGGTGCCGGTCGGGATGTCAAAGTCAAACTCATCATACCCTGTATAGGGATTGGCTTTGCGGATGTCCCAGGCCACCCCCGACCCGCGCAAGGACGGCCCGCTCAGGCCCCACGCGATGGCGTCTTCCGCACTAATGACGCCGACCCCGGACAGGCGCTCCACCCAGATGGGGTTCTTGGCAATCAGCCGGTTGTACTCGCCCAGCTTGTTGGGAAAGCCCTGCACGAACTTGGTGACCTTGTGGAACCAGCCTTCGGGGGCATCGCCGCGCAAGCCGCCAGGACATATCCACGAGGTCATCATGCGGACGCCGGACAACTGCTCTTTCATGTCCAGTATCTGGTCGCGCTCGCGCCAGGTGTAGAAGAAGAGCGTCATGGCCCCAATGTCCAGGGCGTGCGTGCCCAGCCACAGCAGGTGGGATGCGATCCGCTCCAGTTCGTTTAGTATCAGGCGCAGGCGCTGGGCGCGCGGCGGGATTTCAATGTCCAGCAGCTTTTCCACGGCCAACGAATAGGCCAGGTTGTTCATCAGGTTGGACAGGTAGTCTTCGCGGTCGGTG
>JAABUQ010001025.1_pt1 | contig 62899 bp, 54 predicted proteins | sample 5560001 | NCBI WGS metagenome assembly JAABUQ01 (sample SAMN10711888, study PRJNA513371) | rock metagenome | isolation source: Antarctica rocks | place: Antarctica: Victoria Land, Finger Mt nord | collected 2015-12-18
GCCACCGCTCGACCCACCCTACGGGATATATTCAGCCCCAGTCATCGGCCGATAGTCGGGTTTTTCCCGAGCTTGGAGCGCGAATCGTAGCCGGGACCGAACCGGCGGGTCAAGCCGACGCGGGGCGATCCTCGCGGCGGAAGCGGGCCCGGAACTTCGCGTAGTTCTCGCTGATCGACCTTTTGCCTTCGAGCAGGCTGACGAAGCGGGTTGCGTCCTGGGTCGATGCGTCGACCTTGAGGGCGTCGAGTTCTTCGGTCAGCCTCCGCTCGAACGTGGGGACGAGCCCGGGCAGGTCGGGGCGGTCGACCCAGGTCGGCTCGCCGAACCGGGCGAAGGCCTCGGGCCGCTCGTCCTGCCAGAAGTCGTAGCGGAACGCGACCGGGACGACCCGGACCCGGCCGACCCGGCGGACCAGGGCCCGGATGCCGTTCTGGAACCGGAGGGGCCGGACGTCGTTGGACTCGATCTTCCCCTGGGGGAAGATCCAGACGCCCGCCCTCGCCCCGCCGAGCAGGCCGGCCGCGTAATCGAGCGAGGCCCGGACGCTGCTCGGGTCGGTCCGGTCGACCGAGAACGCCCCGATCCGGCGGAAGAAGCCGAACCGGAGCATGTTGAAGTGCTCCATCATCCCGTACCCGTCGACCGGGATCGACCGGTTGAGGAAGTGGACGAGGAACAGGTCCCACCAGCACGAGTGGTTCGCCAGGAACAACGTCCCGACCGGCTCGGCGTCGATCGAGCCCCGGAGCCGGTCGAGCCCCTGGGCATGGACCTGGCGGAACCCCCCGCGCATCTTGCCCTGGATCATCGCGTCGACCGCCACCTGGGGCCAGCCGTGCTTGTAGGCTTCGACGAGCCGGGGGGAGGTTTTCCGGTGCGACCCGGCCATCAGCGGGGAGAGATGGTGGTGCGCTGGGGCGGGACGTCCCGCGAGTAGATGGTCCGCGGATAGTAGCGGTCGGAGAAGGGGGCGAAGGTGATGCCTGGGCCCGAGGCATACGTCGGCCGGAGCGTCTCGTACCGCCCCTGCCGGCGGGCGGCCCGACGCTCCGCCCGGGTCATCGCCCGGGTCGAGGAGATGACGGGCGTCGAGGAGAACACGGGCGCCGAGGTGACGACCGGGGCGGCCGGGCTCACGACGAAGGCCGAGGAGGGCTGGTCGAGGAACTGGGCGCGGGCGGTCGGCGGGCCGAAGCCGCCCGCGATCAGGGCGGAGGCCACGGCCAGGGAGCGGCGAAAGGGGGAGCGTATCATGGGGCTTTGGTCCTCGATCGGCGGGTCGGGGCGTCGCGGCCGGATGATCGGAGTATACCCGCCGCCCCCGGTGGAGGGGACGGCGGTGATGCCCGGGCGATCAGGACCGATCGGCGGGCCGGAAGGTGAACTCGTCGCCGTCCCAGTCGATGACGACCTCGCTCCCGCTGGAGACGGTCCCGTCGAGCAGCGCGGTGGCCAGCGAGTTCGCCAGCCGCTGCTGGATGATCCGCTTGAGCGGCCGGGCCCCGTACGTCGGGTCGAACCCTTCGTCGGCAAGCTGGGCCTTGGCGGCGTCGGTGACCTTGAGGGTCAGGCCGGCGTCGGCGACCTGCGCCTGGAGCCTCCGGAGCTGGATGTCGACGATCTTGACCAGCTCGGCCAGGCCGAGCGGGCGGAAGATGATCGTCTCGTCGATCCGGTTGAGGAACTCGGGGAGGAACTCCGCCTTGAGGACGTCGTTGACCGCCTTCCGCATCCGGTTGTCGTCGCCCGACTCGGCCAGGTTGGCGATCTGGTGACTGCCGAGGTTCGAGGTCATGATGATGACCGTGTTCCGGAAGTCGACCGTCCGCCCCTGGCCGTCGGTCAAGCGGCCGTCGTCGAGGACCTGGAGCAAGACGTTGAAGACGTCGCGGTGGGCCTTCTCGATCTCGTCGAGCAGGATCACCGAGTACGGCCGGCGGCGGACCGCCTCGGTCAAGCGGCCGCCTTCCTCGTAGCCGACGTAGCCGGGGGGGGCGCCGATCAGGCGGGCGACGTTGTGCCGCTCGCCGAACTCGCTCATGTCGAGCCGGACGATCGCGGTGTCGGAGTCGAAGAGGAACTCCGCGAGCGCCTTGGCCAGCTCGGTCTTGCCCACGCCGGTGGGGCCGAGGAAGAGGAACGAGCCGATCGGCCGGTTCGGGTCCTGCAAGCCCGCGCGGCTCCGCCGGACGGCGTTGGCGACGGCGGTCACCGCCTCGTCCTGGCCGACCATCCGGAGGTGGATCTGGTCTTCGAGCTTGAGCAGCTTGTCGCGCTCGGTGGTGAGCATCTTTGAGACCGGGATGCCGGTCCACTGGCTGACGACCTCGGCGATCTCCTCGGGATCGACCTCCTTCTTGAGCAGCCGGCGGCCTTCCTGGGGTGTGTTGTCGCCCAGGGCCTCGACCTGGGCGATCTGGTCCTCCAGCCGCTTCCGCTCGGCGTCGGTCCTGGCGAGCGCCTGGTACTCCTCCTCGCGGGGGACCTCGCCGCGCATCTGCTTCTGCTGGAGGCTGTCCATCTGGAGCTTGAACGACGTCTTGATCGCCTCGAGGTCCTCGCGGAGCGTCGAGATGTTCCGCTGGCCGAGCTTCTCGATCTCCCACTGGCGGCGGAGGTCTTGCAGCTCCTTCTCGACGTCGTGGATCTGGTCCTCGACCTCGTTGAGGCGGTCGACGGCGTGTTCCTCGGTCTCGTTCTTGAGCATCCGCTGGGCGAGCTGGAGCTGGAGCAAGCGGCGCTGGAGGACGTCGATCTCGGTCGGGACCGATTGCAGCTCCATCGCCAGGCGGCTGGAGGCCTCGTCGACGAGGTCGATCGCCTTGTCGGGCAGGAAGCGGTCGGTGATGTACCGGGAGGCGAGCTTGGCGGCGGCGACGAGGGCGGAGTCGCGGATCTTGACCTTGTGGTGGACCTCGTACTTCTCCTTGAGCCCGCGGAGGATCGCGACGGTGTCCTCGACGGTCGGCTCGCCGACGAAGACGGGCTGGAACCGCCGCTCCAGCGCGGGGTCCTTCTCGATGTTCTCGCGGAACTCGTCGAGCGTGGTCGCGCCGATGCACCGGAGCTCGCCCCGGGCCAAGGCCGGCTTGAGCAGGTTGGCGGCGTCCATCGACCCCTCGGCCTTGCCCGCGCCGACGACGGTGTGCAGCTCGTCGATGAAGAGGATGATCCGCCCCTCGGCGGCGGTCACCTCCTTGAGCACGGCCTTGAGCCGGTCCTCGAACTCGCCGCGGAACTTGGTGCCGGCGACGAGCGCGCCCATGTCCAGGGCCATCACCCTGCGGTTCTGGAGGCTCTCGGGCACGTCGCCCGAGACGATCCGCTGGGCCAACCCCTCGACGATGGCGGTCTTGCCCACGCCCGGCTCGCCGATCAGGACCGGGTTGTTCTTGGTCCGTCGCGAGAGGACCTGGACGACCCGGCGGATCTCGGAATCGCGGCCGATGACGGGGTCCATCTTGCCCGACCGGGCCATCTCGACGAGGTCTCGGCCGTACTTCTCCAGCGCCTGGTACTTGTCTTCGGCGTTGGGGTCGTTCGCCCCCTGGCCCCCCCGGATCTTGCCGAGCGACTTGACCACGTCCGACTCGGAGACGCCGAGGGCCTGGAGCAGCGCCTGGGCCTTGCTCGGGACCTTGAGCAGGCCGAGGATCAGGTGCTCGACCGAGACGTACTGATCCTTGAGCCGCTCGGCCTCCCCCTGGGCCTCGTCCAGCACGCGCTGGAGGTCGGGGCCGAGCGAGAGTTCGCCGCCGCCCGAGACCTTGGGTAGGGCGTTCAGGCCCTCCTCGGCCGCCCGCCTGAGCCGGTCGGCCTCGACGCCGAGCTGGGCCAGGAGCGACCGGACGACGTCCTGCTTGCCGTCCAAAAGGGCCGAAAGCAGGTGCATCGGCTCGATCCGCTGATGCCCGCGGTCCTTGGCCAGCTCCTGGGCGCGCTGGACCGCCTCCTGGCTCCTGAGGGTCAATCGATCGAAGCGAAATGCCATGAACTTGATCCCTCCGTGATGGTCGGGAATGAATCTGCTTGTCTGGGAAATTCGATGTGGGTACTACGCAACGAAACGACCAAACGTTCGCCAAAGCCGCCGGCTTCACTCATCCAGGAGGTCGATCAAGAGGCGAGGGTCGGGTGTCTTCTGCCAGGGGTGATCGAAGCATCGCGCGACGGCGTCGGCCCACGCCTCCACGGGGTCGCCGCCGGCCTGCGGGTCGAACCAGCCCGAGCCCGGCAGGCCGCTCCCCTTGCGGACGACCAGGGCCGGGAGGTCGGGCAGGCCCCAGTGGCCGCATCGGGCCGAAAGCGGGTTGAGGAGTTGGCGATGGACGGCCCGGGCCGTGAGTGGGGGCCCGACCCGCCCGGCCAGCTCGGAGTAGGTGAGCGTCCGACGCATCCGGATCGCTTCGAGGAAGATCGGCCAGCTTCGCCGGAGCAGGTCGTCGAACGGTGCCATCGCTCGATCCCCAATCGGCCGCTCAGCCGGGAGGGCCGGCGAGGATCAGCTCGAAGCATCGCATCAGGTTCGGCCGAGGGTCGGCCCACAACCAATCCACGTCGATCCAGAAGCCGGGCAGGCCCGACGAGCGGAGCGGGCCCGACTCGACCCGGAGCGACTCGCGCCCGTCTGCCGCCCGCCGGTCGACGATCACGACCTTGTCCCGGCCGTCGATGATCCAGTAGTCGGCGGCGTCCGCCTCGCGGTACAGGGCGGCCTTGTCCCTGAGGTCGTAGTTCCGGGTCGAGCGCGAGAGGACCTCGACGACCAGCAGTGCCGGCGGGGCGGTCGTCTTGTCGCCCACGTCGCGGACGAAGCCCCGCGGCATCACGAAGAGGTCGGGTTCGAGGTAACAGCCGTCGCGGAGCCGCAGCGCCGCCGGGCCTGTCAGGATAACGCCGACATCGCGGACCGCGTCGTACATGCCGATCAGTATGAGGAGAAATTGGACGTCGAACTGATGCTCGTTCGTGGCCTCCGCGTGCATGTAGACGGTCCCGTCGATGAACTCGCAGCGCGGGCGTTCCGGCCAGCGCCGGAGGAATTCCTCCTCGGACTGGTCGGGGATCAGGACGAGGAAGTCGCCGCGGAGCGACGAGCGGTCGTACCAGGCGGCCGGGAGCGAGGTCATGGGATCGAGTTCCTCGACCTCGAGCGATTCGGCCGGATCGATGGTCTGCTGATCGGGTGCCATGATCGCCTCCGTTCGCGTCCCGGGTCGGTTCAGAAGAACGGCTCGGCCGGCCAGTCGGCGTAATCCCGGGCGTTCTGGAACTCCTTGAACCAGAACTGGACGTTGCCTAGCTCGGTCAGCTCCTTGGCGACGTAGGGCTCCCACCAGCCGTCGGCGGGGCGGAGGAGGTTGCCGAAATCGCCCCGGGGCTTGGGCTTGGCGATGATCAACGCGCTGAGGTCGGGCACGCCTTTTTCGAGGCAGGCGGCCTGGAGCGGCTTGAGCAGCTTGGTGGCGATCGTCCGAGGGGTTTCCTTCACGCCGACGTCCTTGCAGCGGACGCAAAGCTCGTCGTAGGAGATCCAGACCGCGGTCCGACGCTCTCGGGCGGCCAGCGAGAGGTCGCGCGCGAGCTGGACCATGATCGGGTAGACCGCCCTGGCGTTCTCAAGAGACATCTTTCGGAATCCTCAAGGGGGGCTTGGTTCTTCTCGGTCGGCCAGTCCACCACGCCCTCTCGGCCGGTTCCGCCGGGCTCCGGCGAGCGATCGATCACGGCGCGAAAGGGGGATGGGATATCAATGATCCCATCCCCCTCGGCCGATTTCCAACGGTGAGGCTACTTCTTCTCTTCAAACTCGACGTCGATCACGTCGTCGGCCTTGGCGCCGCCGTTGCTCGAGGCCCGGCCGTCGCCCGGCCCGCCGGCCGCCCCCGCCCCCGCCCCCGCCCCGGCGCCCGGCTCCCCCTGCTCGGCCGAGGCGGCGTAGATGTGTTCGGACATCGCCTGGCTGGCCCGGGTCAGGTTGTCGACGGCCGTGTTGATCGCGGCGGCGTCGTCCCCCTTCTTGGCCTCGTTGACCGCCTCGATGGCCGACTGGACGGCCTGCTTGTCGGACTCGGACAGCTTGTCCTTGTTCTCTTCGAGGGTCTTTTCGAGCTGGTAGACCCGTTGCTCGGCGAGGTTGCGGGCCTCGGCGAGGTCGCGCTTCTTCTTGTCGTCGGCGGCGTGGGCCTCGGCGTCGCGCTGCATCCGCTCGATCTCGTCCTTGGTGAGTCCGCCGCCGGCCTCGATCCGGACGGTCTGCTCCTTGCCGGTGCCCTTGTCCTTGGCCGCGACGTTGAGGATGCCGTTGGCGTCGATGTTGAAGGTGACCTCGATCTGCGGGGTCCCCATCCGAGCCGGCGGGATGCCCTGCAGGTCGAACTTGCCGAGGAACCGGTTGTCGCTCGCCATCGGCCGCTCGCCCTGGTAGACGACGATGGTGACGGCGGTCTGGTTGTCCTCGGCGGTGGTGAAGGTTTCCTTCTTCTCGGTCGGGATCGTGGTGTTCCGCTCGACGAGCTTGGTGAACACCCCGCCCTTGGTCTCCAGGCCGAGCGAGAGCGGCGTCACGTCGAGCAGGAGCAGGTCCTTGACCTCGCCGGTGAGCACCGCCCCCTGGATCGCCGCGCCGATGGCCACGACCTCGTCGGGGTTGACGCCCTTGTGCGGCTCCTTACCGAAGATCGTCTTGACGATCTCCTGGACCCGGGGCATCCGGGTCGAACCGCCGACCATGACGACCTCGTCGATCTCCGACGGCTTGAGCTTGGCGTCTTCGAGGGCCTTGAGGACCGGCCCGCGGCACCGCTCGAACAGGTTGTCGGTCAGCTTCTCGAACTGGCTCCGGGTGATCACCATCGTCAGGTGCTTCGGCCCCGACGCATCGGCCGTGATGAACGGCAGGTTGATGTCGGCCTGGGCCTGGAACGAGAGGTCCTTCTTGGCCTTCTCGGCAGCCTCCTTGAGCCTCTGGAGGGCCATCTGGTCCTTGAGGAGGTCGACGCCCTGCTCCTTCCGGAACTCGCCGGCGATGTGGTGGATCAGCGCCTCGTCCCAGTCGTCGCCGCCGAGGTGGGTATCCCCGTTGGTCGAGAGGACCTCGAAGACGCCGTCGGCCACGTCGAGGACCGAGATGTCGAAGGTGCCGCCGCCGAGGTCGAAGACGGCGATCTTCTCGTTCTTCTTCTTGTCGAGCCCGTAGGCCAGGGCACCGGCGGTCGGCTCGTTGATGATCCGGGCGACCTCGAGGCCGGCGATCTGGCCGGCGTCCTTGGTGGCCTGGCGCTGGCTGTCGTTGAAGTAGGCCGGGACCGTGATGACGGCCTTGCGGACCTTGTGGCCGAGGTAGCTCTCGGCCGCCTCCTTGAGCTTGCGGAGGATCAGGGCCGAGATCTCGGGCGGCGTGTATTCCTTGCCCGAGGCGCGGACCTTGACGTAGTCGGACGAGCCGCCGACCACCTCGTAGGGCACCATCTTCTCTTCCGACTTCACCTCGTCGTGCCGCCGGCCCATGAACCGCTTGATCGAGTAGACCGTCCCCTTCGGGTTGGTCACCGCTTGCCGCTTGGCCGGGTCGCCGACGAGGGTCTCGCCCTTGCTGTTGAAGGCGACGACCGAAGGGGTGAGGCGGCTACCTTCCTGGTTGGCGATGACGGTGACGTCACCACCTTCCATCACCGCGACCACGCTGTTGGTCGTCCCCAAGTCGATCCCGATGATCTTTTCCCCTTCTGCCACGACCGGTCTCCTTTCGAGTGATCTTCTGAGAGCGGGGCTGTATCGCCTGCCGGGCCCGGCGTCGCGCGATTCGCTCGCGTCGCTGCCGCGGTGGCCTGGGATGCTGGTGTCGGTCGAATACCCCGGAAGGATCTTTTCAGAAGGAGGAGAAGCAACGCCGGTGCCACGACGCCGATCGAACCCGATCGCGTGATGTAGGTTCCGAGAGCGTCAAGACTTTGGTCAAGGAAAATCCGGAACGCTTCGCGGCGAAGGGCCCGTTGTCTGCCATTTTGGCGGAAACCCGATCGGTCCGAAAAGGAGCCTGCCATTTTGGCGAAGCGGACCGGCCTGACCGGCTTCAATGGGGATTGTTCCCTGGCCGAACGGCGATTTTATCAACTCACGGGATGGGGCGAAACGGGGCTGATCCGATCGTCGAGCCGTGGGGGCCTTGACAGCCGATCGAGGTTGCTTTATCGACGTGGGTCGAAAACCACTCAGCACCAAGCCGTTCGGTCCCGCCGACCACCCGCGCCGACGAGTCGACCATGCCCCGCAAGACCTCGCCCGAGCCCAAGGTCCCGCCGGTCGCCCCCGCCTCTCCCCGGTCGAAGGGCGCGGCCAGGTCCAAGCCATCGCCCTCGGCATCGCCCTCGCTGGCGGACCTCCGGACCGAGATCGACCGGATCGACAAGGACCTCGTCGGGCTCCTGAACCACCGATCCGAGATCGCCGTCCAGATCGGCCAGATCAAGCAGGCCCAGGGGCTCGACATCTGGTCCTCGTCGCGCGAGGACGAGGTGGTCGCCCGGGCCCTGGAGGCGAGCAAGGGGCCGCTCCCGCACGAGACCTTGCGGCTGATCTTCCGCGAGCTGATGAGCAGCTCCCGGGCGCTCCAGCGCCAGCTCCGGGTGGCCTGCCTCGGGCCGAAGTACAGCTACAGCCACCTGGCCTCGGTCGCCAAGTTCGGCGAGGCGGTGGAGCACGTGCCGGTCGGCTCGATCGCCGCGGTGTTCGAGGAGGTCAACCGCCGCCACGTCCACTTCGGGATCGTCCCGCTGGAGAACTCGACCGACGGCCGGATCGCCGACACCCTGGACATGTTCGTCAGGCTGCCCGGCCTGAAGATCCGGGCCGAGGTCCGCCTGCGGATCAGGCATTGCCTGCTGGGCAAGGGCGACTGGAGCGCGGTCCGGCGGGTCTATTCCAAGGCCCAGGTCCTCTCGCAGTGCCGGAACTGGCTGGGCAAGAACATGCCGCAGGCCTCGACCTTCGACGTCGTCTCCTCGGCCGAGGCGGCGGCCATCGCCGAGAAGGACCCCCAGGCGGCGGCCATCGCCAGCCGGCCCGCCGCCGAGGCGTACGGGCTCTCGGTCCTCGTCGAGAACATCGAGGACCAGGCCAACAACACGACGAGGTTCGCCGTGATCGCCGAGCGCGGCGAGCAGCCGACCGGCAAGGACAAGACGACCCTGATCCTCCGCCTCAACAACAGCGCGGGGACCCTGGCCCGGGCGATCGCCCCGTTCGAGAAGAACGGCGTGAACATGACCTGGATCGAGTCGTTCCCGACCTCCGAGTTCGCCCAGGAGGTCAAGCCCTCCTACCTGTTCTTCGCCGACGTCGAAGGCCACGTCGAGGACGAGCCGGTCAAGCGGGCCCTCGACCAGGTCCGAAAGCGGTGCGACCGCCTCGAAATCCTCGGCTCCTACCCCAAGAGCGAGAGCGTTGAGAGCTGATCGCGGCCGTGTCGACCGCTTCGTCGCGGAACAATCCCGCTCGGGCATCCTCCTGCTCGGTGCCCGAGGCGCGTTAGACTGGCATCGAGGGTGGATCGTCGTCGCCGGCCGAGTTCAAATCCATGAGGTCCCCATGGCCACCATCGATCAGTCGCCTGAATTTCGGGTCGAACGACGAGTGCGGATTGGCCTCGACGCCTTGGATGATTGGGAAAAAGAGGTCATCGGGCCGCTGATCGGCGACCGCGAGCGTTTCCTCGCTGCCCAAGCGGACCCCGGGCGGGTCGAGAAGATTTCGGACGAGCAATCGCTCTACACCCTCAGCCTCCCATCGGACCTGCGACTCGTCTTCTCTAAAATCGGTGAAACAATCGTTATCGTCGATTTGATGAACAAAGAGTTCCTCGATTATTTCGGAAAGAACGGTCGGGGGCGGAGCGCGGGAGAGCAGAAACTTGACGGCCCCGGCAGTCGGGCGAAGAAGTCCAACTAGACATCGCGGATCGGGATCGATGATGGCCCAGTTCGAGATGATTACGCTGCGGAAGCGCCAGGCGATAGCGGAGCTGAGATCATTCAAGGCGCTGCTCGATGGGAAGGGCAAGAGTGATCTCGGCGAGGCGGAGGACTTGCTCCCGTTCTTCAAAGCCAACAATCAGGTTTGTGCATTAATGTGCACATATAATTCGAAATTTGGCGACTATCGCAATGTGAGCGTCGCGCGGGAGTTCAGTATCTTCGGGGATCATCGGGCCGACCTGGCGATCGGCGACTTCAAGCGCAGGCAATTCTGCTTCGTCGAGTTCGAGGACGCCAAGGCCACGAGCATCTTCAAGCAGCGTAGCAAGGCCACGCCCGATTGGTCGAACCGGTATCATCACGGCTTCGGGCAGTTGATCGACTGGATCCTCTGGATCGAGAACAACAAGGGCAACACCGCTTATGTCGGCCGGTTCGGGGCGCCCTCCATTCATTTCAACATGCTCCTGGTGATTGGCCGCGACCGAGACCTCGCCAACCCGGCCCTCCGGGAACGATTCGACTGGCGGAGCGAATCGGTGGTCGTCGCCAGCAAGAAGGTCCATTGCATCACCTACGATCAATTGCATGACGATCTTTCCGCCCGTTTGAAGGTATTCGGGGGCTGATCATCGCCGCCGAGGCGGGGTGATCCGCCTACACAGCCCATCCGAGGCCCGAAGATCGGGCCGGGCTCGCCCGGGTTTCTTATTGACCGGTCCATCGGGCCCGGGCGATGATTGGTCGCGATGGTGGGCCGGGCGACCGCGAGGCGGGGGCCGGCTTGCTCGGTCTTCGGTCCGGGAGGTCGATCGATGGAAGGTTCGTGCGGGGGTAGCCGGCGGCATTTCCTCAAGACGGCCGCCGCCTCGGGGGCCGCGCTGACCGCGGGCGACTCGCTCCTGGCCGCGCAGGCCAAGTCGCCGATGCCGCTGGTCACGCTGGGCAAGACCGGCCAGAAGGTCACCCGGCTGGGGATGGGGACGAGCTGGGACGTGGCCGAGAGCTTCGTGCAGCGCGCGATCGCCTCGGGCGTCCGCTACATCGACACGTCCGAAGCCTACGAGCGGGGCAACGCCGAGAAGACGCTCGGCACGGTCCTCGAACGGACCGGGATGCGCAAGCAGGTCTACCTCGTCACGAAGAACAACAGCTTCTCGAAGATCAAGGGGTCGGCCAAGGCGAAGTCGTTCGTCACCCACCTCGAGGCCAGCCTCGAACGGCTCAAGACCGACTACGTCGACTGTTACTACATGCACGGGGTCGAGGGGGCCGACATCCCCATCTTCCGGGACGAGGAGGTCATCAAGGCCTTCGAGCAGCTCAAGAAGTCGGGCAAGATCAAGTTCGCCGGCTTCTCGTGCCACGACCGGATGCTGCCCGAGATCGTCGAGGCGGGCGCCGCCGCCGGCTGGCTCGACCAGATCATGATCCAGTACAACTTCCGGACGATGGACGGCGACGCCCTCCGGCGGGCCGTCGACAAGGCGTCCAAGGCCAACCTCGGCATCGTCGCCATGAAGACCCAGGGCGGGGCCAAGGAGTTCCAGGAGGGGGAGAAGGACCCCCGGATGAACGCCCTGATCGACAAGGGGTTCAAGGTCCACCAGGCGGCGATCAAGGCGGTCTTCAACGACGAGCGGATCCACGCCGTCGTCAGCGAGATGACCAACTTCGACCAGCTCCGCGAGAACATGGGCGGCGCCACCAATCCGCTCGGCCCCAAGGACGCCCGGCTCCTCGAAGAGCACCGGGTCCTCACCGCCGGCCTCTACTGCCACGGCTGCGGCCACCTCTGCGAGACCGCCGCCAAGGGCGTCCCGGTCGACACCGTGCTCCGCTACTACCGTTACTACGAGGCCTACGGCAAGCGCGAGGAGGCCAGGGCCCTGTATCAGGCCCTCCCGCCCCAGTCGCGGATGGTCGCCGACCTCGATCTCGCCGACCTCGACGCCGCCTGCCCCCACGGCCTGCCGGTGGCCGACCTGCTCCGGACCGCCGACCGCAAGCTCGGCCAGGCCTGAGCCGAGGACCCGGGAGGGCGACGGATGCGGATCCGTCGCCCTCCAGATTGTTGCCGCTCAATCAGGGCTTGGCCTTCGCCTCGATCGCCTTGCGGTACTGCTCGATCCGACCTTTGATGTCGTCGTTCGACTCGCCCATCAGCTTGTCGGCCTTCTCTTCCAGCTCCAGGCCGCGCTTGATGTCGCCCGACTCGAAGGTGGCGACGGCCAGTGTGTCGAGGATCGGCCCGTTCTTGCCTTCGGCCAGCTCGTTCGCCTTGATGGCGGCCTTGAGCGCGAGCGGGATGTCGCGCCTGGCCTTGTCGAGCTTGGATTCGGGATCGACGTTCGCCCAGGCGATCATGTTCAAATCCTGTTCCCGATCGGAGACGATCGAGGCGACCAACCGGTTTCCGTAAGCCGACGCCTCGGCATCGCCGGCGCCGCTCAAGATCAGATATTTCTCGACCCCCAGCCTCTTCTCCGAGGCCGGATTCGATCCGATCGCCTTCTCGATCAGCGCGAGCCTGGCCTTGGGGTCGGCGTCGGGGCCGAGTTCCTTGATCTTGGCCATCGTCTCGACATACGTCTTCCTGGCCGACCTGTCCTCTCTCGCCCGGTCGGCCGCCGCCTTCAGGTCGAAGTCGGTGGTCAGGGCGGCGACGAGGTGCTTCTCCATGTAATAGGGATGGCCGATCCAGGCGACCTTGCCGTTCCGGACGATGAACGAAGTGGGGATGCCGTCGGATTCGGACGCGGTCATCCAGGCGTCGGCCATCTTGCCCTTGCTGCCCTCCTTCTTGTCGGACAGGTCATCCATGGCGACCGTGTAATCCATCTGGTCGCCCATCTTCGCCACGAACGGTTCGACCTTCGCCGGCTCACCCTCCCAGATGCTGACGCCGAGGAACTTGACGCCTTTGTCCTTGTATTTGTGCTGGAGTTCGGTCAGGTGGGGGACGTTGGCGATGCATGGGCCGCACCAGGTCGCCCAGAATTCGACCACGTAGGTCTGATCCGGTTCGAGCTTCTCGATCTTCTCCCCCTTGACGGTCTTGGAGAGCGTCAAGGCGGGAGCGTCGTCGCCGACGTTTAGCGACTGGGCCGACGCCCCGGCGGCAAAACAAGCGACCAAGGCGGAGGCGAGCACGACATTCTTCCAGTTCATGGCGCGATCCTCGATGGGGACGAATGGGAACGACCACTCTCCGACCACCCGAGGATAGCAAAGTCCCGGTGCCGATTCGGTAGAAATCGGGACCATCCCGGGCGCGGCGTCCCTAGGTCGATCCTTCGCCCGTCGATGCCTACGCCGGGCGGCTCGACCGCTTCCAGCGGAGGCAGGGCTTCTCGACGAGATGCCAGCTGACCGCGGCGAAGAGGCCGGTGACCAGCGTCGCGACCGCCGCGAGGCCGAGCGGGCTGAGATGCTCGCCGAACCGCTTGATCAGCAGCAACTGGATCGGGAATGCGTACAGATACAGTCCGTAGGTGAGGTCTCCCCGACGCGCGATATCCTTGATCGACCCGAGCGGGGCATAGGCCAGCCAGAAGGTCAGATACCCGGCGAGGTAGGGGAAGAGCAGGGGCAGCAGTTTCGCCGAGGGGACCGCCGCCGCCAGCATCAAGCCCACGGCGGACAGCATCGCCAGCCGCCTCGACTGGACGATCCGGTCGCCCCAGAGGTGGAACAGGGCCCCGGCGAGGTAGCAAGCCGCCAACCTCGGCCAGAAGTCGGGATAGCACCAGAGCCAGCTCAGCCGGCTGCCCGGCATCTGGAAATGCCGGTAGGTCTGGAGGGCCTGGAGGAACGTGCAGCCCAGCGTGATGCCCAGGAGGATCGCCGGCCACTTGAGCAGCCCGGCCAGGCCCAGGGCCGCCACGGCGACATAGCAGAGGAACTCGTAGCGGATCGACCAGAGCGAGCCGTTCGTCTCGATCCCGGGGCTGTAAGCCCCTTCGAGGTTGAACGCCGGGAATAGCCAATTCTTGAACTGAAAATTCTGCCAGTAAAGCGAGGCGTTCGGGACGATCAAGGGTCCGGCCACGAAGCTGCAAAACGCGACCGCGACCAGGAACCCCGGGTAGATCCGGAGCACCCGTCGCCGCAGATAGTCCATCGCGTTGCGGCTCCTCTGCCAGCTCGCGGTGATCAGGTAGCCGCTGATCAGGAAGAATCCGTCGACCGCCACCTCGCCCAGGGTCATTTGCGACCCGCTTGCCCTCATCAGCGGCTCGCGATCATTGCTGCCCAGCAAGAGGGGATAGGAGTGGGACACGATCACGAGCAGGGCGAACAGCACCCGCAAGGCGTCGAAGTTGTTGGATCGGTTGGCTTCGAGGGCGCGGAAGGTCTGCCCGTCATTCATGAGTCGCCCCGTCGCGAGGATCGTGAATTCGTCACCTGGGATGGAGGCGCGGAGCTTGCGCGAACCCGAGTCTTGGCGCAACCTGGCCGAGGAGCGAGGTGCGAGCCCTGGCCGGGAGTCCAGCCGGACCCCTCCCCGATCGCAAGCCGACGGAGTTGGTATAGGTCACCGACGGGGACGCGACCGGTCGAGCCGAGGGGCGACTCACTCCTCCTCTTCATCGGCGGCCGAGGAGGGGTCGGGCTGGGCGGGGCCGGGGATGCTGTAGGCGCCGTCGATCCAGCGTCCCAGGTCGATCAGGCGGCAGCGGTCGGTGCAGAACGGGAAGCTCGGCAGGTCGTCGAGCTTCCCGATTTCGAATCGCTTGCCGCAGGTCGGGCACTTGCCGCGGATCACGGGGTCGACCCGCCGGTGGACGGCTTGGGCGTCTCGGCCTTGGGGGTCGATGACGACTCGGCCGGCTTGGCGGCTTCGGACGACTTCGACTTGTCCGCCTCGGCGCCCTTCTTGTACGAGTCGCTCCGGTAGTCGGTCTGGTAGAAGCCCGACCCCTTGAAGAGGATCGCGGCGCCCATGCCGATCTTCCGGCGGAGCTTGGCCTCGTGGCAGGCGGGGCAGATGGTCTGGGAGTCGGCCTTCATCGACTCGAAGGCTTCGAACTCGTGGTGGCAGGCGTCGCAGATGTAGTCATAAGTCGGCATCAATTTCGCCTCGAAGGAGGGGAGGTCGTGGCCAGGGGTCGCGGCTCACCCGGCGGGATGGACCGAGACGGCGACCTTGGTGGGCCGGAGGACCCGGTCGGCCAGCTTGTACCCTTTGACCAGCTCGAGGACGACGGTCCCCTCGGGGTGGTTGGCGTCGGGCTGCTGCATGATCGCTTCGTGGAAGTTGGGGTCGAACGGCAGGCCGAGCGCGGGGATCGCCTCGACGCCGTGCTTGGCCAGCGCGGAGACGAACTGCTTCTCGACCATGACCAGGCCTTCGGCGATGGCCGAGGCCCCGCCGGACCGGGCCGACTCGATGGCCCGGTCGAAGTTGTCGAGCGCGTTGAGGATGTCGAGGGCGAGCGGCCGGACCAGGTGGAGCCGGTCGGCGTCGGCCTGGGCCTTGGACCGCTTCTGGTAGTTGGCGAATTCGGCCCGGGTCCGCTGGAGCTGGTCGAGGTACTCGTCGCGCTGGCGGACGACCTGGGCCAGGTCGACGCCGTGGGTGGCGGGGTCGGCGGGTCCGTTCGGGCCGAGGTCGGCTTCGTTGGTCGTGGTGGTGGGGTCGCTCATGGTTCGTCGATCCTAAAGGGGCAAACCTTGGGCTCGGCGGCGGTTCAAGGTTTTTCCGCCTCGACCCCCTCCTCGTCCTCGGTGAAGTAGTCGCGCAACTTGTCGAAGAAGCTTTTCCGCTTGGGGCTGACGTCGAGGTGCTCGATCTCGGCCAGCTCTCGGAGCAGTTCTTCCTGGCGGGGGCTGAGCTTGCGGGGGGTCTCGACGTGGACCTCGATGTGCTCGTCGCCCCGGCCTCGGCCGTGGACGTCGGGCATCCCCCGCCCTTTGAGCTTGAGGACGTCGCCGCTCTGGGTTCCCTTGGGGATCATCAGGCGATCGGGCCCGTCGAGCGTGGGGACCTGGACCTCGCCCCCGAGCGCCGCCTGCGAGAAGCTGATCGGGACCTGGCAGATCAGGTTGTTGCCGACCCGCTCGAAGAACGGGTGCTTGCGGACCTGGATCTGGACCCGGAGGTTGCCCCGGGGGGCGCCCGGGTCGCCGGCCTCCCCCTGGTTCCGGAGCTGGAGCCAGATCCCGGTCTCGACGCCCGGGGGGACGTCGATCTTGATGTGGGCCACGACCGGGGTCTTGCCCGCCCCCCGGCAGGCGGGGCAGGGGTCGTTGATCCGGACCCCGTCGCCGCCGCACGAGGGGCAGACGGTCGCGACCTGGAAGAACCCGCGCGACTGGACGACCTGCCCTTGCCCCCCGCAGTAGTTGCAGGTCGTCGCCACGGTCCCCTTCCGGGCGCCGGAGCCTTTGCACTCGCCGCAGGGTTCCTGGCGGGTGATGTCGACCACTTTGGTCGTCCCGCGGGCGGCCTCCAGGAGCTCGATGTCGAGCTTCATCAACAGGTCCTGGCCCGCCCTGGGCCCGCGCCTCCGCTGCTGGAACAGGTCGCCGAAGAGGCCCGAGCCGCCGAAGATGTCGCCGAACGCCGAGACGATGTCGTCGGCATTGCGGAAGTCGTGCGTCGCCGCCCCCTCCAGCCCCGCATGGCCGTAGCGGTCGTACCGCTGCCGCTTGGCCTGGTCCGAGAGGACTTCGTAGGCTTCCGCCGCCTCCTTGAACCGCCCCTCGGCCTCGGAGTCGCCCGGGTTGCGATCGGGATGGCTTTTGAGGGCCATCTGCCGGTAAGCCTTCTTGATGTCGTCCGCCCCGGCGTCCTTCCTCAGGCCCAGGACTTCATAATAATCGCGCTTCGTGGCCATCGGCACGGCGTCTCGTTCGGGGCGATGAGGGCGGGCGAATGAGAGGATTCTACGTCGGACCGGCCAATGGGGCTCGGGATCACGGTCAGGCTTCCGCGGCTCCGGGCATCCCGAGAGGGTCGGCGAGGTCCGGTTCCGGCCGAGGACGGGATCGGCGGATGTCGTCGACGATCGATTCCAGCGTCAGGCCATCCAACCAAGCATGCCGCTCGGCCGTGTAATCTCCCCGACCCGGTTCGGACTGCTGCATGAATCGGATGAAGCCGGCCGCTCCCAACTCCCGGATCAAGGCTTTCATGCCGGCCCGACGGATCTCCATCGGGCTCAGCGACTCGTCCCAGACTCGTGTCGATTCAGGCTGCGGCATGCTCGGGACCTCACCGATCCGAAAGAAAAGGTATTGGTCGGCTCATTTGCGCTTATTGCCCGATCGCGTCGGTCAACCAACTCAAAGGGTTATCGACGCGAGTCGTGATCAGATTCCCGGCCCTCTTCGCCGCCCACACGAGTCGATCATCCGTGGTCAAGAAGATGTCGGCCGAGCGGATCTCGGCGCAAGCGACGGGCAGGGCGTCGAATTTCTTAATACCCAGCACTGCGAGCTGGCCCGCGCGGGCCAGCGCCGCCTCGTTCACCTCGATGATTGTCCCCATTGCTCCGACCAAAGTCGAGACTTGATGGCGACGCTCCGGGTCGGGAGTCCGATCGACCTCTTGGAGGATCGCCTCGCTGCCGATCCAGGACCATTCGCCGAGGGCCAGGCGTCCGAGGATCAGGATGATCGCCTCGGATTCGAGGCGAATCCTCGGCTGAGTCTGATCGTCGAAGGGGCGATTGAGGCAGCAAACATCGAGGTAAATCGAAAGGGTATCCAGACTCTCCATCGAGGACCCTGATCTCTGCGCCTGCGGAAGGATGGTACCCGACCTCTTACTACCTTCAAAGTTCGGCCGGCCCGCGCGAGGCATGCCAGATGGCCAGGATCGTCACGGCATCGCCGCGAACTACAAACAAGATTCGGTAGGTGGATTGGCGTTTCCCGTAAAGCAAATGGCGGACATCCTCGCCGAATCTCTCGCTCTCCGGGGCACGAGGACATCGGAGAGGGAAGGATTTCAGGCTTTCGAATTGCGCGATGAGGCCCCGATACCACCTCTCGGCGCGAGTTGGGGAATGCTCGGCGATCCGGGCGAAGAAATGATCGGCGTCCGCGATGGCCCGGTCGTCGAGCTCATAGCGATATTCCATGTTTCGCCCGGAGATGAGCCTTCACTTCCGCCTCGGTGAGAGTTGGACGCCCTGAATCGAGGTCCGCCAGCCGCTCGCGGAGCATCTCCGTCGCCTCCAACCGCTCGACGAGCGTGAAAAGCATCTGAAAGGCCCCGTCGTCGCCGATCGGCAGGTTTCCCCGCCCATTGATGGACAAGGTGATCGGCTCACCGGCCGCCTTGAGTCGTTCAAGAAGATGGAGGATCTTGCCCGTCGTGGCCGGGGCCTCTGCGGTGATCTGGTCGAGGTCGAGCATCGCGAACTCCTTTGGCTTCGCAAGTTTGCCGGAGCGTTGATCTTAAGCGAAACTCGGCGATCCAGCCAGACAAACCGAGATTATGACGGGCCGAAGCGGGAAAAAAACGATCCAAATTATCGGTCAAAATATTAAGTTATGTTTAATTATTCGAGTCGATCAAAACCAACGTTTTATGACTTTTATGTCATGATAGTTGTCACCTAAAAGCAAATCGAAACTGCATTGAGATGGATTTCCGTTCGTTGACGAGGCCATGACTTTAAACCTGTATTTAGAATTGAAATTCAAACCCAAATCTGTACGAGTTGTATCTTGTAATTCACCTTCGCTGGCGCCATTCTTGAAGCGAGTTAACAACAAGTCAACCCATTGTGGCATGCCTTTAAATATATCTTTTAGGAGCGTATCCACTCCTCTCCTCGTTCCAAAACAATGGTTTCGTGTTGGGATAATCGAGTTCGGAGGTCGAACGGCCAGTAATTCGATAGACGTACAGAAGGCAGACCTTGCAACCCTTGGCCTCAACTTGGCTGGGGTTGGTTAATTCGAGGCGAACAAACCGACGAGGTATTCTCCCCTCCCCATTGTTGTAATTCATTTCGTGAGCGGGAGTGACACATTTAGGAGTATTGTTGATTTCTAGGTTGAGTTTTGGAAAGGGTGGGATTCGATATGAATTTGGTCCACAGCTGAATGGTGGCGTGAAATAGGCCGTATGCAAAGATTCCCCACCCTCCATACTCTTTGGCAATCTCCCAGATAGCATTTTTGTCGCCGGGCATTTTTTGTTTCCAAATCGAGAACAGGGAAAAAGATTTGGAGCAAGCACTGTTTGGTTTTATCGGAAAAGTTTCCGGACCGGGGCGATCGGAATCGCCTCGGTCCGGGCCATTCGGAGATCAGCGGACCGAGCCTTCGGCCCTGGCGGCGCCCTTCTCTTCGTCGTCCTTGATGTTGGTGATCATGACCTCGGTGGTCAGCATCAGGGCGGCGATCGAGGCGGCGTTCTGGAGGGCCGAGCGGGTGACCTTGGTGGGGTCGACGATCCCGGCGGCGAACATGTCGACGTACTCGCCGGTGTTGGCGTTGAAGCCGATCGAGCCGGCCTGGTTCTTGACCTCTTCGGCGACGACGCCGCCGTCGTGGCCGGAGTTGGAGGCGATGTGGCGGACGGGCTCTTCGAGGGCCCGGAGGATGATCGCCGCGCCGACCTTCTCGTCGCCGATCAGGGCGTCGTGGACCTTCTGGACGGCCGGGATCACCCGGATCAGGGCGGTCCCGCCGCCGGGGACGATCCCCTCGTCGGCCGCGGCCCGGGTGGCGTGCAAGGCGTCCTCGACGCGGGCCTTGACTTCCTTCATCTCGGCCTCGGTCGCGGCGCCGACGCTGATCAGGGCGACGCCGCCGGAGATCTTCGCCAGGCGCTCCTGGAACTTCTCCTTGTCGTACTCCGAGTCGGTCTCCTCGATCTGGCGGCGGAGCTGGTCGACCCGCTTGAGGATGTCCTCGCGCTTGCCGTCCCCTTGGATGATCGTGGTCGAGTCCTTGTTCACCTTGACCTGCTTGGCCCGGCCGAGCTGGTCGAGCTGCAAGTTCTCCAGCTTGATCCCGAGGTCCTCGCTGATCACCGTGCCGCCGGTGAGGATGGCCATGTCGCCGAGCATCGCCTTGCGGCGGTCGCCGAAGCCGGGGGCCTTCACGGCGCAGATGTTGAGGATGCCGCGGAGCTTGTTGACGACCAGGGTCGCAAGGGCCTCCCCCTCGACGTCCTCGGCGATGATGATCAGGGGCTTGCCCGACTGGGCGACCTTCTCCAGGAGCGGGATCAGCTCGCGGAGGTTGCCGATCTTCTTCTCGTGGAGCAGGATGAGGGCGTCGTCGAGGATCGCCTCCATCGTGGTCGGGCTGGTGACGAAGTAGGGGGACAGATATCCCTTGTCGAACTGCATGCCCTCGACGAAGTCGAGCGTGGTGACGGCGGTCTTGCCTTCCTCGACGGTGATCACGCCGTCGCGGCCGACCTTCTCGACGGCGTCGGCCAGGAGGTTGCCGATCACCTTGTCGTTGTTGGCCGAGATCGTGCCGACCTGGGCGATCTCTTCCTTCTTCGAGACCGGGCGCGAGAGCGTGCCGGTCAGCTCGGCGACGGCGGCCTCGACGGCCTTGTCGATCCCCCGGCGGACGACCGTCGGGTTGGCGCCGGTGGTGGTGATCCGGAGCCCTTCGCGGAAGATCGCCCGGGCCAGGATGGTGGCGGTGGTGGTGCCGTCGCCGGCGACGTCGGAGGTCTTCGAGGCCACGACGTTGACGAGCTTGGCGCCCATGTTCTCGAACGCGTCGCTGAGCTCGATCTCCTTGGAGACCGTCACGCCGTCCTTGGTGACCGTGGGGCCGCCGAACGACTTGCTCAGGATCACGTTGCGGCCGGTCGGGCCGAGCGTGGTGCCCACCGCGTGGGCCAGGGTGTCGACGCCTTCGAGCATCTTCCGGCGGGCGGCGTCGGAGAAGAGCAACTGCTTGGGCACGGGACGGGCTCCTTGGAATGGGCGATCGGCGGCCGAGATCGGTCGTAGGGTGGGGCTCGCTGCGCTCGACCCACCCTACTGTCGCCGGATTTCGGTTACTTGAGGATCTTGGCGAGGATGTCGGACTCGCGGAGGATCTTGATCTCCTCGCCGTCGACCTTGATCTCGGTGCCCGAGTACTTGCCGAAGAGGACCTCGTCCCCCTCGACCACGCCGATCGCGGCCCGCTCGCCGGAGTCGAGCAGGCGACCGGGGCCGACCGAGATCACCTTGCCCCGCTGCGGCTTCTCCTTGGCGGTGTCGGGGAGCACGATCCCGCCCGAGGTCTTCTCCTCGGCCTCGATCTGCTGGATCACGACGCGGTCTTCGAGCGGGCGAATCTTGGCCATCGCGGTGGTTCCCTAAGCTGGTAGATGTGAACGCCGGCCCCTCGACCTATCCGAAGGTCCGAAAGGCCGGCCGGTCGATCGTTGATGATGTCCGGGCTGCCGACGGGGAGAAACGAAGCCAACCGAAGTTGGCTTACATCATCCCCATGCCACCCATACCGCCCATGCCACCCATACCACCCATCCCGCCGTGATCGTCGTGATGGTCGGCCGGGCCGCCCTTCTTCGACTTCTTCTCGACGATGATGGCTTCGGTGGTCAGGAGGAGGCCGGCGACGGAGGCGGCGTTCTGGAGGGCCGAGCGGGTGACCTTGGTGGGGTCGACGATCCCGGCGGCGAGCATGTCGCCCCAGGTGTTGGACTCGGCGTTGTAGCCGAAGTGGGGGTCGGTCGACTTCAGGATCCGGTTGACCACGACGGCGCCGTCGATCCCGGCGTTCTCGGCGATCGAGCGGGCGGGCTGCTCGACGGCCTTCTGGATGATCGCGGCGCCCATCGCCTCGTCGCCGGTGAGCTTGAGGTCGGCGGCGGCCTTGGAGGCGCGGATCAGGGCGGTCCCGCCGCCGGGGACGATGCCTTCTTCGATCGCGGCCCGGGTGGCGTGCAAGGCGTCCTCGACGAGGGCCTTCCGCTCCTTCATCTCGGTCTCGGTCGCGGCCCCGACGTTGATCTGGGCGACGCCGCCGGCGAGCTTGGCCAGGCGCTCCTGGAGCTTCTCGCGGTCGTACTCGCTCTCGGTGGTCTTGATCTCGCGGCGGATCGCCTCGGTCCGCCCTTTGATCTCGTCCTGGGTACCGGCGCCTTCGATGATCGTGGTGTTCTCGCCGCCGATCGTGACCTTACGGGCCCGGCCGAGGTCGGAGAGCTGGACCGACTCGAGCTCGATGCCGAGGTCCTTGAAGATCGCCTTGCCGCCGGTCAGGGCGGCGATGTCGCCGAGCATGGCCTTGCGGCGGTCGCCGTAGCCGGGGGCCTTGACGGCGGCGACCTGGAGGATGCCGCGGAGCTTGTTGACGACCAGGGTCGCCAGGGCCTCCCCTTCGACGTCCTCGGCGATCACCATCAGGGGCTTGTTCGAGCGGGCGATCTGCTCCAGGAGCGGGATCAGGACCTTGGGGGTGCCGATCTTCTCCTCGTAGATCAGGATGTAGGGGTCCTCGAGGACGACTTCCATCCGGTCCTGGTCGGTGACGAAGTGGGGGCTGAGGTAGCCCCGGTCGAACTGCATCCCCTCGACGACGTCGACGGTGGTCTCGAACCCCTTGCCTTCCTCGACGGTGATCACGCCGTCCTTGCCGACCCGCTTGAAGGCGTCGGCGAGCTTCTCGCCGATGGCCTTGTCGTTGTTGGCGGCGATCGTGGCGACCTCGTGGATCTCCTTCTCCGAGACGATCTTGGACTGGCCTTTGACGTGCTCGACGACGGCGATGACCGCCTTGTCGATCCCGCGCTTGAGGGCCATGGCGTCGGCGCCGGCGGCCAGGGCCTTCAGGCCCTCCTTGAAGATCGCCTCGGCCAGGACGGTGGCGGTGGTGGTGCCGTCGCCGGCGGCGTCGGAGGTCTTGGAGGCGGCCTCCTTGACGAGCTGGGCGCCCATGTTCTCGTAGGCGTCGGTCAGCTCGATCTCCTCGGCCACGGTCACGCCGTCCTTGGTGACGGTCGGGCTGCCCCAGCCCTTGTCGATCACGGCGTTGCGGCCGCGAGGTCCCAGGGTGCTCCGGACGGCCCGGGCCAGCTTGGAGACGCCGCTCGCCAGCTTCTGGCGGGCCTCCTCATCGTAGGCCATCATCTTCGCCACGGTGAATTCTCCCTCGTCGCGCTCGAAACGCGACGACCCCTCGCCGAGGGCGGGGTCGTCGCGGGGACACCTCGTCGGCTCCCGATTTCCGGATTCACGACGGACGTGATGCAAGTCGGGTGCCGTCGCATTTTTGCTGACTTATGTCGTTTTTATGAAACAACTTGCGACGGATGACCTCGCACGATCTTCGCCTTCAATCTGCCTTTTTGGCAGATCGAGGCCGGCGGTTGTCATGGTCCCGGGTCGTGGTCCCGGATGGATCGATCCCGGCCGGAGGCCCCGGCCGCCGAATTGATAAGGGGATGGGTGGGTGTTCCCGACTTGACAGGGCGGTCCCGCTGGTCGAACATCCAGGGGAGGGCGGACGAGCGGGCCGGTTCCACGCTCGTCAGGGATGGATGTACCGCCAACCCCGCCGGCGATTCGGGCCGATCGCGCCCCCTGGAACTCAGATCTACGATGGTAGTCGAATCAAGAAACCCCTCCTTCGTCCCGGTCAAGTGTCGCTGCGGCCGGGCCTTGCGGGCGAAGTGGGACCAGGTGGGGACGGAGATCCGCTGCTGGGACTGCCATCAGCCGGTCCTGGTGCCGTTGCCCAACCCCAGGGCCCGGGTCGCTTCCGCGATGTACGGCCGGTTCCGGACGACGCTCCAGGGGCCGGACCTCTCGTGGCTGATCACCCTGGGGGCGATCCTCACCGGGGCGCTGACGATCCCGGATTGGGGCCTGGGGGTCGCGAGCGTGCTCCTGATCTTCCTCGCGGCGGCCTACGGCGAGACGATCCGAGCGGCACGCGTCGGGCCGGAGGGCGCCGAGTTCGACTGGCGGTCCCTCCCTCGTCCCCGGTCGGTCGCGGAGTGGATCGCCTGCCCGGCGATGGTGGCGGGCACGGTCGTCCCGCTCTGGGTGATCCACGCCGCCCCGCAGCGATCGCCCCACCTCGACCGGGTCACATTGGGCATCCTCGGCCTCTCCTGGGCGGTGATGCCCGTCGTCATGGCCCTGGTCTATGGCAGGGGGGCGGGGGAGTCCTCCGGGGGGCGTGGGGTCCTGGCGATCCTCCGCCGACATCTCTGGATCCTGGGGATGACGGTGCTGGTCGTGCCGATCGGCTTCCTGGCCACGGAAGCGTGGCTGGACTTCGTCTTCTACATGGGAGGCGGGTTGCCTTTCTTCGCGCTGGAACACATGCCGATCCCCGGCGAACCCAGGATCTACCTCGGCATCCCTCATTACGAGTCGTTCGACTTCCGGCTCCTGCCCCAGGGTCAGTTCATCCGTGCCTATTTCGATGGCCTCCGCCACGGCTATTCCTTCGTCGGGACGATCCCCCCCTCGCTCTCGATGTCGACCCGGGCCGGGCTCAACCCGTCGATCATCCGGCTAATGCTGCTCTCGTATGCGATCGTCCGATTCGTGCTGGTGGTGCTGATCGTGACCTGCCTGCTCGCGTCATTCTTGATCCAGGCGCGCTGGCTCGGCTACCTGACCCTGCTCGAAGGGTCGCGCGGGGCGGAGCGATCGAAGGCGATCGAATCGCGACCCTGACCCCGGACCCCTCACGGATCGGACCCACGCCCATGCGGATCTTCGGACGTTGGTGGCGGTCGACGCCCTCGATGGCCCTGGTTTTGTGGTCGGCCTCGCTCGCCGGCTCGGCCCTGGCCCAGGAGAAGACGCCCGCCCGGGGCGAGCCGATGCCGCTCTGGCCGGACGGGCCGCCCGGCTCGGCCAAGGATACCCCGGGGCCGGGCCCGACCCTGGCGCTCTACCTGCCCCCGCCCGAGAAGGCGACGGGCGCCGCGGTGGTGATCTGCCCGGGCGGCGGCTACTCCGGCCTCGCCGAGCACGAAGCCCGGCCGATCGCCGAGTGGCTCAACGGCCTCGGGATCGCCGGGGTCGTCCTCAGGTACCGCCTCGGGCCGGCGAATCACCACCCGGCGATGCAGGAAGACGCCGCCCGGGCGATCCGGACGACGAGGTCCAAGGCCAAGGAGTGGGGGATCGACCCGGGTCGGATCGGGGTGATCGGCTTCTCGGCCGGGGGCCACCTCGCGTCGACGATCGGCACCCACTTCGATGCCGGGAACCCGGAGAGCAAGGACCCGATCGAGCGGGCCAGCTCTCGGCCCGACCGGATGATCCTGATCTACCCGGTCGTCTCGATGAACCCGCCCTACACGCACGGCGGGTCGAGGCGGAACCTCCTCGGGGCCGACCCCTCGCCCGAGCTGGCGAACAGCCTGTCGAACGAGACCCAGGTCACCAAGGACACGCCGCCGACGTTCCTGGCCCACACCGACGAGGATGGGCCGGTCCCGGCCGAGAACAGCCTCAACCTCGCCCTGGCGCTCCGCAAGGCCAAGGTCCCGGTCGAGCTCCACCTGTTCGAGAAGGGGCAGCACGGCCTCGGCCTGGGCCGCGATGGGTTCGCCTTCTCGGAGTGGCCCGGCCTCTGCGCCCGATGGCTCGACGTCCAGGGGTTCCTCAAGAAGTGAGCCGTTGCCGGCTCGGGCGGGGGCTCAGGCGAGGTGCCGCTCCCGGGCGAGGAGGGCGGCCCCGAGTATGCCCGAGTCGTCGCCGAGGGCGGCCTGCTCGATCTTGATGGTCCGCTGGGGGTCGATGAGGATCTGGCCGTCGGCGGCCTGGCGGACCTGATCGAGGAAGAGCGGCCCGAGGGCTTCGAGGACCCCGCCGCCGACGATGATCAGCTCGGGGCCGAGCAGGTTGGCCAGGCCGCCCAGGCAGAGCCCGAGGAAGTGCGCCGCGCGGTGGACCTCGGCCACGGCCACGGCGTCGCCCGAGGCGAGGGCGGCGGCGAGGTCGCCCGACTTGATCCGGCCGGACTTCTTGTCGACCTTGGAGGCCAGGACCGTCTCGATCCCCTTGCGGACCGCCTTGCCGATCCGCCGAGCGATCGCGGTCCGGCTCGACAGGGCTTCGAGGCATCCCCGCCGGCCGCAGCCGCACTTCGGGCCGTTGGCCTTGACGATGACGTGGCCGATCTCGCCGGCGTTGCCGGTCGTCCCTTCGAAGATCTTGCCGTCGATGATGATGCAGCCGCCGATCCCGGTGCCGATGAAGGCCGTCAGGACGTTGCTGTACCCCCGACCGGCCCCCAGGCGGAACTCGCCGTAGCTGCCGACCCGGACGTCGTTCTGGAGCAGGACCGGCCGGCCGGTGGCCCTGGACAGGTCGGGCCCGAGCGCCCAGTCCCGGACGTTCAGGTTGGCGCTGAAGGGGATGGTGCCGGTCCCGTGGTCGATCGGCCCGGGGGAACCGATGCCGATCGCGGCGACGTCGTTGCGATCGACCCCGGATTCGGCGAGGGCCTGGTCGAAGCAGGCGACGATGGCCGAGAGGATCGCCGAGCCGCCGGCCTCGGCCGGGGTCGGCCTCTTGGCACGGCCGAGGATCTTGTTGTCGGGGCCGACCACGGCGGCCAGGATCTTCGTCCCGCCCAGGTCCACCCCGACGACGGGGGCCGTTGCGCTCGACACAGCCATGAATTGCTACCCTTCGAGCTTCGAGATCGACGGGACGATCGGCCTGCCCCCTCCGCCCGGCATATCTTAATCGGCCCGGCCCCGGGTCCACATCAGGATTGCCGGCCTTTCTCCTCCGAGGCCCTCACCGGCCGGGGACGCGAGGGCGCTTGCCCCTGGCCTCGTTCCTGAGGGTGATCAGCTCGGCCCGGAGGTCGCCGACCAGGTCGGCCCGGAGCAGCCGGGTCTGGTGGGGGACCTCGGCGAGCCCCACCGGCTCGTCCGCCCAGCGATTGAGGCGGTCGGGATCTTCGAGGCCCGAGCGGAAAAGCCACTTGGCCAGCCGGGCCACCTGGAACGGCTCGGCCTCGTCGAGGCCCGCGACGACCCAGGCCACGAAGCGATGGCGATCGTCGGCGTCGATCTGGTCGAGCGGCAGGTCGGCCTCCCAGGCGACGACCACCGGCCACCGGGCCGAGGCGTCGGCCCCGGCGTGCTGGAAGTTCGTGATCCCCTCCAGGCAACGCCAGCGGGCCAGGCCCGGGTCGGACATCCAGCCCTGGCCGATCCAGGCCCGGACCTTGGACAGGCCCCCGACCGGCAGGGGTGCCAGCGGGACCGTCCGGGCGTAGGCGTCGCGGAGGTCGTCGATCGCCCCAGGATGGCGGTCGTGCCGCCACCAGGGCAGGGGAGGCAGGGTCTTGAGGTCGAGGGCCCTGGCCGAGACGACGCCTGCCAGCCGCTCGCCGTCGCAGGCGTTGAGCATCAGGGCGAAGAACCGCTCGGGCTTCCCCTGGCTCAGCTTGTTGTCCCAACGGTCCACGACGTCCGCCGCCCCCTCGGCCGGGCCGGCCGCCAGCTCGCGCCGGGCGTCGGCCGCCAGCGCCCGCCAGCGGGCGTCGTCGTCCAGCAAGAGCTGGCGGCGCGGCCAGGGCTGATCGGCGTCGACGCCCGCCGCCGCCGCGACGACCTCCGAGGCCAACCCTTCGGGCTCGAAGCCCTCTCCGTCATTCCCCTTAAGGCCAAGTCGATCGACGATCGGCACCAGGCGATCGACCCAACCCTCGGGCGGGAGCCTGAGCCCGGCCAGGCGGCGGGCCAGCGGCCAGGCCAGGGCCCTGAGGCCCGGGGCCCCCGCCCGGAACGCCCCGGGCCAGGCCTCTCGGCAGGCGTCGAGGACCAGGGGCAGTCCCTCCAGCGTCGCCCCGCCGACGTGGTCGAGCATCTGGGCCAACAGCTTCCCGCGCTCCTCGGGAGGGACGCCCGGCATGTCGACGGCCAACAAGGACCGGGGGTCGCCCGACTTGAGCGACCGGACGTACGACCGGCAGTTGTCGATCCGGGCCGCCTGCTCGGCCGACAACTCCCCCCGGGTCCTGGCCTGGTCGAGCCAGGCGGGGACGCCGAGCTTGTGCGAGTCCGACGAGGACAGGCGCCGGATCAGGTCCCAGTCCGAGCCGATCCGGGCCAGGTACGTCCCCGCCCAGCTCGGGTCGTTGGGCCGGGGGGCCAGGGGCATCAACAGGGCCTCGACCCCCCAGCGGAACGGCTCGTCGGGGAGCCCGGGGTCGCCGGCGACCCCGAGGAAGGCCCGGGCCAGGGCGGGGCGGAGCGGCTCGGGCGTCCGGTCGCGGAGCCCGAGCCAGGCGGAGGCCCCGCCGGCGTCGGCCAGGAGCGGCCGGAGCGCGGGGCCGAGCCAGCCCGATGCCCCTTTGCCGTGCCGGAGGGCCCAGGCGAGCCCCTCGGCATTGCCCGACGAACCGTCGAGGTCGAAGGCGGCGACCAGCTCCGACGCGACGAGCGGGAGGGCGTCGGGCCGATCGACCAGCCCGGCCTCGGCCGCTTCGAGGATGGCCGATGTCGCGCCGGGGAGCGCGAGGGCGTCGGTGACGATCCGGGCGAGCGGGCCGGCCCTACCGCCCTGGAGCAGGGCCGCGACCTCGGCCCCGGCTTCGAGCGGGAGCAGGGTCGCGCGGTCGGTCGCCGGGTCGGCCCGGAGCTGCCGGAGCACGGCCGAGGCCCCATCGGTCGTCAACCCTCGGAGCAAGGACCGGGCGAACGAGGGGCGGGCCGTCCTGGGGACGTTCCGCAGGATGCCGCCGACGGCCTCGTCCCGCTCGGCCCCCTCGACCTCGCGGAACCAGAGGGCCACGACGTCGCCCCAGGCCGCCGGCATCGCCTCGCCCCGCCAGGCGTCGCGGAGCGCCAGGTGCTCGACCAGGGCGGAGCGGGCTTCGGGCGATCGTCGGTCATCCAAGCTCACTTCGAGCCACCAGGAGGGCCCCCGAGGGCGGAGCCACTCGTCGCCCAGGCCCGCCCGGCCCGACCAGGTCGCGAACGAACCCAGTTCGACCCAGGCCGGCCCGTCGGCCGGCACGTCCCTCGACCGGTAGGCGGCCGGGAAGCCGACGAGGTGGTCGAGCCAGTCGTCGGCCCAACAAGCTTCGGGGGGGCCCGACCGGCGGGCCGTCGAGGATCGGGCGTCGGTGGCCGACCAGTCGGCCTCGTCGATCGCCCCTCGGCCCAAAAACCAGGCGGCGAGGGTCCGGGCCCAGCGCGGGGCCTCGACCCTGGGGTCGAAGGTGCCGGCGGCGAGGTCGGCCACCACGCCGAGCGAGGCCAGGGCGAGCTTGTTGGGCCGGGCGACCGTCGCCGTCCCCTGAATCCGGAAGCCGGGCAATTCCTCGGGCCGATCGTGGTAGGTCGAGAACGTCAGGTCGGCCCGGAGTGCCTCGGGGAAGGCGAAGGTCAGCAGGGCGATCACCGGGCCGAGCCGCGCCGGGTTGTCGATCAGGAACAAGGTCCGACCCTCGCGGGCGACGGCGGCCACGCTCGCCAGGAGCCGGGCCAGGCGGTCGGGGTCGAGCCCGAGGCCGGCGGCTCGATCGGCGACGGCGGCGAAGTCGGGGGGCGAGGCGAGCGCCCCGGCTTCGATCGGGAACTCATCGGGCGGTCGCCCCCGGGTCGGCTCGCGATCGGCCCGGCGCCACTGGGGGCCGTCGAAGAGGCCGGCGGGCCAGTGGCGGATCGGGGCGAGGTCGTCCAGGGCAACCCGGAGCCCGTGGGCGAACACGCCGCCGGGACGGCCCCAGAAGCCGCGTTCGGTCTCGTACTCCTGGGGGCGTGGGGTGAGCCAGGCGATCTCGGCCACTTCGCCATCGCGGCGATAGCGCAACACGGGCGGGGCCAGCGTCCGGCCCCCGCCGGGGAACGCCCGGAGCCCGAAGTGGCGGAAGTCGCCCGAGACCGGATAGCCCGCGCTCATCCGCTTGATCTGGAACCCGTTGCTCGCCCCGAGCCCATAGCCGACCGGGCATTGCGTGTAATAGATCTGCTCCATCCGAGCCTCGCTTGCCGGCCGTCCGCGTCCTCCACCCATGATAGAGCAATCCCGGGGTCCGCTCCATCAGGTTCGCTGACCGATCGGGAGTGGTTGATCTATCTTTCTCGTAGGCCAAGGTCTCGAAAAATGTTGGCTTTACCAGTTCTGTCAATCTGATAAATAACGTGTCTTTGCCGGGATGGATGCCGGCGACCGCCCCGGGACCGCCTTCCCCGTCGAGGAGCGAGACATGAGCGATCGAGTGGGCCCCCCGCTTGATGTCCTCGTCGGGCCGAGGATGGCCTGGAGGCGCGAGGCTTCGTCCTGGTTGATCAGCCTCGCCCTGATGTGTCCCGCGCTGATCCCCTACGTCTGCCACTACTTGGGGCGGCCCGAGGGGGGCACGACGACGGGCTTCATCAGCTACGACATGGCCTACTACTTCGCCAATGGCCGCGAGCATTACGACAACCCGACGTTCCAGGCGACCTACGGCAACCCGTCCGACTATTCCTACGACTCGCCCCAGATCTACTTCCAGCCGATGTCGTTGACGGTCGGCTCGATCTGGAAGCTGACGAAGGTCGACCCGGGCCTGATCTGGATGGGGTTCGGCTTCGTGACGGCCCTCTGCTGTTCCCGGGTCGCCCTGGCGCTCTATCGCCACCTGTTCGGCCTCGACTCGACGGCCCGGCGGCTGGGCCTGGTGATCTTCTTCTGGGGGGGAGGGCTCCTGGCGATCTCGGGGGTCGCCTACAGCCTCTGGACCCGGCCGGATGGGCTTTTCCTCGCGGGCTCGGGCTACCTCCTCAACCCGGCCCGCGTCTTCCAGTTCGACCCGTTCGACGGCTGGTGGTTCCTCAACTTCGGCAGGAATCTGGTCTTCCCCAGCGAGGCGCTCTACCATGCGATCTTCCTGGGCGCGATCCTCTGCGTGCTCCGCGAGAAATTCCTCTGGGCGGTCGTCCTGGCGTTCGCGACGAGCATCAGCCACCCGTTCACCGGGATCGAGCTGCTGGGAATCCTCGGGACCTGGTCGGCGTTCGAGGTCGCCTTCGTCGGCAACAGGCGGGTGCCGAGGGCGTTCCCGGTGGCCCTCCTCGGCCTGTCGGCCATGCACCTGGGCTATTACCTGGTGTTCCTGAACAAATTCGAGGAGCACCGGAGCCTCTCCAAACAGTGGACCCTGGACTGGGGCGTCGAGGCTTACAACTTCGTCCCCGCCTACGCCCTGGTCGGGGCGTTCGCCGTCTGGGGGTTCCGGAGCCTGCCGTTTGCGCGGAACTTCTTCTCGGAGTCGAGGAATCGGCTGTTCCTGATCTGGTTCCTCGTCGTCTTCGCGATGTCCAATCACGAGTTCGCGGTCCGGCCACCGATCCAGCCGATCCACTTCACCCGGGGATACGACTGGCTCCCCTTGTTCTTCCTCGGCGCGCCGTCGATAATTGGTCTTCTGAACACCATGCTCCGACTCCCGGCACGGCCGATCCGGCTGGCGGCGGTCGGGCTGCTGATGGCGCTGTTCCTGGTCGACAACGCCCTCTGGTTCGCCTACTTCCCGATCAAGGTGGCCCACCGCCAGTACACCCTCGACCTGTACATCACCCCCGACCAACGTGCGGTCATGAGGGCGCTGGAAGGGATGGGGGACAGTCGGGGGCTGGTGGTCAGTCAAGACCACCTGATAAGCTATCTTTCCTCGGTCTATACACCCTTGCGCTCCTGGATGGGGCACTACGCCAACACCCCCGATCGGCCAACCCGGCAGGCCGAGCTCGACCGGTTCTTCGCCTCGGGGACGTTCCCGCAGGCCTGGGAGTCGCGGACGCTCCTGATCGTCGTGCCGAATCACCCGGCGGTCCTGGCGGCCCACAAGCCCTGGGTCGACGCCCGATCCGGCAAGAAGGTGATGGAGAACTCCAGTTTCACCGTCTATCGGGTCGACCCGACCCCACTCGCGACCAGGTCCGGCGGGCCGCCGACCCGGCGATGACCCATCCCTCGAAGCCTTGACGACACCCCCATGATGTCGACCGCCCTGGACCTGGAATCGACCCTCCACGACCGCTTCGGCCTCGAACGCTTCCGGGCCGGGCAGCGCGAGGTGATCGAGAACGTCCTCGGCGGGCGCGACGTCCTCTGCGTCATGCCGACCGGCGGCGGCAAGAGCCTCTGCTACCAGTTGCCGGCTCTCCTCCTGCCCGGGCCGACGCTGGTGGTCAGCCCGCTGATCGCCCTGATGAAGGACCAGGTCGACGGCCTGATCGAGCGGGGCATCCGGGCGACCCTGCTCAACAGCACGCTCGACCCGGCCGAGCAGCGGGCCCGGCTCGCCGAGATCGAGGCCGGCCGCTACGACCTCGTTTACGTCGCGCCCGAGCGGTTCCGGAGCCCCCGGTTCGTCGAGACGATCACCCGGGTCAAGCCGGCGCTCCTGGCCGTCGACGAGGCCCACTGCATCAGCGAGTGGGGCCACGACTTCCGGCCCGACTACGCCCGGATCGGCCAGGCCCGCCGCCAGATCGGCTCCCCCCCCTGCATCGCCCTGACCGCGACGGCCACCGACCTGGTCCGGCGGGACATCGCCGAACAGCTCGGCCTCCGCGACTTCGCCCAGTTCGTCACCGGCTTCGACCGGCCCAACCTGAGCTATGCCGTGGTCGAGGCCCGCCGCGACGCCGACAAGCTCGGCGAGCTGGCGCGAACCCTGGAGCAGACCCCCGGCTCGGCCATCGTCTACGCTTCGAGCCGGGCCCGGTGCGAGTCGATCGGCCAGTACCTCGCCAAGGAGCTGCGCCGGCCCGCCGTGATCTACCACGCCGGGATGACCCGCGAGGAGCGGGCCGACGCCCAGGACCGGTTCATGGCCGGCGAGGTCCAGACCGTCGTGGCCACCAACGCCTTCGGCATGGGCGTCGACAAGTCCGACATCCGCTCGGTCGTCCACTTCAACCTCCCCGGGACCCTGGAAGCCTACTACCAGGAGGCCGGCCGGGCCGGTCGCGACGGAGGGGCCGCCCATTGCGTGCTCCTGTATGCGCCTGGGGACCGGTTCCTCCAGGAAATGTTCATCGACAACGAGTACCCGCAGGCCGAGGCGATCTACCGGGTCTACGAGTTCCTCCGGGGGATCGACGCCGACCCGATCGAGCTGACCCACGCCGAGATCCGCGAGGCGTCGCGGGTCGACGTCAACGAGTCGGCCGTCGGCACGGTCCTCAAGATCCTCGAAGGGGCCGGGGCGGTCGAGCGGTTCCGGCCGCGCGAGAACATGGCGATCGTCCGGATCAACGCCGACCCCGAGGAGGCCAGCCTGGTCGAGCGGGTCAACCCCAAGGCCAACATCCAGCAGGTCGTGATCCGCGGGGTCGAGGGGCTGGTCAACCGCCGCTTCGGCGAGCCGATCTACTTCCAGCCCGACGACTTCGCCGCCCGGCTCGGGCTCGACCGGACCGCCCTGACCCGGGCGTTGAAGGCGCTCGCGAGCGACCTGCCGATCGACTACGTCCCCCCGTTCCGGGGCAACGCCGTCCGGGTCAACGACCGGAAGAAGCGGTCGCGCGACCTCCAGATCGATTTCGATTCCCTGAACGACCGCAAGCGGCGCGAGTACGACAAGCTCGAGCGGATGATCAAGTACGCCGAGTCGAGGAACTGCCGGCGCTCCTACATCCTCGGCTATTTCGGCGACTCGGAGTCCGACAACTGCGGCCGCTGCGACAACTGCGGCCCGGCCGGCGACCGGCCCGAGGCGGTCACCCGCCCGATCGACACCGACGCGGGCCGCGAGGTCGTCCTCAAGGCCCTCTCGGGGGTCGCCCGGGCCCGGGGGCGGTTCGGCAAGACCGTCGTGGCCCAGATGCTCACCGGCTCCGGCTCGGAGAAGATGACCCGGTGGGGCCTGGCCAGGCTCAGCACGTTCGGGATATTGGGTTCGTTCCGTCAGCCCGAGGTGTCGCAGATCCTCGATGCCCTCACCTCCGCCGGCCTCGTCCAGGCCGAGGACGTCGACCGCTTCCGGCCGATCATCGCCCTGACCGCCGAAGGCCGAAGCCTCTGCAAGGCCCCCGACGGCGACTGGCCGGCGATCCCCCTGCCCGAAGACCTGTACCTCAAGGTCTGCAACGGCGGGCTCGACCGCCTCCCCTCGCGCCAGTCGCCGTCGAGCCCGACCGCGGCCAAGGCCCCTCGCGTCGAGCGGGCCCCGGCCCCGGCATCGGCCCCGATCCCGGTCGAGACCGACGACGGCGAATCCGAGCCCGAGTCCGCCGACCTCGCCTCGAACCCGCTCTACGCCAAGTTGAAGGCGCTGCGGGCCGAGTGGGCCCGCGAGGTTGGCCAGTCGGCCTTCACCATCTTCCCCAACCAAACGCTCGAAGCCCTCGTCCTCCAGCGCCCCAGGACCCCGCACGAGCTGGGGCGGATCAAGGGGATGGGCTCCTATCGGCTGGAGCGCTATGGGACCCCGATCCTCGCGGCCATCGCCGCCGACCCTGCGGCGCCATCACCCGTTCCTCCCGCTCAATCGACGCCGCCCAAGGCCCGCACTGAACCCGTCGATCGGCCGGCTCCCAAGACACCGCCGCCCGCCGTTGAGCGTCCATCACCCCAAGTGGAGCGTCCGAGTCCGGCGCCGAAGCCGCCGGCGACGGAAGTGGCTCCGAAGTTGAACCGTCCCTACGTCTCGACCGAGGAGTGGACCTTCCGCCTCCTCGAACGCGGCTTCTCGCTCGACGAGGCGGCGGCCATCCGGGGGCTGGAGCCGAGCATCATCGTCCGCCACGCCACCTGGGTCGTCCGGCAGGGCAAGGCCGTCCCGATCCAACTCCTGATCGACGCCGAGACGCTGGCCCGGTGGGACGACGCCCATCGCCGGGGCGAGGTCGGCTCGCCCCCCGGCGACGAGCCGGTGCCGGGCCTCTGGGCGTGCTTCCTGGCCTGCCGCTCGGCGAAGCGTTGATCGAGCCCCGGGGATGACGCTCAAGGGGGATCGCGATGGAGATGGAGCTTGAGGCCAGCCCGCCCGGATCGTCGACCATGCAGTGCATGGAGATCCGAGGGGGGAACCGGGCGGCCGAGCACGCGCTCCAGACGCCGGGGCTCGACCTCTGGATCTTCAGCGAGCCCTACCACGGCGAGAAGGCGGGCGGCGACGTCCATTACGTGTCGCTCTGCGGCGGCGGGATCATCACCCGCCTGATCATCGCCGACGTCTCCGGGCACGGCGAGTCGGTCGACGGCTTCTCGGTCGCCCTCCGGTCCTTGATGCGGCGAAACATCAACAGCAAGAGCCAGGCGAGGCTCGTCGAGGCCCTCAACGTCCAGTTCAGCGAGCTGGCCCAGCTCAGGCGGTTCGCCACGGCGGTCGTCGCGACCTACCTGGCCACGACCGACCGCCTGACGATCTCCAACGCGGCCCATCCCCGCCCGCTCTGGTATCGCGCGTCGGAGCGGTCCTGGTCGCTCCTGACGCACGCATCCGGCCAGGTCGCGCGACCCGCACCGGGGTCGAACCTGCCCCTGGGGGTGGACGAGGCGACGGCCTACGAGCAGTTCGAGGTCGACCTCGGCGCCGGCGACCTCGTCGTCATCTACACCGACGCCTTGATGGAGGCGATGGGGCCGGATCGCACGATGCTGGGGGAGTCGGGCCTCCTCGAACTGGCCGGGGAACTGGGGCCGGCGTTGCCCGAGACCTTCGGCCGGAGGCTGCTGGCCGCCGTCGGTTCGTTCCGGGGGGCAGAGCCGGCGGACGACGACGTGACCCTGCTCGTCCTCCACCACAACGGCGGTCCGCCGAGGCACCTGTCGGTCGGCGAGAAGCTCGATGTTTATGCCAAGGTCTTCGGGCTCAGAGCGGTCTGAGGATCAATCGATGGGTCCATCTTCGATCCGGCGCAGCGTCAAACGGGCCCAGTTCAGCGCCTGCTTGGCCGCCCTCCGCTGGATCACGTCGGTCGGCTGCTCGGGCCCGAGCTCGAGCTTGCGGGTCTGCACCCTGTCGGCGGTCGCGAGGCCGAGGAAGACCTGGCCGACGAGGTGGGCCGGGGCTTCTGGCCCCGGGGCGACGTAGCCGGTCAAGGCCAGGCCGATGTCGGCCCGGAACCGTTCCCGGGTCAGGCGGGCAAGCTCGCCGACGCCTTCCAGCGTGGCCAGCCCTTGCCCCTCGATCGAGGCCGGGGCGATCCCGAGCAGGTTCGCCTGGGCCTCGGTCGACGAGGCGACCAGCCCGCCCCGGTAGTTCGCGTCGGACCCGGGCACCGAGGTCAGGTAGCGTGCGAGCGTCCCGCCGGTGCAGGCTTCGGTCGAGGCGATCGTCCGGCCGGTCCGGATCAGCTCGCGGACGGCCGCCTCGGCCACGTCCTCGGTCCCCTCGCCGATGATCAGGTCGGCGAAGCGTTCGCGGATGATCGCCACGGTCGGCTCCATGGCCAGGGCTGCGGCTTCGGGGGTGTCCCCTTCGGCCGAGACCCGGAAGCTGATGGTCGTCTCCGACGCGGTGATCCCGACCTCGGGCACCCGCCCCCGCGCGGTGAGGTCCATCGCCTCGGCCTCGACGTCCGACTCTCCCTTGCCGAACAGGTTGATCTTCCGGTGCACGATCGCCCGGGTCGCCACGCCCGACCGCTTGAGCCAGGGGATGACCTGGGCGTCGAACATCTGCTTCATCTCGCGGGGCACGCCCGGCAGGCAGGCGACCAGGGATCGGCCGACCTTCATGCCGATCCCGGGCGCGGTGCCGATCGCGTTGGGCAGGGGCTCCGACCCCTCGGGAAACATGGCCTGGACCCGGTTCCGGCCGGTCATCACCCGGTTCCGGCGGGCGAACATCGACTCGATCCAGGCGAGCGACGCGGCGTCCTCGACCAGGGGGACGCCGGCGATCTCGGCCAGGACCTCGCGGGTCAGGTCGTCCTGGGTCGGCCCGAGCCCCCCCGTGACGACGACGAGGTCGGACCGCTCGAAGGCGACCCGGAAGCCGGCGAGGTTCTCGGCCAGGTCGTCGCCGAGGGTCGAGTGGAAGTGGACCGAAATTCCCAATCGGGCCAGGGCCTGGCTGAGCCATTGACTGTTGGTGTCGAGCGACTGGCCGCTGACCAGCTCGCTGCCGATGGCGATGATTTCCGCCTTCATCCCGGTATCCTCGACCCTGGTTGCCGTGTCACCCCTCGGCGGAATACTCTACACAAATGGGGTGCGGATGGTCAGCCTCGCCCGCCAAGGCCGGGCGAACCGCCGCGAGTTCGCGGCGGTCCGGGCTCACGCTGGCCGGATCGGTTATGATGTAATCGACGCGGGCGCGCCCGATCGCGGGGCGCCCCAGGTCCGGTCCGATCCCCTTCCGTCCCCTTCGACTCCCTCCGGGAGACCTGGCATGGTGGGCTGCGTCCTCGATCGACCGACTCTGGTCCTCAACCGCCACTGGATGCCCGTCAACGTGGCGACCGTGGCCCGATCGCTCACGATGCTCTGGAACGAGTCGGCCCTGGTGGTCGACCCCGACGACTTCCAGCTCTACTCCTGGGCCGACTGGGCGAGGCTAGCCCCCCGCGAAGGGGAGCCGTTCATCCGGACCGTGTCGTTCTCGATGCGCGTGCCCGAGGTCCTCAGCCTGACCAGGCACGAGCGACCTCGGTCGAACGCGGTCACTTTCAGCCGCCGGAACGTCTTCAAGCGCGACCACTCGACCTGCCAGTATTGCGGGTGCCAGCCGGGGACCGAGGAGCTGACGATCGACCACGTCCTCCCCCGGTCGCGCGGCGGGGCCACGACCTGGGAGAACTGCGTCCTGGCCTGCGTCGCCTGCAACGCCCGGAAGGCGAACCGGACCCCCGACCAGGCCCACATGAAGCTCCGCAAGGTGCCGATCCGGCCCGCCTGGAAGCCGTTCTACGACACCTCCACGATCCGGATCGCGAGCTGGTCGCGGTTCCTCAGCGAGGCGTACTGGAACGTCTCGATCGAAGAGATGGCCTGAGGCCGCGGGCCTCCCGGCGAGCGAGGGGCGACGATCGGCATGACGTATCTGGTCACCGGCGGTGCGGGGTTCATCGGCAGCCACCTGGCCGAGCGGCTGCTCGCCGGGGGGGACCGCGTCCTGATCCTCGACGACCTCAGCACCGGCCGGTTCGAGAACATTGCCCACCTCGAAGGCAAGCCGGGCTTCGAGCTGAGGGTCGCCAGCGTGACCGACCCGGCGATCGTCGAGCGGTGCGTCACCGAATGCGACGCCGTGTTCCACCTCGCCAGCGCCGTGGGGGTGAGGCTGGTCGTCGACCAGCCGGTCAAGACGATCGAGACCATCATCAACGGGACCGACAACGTCCTCCGCTTCTGCGCCCGCTATCGGAGGCCGGTCCTGCTGACCTCGACGAGCGAGGTCTACGGCAAGTCCGAGAAGATCCCCTTCTCCGAGGGGGACGACTGCGTCATCGGGTCGACCACCACCCGACGCTGGGCTTATGCCTGCGCCAAGGCGCTCGACGAGTTCCTGGCGATGGCCCACTGGAACGAGTCGCGGCTGCCGGTGGTGATCGCCCGGCTCTTCAACACCGTCGGCCCCCGCCAGACGGGCCGATACGGGATGGTGATCCCCCGGTTCATCGCCCAGGGCCTGGCCGGCGAGCCGATCACCGTCTACGGCGACGGGACGCAGAGCCGGTGCTTCGCCCACGTCCTCGACGTGATCGGCGCGCTGGTCGCGCTGATGAAGGACCCCAGGGCCCGGGGGGAGGTATTCAACATCGGCAACGACCAGGAAGTCTCGATCCTCCAGCTGGCCGAGAAGGTCCGCGCCCTGACCCGGTCCTCGGCGCCGATCCGGCTCGTCCCGTACAGCGAGGCCTACGCCGCCGGGTTCGAGGACATGGTCCGCCGGGTGCCGAACCTCGCCAAGATCCGCCGGGCCGTCGACTATCGGCCGACCCGGGACCTCGACCAGATCCTCGGCGACGTCCTCGCCGAGCAGCAGCGGCCCGCCGGTTGAGGCCTGGCTTCCCGAGCGCGGCCCCGTTCGGGTAGGGTGGTCGTGGCCGGCTCGGCCGATCCCCCCGATCGATGTCAGGAGATCCCCCCACATGGACGCCAAGGTACTGCCCGAGCCAATCTCCACGGTCCAGGACTCGATCCGCATGTACTTCCGCGACGACCCCTCGCGGATGACGATGATGGCGGCGAGGAAGTTCGGAGTGCCCGAGCAGGCCGTCGTCGATGCCCTGGTCGGGTCCTGGCCGATCGCCAGGCTCCGCGACGGGGCGTTCCGGGATCTGATGGCGGCGTTGCCCGAACTCGGGACGATGCGGGTCTTCGTCAGGAGCCGGGCGGCGGTGATCGAGTCGGTCGGGACCTTCGGCGGCTACAGCGAGTCCGGCCCGTTCTTCAACGTCCAGACGGACACGCTCGACATGCACATCCTCCACGCCGAGCTCGGGCCGATCTACTCGGTCCGAAAGGTCGGGCACGACTCGACCTTCGTCACCCACTCGTTCCAGTTCTTCGACCGGGCTGGCGACGCCGCGTTCAAGGCGTTCCTCTGGGAAGACTTCCCCGACGTCCCGGCCGCCCGGGTCGAGGCATTCCAAGAGCTGACCCGGCGGTTCGCCGAAGGTTGAGCGCATGGCGACCGGCGGGGCGTTCGAAGACCCGAGGATGCGGGGCTTCCGCGCCCGGAGTTCGGTCGAGGACGTCCTGGCGTTGATCGCCGCCCGGGTCGGGCCGCTCGGGCCTTGCGAGGTCCCGCTCGGCGAGGCGGCCGGCCGGGTCCTGGCGGGGCCGGTGGTCGCCGGGATCTCGGTCCCGGGTTTCGACCGGGCGGCGATGGATGGGTACGCCGTCCGGGGCGAGGAGACGTTCGGCGCCGATCCCTACAGCCCCATCCCGTTCGCCCTGATCGGCCGGGCCCGCCCCGGCGCCGCATCCGGCCTGGTGGTCGGCCCGGGCCAGGCGGTCGAGATCGCCACCGGGGCCGCCCTGCCTGACGGGGCCGACACGGTGGTCAAGGTCGAGTCGACCGAGCGGGACGACGCCCCGGTCGTCCGCGTGTTCGAGGCCACGGCCCCGGGCCGGCACGTCGGGCGGATGGGCGAGGACGTGGTCGCCGGGCAGACCATCCTCCTCCAGCATCGGACCCTCCGCCCGCAGGACCTCGGCGTCCTGAGCGCAGTCGGGGTCGCGAGGGTCCGGGTCGTCCAAAAGCCGGAGGTCGTCCTGCTCATCACCGGCGACGAACTGGTCGAGGCGGGACAGATGCCGACCGGCTTGAGGATCGCCGACGCCAACTCGCCGATGCTCGAAGCCCTGGTCCGCCGCGATGGCGGGCGTCCCAGGACGGTCGGGCCGCTCGCCGACGACCGAGGCACGATCCGCTCGGCGCTCCTCGAAGCCTCGGCGCACGCCGACCTGGTCCTGATCTCCGGAGGTTCCTCGACGGGCCCGGAAGACCATGCCCCCGGCCTCCTGGCCGAGCTCGGCGAGCTGAGCATCCACGGCGTGGCGATCCGGCCGGCCAGCCCGTCGGGCCTCGGCTTCCTCGGCCCGGTCCCCGTCGCGCTCCTGCCCGGCAATCCGGTCAGTTGCCTCTGCGCCTACGACTTCTTCGCCGGCCCGATCGTCCGCCGCCTCGGCGGCCGTGCCTTGAACTGGCCCTATCGCCCCGAGCGGCTCAAGCTCGCCCAGAAGCTCGCCTCGGTCGTCGGCCGGGTCGATTACGCGAGGGTCGCGATCCGAGGCGGCCAGGTCGAGCCGCTCGCCACCAGCGGCGCCTCGATCCTGTCGAGCACCACGAGGGCCGACGGCTTCGTCGTCGTCCCGGCCGACCTCGAAGGCTACGCCGTCGGTTCCGAGGTCGAAGTCTGGCACTACGACTGAGCTGGCGCCGGCTTCCTCGACCGCCGGGTCCTCGGGTAGGCTTGAGCGTTCGCCGGACTCCTCGCCCGGAGGCGCCGCGAATTTCCTGCGAAGCTCCGAGGTTGGCCCCGGCCCTTGGCTCGCGAACAAGAACAATTTTTGGACGTGGTCGATCGCGACACCGCCGAGCGGCGCTGGTGGGGGGCGATCCGGCCCGAGCCCTTGCGCTCCGAGGACGTCCCGCTCGCCGCGTTGCTCGGGCGGGTGCTGGCCGAGGACGTCGCGGCGGAGGTCGACGTGCCGGCCTTCGACCGCTCGAACGTCGACGGCTTCGCCCTCCGGGCCTCGGAAACCTACGGGTCGGCCGAGGAGTCGCCCCGGTCGCTCCGCCTGAACGCCGAGGAGGTCGCGACAGGCATGGTCCCCCTCGGGGGCGTCGAGGCCGGCACGGCCACTCCGATCGCCACCGGGGGGATGGTCCCGCGCGGGGCCGACGCGGTCCTGATGGTCGAGCATGCTCGGGTCGTCGAGGACGGCGACGCCGTGCTCGTGCTCCGGGCGGTGGCGCCGGGCTCGGGCGTGAGCTTCGCCGGCACCGACATGGCCAAGGGGGAGCTCGTCCTGAGGCGGGGGACGCCCCTGACCTCGCGCGAGACGGGCGTCCTGGCCGCGATCGGCCGCTCGGCCGCCCGGGTCGTCCGCCGCCCCAGGGTCGCGATCCTGTCGACCGGCGACGAGATCGTCGGGCCGGGCCGGCCCCTCCCCCCGGCCTCGGTCTACGACTCGAACGCCACGATCCTCGCCGACGCCGTCCGCGAGCTTGGCGGCGAGCCGGTCCCGCTCGGGATCGTCGGCGACGACCCGGACCGGCTCCGGGCCGCGCTCGACCTGGGCCTGGCGAGCTGCGACCTGGTGATCCTCAGCGGCGGCACGAGCAAGGGGGCGGGCGACCTCTCGTACCGCACGCTCGCCGGCCGGGAGCCCGGCATCCTCGTCCACGGGGTCGCCCTCAAGCCGGGCAAGCCGGTCTGCCTCGGCGCGGTCGGCTTGACCCCGGTGGCGATCCTGCCCGGCTTCCCGACCTCGGCCATCTTCACCTTTCACGAATTCGTCGCCCCCGTCATCCGCCGCCTCGCCGGGCTCCGGGCCGAGGTCCGCGACTCGACCCCCGCGCGGCTGCCGGCCCGGTTCAACAGCGAGGTCGGCCGGACCGAGTACCTGCTGGTCAACCTGATCGACGGGCCGGGGGGCCTGACGGCCTACCCGCTGGGCAAGGGCTCGGGGTCGGTGACGACGTTCGCCAGGGCCGACGGATTCATCGCGATCGCCCGCGACCGCGAATACCTCGAAGCCGGCGAGCCGGTCGACGTCGTCCCCCTCGGCCGAGGGCTAGCCCGGGCCGACCTCGTCGCCATCGGGTCGCACTGCGTGGGCCTGGACTGGCTCCTCGGTCGGGTCTCGGAGGCGGGACACCCGGTCAAGTCGCTCTGGGTCGGCTCGCAAGGGGGGTTGCTGGCCGCCGGCCGGGGGGAATGCGATCTCGCGGGCATCCACCTGCTCGACCCGGCCTCGGACACCTACAACCGGCCATTCCTGCCGACGGGGGTCCGGCTCCTGCCCGGCTACGGGCGGATGCAAGGGCTGGTCTTCCGGCCGGGGGACCCCCGGTTCGTCGGCCTGTCGATTGCGCAGGCTCTCGACCGGGCGACGCTCGACGCCGGCTGCCTGATGATCAACCGGAACCGGGGCAGCGGCACCCGGATCGTCATCGACGGCCTGCTCGCGGGCCGGAAGCCGGGCGGGCACGCGGTCGAGCCACGGTCGCACAACGCGGTCTCCGCCGCGGTGGCCCAGGGCCGGGCGGACTGGGGGGTCGCCATCGCCCCGGTCGCGGCGGCCTACGGCCTCGGCTTCACCCCGATCCGCGCCGAGCGGTACGACTTCGCCATTCCCGAAAGCCGTTGGGACCGCCCGGCCGTCGCCGCCTTCCGCTCGATCCTCGGTCGGCCCGAGACTCGGCGGGCCTTGAGCGGCCTCGGATTCTTGATCGAGCAGGAGCCGGGACCATGACGCGACCCGCCGCGATCATCCTTTGCGGGGGGCGGAGCCGGCGGATGGGCCGGTCCAAGGCGCTCCTGCCGTTCGGCCCGGAACAGATGCTCCAGCGCGTCGTCCGGCTCGCCTCGGGCGCGGCCGGGCCGGTCGTGGTGGTGGCGGCGCCGGACCAGGAACTCCCCGACCTGCCCCCGGAGGTGACGATCGTCCGCGACCCGGTCGCCGACCGGGGGCCGCTCCAAGGGCTCGCGGCCGGCCTGGGGGCGTTGCCCGGGTCGGTCGAGCTCGCCTACGCCTCGGCCACCGACGTCCCGTTCCTCGACCCGGCCTGGATCGCCCGGCTGGTCGAGCTGATCGGGGGCGACGACCTGGCGATCCCCGAGGTCGGCGGCCACCTCCACCCGCTCTCGGCCCTGTACCGACGGGCGACCGTGCTGCCGGCGGTCGAGGCGCTGCTCCGGGCCGACCGGCTCCGGCCGGTGTTCCTCCTGGAGACGCTCCGGGCCAGGGTGCTCGACGCCCGGGCGATGGGGGGCGAAGAGGCCGCGGCGTCGATTCTCCGCAACCTCAACACGCTCGAAGACTACCGGGGAGCACTTGCCGAGGCCGGCTTCGACCCGGGACTGCCGGGGCGCTTGATCTGGGGCGGACCGTCGGATTAGAATCCCGTGAAGGAGCCGGAGACGACGCGACACTCGGCCAGCAATATGGGCCGACCCTGCTTCTCGATCTCCGGAACGACCGTGCGATCTCCGCTGGCCGCGACGAGCGGCGATCGGCCCGGCCCCCGAACCATCCGCGCCCCGCTGTTCCTCGCCCACTTGGCGGCGACGACCGCGCCCTTACAATGGAGACTGGACGCGACTTCGGCGAGGACGACCTGCGAACCGCCCATCCTGCCACCGGGCCCGGTCGCCTCGGGGGAGCGTCTCAATGGGGACGTCCCGGACGAGCGGCGGACCCGGTTTCTCGGGAGGACCGATCCGTCAGACCCCGCTCGGCGTACGATTCCTACAGAGCGAGACGTTGAGTCCAGTCCCAGACCGGGAATTGCCCCGGTCGCCTGTCGGAGTCGATCGATGTATGAGCGCTTCACCGACCGTGCCCGAAAGGTGATGCAACTGGCCAATCAAGAGGCCCAGCGCTTTAACCACGAGTACGTCGGCACGGAACACGTCTTGCTCGGCCTCGTCAAGGAAGGCAGCGGCGTCGCCGCGAACGTGCTCAAGAACCTCGACGTGGACCTCCGGAAGATCCGCGTCGAGGTCGAGAAGATCGTCCAGTCGGGTCCGGACATGGTCACCATGGGGAAGTTGCCCCAGACCCCCCGGGCCAAGAAGGTGATCGAGTACGCGATCGAGGAAGCCCGCAACCTCAACCACAACTATGTGGGGACCGAACACCTCCTGCTCGGCCTGCTCAGGGAGCAGGAGGGCGTGGCTGCCCAGGTGTTGATGAACCTCAATTTGAAGCTCGAAGAAGTGCGCGAGGAGGTGCTCAACTTGCTCGGTCACGGGATGGACGCGGGTGGTGGCGAGGGCGGAGAACGGGCCGCCGCCAAGGGTGGAAAGTCCAAGACGCCCGCCTTGGACTCATTCGGTCGCGACCTGACCGACCTGGCCCGGCAAAGCAAGCTGGACCCGGTCATCGGCCGCCAAAATGAAATCGAGCGGGTCGTCCAGATCCTCTCGCGCCGCCAGAAGAATAACCCGGTCCTGCTGGGCGAGGCGGGCGTCGGCAAGACGGCGATCGTCGAGGGCCTGGCCCAGATGATCATCGACGGCAACGTGCCCGAGCTGCTCCGCGACCGCCGGATCGTCGTGCTCGACCTCGCCATGATGGTCGCCGGCACGAAGTACCGCGGCCAGTTCGAGGAGCGGATCAAGGCCGTCATGAACGAGGTCCGCCGGGCCAAGAACACGATCCTCTTCATCGACGAGCTGCACACCCTCGTCGGGGCCGGCGGGGCCGAAGGGGCGATCGACGCCTCCAACGTGCTCAAGCCCGCCCTCGCCCGCGGCGAGGTCCAGTGCATCGGCGCCACCACCCTCGACGAGTACCGCAAGTACATCGAGAAGGACGGGGCGCTGGAGCGGCGGTTCCAGACGATCGTCGTCGAGCCGCCCAACAAGGCCGAGGCGTTGGAGATCCTCCGGGGCCTCCGCGACCGCTACGAGGCGCACCACCGGGTCCAGATCACCGACGAGGCCCTCGAAGCCGCCATCGAGCTGTCCGACCGGTACATCACCGGCCGGTGCCTGCCCGACAAGGCGATCGACGTCATCGACGAGGCCGGCGCCCGCGTCCGGCTCAAGGCGATGACCCGGCCGCCCGACCTCAAGGACCTCGACGAGCAGATCGAGCGGCTCAACCAGGACAAGGAAGAGGCCGTCGCCAACCAGGACTTCGAGCGGGCTGCCGCCCTCCGCGACCAGGCCGACAAGCTCAAGAAGAAGAAGGAAACCATCAACCGGGAGTGGCGCGAGCGCTCCAAGGAAGTTGATGGCACCGTCGACGAGGAGGTCGTGGCCGAGGTCGTCTCCAAGATGACCGGCGTCCCGCTCACCCGCCTCGAGGCGGAGGAGACCGCCCGCCTGATGAACATGGAAGGCGAGATCCAGAAGAAGGTGATCTCGCAGTCCGAGGCCATCAAGCGGATCAGCCACGCCGTCCGCCGGAGCCGGGCCGGGCTCAAGGACCCGAAGCGGCCGATCGGCTCGTTCATCTTCGCCGGGCCGACCGGCGTCGGCAAAACCCTGCTGGCCAAGAGCCTCGCCGAGTTCATGTTCGGCAACGCCGAGGCCCTGATCCAGATCGACATGTCCGAGTACATGGAGAAGCACAACGTCTCGCGGCTGATCGGCGCCCCCCCGGGCTACGTCGGCTACGAGGAGGGCGGCCAGCTCACCGAGAAGATCCGCCGCCGGCCCTACGCGGTGGTCCTGCTCGACGAGATCGAGAAGGCCCACCCCGACGTCTACAACATGCTCCTCCAGATCATGGAAGAGGGCCGGCTGACCGACAGCTTCGGCCGCAACGTCGACTTCAAGAACACCATCATCATCATGACGACCAACGCCGGTGCCGACACCGGGGCGACCAACCAGTTTGGTTTCCCAGGCAGCCGCGACGACGCCAAGTCGTATGAGAAGATGAAGGAAGACTTCACCGGATCGATCCAGAAGTACTTCCGCCCCGAGTTCCTCAACCGGCTCGACGACCTGATCGTCTTCCACAGCCTCAACCGCGATAACCTCCGGCAGATCATCGACATCGAATTGTCGAAGGTCCGCAAGCGGCTTGGCGAGCGGGGCCTGGAACTGATCCTGACGAACGAGGCCGAGGAGTACCTGATCGACAAGGGGTTCAACCCCGAGTATGGGGCCCGTCCGCTCCGCCGCTCGATCGAGAACCTCATCGAAGATCCGCTCTCCGAGGATATCCTCAGCGGCAAGTACAAGGGAAGCGACGTCGTCTCGGTCCGGGTCGACAGCCTCGGCGGCGACAAGGCCCTGGTCTTCGAGCCCTCCAAGAAGCCCGAAGCCGACCTCGCGGGCGTCGGCGGTGGCGAGCCGGCCGCCAGCAAGCCGAAGTCCTGATCCGACCGAAATGCCGCGATCGGAAATGAACAGGGCGGGCGAAGGGCAACCTTCGCTCGCCCTCTTTTCGTGCAAATCAAGGCCGGCGAACCCAGCCCGCTCAGTTCATTGATGCGGCTTCGGGGCTTCGGGCGGCTTCTCGCGTGCGTCGAACCGGCGGCGAGCTTCGGCGACGACCTCGACGAGCGGGGCGAGCTTCGACTCCTCGGCGATGGCCCGGGCGGAGTCGAGCCGTTCGAGGGCCGCGGCGTCGAGCTGGGCCCGATGGTTGGCGTCGGCCAAGGTCAGGAGCAGTCGGACGCGCTCGGCCGGGTCGTCGCGGGCGACCTGCCGGATCAGGGCGACGGCCTCATCGAGCGTGGCGACCGCGCCCGGCCAATCGTCGCGGGCCCCCTGGACCTGGGCAAGGCGGACGCGAGCCTCGACTTCCTTGGGCCGGTCGTCGGCCTTGGTCGCCTCGTCCACGGCACGGCCGGCGGCCTTGAGGGCGTCGTCGAGCCGACGAGCTTCGAGGTGGAGGCCGGCGATGGCCGAGAGGTCCTCGGAGAGCGAGCCGCCGTCTTCCAGGTGCTCGTGGAGCTTCGCGGCCTCCTCGAAGCGGGCCATGGCCAGCTCGGGGCGTCCGAGGAGCACCAGGGACGACGCCGTGGCGGTCTCCATCCAGGCGGCCTCGGCGGCCCTGCCTTGCTGCTCGAACGCCTCCTGGGCGTCGGAAAACCGCTCGATCGCCGGCGAGATCCGGCCCAGGGCGCCTTCGACCTGGCCGCTCGAAGCCCAGGCGTCGGCCAGCCGCCAGGCGTCGTTCAACTCGGAGGCCAGGGCCATCGCCCGGTCCACGTGCGGACGGGCCTCCTCCGCCCGACCGAGGGCGACCAGCGTGCGGGTCAGGACGAGCCGGGCGTCGGCCTCGTGGTCGCGGTCGACCGCCTGCGAGAGCAGCGGTACGCCGCGGAGGAGCGTGGCGATCCCCTTGTCGAAGCGGCCGAGCCGCAGCTCCGCCTGGGCGATCAGGAAGTCGTCGTACCCGGCGTACCCCCGATCCTCCCGCTTGAGGTCGAGCGCCCGGGCCGAGTTCAGCGACTCGATGGCCGACTCGTCGTCGCCCAGCTCGGCCTGGCACAAACCGATCGCGCGGAGGGCATAGGCTTCGTACCCGACGTCGCCCAAGGCCGCCCGCGAGGCCCGCTCCGCCTCGTAGATCGGCAAGGCCGCGTCGAACTGGCCGAGCTTGAACAGCCGGTCCGCCTCCGTCGCCTGACCCGCGGCCTGGACCTCGGCCCGCCCCTTGTCCACTTCCTGCCCTGCTGAATGTTTTACACCGATTAAGAGGATCGCCAGCGACAATCGGGCCAGCGTGACGCGACATACCATGTGAGGTTCCCCGCGACACGCCTCAATAATAGATCACGTCTGATCGCCTTCCGGCCGGAATGGCGACCTTTCGAAGTTCACTGGCCGATCTTCAGACGCGAGCCCATTGGATCACTCATCGGCCGGAGGGCGAGATGTGTCGGCGAGATTACCTCTACCTTTAAGCCCGACCCCAATACCGATGCCCCCTCCTCCAGTCGCCAATATGGCAATCAGATTGAACACCTGATCCGTTTTACCGTAGTAGAGGAAAAGCCAAAATAAGGCGAGAACACAAACGAGCGCGAAAGCCCCAAAGCCAACTATTTTGGTGGATAGTTTCTCGGAGGCCGCCTGCTTTGCCATTCTCAACAGGTGGAAATTTTCCTCTCGCTTCGCCTGATTCTCCAAAGTTCGATCGATTTGCTTCGGACCCATTTTGTCAAGTAACGGATCGCGCATCGGACCGTGAGCGATCATCGATAATGCTTCTTCGACGATCATGCCACCGGGGAACCGCCTCGAGGGGACGTCAGCTTTCTTCGCTGATGGATTCGGTGATGCGTCTCTTGCGGGTAATACTTCCGGCTGCTCGCCCGGCTCCTCCGGATCGGATTGGGGTTCGATCGACATGACGCATCTCCTCCTGGCAGAGCGAACTCGCTCGCTCCACGCTAGCCCGGAATTCAGAAATCGCTGGGCCAAGAACATCGTCCAAGGCCCTGACAAACTGTTTCTTCACATATAGTCGAACAATCGACTCTTCGATCGCAGCGTAGTCTTCGGGGGATAAATCAGCCGGATCGAGATTTTTTAGATATTCTATGGCAGCATAAAGACGCTCCATACGGTCGCGATATTTGCGGATGTCGATGTCCTCGGCGGCCATCTCCTGCCTCCTCCTAAATCACATCGATTGCCAGCAGGTGCCGTCCGTATTCTGCAAGAGCGGACGATCAACGTCAAGGCGGACAGCGAGCCAACGAAGTCCCAAGCGTTGGCCACCCCAATTGACGGTCGGAATTCGATAGCCACTATCAGGGTGCCTAACGCGTGGTCGAAGTCGAGACCTCGGCCCCGTCGATGATTGGGGTGGTGCCGACTTCGATCTCGCCTTTGAAGCGGTGGACGAGGATCACGAAGGCGGGGACGAGGATCGGCCGGACGATGAAGGTGTCGAGGACGACCCCCAGGCCGAGCGCGAAGCCGAGCTCGCGGAGGGCGGTGAGGTTGCCGGTGAGCATCGAGCCGAAGGTGCCGGCCATGATCAGGCCGCAGGAGCTGATGATCCCCCCGGTGTGCATCACGGCGAGGCGGGTCCCCTCGATCGGGCCGTGCTTCTTCTCTTCTTCGAGCACCCGGGCCATGAGGAAGATGTTGTAGTCCTCGCCCACGGCGACCAGGATCACGAAGAGGAAGAACGAGACCTTCCAGTCGAGCCCGACCCAGGGGTCGGGGCCGTTGTGGAGGCCCCGGAAGACCAGCTCGGTGAGCCCGAGCGAGGCGAGGTAGCCGAGCACCACGGTGGCGATCAGGTAGAGGCAGATCCCGGGACGGCGGAGGAGGATGACCAGGACGACGTAGACGCCCAGGGTCACCATCCAGTACATCCTGTGCTCGTCCCGGGTGGTGACCTCCTTGAGGTCGGCGACCATCGAGGTCGAGCCGGCCATCCCCGTGGCGGTCATCCCCTGGAGGGGCCCACCGGCCTGGGCGGCGTCGAGTACCGTCTTGCGGACGACTTCGAGGGTCTTCAGGCTCGACTCCGAGAACGGGTCGGACTTGAAGATCAGGTCGAGCCGGGTCATGTGGTTGAGGTCGGCGGCGTCGACCGGCGTCATCGAGACGTAACGGGGGTCGACGAAGGGGCGCTGGACGATCTCGGCGTTGCGCTGCCAGAAGCTGACGGGCGACCGGCCCAGGGGTCGGGAGACCGAGCGGACCTCCTCGATGTTGGGCAGGGCGGCAAGTTGCTTGCTCAGGGCCTCGATCGCGGCGCGGCCGGGCTCGGACCGGAAGTCGAGCTTGGGGTGGTGGATCAGGACCGTCGACGGCCCGAGCTCTCCGGCGGCGAAGTAGCGGCGGACGATCTTCGAGCCGAGGATGCTAGGCTGGTCGGGGCTGAGGTCGGTCAACTGGCTGTAATTCGAGGTCGTCCGGGCGCCGAAGACGGCCAGGGGGAGCAGCGGGACCAGGGCGCCGGCGAGGATCAGGCCGGGCCGCTTGATCACCAGGCCGGCGATCTTGCCCCAGGTGACCGAGAGCGGGATCTGGGCCAGGCTCTCCTGCTCGGGGTCGGCCCCCTTCTCGTGGTGCGGCGGCCGGAACGGGAAGAAGACCGCCCCCCGGAGCCAGTGCAGCAGCACCGGCGCGATCGTCAGGGCGGCCAGCAGGCCGATCGCCAGGCTCAGGGCGATCGCCGGCCCGGTGTACTGGATCTTGGCGAAGCTGGAGAACCAGAGCATTCCCAGGCCCACGATCACCGTCCCCGCGCTCGCCACGAGGGCCCCGCCGACCTGCTCGATCGCCTCGCGGAGCGCATCGGGGCCGGTCCGCCCCCGGGCCAGCTCCTCGCGGTAGCGGGCGATCAGGAACAGGCAGTAGTCCGTCCCGGCGCCGAAGAGGACCACGATCACGAAGATGTTGGTGATGTTGATCACCTGGAACCGGAGCCCGGGGACCATCGTCAGCGAGGCGATCGCCAGGAGCGAAACCTCGACCGAAAGCGCGATCGTCACCAGCGGCAGGAGGGCCAGGAGCGGCGACTGGTAGACGATCAAAAGGATCAGGACGACCAGGCCGATCGTGGCCCAAGTGGTCTTCGACACGCTCGAATTCGCCGCCCGGTTCATGTCGTGGCCGACGGCGGCCGAGCCGGTCATCCGGACTTCCAGGCCGGCCGGCGGCTTCTTGAAGCCCGCGACGACGTCCATCAGCCGGTCCATCGCGATCCGGGTCTGCTTGGCGATGTAGGTGCCGTTGAGCGAGACCAGGATCAGGCTCGCCTGGCCCGGGCCCTCGCGGGCCGAGCCGAAGAGGCGGGGGCCGAGGACGGGCGTCCGGTAGTCGACGACCTGCTTGATCCCGAGCTTCGGCTCCTCGAACTTGAGCCGGCTCATCGTGACCGAAAGGTCGACGATGTAGTTGAGGTCCTCTCGCGACAGCTCGTGGTCGGCCCGCTCGGCCACCAGCACCGCCGTGGAACTCGCGACGTCCTTCGGGAACCCCCGCCTGAGCAGGTCCTGGCCGATGACGCTGGGATATCCCGCGGGGAAGAAGGCGACGTCGTCGTCCTTGCTGACCGACTCCCAGCTCGGCGCGATCCCCAACAGCACGGCCACGACCGCCGCCCAGCCCGCGATGATCAGCCATCCCCTGTGGGTCACGAGCCGGGCGAGCGATTGAAACATGTCGAGGATTGCATCCGTGTCGCGAAGGTCGTCAATGATCGGGATCGCTGTTCAAAGGCCGCCCGCGAGCGCGATCTCGGACGATCCATCGGCGCGGCATCTCCATCTCGCACCATAATGAAACGCCCCATCGCTGTCAAAGCGAATCGTCGCACCCCGGACGGCCGTCGATCGAAATGGCCTGCCCGGAGGATTCCGGCGCGGCCGGGCGGATTTCCAAACGCGGAGCTTTTCCCGCCGCGTATGATATCGGGACATCGACGCGGTCGATGGAACCCCGCCCCTTTTTCTCCCGAAGGATCGATCCCCAACGTGTCCGCCTCATCCGTCCGCGAGTTCGCTCGCCAGTGGACGGGCTCCCTGGCCCGGTACCGCAACCATAAGAACGACGAGCACATGGAAGCCTTGATCGCCGAAGCCCTGCGTTATACCGGCTTCCACCTGGAGAATGACCTTTCCGCCTCCCCCTACTGGTCCAAGGTTCCCCTGGCCCGCCGAGTCGCGCTCCTGCTCGATCTGGTCGACCTGGGCGTCGTCCTCCGCTCGGTCGACAACGGCCGGGCGACCTACGAGGTGCTCGACACCGCCGTCCTCTGGGCGACCAGCGAGGCATCGCTCGCCTCATTCCTCGCCCCGACCCTCGAATTCATCGCCGCGCTCCAGGCCAGGCGCTGCCGCTCGGCCCATCCCTGATCGTCAGGGTCCTGGGCTCGATATTTCGAGCCGCTCGCCATCATCACCACCACCGGGGAGCCCGCTTGTGACCGGGTGCCTCGGCGGATACGATCCCCGTTCGCCCCTCGGTCCCGCCGGCTCCTCCGGCGGGCCGCCGCGATCGGAGGACCACGATGACATCCACGCTTCGGACCCGGGTCACAATCGTCGCCGCGATTGCCTGCTGTGGGCTCGCCGGCCCCGCCTCGCATGGCGATGAACGGGCGCCTTTGGCCCTCTTCAACGGCAAGGACCTCGCCGGCTGGACCCTCTTCGTGGACCGGAAGGCCGAGGGATATAGCCCCGAGTCGTCGCCCGACCGCGTCTTCACGGTCGTGGACGGCAAGATCCGGATCTCGGGCGAGCGGCTCGGCTGCCTGACGACCGTCGAGGAGTTCTCCGACTACAAGCTCCGGCTCGAATTCCGCTGGGGCGAGAAGCGTTGGATGCCCCGCGAGCGGAATGTCCGGGATACCGGCGTGCTCGTCCATTGCACGGGCCCGGACAAGTTCTGGACCAAGTCGATCGAGTGCCAGATCCAGGAGCACGACTGCGGCGACTTCTGGATGGTCGGCGGCACGACGCTGGCCGTCGACGGCAAGGTCGAGAAGTCGTACCGGAAGAAGTCGAGGGACGCCGAGAAGCCGCTCGGCGAGTGGAACGTCGTCGAGGTGATCTGCGACGGGGGCAAGATCACCAACATCATCAACGGCGTCGTCGTCAACCAGGGGACCAACGCCAGCGTGACCCGGGGCCGGATATTGCTGCAATCCGAGGGGGCGGAGGTCTTCTTCCGCAACATCGAGCTGACGCCGCTCAAGTCGAAGTAGCGGGCGGGAAGGGGGCGGGTGGACCGCCCCCCCCTCCCGGTGACCACGACGGGGTCAGATCTTCTCGACCCGGCAGACGAAGACCTTGGCCTCGTGGATGGTGACGTTGGGGTCGCCCACGAGCGCGGCGAGGTCGTTGACCACGTCGCCGGTGACGACTCCCTTGTAGCCCCAGTGCCACGGCATGCCGACGTGGTGGATCACCTTGCCGTCGATGGTGAAGGGGCGAATCCGCCGGGTCACCAGGGCCTTGGCCTTGATCGCCGCCCTCGGGGTGATGATCCGGACCCAGTCGGTGTTGACAATCCCGAGTTCGCCCGCGTGCTCGGGGCTCAGCTCGACGAACAGCTCGGGCTGGAGCGCGGCGAGCCAGGGGAGCCACCGGCTCATCGCGCCGCTGAGGTGGTGCTCGGTCAGGCGGTACGTCGACAGCACGGACGGGTACTCGCCCGAGCCCGGAGCGGCGTAGGGATTGCCCGGGACGTTGTAGACCTTGATGACCGGGTTGCTCGGATGGGACGGGTGGAGCCGGTTGGGCACGGGCGACTCGTAGGGCTCATAGTGCGTCGGCAACGGGCCGTCGACGCAACCGGACGGGGCGAAGAGCCACCCCTTGCCGTCCGCCTTCATGCTGAACGGCGAGGCGCCATCCTGGAAGTCGAGGCCGACGCCGTCGGCCCTGGCCGGGGTCGTCGGGGCCTTGTAGATCGGGAAGTCGGGCACGTCGAGGCCGCCCCAACGCCCTCGGAGGATCTTGCCGGGATTATTCGGGTCGGGTCCCTGCCAGTCGGCATCCCAGTAGACGTAGCCCCTCTCTCCCCGGCCGAAGGTCTTGGCGAGTCGGGCCTCCTTGGGCCAGGGTCGGCCCGCGGGATCGGCCGCGGCCCGGTTGTAGAGGATTCGGCGATTCGCCGGCCAGGCGAAGCCCCAGTCGAGGGCGACCCAATCGTCCCCCCGGCGGTTGGCCGCGAAGTTGTGCCCGTTGGGCTCCTGCGGCGTCGGTGCATAGACCCCGCTGTAGATCCAGGCCCCGCAGGCGGTCGAGCCGTCGTCCTTGAGGTCGCCGAACCCCTTGACCGGCCGGCCGTCGGCGACGGTGTACCCGTTCATCTCCTTGAGGACCCGGCTGGCCGAGGGCTCGTCCTCGACCTTCCAGCCTACGTTCTCCTCGCGGTCGATGTAGTCCCAGGTCATGGCCTTGATCGGCCGATCACGCTCCAGCGTGCTCGACTCGTAGAGCTTCTTGAGCCTGAGGCCGAGCTGGACGGTGAACCAGAGGTCGGACCGGGCCTCGCCGGGCGGGTTGGCGGCGCGCTCGTGCCACTGGATGAGGCGCTGGGTGTTGGTGTAGGTGCCGTCCATCTCGGCGGTGGCCGCGGCGGGGAAGAGGAAGACTTCGGTGGCGATGTCCGCCGCCTTGAGTTCTCCCGAGGTGACCTCGGGGCTGTCCTTCCAGAACGTGGCGGTCTCGGTCTCGTAGAGGTCCTTGACGACCATCCAGTCGAGCTTGGCGAGGGCCTTCCGCTGGTAGCCGGCGTTCTGGCCGCCGACGGCGGGGTTCTGCCCCATCGCGAAGAAGCCCTTGATCTGCCCCTCGGCCATCGCCACGAACATCGGCATGTGCGAGTGGTCGCCGATGATCTTGGGGAGCCAGTTGAAGCAGTAGTCGTTCTCCCGGTTGGCGGCGTCACCGTACCAGGCCTTGAGCAGGCTGACGATGAACTTGGGGAAGTTCACCCAGTAGCTCGTCGGCGAGATCTCCTCCTTGATGTAGGCCGCCAGGTTCTCGTGCGACTTGAGGGCGCTGGGGATGTTCAGGTAGCCGGGCAGGAGGTTGTACAGGGTCGGGATGTCGGTCGACCCCTGGATCGAGGCGTGACCCCGGAGCGCCAGGATGCCGCCGCCCGGCCGGCCGATGTTGCCCAGCAGGAGCTGGACGATCGTCGACGCCCGGATCATCTGGACGCCCGTGGTGTGCTGGGTCCACCCCACGGCGTAGCAGATGACCGCGGTCCGGTCCGGGCCGGACGCCTCGACGAGCGCCTTGGCCGTCTTGAGGAACGTCTCCTTGGACGTCCCGCAGACCTCCTCGACGAACTCGGGCGTATAGCGGGCGTAATGGCGACGGAGGATCTGGAACACGCAGTTCGGGTCGCGGAGGGTCGGGTCGGTCTTCGGCGGGCCGGTCAGTCGACCGGCGCGGGCGCTGAAGGACTGGGAGTCGTCCTGGGCCGGCTTGGGCTGGTTCGAAGGTTCCTTGCCCTGCTCGGTCTGGTAGGCCCACGAGCCGGTCGTATAGGACTTGCGCTCGGGGTCGTAGCCGGAGAAGAGCCCGTCAAGCTCCTCGGTGTCTTTGTAGTCGGTGCTGATCAGGGTGGAAGCGTTGGTGTAGTTGACCACGTACTCCTTGAAATACTTCTCTTCTTCGAGGATGTAGCGGATCAGGCCCCCGAGGAACACGATGTCGGTCCCGGCGCGGAGCGGGGCGTGGATGTCGGCCATCGCCGAGGTCCGGGTGAACCGGGGGTCGGCGTGGAGGATCTTGGCCCCCTTGAGCTTGGCCTGCATCACGAACCGGAAGCTGACCGGGTGGCATTCCGCCATGTTCGAACCCATGATCAGGACGGCGTCGGCATAACGCACGTCCATCTGGTTCGTGGTGGCCCCGCCACGCCCGAGCGAAGTGCCCAGACCGGGCACGGTCGAGCTGTGTCAGATTCGCGCCTGGTTTTCGAGCCAGATCAACCCCAGGGATCGCCAGAGCTTGAGCTGGAGGTAGTTCCACTCGTTGTCCATCGTCGCCCCGCCCAGCGAGGCGATCGTCGAGCAGTGGTCGACCCGCTTGTCGACCGGCTTCCCTTCGAGGTCATGCCCCTGCCAGCGCTCGGTCCATGTGGCGTCGCGCGTCTTCTTCATCAGCTCGGCGACCCGTTCCATCGCCCAGTCGAGCGGCTTCTCCTCCCAGGCGGTCCCGCCCGGCCGGCGATACTTGACCGTCGTCTGGCGGTTCGGGTTGACCGCAAGCTGGTAGGTGGCCGACCCCTTCGGGCAGAGCGTCCCGCCGCTGATCGGGCTGTCGGGGTTCCCCTCGATGTTGACGATCTGCTTGTCGCGGACGCTGACGATCTGGCCGCAGCCCACCGCGCAGTATGGGCAGACGCTGGCGTACTCCTTGGCCCCCTTGAGCTTGTCCCGCACGTCGGCGGCGAACGCCCGGGTCGGCTGCAGGTCGAGCCCGAGCCCGGCCAATGAGCCGACGGCCATGCCGGTCCCCCGGAAGAACTGGCGACGATTCGTGGTTCCGGCATCCATCGTGAAGGCTCCTCGGGTCCCGGTCCTGCTGCGTATCGGCCGACTCGGCCATTATGGCGAGCCACCGGCGGCTCGACTAGCTCCTCGACCCGGCTCCGGGCGCGGGACGGGTCCACCTTCCCTCCGCCGGGCCGGTCAGGTAAGATTGCGGGTTCCTTCGACCCATGGGTGAACGGCCCGATCTCGGCGGCCGCGGCGGTCGCCGCCCGCGCGAAGGGGCCAGCGAGGACGACGATGATCATCGTTTTGAAGCCGAACTCGACCGAGGAGATGGTCCAGCACGTCCTCCAGCGGATCGAGGAACTCGGCTTCGTGCCCCACCTGAGCCGGGGGGTCTCCCGGACGATCGTCGGCGTGATCGGCGACGAGGACAAGCTCCAGGCCGAGCCGCTCCAGGCGATCGACGGGGTCGAGCAGGTCGTGCCGATCCTCAAGCCGTTCAAGCTCGCCAGCCGCGAATTCCACGCCGACGACTCGACCTTCGAGATCAAGAACGTCCGGGTCGGCGGCGGCCACCTGATGATGATCGCCGGCCCCTGCGCGATCGAGTCCGAGGGGCGCCTGGTCGAGATCGCCGAGATGGTCAAGGAGGCCGGGGCGAACATCCTCCGGGGGGGGGCGTTCAAGCCCAGGACCAGCCCGTACAGCTTCCAGGGGCTCGGCGAGGACGGCCTGAAGATCCTCAAGGCAGCCGGCGAGCGGTTCGGGATGCCCACCGTCACCGAGGTCATGGACCCCAGGCAGGTCGACCTCGTGGTCAAGTACGCCGACATGATCCAGATCGGCGCTCGGAACATGCAGAACTTCGACCTGCTCAAGGAGGTCGGCCGGACCCGGACCCCCGTCCTGCTCAAGCGGGGGATGTCGGCGACGGTCAAGGACCTGCTGATGTCGGCCGAGTACGTCCTGTCGCAGGGGAACCGGCGGGTGATCCTCTGCGAGCGGGGCGTCCGGAGCTTCGAGGACTCGACCCGGAACATGCTCGACCTGTCGGCCGTGCCCAACGCCAAGGGGCAGAGCCACCTGCCGATCATCGTCGACCCCAGCCACGCCACCGGCCGGCCCGACCTGATCCCGGCGATGGCCCGGGCCAGCATCGCCGCCGGGGCCGACGGGGTCCACGTCGAGGTCCACTCCTGCCCCGAGAAGGCCCTCTCCGACGGCCCCCAGGCGCTCCTGCCGCTCCAATACGCCAAGCTGATGGACGAGCTCCGGCAACTGGCCGAGATCATGGGCAAGACGATCGACGCTTCCGAAGGGGTCTCCGTCTGATGCGTACCTTGTTCGTCGCGGGCAACTGGAAGATGAACCCGGCCTCGGCCGACGACGCCGTGGGCCTGGCCGAAGAGGTCAAGGCGGGCGTTGGCCAGGCCGTCGACATCCGGGTCGCCGTCTGCCCGCCGGCCGTGTTCCTCCACCGGATCGACGACGTCCTGGCCGGCTCGCCGATCGGCCTCGGCGGGCAGGACATGAGCGACAAGCCGGATGGGGCCCACACCGGCCAGGTCTCGGGCGCGATGCTCGTCGACGCCGGCTGCACCCACGTTATCCTCGGCCACAGCGAGCGGAGGCACGGCCTGGGCGAGACCGACGACCAGGTCAACGCCAAGCTCAAGGCCGCGCTGACCACCCACCTGATCCCGATCGTCTGCGTCGGCGAGACCCGCGTCGAGCGCGAGTCGGACCTGACCGAGGACGTCGTCGGCCGCCAGCTCGAACGGTCGTTGGCCGGCATCCCCGCCGACAAGATGGTCGGGATCGTCCTGGCCTATGAGCCGGTCTGGGCGATCGGCACCGGACTGACCGCCACGCCCCAGCAGGCCCAGGCGGTCCACGCCTTCATCCGCCGCCGGCTCGGCTCGCAATTCGACGTGGCGACCGCGGGCCGGGTGATCGTCCAATATGGCGGGAGCGTCAAGGCCGACAACGCCCGAGAGCTGCTCGCCTGCCCCGACATCGACGGCGCCCTCGTCGGAGGGGCCAGCCTGAAGGCGGCCGACTTCCTCGGCATCATCCAGGCCGGGCGGGCCGTGACGGCGAGCGGCAAGAGCTCCTGAGCCGAGACGCCCGCCCCTCCAAACGGACCATCGAACCGACCGGAAGGACTTCGCCCGTGCAGTTCCTGAATGTCTTCCTCTACATCCTCCTGGCCCTCACCTCCCTGTTCCTCGTCTGCCTGGTGTTGATCCAACGCGGCAAGGGAGGCGGCTTGGCCGGGGCATTCGGCGGCGTGGGGGGCTCCAGCGCCTTCGGGACCAAGGCGGGCGACGTCTTCACCCGGGTCACCATGATCGCCGCCGGCTTCTGGATCGCGCTCAACATGCTCCTGGTCATCATGTCCAACAACCGGGCCTCCGCCTGGGCGACCGAGCCGGGCGCCGCCAAGAAGAGCGCGTTCACCCCCAACGCCTCCGACATCCCCAAGGCCACCAAGGACGCCGGCACCAACGGGACCGCCATCCCGCCGGCCGAACAACGCTCCGGCGGCGCCCCGGTCGACCCGCTCCTGACCCCGCCCAGCCCGGGGCCAACGAGCCCCGTCACCCCGCTCAACGGGCCCAAGCCCTGATCGACCGGGCCGCGATCGCGCCGGATCACCGAGGCCGACCGACCGGGGACCTTCCATCGAGGCCCTCGGCGGCACCGGCCTCCGCTTCGTTGACCGATGATCCGACCCGTTGGAGGATGCTTCCCCCGTGTTGCTCAGCATGACCGGATTCGGCGAGGCCAGGCGTCAGGATGATCGCTGGACGATCACCGTCGAGCTCAGGACGGTCAACAACCGCCACCTCAAGCTCAACGCCAAGATCAGCGACCCTTACGGGGCGCTCGAATCCGACCTCGAGCGCCTGGTCCGCGAGACCATCCGCCGCGGCACGGTCCAGGCCTCGCTCCGGGTCGAGCGGCCGAAGCGGGCCGAGGATTACCGGCTCAACCGGGTCGCCCTGGCCAGCTACAAGGAACAGATGCAGGAGATTACCGGACGCGGCGTGACCATCGACATGGCCGCCCTCCTGAGCCTGCCCGGCGTGGTCGAGGAGCGTCGGGCGGCGACCGAGAACCCGCACGAGGATTGGCCCGCGCTGGCGGAGGTCGTCGCCGAGGCCCTGGGCAAGCTCCAGGGGACCCGGCTCGAAGAGGGCCGGGCGATGGGCCAGGAACTGCTCACCCTGGGCCGGGCGATCGCCGATCGGCTCGAAGGGATCGCCGCCCGGGGACCAGACGTCGTCGCCGCTTACGGCAAGCGGATCACCGACCGGGTCCAGGCGCTGGTCCAGGCGCAGGGGGTCTCGGTCGAGCCCGAGCACCTGATCCGCGAGGTGGCGATCTTCGCCGAGCGGGCCGACATCGCCGAGGAGGTCGTCCGGCTCCGGGCCCACCTCCACCAGTACGAGGAGGTGATCGGCGAGCCCGAGAGCGCGGGGCGGAAGCTCGAGTTCGTGGTCCAGGAGATGGGCCGCGAGGTCAACACGATCGGCTCGAAGGCCAACGACGTCGAGATCAGCCGGGGGGTGGTCGAGATCAAGGGGGTCCTGGAGAAGATCCGCGAGCTGATCCAGAACGTGGAGTGACCCGACCTTGCCGCTCGACATCGAACCCCCGCAACCGCCTCCGAGGCGCTGGGACGACCTCCCGGGCCGACTCGTCGTCATCTCGGGCGCCTCGGGCTCGGGCAAGAGCACGATCGTGGACCGGCTCCTGTCCCCCCCCCGAGCCGACCGGCAACGCTCGATCTCGATGACCACCCGGCCGATCCGGCCCGGCGAGGTCGACGGCGTCAACTACCTCTTCGTCGACCGCCCCCGGTTCGAGGCCGACCGCGAGGCCGGGGCGTTCCTGGAGTGGGCCGAGGTCCACGGCCAGCTCTACGGCACGCCCGCCCGCCGGGTGGAAGAATCCCTGAGGCGCGGGACCTCGATCTTCCTGGTGATCGACGTCCAGGGGGGGATGAACGTCCGCGAGCAAGTCCCCAACGCCCTCCTGGTCTTCATCCATGCCCCCGACCCGGCCACGCTCGAGGCGAGGCTCAGGGCCCGGGGGACCGACCCCGAAGATTCGATCCGCCTTCGCCTGGAGAACGCCAGGCGCGAGGTCGCCCTGTCCGACCGCTACGACGCCCAGATCATCAACGACGACCTCGACCATGCCGTCGCCCAGCTCGCCGCCATCCTCGACCCGCACCCCCAGCCCGGAGGCTGATCCCTCGATGCTCGAAGAACTCAAAGAAGAGTTGATCGTCAACAAGGTCGGCGGCCGGTTCAAGCTGTCCACCCTCATCCAGAAGCGGATGATCGCGCTTAACCAGGGGTCGCGCCCCCTGGTCGACGCCCGAGGCATGGACAAGATGAACGTCGTGATCCAGGAGATCATGCAGGACAAGATCTTCCTCGACATGTCGGGCAACCTCGCCCTCAGCGAGCCGACCGAGGAGGAGGAGGGCGGCACCGTCGACCTGACGCAACCGTCAGAATGACGACGACGGGCGCGACCTCGGCCCGCCGTGCCGAGGTTCGTGCAAGTCGCCCGAGCGGGCCGGCCGAACCATAGGGGGAGGCCGGCGTCGCGAGGGCCGGGCGGTAGACGAGGGCGACGATCGCCCGGAGGTCCCGCCCTTTCGACGCCGCCCGAAACCGCCTCGGGTCGTCGAAGGGTATCCGATGTTCGACCGCAGCCGATGGGCCTCGCAAGGCCGCGCCGGGGCTCTCGTGTTTGCCCTCGCATTTCTCGCCCTCTGCCTGGTCGGCTACGACCCGGCCGACCCCCCGGCGACCACCGCCGAGCCGGTCAATCACCCCCCCTCGAACCCGTGCGGGGCGGTGGGCGCGACGCTGGCCCACGTCCTTTTCACCTCGGTCGGCTGGGCCTCTTACCTCGCCTGGCTCGGCCTCGGCGTGACCGGCCTGGCCGTCGTCCGGCGTCGTCGCCCGAGCGACCCTTCGCACCTGGCCCTCGGGTTCGCCCTGGTGGTCGCCGTGGCGGCGGCCCTGGCCCAGAAGTTCGCCCCCGACGGACCCGGGCTCCCCGCCGTCGGCGGCGGGGGCTACCTCGGCTCGGCGGCGGTCGCGTTCCTCGAAGGCCAGTTCAACCTCGCGGGGATGCTCCTGATCCTGCTCGCCGCCGGTTTGGTCGGGCTCGCGCTCAGCCACGACCTCCTGATCGCCTGGCCGGCTTCGGGCATCGAAGGGCTGATCCGGGCCCTCGGGCGCTCGCCGCAAAGCCGACCGGCGATGCCCTCGCAGGAGGGGACGGCCCTGATGCTGGCGCCGATGCCGAGCTACGCCCAGGTGATGCCGAGGATCGCCCCGCCGGTCAACCGCGCCCCCCTGTCCCGGCCGAGCACGCTGGCCGAGCTGCCGCCGATCGGCTCGGGCCCGTATCAGCCGCCGGTCCCCCATCGGGACGACGACCTCGGAGACCCGGGCGACGGATACCAGCTCCCGCCGGTCGGCCTGCTCGACCCGACGGCCTCGTTCCCGGTCCAGGAGCAGCAGGCGAAGATCCACGCCCGGGCCTTGTTGCTGGAGAAGACCCTGCTGGAGTTCGGCTGCCAGGTCCGGGTGGTCCAGATCGACACCGGGCCGGTGATCACCCAGTTCGAGATCGAGCTGGAGGCGGGCCTCCGGGTCGCCAAGATCAACACCGTGGCCAACGACCTGGCCATCGCACTGGCCGTGCCCAGCGTCCGGATCGTCTCGCCGATCCCCAACAAGACGACGGTCGGCATCGAGGTCCCCAACGACCGCCGGGCGATGGTCCGGCTCATCGAGGTGGTCGAGGGGGTCGGCCCCGACCTCGGCAAGCTCCGGATTCCCCTCTTCCTGGGCAAGGACGTCAAGGGCACCGCGCTCGGGTTCGACCTCGCCGAGATGCCGCACCTCCTGATCGCCGGCCGGACCGGCACGGGCAAGTCGGTCTGCCTGAACGCCCTGATCCTCTCGATCCTGATGACCAAGCGGCCCGACGAGGTCAAGCTGATCCTGATCGACCCCAAGAAGGTCGAGCTGACCCAGTTCAAGAAGATCCCCCACCTGATGCACCCGGTGATCACCGACGAGAAGAAGGCCGAGTCGCTCCTCTCCTGGGCCTGCGAGAAGATGGACGAGCGGTACGGCTACCTGTCCAGGGCCGAGGTCCGCAACGTCCAGGCCTACAACAAGCTCAGCCCCGAGGAGATCCTCAACCGCCTCCGCCCCGAGGACGAGGAGGAGCAGAAGCGGATCCCGACGTACATGCCCTACATCGTGATCATCATCGACGAGATGGCCGAGCTGATCATGCAGGTGGGCAAGGAGGTCGAGACCCACATCGTCCGCCTGGCCCAGAAGGCCCGGGCCGCCGGGATCCACCTGATCCTCGCCACCCAGAAGCCGACGGTCGACGTCATCACCGGCCTGATCAAGTCCAACCTCCCCGCCCGGGCCGCGTTCCAGGTGACCAACCGCAACGACTCCCGCGTCGTCCTCGACGAGATGGGGGCCGAGAAGCTCCTCGGCCACGGCGACATGCTCTTCCTCCTGCCCGGCACCTCGCACCTGGTCCGGGCCCAGGGGACGTACGTCTCCGACGACGAGGTCAACAAGGTCTGCCACTTCCTCAGCCGCTACCCCCAGGAGTTCAGCCGGGAGCTGACCCAGCTCAACGTCGGCGGCGCGGGCAAGGACCGCGACGCCCTCAAGGCCCGCGACGACCTGTACGAGCCCGCCATCGAGGTCATCATCCGCGAAGGACGGGGCTCGACCTCGCTCCTCCAGCGGGCCCTCGGGATCGGCTACGGCCGGGCCGCCCGCCTGATCGACTTCATGGCCGAGGACGGCATCGTCGGCGAGTTCAAGTCCGGCTCCGCCCGCGAGGTCCTCTACACCTGGGAAGAGTGGGAGCAGCTCAAGAACGGCGGCGAGCCGACCGGCAACGCCG
>JAABUQ010001026.1_pt1 | contig 62891 bp, 66 predicted proteins | sample 5560001 | NCBI WGS metagenome assembly JAABUQ01 (sample SAMN10711888, study PRJNA513371) | rock metagenome | isolation source: Antarctica rocks | place: Antarctica: Victoria Land, Finger Mt nord | collected 2015-12-18
AGGTCGGTCGAGTAGGCTTTGCGAGGGGCAGATAGAGGGGCAGATAGATGTTCCATGCCCTAGTTTCGGAAGAAAACAAACCTTCCTATACAGTCTCTATGCTTCGATTGGCAACTCACTGGTGCGGCAAGGCTATGAGGATGCCGCTATTGAGAAATACCATCAGGCTCTGCGTCTCGATCCTAACGTGCTATATGTCCGACGATATGTCGCGCGCCTCTACTTCTGGAGAGGGCAGATCGGCCTTGCACTTCGTATGTGGTTGAAACACGGCTGAACACAGTGATGGGAACGGTTCATGAACTTGGAAACAAATTGGCCTGCCGCTGTCCGTCACGGACAACCTGGGCAAGACCACGCACCTGCGCTACGACGCGCAGGGGCAGACGGTCGCTGTCATTGACGCGCTGGGCAATGAGACGGATGCCAGCTACAACGAAAGCGGCGGGAGCGTGAGTCTGGGTGACCAGGTCCAGAGCGCCACCCTGCCCACCACGGGCCAGACGGGGAGCGGGCACGGGGGTTCCACCGTCACCTATCTGTATCCCGGCGGCCCTGCCCTGGCGTCCACGGTCTTCGATGAGGGCGGCCACGCCGTCCGGCAGGTGGATACGGCCTATGGGCCGCTGTTTCTGCGGCGTTGGTCGCCTCAAGCATCGTCCTGCGGCAGCCCCGGTCTGACGCGGCGGTTGCACTCGTGGTTGTTTTCGCGCCATTGGTCTGGGTCGGCGGCTATTTCACCTCTCTGCGCCGTGCATTCTATCGCTACGGCAAGATGCAGAGCAAGTCGGTTTCGTACCGCTTCACGGAGGCGAGCTTCGGGGCGAAAACAGGCTTGGGGAGCGGGGAGATATCCCGGCGGATGCTGGACAGAGTGCAGCGCTACCCCGACGTGTGGCTGTTGTTCTTCGGGCACCGCGATTATGTGTACCTCCCTACTGCGGAGTTGACCGAGCCTGTGAAGGGATACATACTACAGCAAGCCGAGAGGCAGGGTGTCAAGGTAGTCTGAAGCCGCTGACGGATGATCCCTATCGGTTGCAGTTTCCCGTTCTCTTTGGTATAATCTCCCGCACGTATAAAAGCCGGGCGGTCGCTCACTGCCCCGGTCGATGGACGAAACTCATCCCGACAAAGGCACCCGAAGAGAACACCATGACCAACCCCCGCCGCCACCTCGTCCGCACCGTCGCCGTCTGCACACTCGCCCTGTCCGCACTGCTGATCGCCGGCTGCCACACCAACGGCCCCACGAGCGGCGGAGGCTCGACCGGGGGAGGCACGGCGTCGGGCGGCGGGGGGACGCCCCCGCCGCTGACCAAGAAGGCGCACTACGTCGTCGGCTTCTCCCAGGTCGTGAGCAACAACCCCTGGCGCATCGCCGAGACCAACAGCATGAAGGCCGAGGCCGCCAAGCGCGGCGACAAGCTGATTTTCACCGACGCCACCGACTCCGAGGCCAAGCAGATCGCCGACGTGACCTCGATGGTGGCCCAGCACGTCGACCTCATCTTCCTTGCGCCCAAGTCCGAGAAGCCGCTCGCCCAGGCCGTGCTCAAGGCCAAGGCGGCGAACATCCCGGTCATCCTGCTCGACCGGCGCGTGGATGCCGACATGGCGAAGCCGGGCGCGGACTACGTGACGTTCATCGGATCCGACTTCGTGGACCAGGGCAAGCGCGTCGGCCAGTGGCTGGTCAAGGCGACCGGGGGCAAGGCGAAGATCATCGAGATGGAAGGCACGGCGGGGGCGTCGCCCGCCATCGACCGCAAGAAGGGCTTCGACGGCGCGATTGCGGGCCAGCCGGGGATGCAGATCATCGCCTCCCAGCCCGCCGACTTCGCCCGCGACAAGGGCCGTCAAGTCACCGAAACGCTGCTCCAAGCGCACCCCGACGTTTCCGTTGTCTACGCCCACAACGACGAGATGGCTTTGGGCGCGATCTCGGCCCTGGAGGCGGCGGGCAAGACGCCCGGCAAGGACGTCCTGGTGGTCTCGATTGACGGCGAGAAGTACGGCCTCCAGGCCATCGCCGACGGCAAGCTGAACTACGACGTCCAATCCAGCCCCTTCTTCGGCCCGGTCGCCTTCGGCGCGCTGGACTCCTACGCGGGCGGCCAGAAGGTGCCCGCCGACATCGTGGTCCACGACAAGGCTTACGACGCGGCCAACGCCCGCCAGGAGATCGCTTCTTCGTACTGAGCGCCGCAGGGAGTGGGCGGAGAAGCCCAGCACCCGGCGTCGGATGACCGGCACGGGATCCGCGCCCGGCACTGGAAGTGCCGGGCTACCCAAGTACAGGAGAAGCCCCTCCGGGGCTGAAGAGTCTGGAGTCGCGGAGCGACTTTCTCCGGGTAGCCCGGCACTTCCAGTGCCGGTGACGTGACGCTGGCTTCCTTAATCCACACGTTTAACCCACACGCTGCGCCCCGACAACGCCCATGTCCCTCGCCGAAACAAATCCCGAAACAAGCGCACCCCCCGACCCGCTGCTCCGCATGGCCGGCACCGCCAAGGCCTACGGCAGCGTCCCAGCCCTGTCGGACGCGCGGCTGGCGGTCGGGCACGGGGAAATCCATGCCCTGATCGGGCAGAACGGGGCGGGCAAGTCCACGCTGATCAAGATACTGACGGGCGCGGAGCGGCGCGACTCGGGCACGGTCGTCTTCGACGGGCAGGCGATCAATTTCGCCACGCCCCAGGCCGCCCAGGCGGGCGGCATCAGCACCATCTACCAGGAGATCAATCTAGTCCCCTTCCGGTCGGTCGCCGAGAACGTCTTTTTGGGCCGCGAGCCGCGGCGGCTGGGGCTGATCGACTGGAAGCGGATGAACGCCGAGGCACAGGCGACGCTGGAGAAGATAGGCGTCCGCACCGATGTCACGCGGCCCCTGGGCGACCTGAACATCGCCAACCAGCAGATGGTCGCCATCGCCCGCGCGGTCTCGCGGGGCAGCAAGCTGGTCGTTATGGACGAGCCGACGTCGTCCTTGAGCGAGGACGAGGTGGAGACCTTGTTCGCGGTCATGCGCCAGCTCAAGGCCGAGGGCACCTCGGTCGTCTTCGTCAGCCACAAACTAGAAGAACTGTTCACCGTCTGCGACCGCGTCACGGTTCTGCGCGACGGGCGAACCGTGGACGAGCAGCCGATGTCCGGCATCACGCGCCTGGATCTGGTCGCGCGGATGCTGGGCCGGGACACGGGCGAGCTGGCGCGGGGCGGCCAGACCGGCTTCGACCGGCACGCCCACCGGACCGGCGAGACGCTGCTCCGGGCGACCGGCCTGCGGCGTGGGCACGCCCTGCGCGGGGCGGACGTCGAGGTCCACGCAGGCGAAATCGTCGGGCTGGGCGGCTTGCTCGGGTCAGGTCGGACCGAGGTGGCGCGCGTTTTGTTCGGCGCGGACCGGCGGGACGGGGGCGGGGTGAAAGTGGAGGGTCACGAAGCCGATTTCCATACGCCCACCGACGCCATCCACGCCGGCCTGGGCTTCTGCTCCGAGGACCGCAAGACCGAGGGCATCATCCCGTCGCTGTCGGTGCGCGAGAACTTGACCCTGGCCGCACTGCCCACGCTTTCCAATGCCGGGGTCGTGTCTCGGCAGCGCCAGCAGGAGGTCGTGGACAGGTTCATCAAGCGACTGGGCATCAAGGCCTCGTCCCCCGACCAGCCCATCCGCGAATTGTCCGGCGGCAACCAGCAGAAGGTGCTGCTGGCCCGCTGGCTCTGCCTCCAGCCCAAGCTGCTGCTGCTGGACGAGCCGACGCGGGGCATCGACGTGGGCGCAAAGGCCGAGATCCAGTCGCTCATCGGCGAGCTGGCCTCGGGCGGCATGGGCGTCCTGATGATCTCGTCGGAGCTGGAAGAGCTGTCCGAGGGCTGCGACCGCGTGGTGATGATGCGTGACGGGCGCTCGGTCCTGAGCCTGCCGCGCGGCGAGGCCACGCCCGACGCCCTGGTGGCGGCGATGGCGGCGAGCCAGGAAGAAGTCCAGGAAGACGCGGCGCGCGACGCGCGGGAGGACGCCGATGGCAACCCCTAGCCTCGCGCGGCCCGCCGCGCCGCGCCCGCCCCTGTCCCACACCTGGCGCGAGGCCGGTCCGCGCTACGGCGCACTGACCGCCCTGCTCCTGCTCACGCTCTTCAACATCGTCTTCACGCGCGGGTTTGCCTCGGCGGGGACGCTGGACGTGCTGCTGACCCAGGTGGCCCCGGTCGTGATCGTGGCGACGGGCATGACCCTGGTGATCGCGACCGGCGGCATCGACCTGTCGGTCGGCTCGCTGATGGCAATCGGCGGCGCGCTGGCCCCGATCTTATTCCTCAGCCATCACACATTGCTGAGCATCCCTGCCGTCGGCATCCCTCTGGCGATCCTGGCGGCCCTGGCCTTGGCCGCGCTGCTGGGCCTGGGCAACGGCGTCCTGGTCACGGTCTTTCGGATCCAGCCGATCATCGCGACCCTGATCCTGTACATCGCCGGGCGGGGCATCGCGCAGGTGATGACGGGCGGCAACTTGCAGTCGTTTCGCGTCCCCGCGTTCCGCTTTCTGGGCCTGGGGCATGTGCTCGGCCTGCCGTTCCAGTTCTTCCTGATGCTGGCCGTGACCCTGACCGCCGCCTGGGCGCTGCGGGCGACCGTGTGGGGCCGCTACGTGCTGGCAGCGGGCGACAGCGAGGCGGCGGCGCGGCTGGCGGGCGTGCCGACGGACCGGGTGAAGCGGTCCGTCTACGCGCTGTCGGGCCTGCTCGCGGGCCTGGCCGGACTGCTGGCAATCGCGGTCAACTCCGCCTCGGATGCGAACACCGTCGGCCTGGGCATGGAATTGGACGCCATCGTCGCCGTCGCCGTCGGCGGGACGCCGCTGACGGGGGGCCGGGCGTCCGTGGGCGGGACGGTGATCGGGGCCTTTTTGGTGCAGCTCATCCGTTTCACGCTGCTGTCGCGGGGTGTCCCGTTCGCCGCCGCCCAGGTCATTGATGCGGCCATCATCCTGCTCGCCGTGGTCGCCCAGCGGCGGCGGTAGAAAGCCATCCGTGTCGGGGCAGTGGAATGCCCTGGCACACGCCGCCCCGCGACATCTCTTACGGCCCACCCCTATGACCACAACCCCCGCCGACCCCATCGCCAAGCCCCACAGCGCCCGCCCCCCCGTGCTGGCCCTGATTCAGCGGCAGGGGGCGCTGATCGCCCTGGTCGCCCTGACGGTCTTCGGCGCGCTGCGCTACCCGCACTTCCTGGACGTCTACAACGTCGCCGAGTTTTTCCGCGACAACGCCGGGTACGGGCTGATCGCGCTGGGCATGACCTTCGTGATCATCACCGGAGGCATCGACCTCTCGGTCGGCGCGGTCGCCGCCATGGCGAGCGTCGTCGCCGCCCTGGTCAGCCCGCACGGGCTGGCCGCCGCCCTCGGGGCCGCCGTCCTGGCCGGCGGCCTGGTGGGATCGTTCAACGGCTTTATGATCGCCCGCCTGAACCTGCTGCCGTTCATCGTGACGCTGGCGACCCTGCTGGCCGCACGCGGCGGCGCGCTGCTGCTCGCGCACAACGCCACGGTCGGCATCGACACCCAGCACGGCTTCGGGAACTTGTACAACAGCGACGTCGGGGGCGTCCCAACGCCCGCCCTGCTGCTGCTGGCCGCGTTTGCCCTTGGCTCCCTGACGCTCAACTTCACCCGATTCGGGCGCTACGCTCTGGCGGTCGGCGGCGGCGAGGAGGCGGCCCGGCTGATGGGGCTGCCGGTCGCCCAGGTCAAGCTGGGCGTCTACGCCCTGAGCGGGGCACTGGCGGGGCTTGCGGGCGCGCTGCTGGCCGGGCAGACGTTTACGGGCGTCCCGACCGAGGGCCTGGGCTGGGAGCTGACCGCCATCGCCTCGGTCGTGGTCGGCGGGACTCTGCTCACAGGCGGGGCCGGGTCGGTGGGGACGACCCTAGTGGGGACGCTGCTGCTGGGCCTGATCTTCAACGTCCTGAACTTCGAGAATGGGCGCGGGACGCTGACCCTGAGCGCCTACTGGCAGTCGGTCATCCGCGGCCTGTTCCTGCTCCTGGTCGTCCTGGGCCAGAGCCGCCTGGCCCTCAAGCGGGTGTGAACACGGATCCCAAGGTGCCAGGGGCGTACCGCCGTTGTGGCAAACGAGGGGCAGCAGACAGAAGCAAGGCTAAACTCTGCCGTGCCCGCCTGGCCCTCACCGGGGTGTAGGGAAGTGGCACACTCTGATAACAGACACAAAGGCTAGGATGAAAGACATGAAAACGCGACTCGGCACGTTCTCTGCGGCAATCATCGCGGTCCTCGCAGTCATCCCAGCGGCTGGGGCATCACCTTCGGCGGAGCGTGATGCCGTGGGAAGGGCCTACAACGTACAGAACAAGGCGGCCCAGCAAAAAGACATCAACAGCTTCATGAGCATCTACGCGCCCGACTTCCGGGGGAGTCTGCCGAACGGGAAACTGATAGGCCGGGAGGTGGTACGGCAGGAAATGCTCGCCCTGTTCGCCGGCCCCACGCGCCTGAGCGGCACGACGAGCATCCAGAGCTTCTCGCTCCGGTCGGACAAAGCGTATGTCACCACCAAAGAGCGCAGCAGCATTACTTTCACTGATAGCCGGACGCATCGCAGCAAGACCCTGGTCGATGACGAAGTCAATGCCGCCGTGTGGCGCAAAATCGGCGGTGCCTGGAAACAAGAGTCAGTCCGCTCGGTGACGATGAAAATGTCACCACCATCACGGCGGTGACAGGCCCCAATGCTAGGTGCGGCCTAGACGAGCAGCCCATGGAGGCGCGTATGTCCAAATGGCTGGTGCGTTGTGACGAGGAGGAAGCCGTCTTCCGAAAGCCCCTGGTTGACTGCCTTGGTTACGGCGCATTCGCGCTGGGCAGCGCTTACGTGTTCGTCGCCTACTTTGCCCCCCTTCACAGTGGCAAGCCGGCGGACCGGGAGGTGTTTGTCCTTGCCTCTTTTTACTTCGCCCTTATCTTCCTGGTTTTCAGCTTCGGGGCCGGGCCGAAGGAGATGCGATTCGACTTCCGGGCGCGGCGCTACCACAACCGGATGGGCTTCCCCTTCCTGACGTGGACGCGGGCCGGGGATTTCAGCGAGATTTCCCATTTGGGCGTCTGGAACTTGACGAAGTTCACCGGGCTGAGTGTTGAGTGGAAGGACCCCAAGCGCCTGCAAACCACGTTCGTGGCCTGTTCCACCGGACACGAGGCGCAAGCCCTGGGGGAGAGCCTCGGCGGCAAAATAGGTGTGCGGGCCGAGGCGGGCGTGGTACGGGGCCTGAAAAAGCGGGCGAAATGAGGCGTGGGTCGAGGCGTAATCGGGAAGACGGCTTCTGGATCATCGGCTTGTGCGTCTGCGGCTCCGTCGCGCTGACGCTGATGCTCTTGGCGATGCTGATGGGCCATCCTCATCCTGCTCCGGGGCGGCAAGCAGGCGAAGGAGTTGGGCGGTTTGCGCTGGTCTGTTTGGGCGCTTGAGTGTTCACGTTCGGGCTGATTGCAGCGGAGGCCGTGCGAGGTCAAAAGCGGCGGCCACGCGAGTGAAACGGTCCGCTCCCAGGACTGAACTTCCAGGCCGACTCAAGCCCGCCGCTCGGCGAGAATGGAACTGTCCGGGAGAGAGTAGCGGTTAAAGGGGATAACGGCACCAATTGGGGCAAAAATCACGTATAATGTCGGATATGCTCTCCTCACGAAAGGTTAGATTTATGCACCGTTCCCGACTTCTGACGGCGGCGGCACTGGTCGCCGCCGCCGCACCTGCGGCGATGGCGGCGGACCCGTCCGCCCCGTTCCGGCCCCCCGCCGTGCCGCTGCTGGCGAGCGACCCGTTCATGAGCGTCTGGTCGATGGCGGACCGGCTGACCGATGACACGACGCGCCACTGGACCCGGCACGAGCAGGCCCTGGTCAGCCTGATTCGGATCGACGGCAAGACTTTCCGGCTGATGGGCTACGACCCCGCCCAGACGCCCGCCTTCCCGCAGACGGGCGTGCGGGTCACGCCCACCCGCAGCATCTACGAGTTCGAGGACACCAGCGTCCACGTCACGCTGACGTTCACCACGCCGTCGCTGCCTACCGATCTGGACGTGCTTTCCCGTCCCGTCACCTACCTGACCTGGGACGTGCGCTCGGTGGACGGCGTGCCGCACACCGTTCAGGTCTACGACAGCGTCAGCTCCCAGCTTGCGGTCAACATGCCCGCGCAGAAGGTCGTTTGGTCACGGCAGCCGATGGGCAGCCTCACGTCCCTGCGCGTGGGCACGCCCCAGCAGCGCTACTTCGACGTCTCCGGCGACGACGCCCGGCGCGACTGGGGCTACGCGGTCGTCGCCGCGCCCACGGTCGACGCTCAGGCCGCGGCGGGCGCGGACGGCGCGTTGCTCCGGGGCTTCATCGCCTCGGGGACTTTGCCCGCCAGCGACGACGCGAACATGCCGCGCGCGACGACGGACCACCAGCCCGTGCTGGCGTTCGTGTTCAACCTGGGCCGCATTACCGACCGGACGGTCTCGCGGCACATACTGGTCGGCTACGACGAGACCTACAACATCAAGTTCTTCGGCAAGCCGCTCCAGCCCTACTGGCGGCACACGGGCATGACGACCGCGCAGATGTTCCAGGCCGCCGAGCGCGAGTATCCCGACCTGACGCGCCGCTGCATCCGCTTCGACGACGCGCTGATGGCCGACATGGCCCGCGTCGGCGGCCCGAATTACGCCCAAATAGGCGCGCTGGCCTACCGCCAGTGCCTGGCCGCCAACGGCCTGTCCGCCGACGCGAACGGCAAGCCGCTGCTGTTCACTAAGGAGAACAACTCCAACGGCGACATCGCCACCGTGGACGTCATCTTCCCGCAGGATCCGATGCTGCTGCTGCTGTCGCCGACACTGGCGAAGGCGTCCATCGTGCCGGTCCTAAACTACGGCGCGTCGCCGCGCTGGAAGTTCCCCAACGCCCCGCACGACCTGGGGACCTACCCCATCGCGCGCGGGACCGACGACGGCGGCGAGCAGATGCCCGTCGAGGAGAGCGGCAACATCCTGATCCTGTGCGATGCCATCGCCAAGTCCGAGGGCAACGCCAATTGGGTCACGCCCTGGTGGCCGCACCTGAGCCAGTGGGCGCAGTACCTGGAGCAGTACGGGCAAGATCCCGAGGACCAGTTATGCACCGACGACTTCATGGGGCACCTGGCGCACAACGCCAATCTCTCGATCAAGGCCATCGTCGCCCTGGCCGCCTACGCCGACCTCTGCAAGATGCGCGGCGAGACTGCCAATGCCGCCAAGTACCATGCCCTGGCCCAGAAGTTCGCCGCGCACTGGCAGCAGGTAGCGAGTTCGGGCAACACCTCGCTGCTGGCCTTCGACAAGCCCGGCACCTGGGGCCAGAAGTACAACCTGGTCTGGGACAGGATTCTCGGCCTGAACGTCTTCCCGCCCGCCGTCGCCCAGAAGGAAGTCGCCTACTACAAGAGCGTGATGCAGCCCTACGGCCTGCCGCTGGACTCGCGCACGCGGTCCACCAAGTCCGACTGGACGCTCTGGTGCGCGACGCTGGCCGACAGCCGGGCCGACTTCGAGGCCCTGACGGACCCGATGTACGCCTACCTGAATGAGACGGCGGCCCGCCGCCCGTTCGCCGACTGGTACACCACGGACGACGTCAACAGCGTCATGTTCAACGCCCGCCCGGTCGTCGGCGGCGTCTTCATCAAGATGCTGGCTGACCCCGCCGTGTGGCACAAGTGGTCGAGCCAGGACAAGACCGTCGTGGCCGGCTGGGCACCCCTGCCCATCCCGCCCACCGTCACCTACGTGGTGGGCACGTCGGCCACCGCCCCCGCCCAGTGGCGCTACGTGACGGCGCCCGCGCCGCCCGCCGCGGACTGGTTCAAGACCGGGTTCGACGACTCGGGCTGGAAGACGGGCCAGGGCGTGTTCGGCGCGAGCATCCCCGGCGGGATGAAGACGGGCACACCCTGGAACACGTCGGACATCTGGCTGCGCCGCACGGTCACCCTGCCCGCGACGATGCCCCCCACCGGCCTGGAGTTCATGGTCTACCACGATGAGGACGTCGAGATCTACGTCAACGGCGTCCCCGCCGTCGATGAGGCGGGCTTCAACAGCGGTTATGAGGCGCTGGACATCAGCCCTGCGGCCAAGGCCCTGCTGAAGCCGGGCGCGACGGTGACCCTGGCCGCACACGTCCACCAGACGACGGGGGGCCAGGGCTTCGACATGGGCATCGCCAGCATCACGCAGCACTAGCCGCGCCGAGCATTGACGGCGACAGCAGACAGCAGCAGGAGGCCGGCCCGGAGCGAAGAGCACCGGGCCGGCCTTTTCTTTGACGCAGATGCTTTGACGCAGAGCGCGTCCTCCCCCATGAACCTGAACCACCTCGCCATCTTCCACGCGGTCGCCGAGCAGGGCAGCATCAGCCGGGGCGCGGAGCGCCTCTTCATCAGCCAGCCCGCCGTTTCCAAGCAGATCGGGGAGATGGAGCGCAGCCTAGGGGTGCGGCTGTTCGACCGGCTGCCGCGCGGCGTCCGGCTGACCGAGGCGGGGGCGCTGCTGGCGGGGTACGCGCGGCGGCTGTTCGCCCTGGAAGCCGAGGCCGAGCGGGCGCTGTCCGAACTGAAGGGGTTGAGCCGGGGGCGACTCCTCATCGGAGCGAGCGTGACCATCGGCAACTATCTGCTGCCCGGCCTGCTGGCCGAGTTCGGCCGGCGTCACCCCGGCGTCGCCATCCGCTTGGACATCGCCAACACCGAGGCGATCCAGCAGAGATTGGCCGAAGGGGAGCTGGATTTCGGGCTGACGGAGGGGTTTGCCGACGACGACGCTTTAGAGGCGGAGGTGTTCGGCGAGGACGTGCTGGTCGTGATCGCGCCGCCGACGCACCCGCTGGTCTCTGCCGGCTGGGCGTCAGGCCAGCCGATCACGCCCGAGCGGCTGTGCTCGGAGCCGTTCGTGGTGCGCGAGCCGGGTTCGGGGACACTGGCCGTGGCCGAGCGGGCACTGGCTGCGCGCGGACTGTCCCTACGGCCCGCGCTGACCTTGAGCCACGTTGAGGCAATCAAGCGGGCCGTGATCGCCGGCGCGGGCCTGGCCTTAGTCTCCAGCCTGACCATCACGCAGGAGCTGTCTGCGGGCGCGCTCGCCGTCATCCCCGTGTCCGACCTGCCGCTGCGCCGCGCGCTCCACCTTTTGCGTCTGCGCGGGCGGCACGAGGGCCACGCCACCCGCGCATTTTTGGCGCTGCTGGGGGAGCCTACTCCCCGCTCTGCTCGATGAGCTTGGCGACAAGCCCCGTCCACCCGGTCTGGTGGCTGGCCCCGATGCCCGCGCCGTTGTCGCCGTGAAAATACTCGAAGAACAGCAGGTGGTCGCGCCAGTAGGGGTCGGTCTGGAACACATCCGTCCCGCCGTAGACCGGGCGGCGGCCCGCCTCGTCCCGGAGGAAGGTCCGGGTCAGGCGGCGGGACAGCTCCGCCGCCACCTGGCCTAATGTCAGCATCTGGCCGCCGCCCGTGGGGAACGGGACTGTGAATTCCGGGCCGAGATAGTAGTCGTACTTCTGCAAGGCTTCGATGAGCAGGTAGTTCAAGGGGAACCAGACCGGGCCGCGCCAGTTGGAGTTGCCGCCGAACAGGCCCGTGCTGGACTCGGCGGGTTCGTAGTCCACGCGGTACTCGACGCCGTTGACGTCCATGACGTAGGGGTGTTCGAGGTGGAAGCGCGACAGGGCGCGCAGGCCGTGCGGGGACAGGAACTCGGTCTCGTCGAGCATCTTGGACAGGAGGACGCGCAGCCGGTCCGGGTCCACAATCGAGAGCAGGCGGCGGCCGTGGTGGCCCGGCTCGGAGAGGTCGGCGACGTGCTTGACGAGCCGGGGCCGGTTCTGGAGGAACCAGGCGATGCGCCCCTGGAAATCGGCCAGCCCGGCGTAGTCGGCCGCATCCATCGTGGCCACGGCCAGCAGCGGGATCAGGCCGACCATCGAGCGGACGCGCAAAAACTGGCGCGAGCCGTCGGGCCGGTTCAGGACGTCGTAGTAGAAGCCGTCGTCGTCGTCGAACAGGTCCGCGTCCCCCGCCCCCAGCGTGTTCATGGCGTGGGCGATGTAGACGAAGTGCTCGAAGAACTTGGTCGCCATGTCCTCATAAGAGGGGTCGGTCTTGGTCAGCTCCAGCGACAGCGCGAGCATGTTCAGGCAGAACATCGCCATCCACGAGGTCCCATCGGACTGCTCCAAGTAGCCGCCCGTGGGCAAGGGCTGGCTGCGGTCGAAGATGCCGATGTTGTCCAGGCCGAGAAAGCCGCCCTGGAAGACGTTCCTGCCGTCGGCGTCCTTGCGGTTGACCCACCAGGTGAAGTTCATCAGCAGCTTGTGGAACATCTTCTTCAGGAAGAGCGTGTCGCCGGGCCGCCCCAGGACGCGCGCCTCGATCTGGTAGACGCGCAGGGCGGCCCACGCCTGGACGGGCGGGTTGACGTCGCCGAAAGCCCACTCGTAGGCCGGGAGCTGCCCGTTGGGGTGCTGATACCACTCGTGGCCCAGCAGCAGCAGCTGGTCCTTGGCGAGCTGGGGGTCGATGACGGCCAGGGGGATGCAGTGGAAGGCCAGGTCCCAGGCGGCAAACCAGGGGTACTCCCACGTATCCGGCATGGAGATGATGTCTTTGGCGTTCAGGTGCCGCCAGTCATGGTTACGCCCGTCCAGGCGCGACTCGGGCGGCGGCGGCGCGTTCGGGTCGCCATCGAGCCAGTGGACGACGTCGTACTTGTAGAACTGCTTGGACCAGAGCAGCCCGGCGAACGCCTGCCGCATGACAAGCCGCGTGTCCTCGGACAGGCCCGGCGAGCCGATGGCCGCGTAGAAGGCATCCGCCTCGGCCACGCGCGCGGCCAGGGTTTGGGCGAAGTCCGGCCCGAAGGCCCCTGCCGCGTCCGCGGGGACGGAAACCGGTGGGATGGGGATCTGGTCGGTCAGGCGCAGGCGGACCGTCGCCGAGCCGCCGCCTTCGACGGTGAGCGGGTAGCGGGCGCAGGCCTTGGTGCCCGTTTGGGCCGGGTTCACCGCCCCCTCGATGCCGCCAATGACGTGCTCGTGGAAGGCGTCCTTGACATACGGCGTCGGATTCTCCGTCCCATACAGACGCTTGGCGTTGGTGTCGTTCTCGGTGAACAGCAGCGTGGGGTCGCCCTCACAGAGCAGGGCGCGCGGGCCGAGCGTGTGGTGGTTTGCCTCGATGACGGCCACGCCGTCCCCTGCCTGATAGGGGGCGTCGCCGCGCTTCAGGCTGGGCTTGGGCAGGTCGTCGTCGTAGCCCCACGACCAGTCGTTGCGGAACCAGAGCGTGGGCAGCAGCGTCAGCGTCGCCGCGTCCGGGCCACGGTTCTCCAGGGTGATCTGGATCAGGATGTCGTCCGGCGTGGCTTTGGCGTACTCCACCGTGACGTCCCAATAGCGGCTCTCGGCGAAGACACCCGTGTCGAGCAGCTCGTACTCGGGGTCGTGCCGGGAGCGCGCGGCGTTGGTCTGTACCAGGTCCGCGTAGGGGAAGGCCCGCTGCGGGTACTTGTACCGCATCTTCATGTAAGCATGGGAGGGCAGGTTATCGAGGAAGAAGTAGTACTCTTTGACATCCTCGCCGTGGTTGCCCTCCGGCCCAGCCAGGCCAAAAGGCCGTTCTTTCAAGATGGCGTCCTGCCCGTTCCACAGGGCCAGGGCGAAGCACAAACGCTGGCCGCTGTCGCAGATGCCGGCCAGGCCGTCCTCGTTCCAGCGATAGGCCTTGGAGCGGGCATGGTCGTGGGGCAGGAAGTCCCACGCGCTCCCGCCGGGCGAGTAGTCCTCGCGGACCGTCCCCCAGGCCCGCTCGGAGACGTAAGGCCCCCATCGCCGCCAGTCCGCCCCCACCCGCTCCTGCCGCATATCTTCCAGTCGCCCGCGCTCTTTATCCGTCCCTGTGTCCGTGTTCGCCATGCGCGCCTATTCGGGAAAAGTAGGAGCCTTTCCTGCGAACCTCAGCCCCCACGGCGGGAGGCAGGGAAGAGGAAGGACTCGGCAGGGCGGACGTGTAACAGGATCAAGACGTTCGGCAGAAAGGGGAGGAAATGGGAAAGGAACGGATGGCGGCGTTCAGCGACGGGGTGATCGCCATCATCATCACGATCATGGTGCTGGAGCTGCGCGTACCGTCGGGGGGCGACCTGGCCGCGCTGCGCCCCCTGGTGCCGGTCTTTTTGAGCTACGTCCTCTCCTTCATCTACGTCGGCATCTACTGGAACAACCACCACCACCTGCTGGCCGCGACGGAGCGGGTGAACGGGGCGATCCTGTGGGCCAACATGCACCTGCTGTTCTGGCTGTCGCTGGTCCCGTTTGCCACCGCCTGGATGGGTGAGCACCGACAGGCACCCGTCCCGACCGCCGCCTACGGGGTTTTGCTGCTGGCCGCCTCGCTCGCGTACTGGATATTGCTGCGGGCAATCCTGGCCGCGCAGGGGCCGAAGTCGCGGCTGGCCGCGGCGGTCGGGGGCGACCTCAAGGGAAAGCTGTCGCCGGTCTTCTACGCGCTCGCCATCGTCCTCGCGTTCGTGCGGCCCTGGCTCGCGGACGGGCTGTACGTCCTGGTGGCGCTGATGTGGCTGATCCCGGACCGGCGTATCGAGCGGGTTCTGTCGGAGGGTTCGGACGAGGGCGGCGAGACCGGGGACGCGAGAGCCGCGCCGGCGGGGGCTGCCGCAAGCACGGCGTCGGCTGTCGCCTCAGAGTAAGACATAGAAAGCCGGAGAAGGGATTACGCTCCCTGGTCTGTGGAGACGGGGTAAAGATCGGGCGGGTCAAGCCCGCACCACGGGGGATAAGAGCACGGCAGGAAAACGGGCGGTGTACGGCGTACCGTTCTCCCGTGCAGATCACCCAGTTTTATTCCCACCTCAATGGCTACGAGCACATCCGCGTTCATCAGCGGCGGCTCTGGCGCGAGATCAACGACGTGATTCAGTCGGTGGACGCTTCGTTATGTCTGACGAAGGTTTCGCAGGAGAAGACCAAGCGGGGGCGGACGCTTTACAGCCCGATAGACATGAACGCCCTGTTCAAGCAGGAGCTGGAGCGGCGGGGGTGGGCGGAACGCCGGACGTCTTACTACGTCACCGACGATCACCGCCTGATCTCTAAGACAATGCGAATGGAGGCGGCGGAGCAGAAGCAGGAGATACTGGATGCGGGGAAAGCAGCCATCTTCTCCTACAACCAGACGGATTTTGTCAAAGATCGTATCGAGATCGAGGTGCAGTTCGGCAAGTACGCCTTTGTCGCCTATGATCTGTTTGTCAAGCACATGGCTTTCTTCGTCGGGGACATCATTGATGTCGGTGTGGAAATCCTGCCGATGAAGTCACTCCAAGCCAACATGTCTTCAGGAGTGCCGTACTATGAGGGTGCGCTTTACGACTTATTGCGGCAGGGAAGAAGTACGCCCGCCGTTCCGCTAGTCCTCATCGGCATTGACGCTTGAACTGAGAGGGAATGAAAGTGTTCCGTCTTCACTGCCCTGCCACGCCTTTGGGACTTGGGCGACCTTTTCCCTACCCGAGGGGACGTGTACGGGCTTCCCCAGCGGGCGCAGCTTGAGGTTCCCCGCGTACAAGTCGGCGACACGCGCCTTTGCCACGGAACAATATTCGGCGTCACGGTCGATGCCGACCGCCCGGCGGTTGTTCTTGGCGGCGGCGATGAGCGTGGAGCCGACGCCGGCGAAGGGGTCCAGCACCCAGTCATTTTCATTCGTCAAGGCCAACACGCAACGCTCCACGAGTTCCACCGGGAATTGACACGGGTGGCAGGTCTTCTCAGGATGGTTCGCTTTGACGTTTGGTATTTGGAGGACGCCGCTTTCCCACTCATCCGCGAGGTATGTCCAAAAATCGGATGGGTTTTTCCCGAGCGGGTTGCCGGAGGGCAGCCCTTTCTTCTCACCCCGGAAGTGCAGCTTGCCGGGATATTTCGCGGGGACACGCACCGCGTCCAGATTGAAAACGTAGTCTCTTCCTTTCGTAAACCAAAGCAGGGTCTCGTAGCGGCCGGAGAAGCGCAGGGAGGCGTGCAGCCCGTGCTCATAGTGCCAGATCAGGCGGTTTCTCAGTTGCAGGCCGAGCCTCTTGAACAGAGGATAAAAGTAAACGTCGAGCGGGAACACCTCCCCATCTTCTACATAGTTGCCGACCTGCCAGCACAGGGAGCCGCCGGACATGAGCAGCCGTACCAGTTCCGTGAGGAGCGTCTCTTGCCAGGACAGGTACGCTTCCAGGCTTGTCTGCCTCTCGTAGCTCTTGCCGATGTTGTAGGGCGGGGAGGAGATAACGAGGCGGAAGGTTTCCGAGGGGAGGGCAGCACAGGCGGCTTGGGTGTCGGACTGAAGCGTTACCAATGTCTGCGCCGGGTCGAAGGCGTCAGCCACAGCCGGGGAGGGGTGCGAGGGGGCGGATTCACTCATGCCGCTAGTATACCTGCCCCGCCGTCAAGCTGGACACAAAAGAAAAGGCAGGGACCACACGGTTCCTGCCTTTTCTCTTTGTAGCAAACGGCGGCGTCGCTACGGCGTACTGGCACCACCCGTGCTGCCGGCGGCAGGGGCGGCGGGGGCAGAAGCACCGGGCGCGCCCGGCGCACCGGGGGCACCCGCCGCGCCAGGGGCACCGGCCGCACCGGAATGGCCCGAGGCACCGGGGGCACCGGGCGCCCCCGGTGCCCCCGCCGGTCCGGGCGTGGCGGCGGGGGCCGGCGTGACCACGGTGGTGCTCGTCGGGGGCGGGTTGTCGTTGCCGCAGCCGGCCAGGCCGAGCGTCATCAGCCCCAGGGCCGCGCCGGCGGCGAGCATCTGCGGCCAGCGAGTCTTGTCCGTGGTTGAGCGGAATACGGTCATGCGATGGTCCTCCTCAGACAGCCTTATCGAGCAGGCATGGTGGGATAGTCTGCCCACAACGACTCGCGGCTAAACGCGATCTTCCGGCGGCGTCGCTTTTTTATGTCCCGTCGGCACGATTCTTGCTACAGAGCAATAGAAGAAATAGGGCATAATGAAGCGGGGGATAATAGGCGTACATGAATTTCCTCTGGCGGATCGAGATGTTCGGTGGGCTGCGCGCGGCTGGAGAGGCTCCGGGCGGACGAGTCGCTCGACGCCGCGCGCAACGCCCTGCGCGTGGCCCTCAGCTCCCTCGCCGCCAGATGGAGCGCGAGCGGCTGGCGCAGGCCTACCTCGGCGCGCTGCACCGGCTCCTGGTTTGCGCCCTGGTCTACGGCTGGCTCGCCGGGTGACCTCCCCATGGGCAGCAACGGCCCGGCGCATCAGCGCCGGGCCGTTGTTTTTCGATCTCTTCCCACCCCCACTTACTCGCGCCGGTGTTCCGGCTCGTACAGCAGGCAGCGGACCGTGCGCGCGCCGCCGTCTGAGCTATCCAGCAGCGTTTCGGCGGGGACGACCGTGGGGCAGGGCGCGAACCGCTGGGGGCAGCGCGGGGCGAACGGGCAGCCGGGGGGGATCGCCGTCAGCGGGGGCGGCTGTCCCGGCAGGGCCGGCAGGGGGGCGTCGGTGCGGGGCCGCCGCCAGTCCGGCAGCGACGCCAGCAAGGCCTGCGTATAGGGGTGCTTAGGGGCGGTGAAGAGTTCGGATGCTTGGGCATACTCGACGATCTGCCCGGCGTACATGACGGCGACGTGGTCGCAGCGCTCCCGGACCACGCCCAGGTCGTGCGTGATCAGCACCACGGCCGTGCCAAGCTCCGCCTTCAGCTCGTCCATGAGGTCCAAGATCTGGGCCTGCACCGTCACGTCCAGGGCCGTCGTCGGCTCGTCGGCCAGCAGCAGGGCGGGACGGCAGCTAAAGGCGATGGCGATCATCACGCGCTGGCGCATGCCGCCGGACAGCTCGTGCGGGTACTGGCGCATCCGCCGCGCGGGGAGCGAGACCCGGACGCGCGTCAGCCAGTCCAGCGCCTGCGCGCGGGCCTCGGCCCGCGAGACTTTTTGGTGGGCCAGGATCGTCTCGACGATCTGCTCGCCCACGGTCAGGGTCGGGTTCAGGGCCGTCATCGGGTCCTGGAACACCATCGCCACCCGCCACCCGCGCACGTCCCGCATCCGCCGCTCGGACAGGGCCAAGAGGTCGGTCCCGTCCAGCGTCACCGAGCCGCCCGCGATCCGCCCCGGCGGCGCGATCAGCCGCAGGAGCGACAGCGCGGTCACGCTCTTGCCGGACCCGCTTTCGCCCACGATGCCCAGCGTCTCGCCGCGCCGGACCCCGAACGAGACCCCGCGCACGGCCCGCGCTACCGGCCCGCGCCCCTCGCGCCCGAACACGGTTTCCAGCGCGTCTACTTGCAAAAGTGTGTCGGTCATGTGTCCGCCTTCGCGCCTATTTCGCTTCTAAACAGCGGCCGTTGCGCCGGCCCCCAGGAGGAGGCCTCGGGGGTTGTCACCCAGCGCCGCCTCGGCCTCAGCCGGTGTCAGGCCCGCACCGAGGGCGACGGTGCGCGCGAATTCTTCCGTGTGCAGATCATTGGGCGCGTGGGTGTCCGAGTTGACCAGAAAGCGCGCCCCCGCCGCCCGGCCCCGCACGACCGTGTTGCCGTTGCCCAGGCAATGGCCCCGGCGCGACGTGATCTCTAAATAGACGTCGTTCTGGGCGGCCAGCGCGGCCTCTTCTTCGGTCAGCAGGCCCGGATGCCCCAGCACGTCCACGTCGGGGCACTCGACGCTGGCCCGGTTTGTGCCGGGCGGCACGGGTTCCACCAGCGTTTCGCCGTGGATGACCACGATCCGCGCGCCCACGGCCTTGGCCCGCGCCGCGAGCGAAGCAATGGCGCGCGGCGGGCAGTGCGTCAGCTCCACGCCGGGCAGCACCAAGAACCCCCAGTGCTCCCAGGCCAGGGCGCAGTCGCGGCGGACTTTATCGACCAGTTCCTCGATGTTCGAGGCCGAGGCGTGGTCGGTGATCGCCATCGCCGTGTAGCCTTTGACCTGCGCGCGGCGGATCAGCTCCATCGGCAGCAGCGCGCCGTCGGAGAAGAACGAGTGCGAGTGAAAGTCGTACAGCGGCATGAGTTGTCCTCGATAGATGTTCTTAATCGGCCTTGTGTCACACGTCTGTCACAGTGTCACGCGCTGTGTCACAGGTTGACCCGCCGCTAAAGCGCCGGGCTAGACGGGCCGAACCCGCTTCGCGGCTCAGAGCAGGAGGGCACAGCGAAATGAAAGGGCGCAGCAAGCAGATCCCTTACACCCGTTGTCTTCAGCCCCGAAGCGGCTTGGGTCCGTTCAGCCTGCCGCTTCAGCCCCTGGCGACAACATGCTATGCTGGACTTGTCCCGATGGCAGCTATGGTACGACACCTTGCGTGGACAGGCCGTGGGTCAGTTTAGGTTGGATGATTCGAGTTGAGCCTGGGACCAGAAGTCGTCAGAAGTCAGGACCGGAACAATGTCAAAATCGACCAGATCGTCCCAGTGGCCGATCCACGGACTCAGCGTCTCTGGACTCGGAGCTTCCATGAGCTGGAAGCAGCGGGTGCCTCCCGAATCCACCCAACTTGCGTGGTAGGTGACGCCATCGGGCAGCATTCGACCATCACGCTTGAATCGCTCCCCAATAAGATGAACGTCGTCAGCTTTGAACTGCTCAATGACCATAAACAGCATGAAAGAGTATACCCGTTCAGCCCCAAAGCGGCTTTCATCCGTTCAGCCTACCGCTTCAGCAGCAGGTTTTTTCACGCTCTTCACGATCAAGCAATTGGGACACCGCGCGAGGCCCGCCAGCACCGGCAGTTCCCGCACGGCCTCTTCCGACGCGACCGGCTCCCGCACGTCCGTGACAGTCAGGCCGTGCCCGGTCAGCGTGTTCAGATACGTCGCCAGCGTCCGGTGATACTTCACAACGCCGTCCACGAACCAGTGGAACCGGCGCTCGCCTTCCGACGCATAGTCGTCCACCGGCCAGTGCAGCCGCCGCCCGCTGTCGTCCCGCGCTCAGTCCTGCTCGGCGGCTTTGTTGGCCGTGATCATCGGGTGCTCGACCGAAAACACGAACGCGCCGCCGGGCCGCAGCCACCGCGCGACATCTGCTACCAGGGCCGCGTAATCCTTGACGTAATGCAGGGCAAACGAGGACACCACGACGTCCGCAGACCCCGACGGGAGCGACAGGTCCTCCATCGCCGCCCGGCGGTACTCGACGTTCGGGGCGGGGTTGGTCTCCCGCGCCATTTCCAGCATCTTCTCGGACAGGTCGAACGCCAGGACACTCTGCGCTCCCTGCCCCGCACAGTAGGCGGCCAGATCGCCCGCGCCGCAGCCCTCAAAGAAGGCCAGGTCGTCGTAGACGTTTTGTCTCACGGCTGGTCCTGGCGCGGCACGACATGGGCCTTCACCCACTCCGTGAACTCCTCACAACCCATCTTACTAGCGGCAACGGCCAGAATGACGCGCTCCTGATCGTCCAGAACGTCCACGAAATCGCAGTCGTTGATGTCTAGAAACAGCACCATTGCCGCATGACCAGTGCGCTTGTTGCCGTCGTGAAACGGGTGATTGTTGATTAGCGAAAACGCGAGAGCGGCGGCTTTCTCGGCCAGTGTCGGGTAGAAGTCCTCACCGCCGAAAGTCATCTGCGGCTGGGCAACGGCTGACTGAAGACCTCCCATGTCTTTAACGCCGTGACTGCCGCCGATCACGTTGATCATCTCCTCATGCGTTTCCAGCACGTCGTCCAGCGTCACAAACTCCGTTGCCAGCGGCTCTCTCATGCAAGCCGCCTGTAGAGTTCCTCATTCTCCCGAATGATGCGCTTGATCGCCTGGCTCACGTACCGCTTGCGCCCTTCCAGACGGTCCTCGACGCTCTGAGTTACAAGCTGCTCCGGCGTCATCTTCAGGCGCTCGGCCTCCTGCGCCCATTTCTGAGCCTGCTCATCGGTCAATTCCAAAGTCAGCGTTGTCATAGTCTCACCTTGTCCTTCTCATCCTGCGCCAGATGGCACTCTTTGTACTTCTTGCCGCTGCCGCACCAACACGGGTCGTTGCGGCCCAGCCGAGGGTCGAGGACAACGGGTTGTCGCGCGGCCCTTTGCTCAAGGGCGGCTAGACGCGCTTTGGCCTCCTGCTCCTCCTGATGCCCGCGCCAGTCCTCGCGGTACTGCTCCAGAAACGGGCGGGGCGTCAAGTAGATACGCTTGCGCCCCGACTCGTAGTCCTCCGCGACCGACTCGGGCGTTATAAAGTCCGGGTCAATCCGGCCGGCATCGAAGGCGGCGTGGATCAGGGGACGCGCAGCAGGGTCGGCCAACCCGGAGAGATCGCCGGCGAAAGAAGACACCAGCCACGCTTCTTTCTCCTCGTCCTCCCCCGGCGGCAATTCACGCTCCAGATGCGCCGCCAGGGTGGGGCGTAGGCCGTCGGCGATGCGGGCGCGGAGCGCCGGGTCCTCTTCCGAGAGGTTGAGGGTGCCGCTCGCCGCGAGGGTGCGCGGGAAATAGGGCAGCGCCTCGTCGGCGGCGACCGACAGCAGGCCGTCAATCGCGTCCGTCCCCAGGCGCTGGATGGCGTCCTGCATTGCCTCCATTATTTCCTCGTCTACCCGCCGGAAGGCGCTCAGGAAGACGCGCGTGGCGGCCGGGGTTTCTAAGGCAGCCAGAAGTTCCATCGCGTAGTAGACAACCGCGTCCGCCTCCCCGTCCTCACGCGCGAGGGCCAGCCGTTCCGGCGTCAGCAGATCGGCCAGCGCGGGCACGGCCTCTTCACCCAGGGCGAGGATGTCTTCCAGCACGGCGGGTTCCGGCCAGTCCCAGTCTGAGACCAGCGCCTGTACCCGCGCGCGGGCGGTTTCGGTCACGTCCGGCATGGGCGGCCCCTTCAGTCGAACAGGCTCGACACGCTCATGTCCTGGTTGATCCGATGGATGGCCTCGCCGAACATGGCGGCGACCGAGAGCTGGGTGATCTTGGGCCGCCGCCGCTCCGGCGGCAGGGGAACGCTGTCGGTGATGATGACCTCGGCGATGGCCGGGTGGTCGTTCAGGCGGTCCACGGCGCTGCCGGTGAGGACGCCGTGGGTGGCACAAATGTGGACCTCGGGATTGCATCCGTGGTCCACCAGGGTCTTGACGCACTCGATGATGGACCCGCCGGTCGTGATCATGTCCTCTAAGATGATCGGCGTCTTGCCCCGGACGTCGCCGGCCAGGTCCGAGATCTCCGTATGGCCGTGCGCCTCGTGGAACTTGTAGCCGACGGCCAGCGGGGCGTTGAGCTGGCGGACCAGCTTGCGCGCCTGCTTGACCCGGCCCTCGTCGGGCGAGACGATGACGGCGTTCTCGATGGCCTTCTTCTGGAAATAGTCGGCGAACATGCCGCGCGCGGTCAGGTGGTCCAGGGGGATGTTGAAGAAGCCCTGGATCGCGTCGGCGTGGAGGTCCATCGTGATGACCCGGTCCGCGCCCGAGGCGGTCAGGACGTCGGCGATGAGCTTGGCGGTGATCGCCTCGCGCGGCTTGTCTTTCTTCTCCTGGCGGGCATAGCCGAAGTAGGGCATGACAGCGGTGATACGGTCGGCGCTGGCCCGCCGCATGGCGTCGATCAGGATCATCAGCTCGACCAGGTTGGTGTCCACCGGCGGGCAGGTCGGCTGGATGATGTAGGCGTCCGCCCCGCGCACGCTCTCGTTGTACTGCACGTAGGTCTCGCCGTCCGAAAACCGCGTGATCCGCACGTTGCCCAGGGGCAGCCCCAGCCACTCGGCGATGGCCTGGCACAGGCTGGGGTTGCCGGTCCCCGCGAACAGCTTGATCTCGGGCCTGTCTGTTTTTTCGCTCACGTTTTCCCCTCGTTCCCGCCCGCCGCGCGTCCCCGAAGAAGTGGGGAATGGGGGCCATTCGTGATGATACCCGACGCACTGGAAGGTTGGCAAGGGGAGCGTCCTATCCCGGCTCGCTTGAGGCTCGCTCCCCTTCCCTCACCGGGATAGGGTTCCTCGGGGTATAATCGCCCCATGCGCCAATTCGACACCGACCGCGATATACCCGAAGCCATTCGCGCCGCCCTCACCGCCCGCAACACCGCCCGCGACGCCCAAGTGGAGGCGACTGTCCGGACCATTCTGGACGACGTCCGCGCGCGGGGCGATCAGGCCGTGCTGGACCACACCCGCCGCCTGGACTGGCCCGAGGCGACGGCTGCGGCGTTGGAAGTCTCAGCCGCTGACATCGTCGCTGCGGGCGAGGCGACGGCGGGCGAGGCCGACCTGCTGCTGACGGCGGCGGGGAACATCCGCGAGTTCCACGAGGCCGAGTGGAGCCGGCAGCAGTCGTGGGACCACGACGCGCCGGGCCGGCTGCCCGGCCAGTCGCCCCTGGTCTCGCTCGCCCAGTTGGTACAGCCAGTGGGCCGCGTCGGCGTCTACGTCCCCGGCGGCAGGGCCGCCTACCCAAGCACAGTACTGATGGCCGGCATCCCCGCGTCCGTGGCCGGCGTCGATGAGGTCATCGTGTGTACCCCGCCTGGACCGGACGGCGGCATCCTCCCCCTGCTCCTGGCGGCCTGCGAGGTCGCCGGCATTGACCGCGTCTTCCGCATCGGCGGCGCGCAGGCCGTCGCCGCAATGGCCTACGGGACCGAGACGGTTCCCCCCTGCGACGTGATCGTCGGGCCGGGCAGCGCCTACGTCAACGCCGCCAAGCGGCTTGTCTACGGCGATGTCGGCATTGACATGCTGGCCGGGCCGTCCGAGGTCGCCATCGTCGCCGACGAGCGCGCGAACCCGGCCTTCGTCGCCGCCGACTTATTGGCCCAGACCGAGCACGGGCCGGACAACAAGGGCGTGTTATTCTGTCACGATTCTGCCATGTTGGAACTCTGTAAAAGTGAACTTTTCGAGCAGCGGGCGGCACTTGCACGTCAAGAGATACTCGCCGTGACCGCGAACAACATCGTGTTCGTCAAGACGCGGTCGCTCGAAGAGTCGCTGGACCTGTCCAACGTCCTGGCCCCGGAACATCTGGAGCTGATGGTGCGGGAGCCGCTGGCTGCTCTCCCCCTGGTCCGAAACGCCGGGGCCGTCCTGCTGGGGGACCACACTTCGGCGGCTGTCGGCGACTACTGGGCCGGGCCGTCCCACACGCTGCCCACGGCGGGCGCGGCCCGGTTCTCCTCGCCCCTGTCCGCGGCGACGTTCCTGAAGCGCACGAGCGTGATCTACTACTCCCAGGCGGCGGCGTCCGAGGCCGCCGAGGATGTCGCCCGCTTCGCCGAGGCCGAGGGGTTCGACGGCCACGCGCGGGCGGCGCGGCTCAGAGGCGGTGAAGAACCTCACCCCCGCCCTCTCCCTCCGAAAGGAGAGGGGGCCGGAGCAGGAGCGGCAATTCTTTCTCCTCCCGGAGGAGAGGGCGGGGGTGAGGCTTCTTCCACGTTCTCAGTCAAGGAGGTGGGTTCTTGATCCACGCCACCCCCGACGCCTCGGCCCGCAGGCCCGCCATCGACGCTGTTGTCTTCGACATGGATGGCGTCCTGCTCGACATCACGCAGAGCATCCGTGTCGTCAACTGCCTGGCCGTGCCTTTCTACCTCCGCACCGTGCTCGGCTGGCCCGCGCCCGACGACTTACTGACATCCGCAGACATCGAGCTGTACAAGAACGCGGGCGGCTTCAACGACGACTGGGACCTGACCTACGCCCTAGTCCTCCACTATATTGCCAAGGGGCACGAGCACCCGATGATGACCCCGGACACGCTCAACGTCATCCAGCCGAACCTGGCCCGCGCCGCCGCCCGCATCAAAGACCGCGGCGGCTGGCTGCGCGCCGCCGAGGACATCGCCTTCGAGCACCTGACCCGCGATGACCGCATCGCCGTCGAGGCCGACTACCGCAAGCCGCTGATCAAGCAGGTCTTCCAGGAGATGTTCGCCGGACGGCACTGCGAGCGGCTGTACGGGTTCGCCCCCACCCTCTACACGGGCCGGGGCTACGTCGAGCACGACCGCCCACTATTGGATCCAATCCGCCTGCCGACTGACAAAAAGCTCGGCGTCCAGACCGGGCGGACGCTGCCCGAGGCGCGGCTCGGATTGGAGATGGCAGGCATGGCCGGCGTCATCCCCGAAGAGTGCATAGTGACCAAGAGCGACGGCTTCCAGAAGCCCCAACCCGGCGGCCTGGCGGCCCTGCGGAAGCGCCTGGGCTTTACGCAGGCCGTCTACATCGGCGACACGCTGGACGACCTGCGGACGGTCCAGAACTTCAACAAAGCGCACCCCGAGGCCCACTTCCTGTCGGCCCAGGTGCTCACCGGCCCGGCGGGCACACTCAACGAGAAGCCGTTCCGCACGGCGGGCGCGGACATCGTCGCGGGAGATGTGAACGAGGTATTGGACTGGCTGATAGACAAATAGCCGCCTGTTCGGTACAATACCCGCACATGATAGATCAACGCGGAGCCAGTCTCACCCGCCGCACGTCCGAGACCGACATCACGCTCTCGCTCGCCCTGGACGGCGACGGGGGCAGCGAGGTCGTCACCGGCGTGGGCTTCTTCGACCACATGCTCACCCACGTCGCCCGGCATGGGCTGCTCCACCTGACCGTCCGGGCGAGTGGCGACCTGCACATCGACGACCACCACACGGTCGAGGATGTCGGCATCGCGCTGGGTCAGGCGCTGGCCGAGGCCGTGGGCGACAAGGCCGGCATCGCCCGCTACGGGTCGGCCCTGGTGCCCATGGACGAGGCCCTGGTCGGCTGCGCGCTGGACTGGAGCGGGCGCGGGCTGCTGGTCCACGACTTCCGCTTCGCGGCACCCAAGATCGGCACGTTCGATTCGGAGCTGGTGCCCGAGTTCTTTCGGGCCGTCGCCGCCCACGCCGGGCTGACCCTGCACTTCGAGCAGCGGCGCGGGGCCAACGCCCACCACGTCGCCGAGGCTGCCTTTAAGGCGTTCGGGCGGGCGCTGGACATGGCGAAGCGACAAGACGGGCGTGTGATAGGCGTTCCCAGCACGAAAGGGGTCCTATGACGCCGAAAGTCGCCGCCCCCGTCGTCTTCCCGCACACGTTCGCCGCCGACCTGTCGTACCGGCTGGGCGCGGGCCTGTTCAGCCTGATCGGGGCGCTTGCCCTGGGGACGGCCCCGGCCCGCCACGACCCCACCCTGCTGCCCGTGCTGGCCGTGACGTCATCGGTCTTCTTCGCCGCGCTCGCCCTTGTCTGGACCTTCCGGCTGACCGTGGACGCGGCGGGCCTGCACCAGCGGTCGATCTTGGGCCGCCGCGAGGTGCCCTGGGACACCGTCCGCCGCCTGGACCGGGGCCGCGCCTACTCGATCCACGGCGAGGGCAGCCGCGAGCTGGTCTGGCTGTCGCTGCTGCCCACCGCCGCCCAGCAAGCGGTCGCCGAGGAGGCCATCCGCCGGGCGGCTCTGCGCCCGTCCGGTGCCAAGATGCAGGAACCCGTCCGCCAGCAGTGGGTGCGGTAGGGAAGAACCCAGCCTGGCGGCACCCTCATAAAGCGGGTTCCTCAACACTACAATGAAAATCGCCATCATAGACTACGGCATGGGCAACCTGCGGAGCGTCGAAAAAGCCTTCGAGAAGATCGGTGCTGAGGGCGCATTCGTCACGGACGATCCCGCGCGGGTCGCCGGTGCGGACAAGGCCGTGCTGCCCGGCGACGGCGCGTTCGACGCCACCATGCGCTCCCTCCGGCGGTCCGGCGTGGACCGTGTCGTACTGGATTTCATCGCTTCGGGCCGGCCCTTTCTGGGCATCTGCGTCGGGATGCAGGTCTTGCTGACGGGGAGCGACGAGGGCGAGCCGGGCGTGAGGGGCCTGGACGTCGTGCCGGGGCGCGTTCGCCGCTTCCCCGCCGCGCCTTCAAAACCAGATATGCCCGGCCTGAAGGTGCCGCAGATCGGCTGGAACACCGTCGAGTTCGTTCCCGGCTCGCCGCTGGGCGCGGACCTGCCCGGCGCGGACCCGATGGCCTACTTCCTGCACTCCTACTTCTGCGCCCCGGACGACCCTGACGACGTGGCGGCGACGACCGAGTACGGCCTGCCTTACTGCTCCGCCCTGCACCGCGATAACGTCTGGACGACCCAGTTCCACCCCGAAAAGTCCGGCCCGGTCGGCCTTGCCATCTTGCGAAACTTCGCGCGGCTGTAAGTGTCGGAAGACAAAGGAGAGAAGCATGGGTCACGAGTTCATCAGCGAAGTTTTGCAGCCACTGTCCGTATTCGGCGGCATCGCGATGATTATCTGGGCTTCCGCCAAAGCCAAATTGGAGCACCGGAAGCTGGATATGCAGCGCGGCCAGACAACGCTCTCGCAGCCCCAGGTGTCTCAACCCCAGGACACTGCCGTGCTCGCCGAGCTTAAAGCACTCAAGCAGCAGATGGCCGAGATGCACAGCACCAGCCACGGGTTCGACCTCTCATTCGACGAGGCCCTGGGGCGTTTAGAAGGCCGCGTGGGCCGCTTGGAGATGAAATCTGCAGCCAGCGCCAGCACGGGCGCCGCCACGTCCTCGGCCTCGGCGGACGCGGCGGCGACGTTGCGGAACGGGCAGGGCCAGTGACCACAGCCCCACCCCTGCTCCGCTACAACGACGGCCTGCGGCTGGTTCTCGGCCACAACCCGCAGACGCTGGACGACGTGCATGAGATCGTCGCCTAGGCGCTCATTGGGGCCTCGCGGCGCGAACCGCACCGCACGGCGCACCTGCACGGGCGCGTCTCGAACGGCGAACAGGTGCAGGCGGACGTCGGCGACGGCACCGGCGACACCGCCCAGTTCTTCATCCGGCTCTGGGCGTGGGCGATGTCCCACTGGCACGTGGGCGCGGGGCCGGGCGGCGTCTTCCCCTTCGCCTCAGAGTTGGGGCCGCCCCGCTACGCCGTCACGACCTCGGACGGCCGCGAGTTCAGCGACCGCTGGGAGCAGAGCCTGACAATGAATCAGAGCCTGACAATGGAGCGGCTGGACGAACAGGCCGGGGCGCAGTCCGAAGCTACTATATGAGAAGCGGGGGGAAGGCAGTTAGCACCGCACGCCTCGTCATCATTGACTAGGACGCCGCATCAAGGCCGGGGACGTACAGGCCCACCACGCTGCGCGCGATCTCTGCGGGGTCGGCGGGCGAGAGATTGGTCAGCACGATCACTGTCAGCCCGTCGCAGGGAAGGCGCTCCATGAACGCAGTGAAGCCGGGGATGCCGCCGCCATGAGACAGGGTGCGGCACCCGCGCCGGTTGCCGACGATCCACCCGAACCCGTACTCGGTGCGCGTCCCGTCGCCCAGTGTCGCGGGTGTCCACGTCTGCTCCCAGCCGGCCTCTGAAAGCAGCCCCGCGCTGCCCAGGGCGGCGTCCCACCGGGCGAGGTCCAGCACGGTCGAGACCAGCGCCCCCGCGGAGCCTACCCAGTCCAGGCTGACGGGGCGGGCGTTCCACAGCCGATCTTCCCCCCACACGTAGCCACTCGCCCGGCAGGGAATGATGTCGTCGGGGTCGTTGACGCGGGTAGCGTCCATGCCCAGCGGCGCGAAGAGGTTCTGGTGAAGAAACGCGGCGTAGGGCTGGCCGCTGACCTCTTCAATGACGTAGCCCAGCAAAAAGTAACCCGTGTTGCTGTAAGCGTACCGCATGCCGGGCGCGAACTCCAGCGGCTCGCCCGCGACCGAGGCGAGAATTTGGTCCCGCCCCGCCGGGTAGGGGGCCAGCCGGGTGAGGAAATCCGGCAGACCGGTGAAGCTCTTGATACCAGCCGTGTGGTTGAGCAGATGGCGCACCGTCACGCCGCCCCAGGCGTCGGGCAGCCCGCTCAGATAGCGGCTGATGCTTTCTTCCAGCGTGATCTTATTCTGTTCCACCAGCCGCATGACGGCGACGGCGGTGAACTGCTTGGTGAGCGACCCGATCTGATACACCGTGTCCGGTGTAGCCGGGACGCCCTGTTCCACGTCGGCAAGGCCGTAGCCGCGCGCCCGGAGCACTCGCCCCTCGTGAATGACGGCGAGTGACAGCCCCGGAACGTGCTGCGCCGCCATCCGCTCCGTGACATAACTGTCCACGGCATTTTCCACGTGTTCTTGGGGCATGACTTGAGACATGAGAAGAGGTTAATCGGTCAGCGCGGCCAAACGCGCCGGCACGTCGGCGGTGGGCACGTCTTGGGGGTTGAGGGCGGCTAGACCCTCGGCCTGGGTCGCACGGCAGAGGCGGGAGTCGGCGGCGACCAGGGCGCAGGCCTCGCCCGTCGTCCGGGCGTAGCGCAACAACGCCGTCAGCAGAGCGGCGTCAGTGGAGTTGATGTTGTGCCGCTGGATATACGTGATGCTGGAGACGATGTCGGCATCCGTCACCGTCAGCAGGCGGAACAGGGGCAGGACCATCATGTCATACCGCAACCGCGAAACAGCATTGGCGAAGAGACGCAAGCTCAAACGCCCATCGTTGCGTTTGCGGAGCAGCAAGGAGAATGTCTCCGAGTAGCTCCAGAAGGTTGTGACCATCCGCGGCCTAGGGAGCTGGTGGAACAGAGCCTCTGCCGTGCCGTTGCCTACCTCCTCGGTGTAGCGCTTCACCAGACCGCTCGCGTCCCAAAACAGAGTTGGCACGTGAGGTCACTCCTCCCGCGCGGCGATGATGCCCCGCGAGAACTCATTGTCTTCAGCACGGATACCTTCCGCGCGCATCATCGCCCACAACTGTTCCGGGGCCATGTCAGGATTGTATTCGATTCCAAACTCCTCGAACTGCCGGGCGACGATGGCGCGTATCTCGTCCATCTGCGCCTCGCTGACGAACAAGGCCTCCATGTCCGCGAACGGCTTTTCCAAGACGGCCATGGCGTGCTCCTGTGGTTAAAAATAAAGACCCCGGCAGGTCATGCCGGGGCCGCGCGTTCGCCGCCGTTCAGCGGCGGCGGAGGAAGGCGGGGATGTCCACGTCGTTGTCGGCGGGCTGGCGCTGCGGGGCCGGCTCGGGCGCGGTGGCGACCTCGGCCCCGCCCTGGCTCTGGCCTGGGGCGGAACGGGCGCTGGCGGCCATGACCGTCCGCGCGGAGGCGGCGGGCGCGGCGGCGACGGGCCGCTGCTGGTCGAAGCCGGTTGCGAGGACCGTGATCCGCATCTCGTCGGTCAGGCGCGGGTCCTGGACGATGCCGAAGATGATGTTGGCGTCCTCGGCGTCGGTCGCCTGCTGGATCAGCTCGGTGGCCTCGTGGACCTCGGCCAGGGTCATGTCCGGGCCGCCGGTGATGTTGATCAGGGCCGCCCGCGCGCCCTCAATGCTCGTCTCTAAAAGCGGCGAGGCGATGGCGGCCTGGGCGGCGTCCACGGCCCGGTGGTCGCCCGAGGCGACGCCGATGCCCATCAGGGCCGTGCCGGCGTTCAGCATGATCGCGCGGACATCGGCGAAGTCCACGTTGATGATGCCCGGAATGGTGATGATGTCGGAGATGCCCTGCACCCCCTGGCGCAGCACGTCGTCGGCCTCCCGGAACGCCTCCACCAATGTCGCCCGTTTCTCGACGACCCCCAATAGCCGGTCGTTGGGGATGATGATGACCGTGTCCACTTTGTCTTTGAGGTTGTCCACGCCCTCGTCGGCCAGGCGCGACCGGCGCGGGCCTTCAAACTTGAACGGCTTGGTGACGACGGCGACCGTGAGGATGCCCAAATCTTTGGCGATCTCGGCGATGACCGGCGCAGCCCCGGTCCCGGTCCCGCCGCCCATGCCCGCCGTGATGAACACCATGTCCGCGCCTTCGAGCGACTTCTTGATGTCGCTCTTGGACTCTTCGGCGGCGTTGCGGCCCACCTCGGGGTTGCCGCCCGCGCCCAGGCCGCGGGTCAGGTTCTCGCCGAGCTGCAATTTGTAGTCGGCGGCGGCGATGTCGAGCACCTGGATGTCGGTGTTCATGGCGATGAACTCGACCCCGCTCAGCCCGGCCTCGATCATGCGGTTGACGGCGTTGGTGCCGCCGCCGCCGCAGCCGATCACTTTGATTTTAGCGAAAGGGACGAGATCGTCCCGCGTTCCATATGTCATAGAAAATCTTCTCCCTTAACTTCTACCCTTAATCGGTGAAAGCGCCTGGGCGCGTTTTACTGCCCTTCTGACTGTCGTTATGATTGCGAACTCACCCGCCCCCGGCGCGGGACATGATACGGGCAACAAGGCTCATAGATTACGTTCGTTCCAGGGCATGATGCGCTCGTAAGCTTTATTAACTTCCTCTTCTGCCCGTTTAGCGTCCTGAAACTCAGCCGCCGCTCTTTCCTGCTCTTCCCGACTCGCAGCAGTGCCGAAAGCATCCACAGCCTTTAGCTTCCGTTGCATCGCGTTCGTCACCCTTTCCCATGCGGCTCGCCGAAGTGGGTCTTTTGCAGGCACGAGGAAGAGCGGTGGATCGGGCTGAGGGTTGCGGTCGTTCCATGTGTCTTCTAGCTGCTGAAGCTTCAGGGCATTATCGTAGGCATCGGCAACGCCATCTATATGCGTCGGCAGGTACAGCCAGCCGCCCCACATCGTCGCTTCATCCGTCAGCAACGTGACGCGCAGGCCGAGTCTTTCAGCCTCCGCGCGCAGCCAGTCGGTGACTTCTTGGTGGTTCTGTGTAAGGAGCATTGTAGACATTAGGTCTAGCCTTGTGACAGAACATCTTCTGCCAGCCGAGCGATGAAAGAGGCATTTTTGAGCGCTGTTTTTAGGACAGCCTCCCCGACCTCAGCAACGCTTATGTAATCTGCAACCAAGCGTAGCCGGTAAGCCGCTTCGAGACGCTGTGCAATATCTCTACGCGCATTTTGTGACATGATCGTTCCGGCCAGCTTCCAGATAAGTTCCGGCGTCGCCTCATGGCTCCACGCCTCACGGCCATCCGGCGGCGTCAGCCCGTAATAGAGTAAAACCGCAGTCACCGACTGATAAGCGGCGTAGTAGGCACGGCTGGCACTCGACCGGGCCTCTCCTTGCTTCACGAGGATTTGTGCCGCCACTAAAGACCCTTGCGCCATCCTCCACCATTGCTCCCACGCCTCCATGCGCTGCCTCCTTACGTCCCGCCCCCGGCGCGGGACATGATGCGGGCGAAGAAGCGCTGGAGGCGGGCCGTCAGCGAGTTGCCTGACGACATCGGCCTGCCCTGATGATAATGGCGCGCGCCGTACTGGACCAGCCCGATGGCCGTGGCGTAAACCGGCGAGCGCAGGTCGGCGGAGATGCCGCCGACATCGCGCGGGCTGCCGATCCGGGTGGGCATCCCTGTCACCTGGGCGCACAGCTCAACGGCCCCGGCGATCTGCGAACCGCCCCCCGAGAGCACGATGCCCGCAGGCAATAAGTTATAATACCCGGACTTGAGGATTTCCTGACGGACCATCAGGAACAGCTCGTGCATCCGCGGCTCGACGATCTCGGCGAGGATGCGCCGGGGCAGCAGGCGCGGGGCATCGCCGCCCAGGCTCAGGACCTCGAACGTGTCATCCTCGCCGATCATGCCGGTCATCGAGACGGCCTGCTCACGCTTGACACGTTCCGACTCCTCGTGCGAGGCGCGCAGGCCGACGCTGATGTCGTGGGTCACGTGGCTGCCGCCCACAGGGATGGCCGACGAGTAGTAGATGTCCCCGTCCACGAAGATGGCGATGTCCGTCGTCCCGCCCCCGATGTCGGCGATGGCGACGCCCAGCTTTTTCTCGTCCTGCAAGAGCACCGACTCGGCGGTCGCGATCGGCTCCAGGACCGTCCCCTCGATGATCAGGCCCGCCTTGTGGACGCACTTGGCGACGTTCTGCAAGAACGTGACGGCCCCGGTCACGATGTGCGTCTCGACTTCGAGCCGGGTCCCGGACATGCCCACCGGGAACCTGATCCCGCTCTGGCCGTCGATGGAGTACGCGCGCGGGATGGCGTGGATGATCTCCCGGTCGGGCGGCAGCACGATGACGCGGCTCTGGTCCTGGACGCGGGTGACGTCGTCCTCGGTGATCTCGCGGCTGGCGTGGGTGATGGCGATCACGCCGCGCGAGTTGAGCGAGGCGACGTGCTCGCCGGTCACGCCGACGACCACGCGGGTGATCTCGTGGCCCGACATGGTCCGCGCCTTCTCGACGCTGTCCTCGATGGCCTGCGCGGCGCTGTCGATGTCGATGACGACGCCCTTGCGGATGCCCCCCGACAGGCTGTTGCCGACGCCCACGATGTCCAGGCGGCCCGACTCGTCGATCTCCGCGACAACCGTACACACCTTGGTCGTCCCGATGTCCAGCCCGACCACGCAGTCCCTCGGCACCTCCTCTGCTCCCTCTTGCCCCCACCGGGCGTCAGCTCGCCCGCTTCACGCGCCCGTCCCGGTCGTGGCCTTCCATCCAGTGCCGCCGGATGATGGACAGGTTCACGAAGATCCGCCCGCCCAGGGCCACCAGCGCGGCCAGCCCCAGCGGCTGCCCCATCAGATCACCCAGATAAGCCAGAAACGCCGCCAGCAGCGTGTTAGCGAGGAACCCGGAGATGAAGACGTTGCTCTGGAACTTGCCCTCGGTGCCGGCCCGGACGCCGCCGATCAGCGAATCCAGCCCCGCCAGGGCAGCCAAAGACAGGTACTGCGCGTACTGCGCGGGGAACGAGGCCCCCGAAAGATAGACCAGGCCGAAGCCCAGCGCGCCCGCGAGAAGTGCGAACCAGCCCATCGGCGTCTTTTAGCCCCTCTTGTTCCCCTGCGCGGACGCCTCCCCGACGATGGCGGCGGGCGCGGGGACGGCGTACTTTGGCTGGACCGCGCCGCTGTAAGCGGGAATGACCAGGTGCCTCGCCGGCTCGACGCCGAACATCCCCTTGTCGAACGATTTGATCTGGTCGGCGATGCCACCGTGCAGGTTCAGGGCCGCCCCCAGGGTCTTCGAGTCGCCGATGGCCTTGATCAGATACGGCGGCGTCTGGGCCGTGTTGTTGACGAACACGGTCGGGCCGGCGCACCGGACGGGGCTGACGGCGACCAGCCGCTGGTCGTTGACCGACACGGCCTCGGCCCCCGCCGCCTTCAGCTCGTTGACGACCTGGTTGATGTCGGTGTCGTGGATGATGTTGGGCGGCGTCATGCCCGGCGGCAGACCGCCGGGAAACGGGTTCTTGCTGTCATTGAGCGTCACGACCACGCCCGGCCCCTGCACAGGCGTCAGGCCCGCCAGCAGCTTGGCCGATTTGAGGTCATCGGCCATCGCGATTGCCTGGGCCGTGCTGGACGTCGCCCCGGCCTCGAACTTGTCGATCTGGCCTTGCAGCTTCTTGATCGTCCGCTGCTGGTCGTCCACCTGCTTGGCCGAAATGCCCTCGCCCGAGACCTGCGCCACCCGGCGGACGTGCTGCTGCGTCCGCACCGACAGGCCGAGCATGGCCCCCAGGATGCCGCACAGCAGGAACAGCGTGGCCCACCAGGTGCGGCGGTCCTTGCGCGGCATCAGAGATGCCGCGTCGGTTGATGAGTCACTCGGCGCGGGGTTCAGGTCCATGTCCGTCTCGCGAGTCCTTATTGTGCGTCCTGCGGCGCGGGCCGCGGGCACCAAACCACCCCCTGCGGGCAGCTCACGTCGATGTAGGCGGCGCGGCGGGCCAGTGCGCCGCCGTAGGCGGACACGGCGGCGTCGGCCAGCGCTACCTTGCGCGGCAGCGAATCGGGCTGCCCTAAACGAATCTGCGGCTTATCCTTTCTATTTAAGCACAAATTCAGGTTTTGGTCAACCGTTATTTTCTCACCGCCCAGGCTGGGGGTCGCCTGGAGCAGGGTGAGCAGCCGGTTCACGTCCGCCATCCAGGGCACTCGGAGCGGACGGCCGAGCGCGACGCCGTCCGGCAGCGCGGCCCGAGTCGCCTGCACGATGGGGACGCCGGGCAGTGAGCGGCCCAAGACGCGGTACGGGATGCCGTTCGGGTCGAGCAGCCAGAGCTGTCCCTTGGCCGCCAGGATGAGGTGCGGCTGCCGCTCCTTGATCGTCAGCACCAACAGATTCGGCAGGCGGATCGACCGCGTGGCGGACTCCACCACGGGGTCGGCATTCAAACGCCGGACGAACGGCTGGCGCAGCATCCAGAAGATGTTGGTCCGGGCCGGCACGCGGGCCTCGGCGAACACCTGCGCGGGCGTCAGCGTCTGTGCGCCGTCCACGCACACACGGGTGACGCGCAGCGCGGGGTTGGCGAAGAGCAGAGCACCGGCTTCGGCGAGGAACAGGCCCAGGGCGACGAGCTTGAGCGCCCGATTCCAGTTGACTGGGCGGCGGGCGGAACGCCGCTTGACGGGGCGGGCGGCGGGGCCGCCCTGGCGGCTCTCGGTAACGGTCAAGCGTGTTCGCTTGTGCATGACGTGCCTCCCCTGCGGCGCGGGTTTTATTCCAGCGCGAGTTCGATCAAGCGGTCCAAGAGTTGCCCAAAGCCGTAGCCCGCCGCCTGTGCCGAGCGCGGCAGCAGGCTGGTCGGGGTCATGCCCGGTATGGTGTTGACTTCCAGCGTGTAGATCTCGCCACTCACCGTCACGATCATGTCCGTGCGGGACATCCCCCGGCAGCCCAGGGTTTGATGGCAGAGTTTGGCGATGCGCCTGGCCCCGGCCGCCACTTCGTCAGGGATGCGGGCCGGGACGATCTCGTCGGTCGCGCCCGCCGTGTACTTGGCCTCGTAGTCATAAAACCCACTGCGCGGGACGATCTCGACGATGGGCAGTATCTCCAAGTCGCCGTTGCCTAAAACCGGCACGGTGATCTCGGTCCCCGTGATGAACTGCTCCACCAGCGCCGTATCGTCGTGCTCAAACGCCGTCCTGATCGCGCCTTCGAGTTCAGCCGCCTCGCGCACGACCGTCATGCCGATGGTGGACCCCTGCGCGTTCGGCTTGACGATGCACGGCAGGGCGACGTCTCCCGCCGCCGGCATCTCGCCGCGCCGCAGTGTGACGTCCTGCGGCATCAAGACGCCGGCCGCCATCAGGACGCGCTTGCACATGGCCTTGTCCATCGCCAGCGCGCTCGCCAGAACGCCGCTGCCCGTGTAGCGCAGGCCCAAGACTTCCAGCATCCCCTGGACGGTGCCGTCCTCGCCGCCGCGCCCGTGCAGGGCGATGAAGACAACGTCCGGGCGCTCGGACGGGGCCGCCTGCGGGAGCTGCGGCAGGGCCGTGATCTCGGCCCCGCCATCGGCGGCGTGGAGCAGGCCGAGCGGCTGGGTGACGCCCGGGGGCAGAAACTTCTGCCCGGAGGCCGTGTCCAGGGCGTAGACCGTGTACTTGTCGGGGTCCAGCGCGTTCAATATCTGCCGCCCCGTGGACAGCGAGACCTCGCGCTCGGCGCTCGTGCCGCCCATCAGGACGGCGACTTTGAGTTTGGTGGTCACAGCGCCAGAAGTCCCTCCCCCGCCGCGCGGATGTCGCCCGCGCCCAGCGTCAGCACCAGGTCGCCGCTTTGTACGATCTCGGCCAGGCGGGCGGGCAGAGCGGCCTTGTCGGCGACGTAGGTGACGTGGTCCGCGCCGCGCCGGTCCGCGGTCAGGGCCGCCAGGGCCGCCCCGGTGACGCCTTCGAGGGGCGACTCGCGGGACAGGAAGATGTCGGTCAGGACGACGCGGTCGGCGTCCGCGAAGCTGTCGGCGAACTCGGCCCGAAAGTCCCGCGTCCGCGAGGGAAGGTGCGGCTGGAACACGGCGACGATCCGCCGCCCCGGATAGGCGCGGCGGGCGGCGGCGAGGGTCGCCCGGATCTCGGTCGGGTGATGCGCGTAGTCGTCCACGACTAAAACGCTCCCCTCCGTCTCCCCCAGCCGCTCGAAGCGCCGCCCCGTGCCGGTGAACAGCCGCAGGCCCTCGGCAATCGCGCCGAACGGCACGCCCAGCGTCAGGCCCGCCGCGACGGCGGCCAGGGAGTTGGCGACATTGTGTATCCCCGGCACGCCCAGGGTCACGCGGCCCAGCGTTTCGCCGTGCCAGACGGCGTCGTAGCTCGGGGCGGGGCGGTCCGCCTCCAGGTGCTCCGTCCGCAGCGAAACGTCGCCGGCCAGCGCGAACGTGACGACGCGCGGCGCGTCCGGGTCCGCCCGCAGGTGGGCGATCAGGCCCCGCGCATTGGCATCGAAGCCGGGCAAGATCGCCGTGCCCGTGACCTGGGACAGGAACTGGCCGAACGAGCGCAAGATGTTCGGGAGGTCGCCGTAGTAGTCCAGGTGGTCGGCCTCAATGTTGGTGATGACGGCGATCTGCGGGTCCAGATCCAGGAACGAATCATACGCCTCGCAGGCCTCGGCCAGAAACACGTCGCCGCCGCCCAGCCGGGCGTTACCGCCATAAGCCGGCAGGTCGCCGCCGATCAGGACGGTCGGGTCCAGGCCCGCCGCGTCTAAAATCATGGCGATCATGCCGGTCGTGGTCGTCTTGCCGTGCGTCCCCGAGACCGCGACGGAGCGCGGGTAGCGGGCCATCAGCCGCCCCAGCATCTCGGCGCGGGAAACCACCGGCAGCCCCCGCGCGTGGGCCGCGACGATTTCGGGGTTGTCCTTCTTGACGGCAGCCGACGCGACCACAAGGGTCGCCCCGTTCAGGTGCCGCGCTTCGTGGCCCGCCTCGGCCCGGATGCCGTCCTCGCGCCGCAGGGCGGCCAGCGTCGCCGACTCGCGCACGTCCGAGCCGGTCACAGCCACGCCCTGCCGGGCCAGGATGCGGGCCATGCCGCTCATGCCCGCCCCGCCGATGCCCACGAAATGAATGCACTCGTCCACGAAAATGCGTCTCCTCGGCCCGTTTTACTCGGGGTTGGATTGAAATTGCTCGAAGGCGCTTCTTCGTGCCGCGCGTATTGTACCACGTGAGGCAGAACCGCGTGCTAATCGCCCCCGATCTCCAGAAACAGAGGAGCAAGGGGCCCATTCCCCCGAATCGGGGGAATGGGGCTAGGGAGCCACGTCCGCCATCCCGAGCAGCGCCCGCGCCAGGTCCTGCGCCGCGTCCGGGGTCGCCAGCGACAGCGCCGCCGTGCCCATCGCCCGCAGGCGGTCCGGGGCGGACAAAAGGGCCGAGACCTCACGCAGCAGGCGCGGCCCGTCCAGCTCGCGGCCCGGCAGCAGGGCGGCGGCCCCAGCCTCGACGGAACGGCGGGCGTTGCGCGTCTGCTCGTCGCCTCCGGTCGGCACCAGCGGGACAAACAGCGCGGGCAGGCCCACGGCGGCAAGCTCCGTCACGGTCCCCGCCCCGCTGCGACCCACGACCAGATCGGCCAGCGCGAACACGTCGGCGATTTCCTCCCCGACGAACGGGACGGCGTGGTAGCGGCTTTGCAAGGCTTCGGGCAGGGCGGCGCGGACGCTCTGGAGACGCTCGCCATCTTGCTTCCCACACTGATGTATCAGGCGGCAGATTTGGAGCAAGCCCGGCAGGGCCGCCTCGACCGTCCGGTTGATCGCCTGCGCGCCCAGTGCGCCGCCGGTGACGTAGACCGTCGGTAGGGTGTCGTCATCGGGCGAGAACCCGAAGCGGGCGACGGCCCGCGCCCGGTCGCCGCCGAAGATCGCCTGCCGGACGGGGTTGCCGGTCACGAAGGCCTTGTGACGTTGGCGCGGCGGCAGCTCCGCCATCGCGCCCGCGAACGAGAGCGCAATGCGCGTGGCAAACCGGGCGGCGATCTGATTTGCCAGCCCGATCTGCACGGTCTGCTCGTGGATCAGTGTGGGCCGGCGCAGGAGCCAGGCGGCAACCACAGGCGGGACCGAAACGTAGCCGCCGGTCGCCAGAACGACGTCGGGCCGGAACCGTCGGACTTCACGGATGGCCTGCACGACGCCGACCGGGACCCGCAGCGCATCGGCGAAGTTCTTGCCCGTCAGCAGCCCGCGCAGCGACGACGCCCGCCGCAGCTTGCCGCTCTGGACGCCCACGAAGGGGATGCGGGCAGCCTCGACCAGGCTCTGCTCGACCCCCTCGTGGCTGCCGACATATTGGAAGACAGGCGTCCAGTCCGCTCCACGCGCCATCTCCTGCACGGCCTGGATGACGGCCAGGGCGGGGCTGACGTGCCCACCGGTCCCGCCGCCGGTGACCAGGATTTTGAGGGTGTGCATGGGCACTGCTTTGGGCTTGCTGTGTGAGCCTCCCCGGATTGAATTCCAGGGGCCTACCTCACTCCCGCAGCCCGGCGCGGTCCCGCCGGGCGCGGCCCAGGCGGCGGACGGTGGACGGCGACGGCTCGGACGGCTCCGCCACGCGGCGCTCCCAGCGGCGGTTCCAGTCGTCCTCGTTCGGCTCGATTTTATCCCGCGCCGGGCCTTCGGGCCCATCCGGGTAGCACGAGATGTTCAGCAGAATGCCGATGCCCGCCAGCATCAGGACGAGCGATGAGCCGCCGTAGGAGATGAACGGCAGCGGGACGCCCGTGTCGGGGACGGACGCGGTGGCGACGGCCATGTTGATCAGGGCCTGGATGCTGATCAAAGCCGTGATGCCCGCCGCCAGCAGCGCGCCGAACGGGTCGCGCGTCCGGTAGGCGATGGCGAAGCCGCGCGCGGCCACGAACAGGAACAGCGAGACCAGCACCAGCGTCCCCAGCAGCCCCCACTCCTCGGCGATGACCGGGAAGATGAAGTCGGTGCGCGGCTCGGGGATGAACAGCTTCTCGCGCCCCTCGCCCAAGCCCATGCCGCCGACCCCGCCCGAGCCGAGCGCGATCAGCGCGTGCCACACCTGGTAGCCCGTGTTGTACTGGTCCGCCTTGGGATTCAAGAACGCCGTGATGCGCCGGGCGCGGTACGGCTCCAGCGCGATGAACAGTGTGACCGCAACGGCGGCGGCCCCCAAGATCGCGCCCAGATGGGCGGGCCGCGCCCCGGCGAGATACAGCATAACCAGGCCCGTGACCGACAGCACCAGGGCGGTCCCCAGGTCCGGCTCTTTGGCGATCAGCGCGGCGAGAATCCCGATCACGGCCAGCGGCGGCAGGAGGCCCTGCTGGGGCTGCCGCTTGATCTTCAGGCTTCCAGCCAGGACACGCGCGAGGTAAAGGACCAGCGCCAGCTTCGCCAGCTCCGAGGGCTGGAACCGGATCTGCCCGTGCCCCAGCCAGCGCCGCGCGTGATTGACAACAATGCCCACGTGCGGCACTAAAACAGCCAGCAGGAGGAAGATCGACAGGGAAACGCCGATCACGGCGACTTTCTTCCAGTGCCAGTAGGGCAGACGGGTCGCGCCCAGCAGCGCCAGCAGTCCGACGCCCGCCCAGGCGGCCTGCATCTTGACGAAGTGGAACGAGTCGCCGTGCATCTTTTCGACCGCGATGGCGTAGGAGGCGTCGTAGACAGAGACGATGCCGATCCCCAGCAGCAGAAACGTCAGCCACAACAGCAGCCTGTCCATCGGCTGCCGCAGCCCCCCGCCGGGCTGGGGGGCGTGGTCGCGCGTCGCCTGGTCTCGTGTTCGTGGTGTCGCGCTCATGTGTTCTCCTGGTGCCGCATCCTAGCCATCGGAACCCCTCCCAGTGGGCTTGCCCGCCGGGAGGGGTTCCTTGCCCAGCCCCCGCACCGCTGCCTTAAATTGGTTGCCCCGGTCCTCGAAGTCCCGGAACATATCAAACGACGCGCAGGCCGGGGCCAGCAGCACGGTATCGCCCTTCGATGCCGCCGCTCGCGCCATGTTCACGGCCTCGGCCATCGTGCCCGCCCGCAATGTGTTGGTAAAGCCCGCCGCCCGCGCGGACGCCTCGATCTCCGGGGCTGACCGCCCGAGGAGCACAAGCGCGCGGACGTTGTGGGCGGCCACGGCCTCGCCCAATGCCGCCACGTCGTCGCCCTTGTAGACGCCCCCGGCGATGACGACCTTCGGCTCCGGCAGTGCTTCCAGCGACTTTGCGAACGCCGCCGCGTTGGTACACATGGAGTTGTTGACGTACCGCACCCCGTCTAGGGTGTCCACGTATTCCAGCCGATGCACGACGCCGGTGAACGTCGTCGCTACCTGGCGGATGGGTTCTCTGCCGACGCCAAAGGCCGTTGCCATCGCCGCCGCCGCGAGTATGTTCTCTATGTTGTGCGCGCCCACCAGTCTAACCTCGGAGACATCAGCAATCTTCCGATATTCAGACGGGTGAACGGGATCAAGCCCACCAAATTCAACCGATAGCACGTCGTTCATTTCGTAAGCCATATACTCATCGGACGAGCCGCGCCCGAACTCCCACGTCAGCGCCTTAGTGGCGGGCCTGCTGGGAGACAGCATAAAATCCTCGCTGATGACAGCCGCATCATCTTTTGTCTGGTTCTCAAAGATGCGCCACTTGGCGGCGACGTACTCCTCCCACGTCTGCCGGTCCCCGTGGTCGGGCGTGATGTTCAAGAGGGCGGCGACGCGGGGGCGGAACGTCGAAATCCACTCCAATTGGAACGACGAAATCTCGGCCACAATCGCCGCCGACTCGGGGGCCTCGAAGGCGGCCCGGATCAACGGCAGGGCGATGTCGCCCGCCGCGATGTTGCCGGCGACATAAGTTTCGACATTGGCCGCGCGCAGCATCTCGCCCAGCAGGACCGCCGTGGTCGTCTTGCCGTTGGTGCCCGTGATCGCCAGAATCGGCGCACGGGCGATGCGGTAGGCGGCCTCGATCTCGCCCAGCACGGGCACACCCGCCGCGACGGCGGACTGCAAGACGGGGGCATCGCGGCGGACGCCGGGGCTGGTGATCAAATAGTCCAGCCCGGCGTAATCCAGTTCCGCGCCGCCGGTGATGGGCGTCAGGCCCACCGCTTCCACTTCGCGCACCGCGTCGGCGATCTCCCCGGCGGGCTTGCCGTCGTAGGGGACGACCCGCGCGCCCAGCCGCGTCAAAACGTCGCAGCAGGCCAGGCCGCTGCGGGCCAGGCCCACCACGGCGACGCTTTTACCACGGAACGGGTTGTCGGGTGCGTCGGACATAAGCTTTTCGGTCAGAGGCCCCCCGCGATCAGCAGGCCCGCGATCAGGGCCAGGACGCCGATGATCCAGAAGCGGGCCACCACCTGTGTCTCGGCCCATCCCGAAAGCTCGAAGTGGTGGTGGATCGGCGTCATCTTGAACACGCGCCGCCCGTTCGGCTTGCCGCCCGTGGCCTTGAAGACGGACACCTGGATCATCACGCTCAGCGTCTCGATCAAAAAGACCAGGGCAAAGAGAAGCACCAAAATCTCCTGCTTGCCGACCAGGGCGATTGCGGCGAAGCTCGACCCCAACGCCAGCGAGCCGGTGTCGCCCATAAACACGCGGGCCGGGTGGGCGTTGTACCACAAAAAGCCCAGGCACGCCCCGGCCAGCGCGAAGCCGACCAGCGGGAGCTGCGGGAACAACAGGCTACTCGTCAGCGACAGGCCGAGCAGCGTGAAAAGGGACAGCCCCCCCGCCAGCCCGTCCAGGCCGTCCGTGAGATTCGCGGCGTTGGACAGGCCGATCATCAGCATCAACGCCAGCGGGTAGTAGGCGTAGCCCAGATCGAAGTAGCCGAAGCGCGCCAGGCCGACGTGCGTGGTGACGCCCGGCTCCGCCGTCACGGCCAGCCAGCCGACGAACAGCAGCCCGATCAGCACTTGCCCAGCTAGCTTCTGCCGGGCGAGCAGGCCCAGCGACTTGCCGCGCCGGGCTTTGAGCAGGTCGTCGGCGAACCCCAACGCGGCATGGCCCACAAAGACCAGCAGCACGGCGACCGTGGACGGGGCCACGGGCCGCAACGACGGCACCGCGAGCAGGCCCACGGCGACCGACAGCAACAGACTGACGACGAGCAAAACCCCGCCCATCGTCGGCGTCCCCTGCTTCTGCTGGTGCCCCGCAGGCGCGTACTCGTTGATAGGCTGCCCGAACTTCAGCACCCGCAGCCAGCCAATGACGGGCGGACCGAGCAGCACGGCGAACAAAAACGTCAGCAGGAACGCCCCCAGGGCGAGCGGCTCGGGTGCCCTCATGGGCCTGCCTCGGGCGTGGGTTCTGCCAGAGCAGCGGCGATCTTCTCCATCGCCACGGCGCGCGAGCCTTTGACCAGCACCACGTCGCCCGGACGCGGGGCCAGCGCTTCGCGGGCGAACCGGGCCGCCTCCTCGCTGTCCGCGAAGCGCTGCGTCGCGCCGGGGATCAGGGCGGCCAGGCCGCCGACCGTGTACAGTGCATCCAGGCCGCCCCCGGAAGCGATGACCGCGCCAAGTTCACGGTGGGCATCTTCGGCCCGCGCGCCCAGCTCGCGCATGTCGCCCAGGAACGCGATCTTGCGCCCGCCGGGGAAGGCGAGCAGCGTCTCCAAAGCCGAAGCGACCGAGGCCGGCGCGGCGTTGTAGGCGTCGTTCAGGACCGTCGCGCCGCCGGGCGTCTGGACGACCTGCATCCGCATCGGCGGCGCGGTGTAGTGGGTCAGCGCGCGGGCGGCGTCGGCGAGGGGGACACCGAGCGCGTCCGCGACTGCCAGTGCCGCCAGCGCGTTGCCCACGTCGTGCCGCGAGAGGCTGGGAACCAGAACCGGAACGCCGCGCAGCTCGAAGCGCCAGCCGCCGTCGGTGCGGGCCAGATCGGCGGGGAAAAAGTGATCGGCGGCGTCAGAGACTTCCATGCCGTAGGTGACGACCCGCGCCGCCGTCCTCGCCCGGAGGCGGGGCAGGTACGAATCGTCCGCGTTCAGCACGGCCAGGGCGGGGGCGGGCAGCGCTTCCAAAAGCTCGCCTTTGGCGTCGGCGATTGCGTCCCGCGAGCCGAGCAGCTCCAAGTGGTTGTCGGCAATGGTTGTTGTGACGCCCACGGTGGGGCGGGCGACGCCGCACAGGTAGGCGATCTGGCCCGCCCCACGCATGCCCATCTCGACGACGGCCGCTTGGTGTTCGGGCGTCAGTTGCAGCAGCGTCTTGGGGACGCCGGTCTCGTTGTTCTGGCTCGCTTCCGTCTTCAGGACCGGGCCGAGCGGGGACAGCGCGGCGGACAGCATCTCTTTCACTGTCGTCTTGCCCACGCTGCCCGTCACGCCGACGACGGGGAGGTCGAAGCGGTCGCGCCGGAACCGGGCGAGCAGGCCGTAGGCAACCTCGGTATCAGGAACGCGCAAAACGGGCGTGTCCAGGGACGCAACGACCGGCTGCGAGACGACCAGGCCGCGCGCACCCGCCCGCAGGGCGGCGGCGATATGCTGGTGGCCGTCGGACCGGCTCCCGACCAGGGCCACGAACAGGTCGCCGGGGCGCAGCGTCCGCGTGTCCGTCGAGACGCCCGCAAAGACGATGCCCCCGCCGCCGGGGTTGGTGCCGGCGTCCAGCGCCTGCCGGACCTCGCGCAAGGTCAGTTGAAAGAGCTGCTCTGGTGACTCGCTCAGGGACATTCGGCCAGAGCCTCCCGCGCCACCAGCCGGTCGTCGAAGGGGATGGTGCGGCCATTCGCAAAGGTCTGCCCCGTCTCGTGCCCCTTGCCGGCGATCACGACCAGGTCGCCGGGCCGGGCCAGCTCGCACAGGGCGTATTTGATGGCGGCATGGCGGTCCACTTCGACGACTACGCCCTCACGCCCCCGACCGCCCTCGATGCCGACGAGTATGTCTTCAATGATAGCGTCGGGGTTCTCCGAGCGCGGGTTGTCGCTCGTCAGTACCGAGACATCGGTCAGTTCGGAGGAGATGCGCCCCATCAGCGGGCGCTTCTTGGGATCCCGGTCGCCGCCGCAGCCGAACACGCAGACCAGGCGGGTTGGATTCAGCGCGCGGGCCGACTTCAAGACGTTCTCCAGACCGTCGGGCGAGTGCGCGTAGTCCACCACGACCGTAAAATCACGCCCCCCCGTCGGCACCAGCTCGAACCGGCCCGGCACACCGGCCAGACTTTCCAGCCCGTTCCTGATCGCCATCGGCGGGACGCGCCGCAGCAGGGCGACGCCGACGGCGGCCAGGGCGTTCGTGACCTGGAACAGGCCGCCCAGGCGCAGGTCCACGGGGAACGAGACGACGCTGCCCTGGGGCGGCTGGTAGTGGACCGTGAACCGCGTCCCGTCGGGCCGGGCTTCTTCCACCGTCGCGCGCAGGACGGCGTCCGGGCTGCTCAGACCGTAACGCAGGACGGACCGCCCCGCCGCCTCCAAAGCACCGATGATGCGCCGCCCGTAGGGGTCGTCGGCATTGACCACGGCGCTGAACGGCTTCTCAGGGAATGCTAGGGGGTACTCGGTGAAGAGGCGCAGCTTCTCGGCAAAGTAGGCCTCCATCGTCCCGTGGGCGTCCAGATGGTCCTGCGTCAGGTTGGTGAACACGCCGGTGTCGAACGCGCACTGCTCGGTCCGGCCCATCAGCATCCCCTGGCTCGACACCTCCATGACGCAGCGGCGCACCCCGGCCTGGGCCATGTCGGCGAACAGACGCTGCAAGTCCGGTGCCTCGGGCGTGGTCCGCTCCAGAGCGACGGCGCGGCCGTTGATGGCCGCGCCGATGGTGCCGATGAGACCCGTCCGCTCGCCCAGCGTCCGAAAGATGCTCTCGACCATGTAGGCCGTCGTCGTCTTGCCGTTCGTGCCGGTCACGCCGATCAGATCGAGCCGCCGCGACGGCTCACCGTAGAACGCGGCGGACAGCCGGGGCAGGACCGCACGGGGGTCGGCGACCGCGACGGTCGGCAGATTGGGAGCGCCGTACCAGCCCGCGCGGTCCGAAGACACCATCAGGGCGGCCGCGCCCTTGTTGAGCGCCTGCGGAATGAAGTCGTGGCCGTCGCTGCCGGCCCCGCGCATGGCGACAAACAGCGCGCCGGGCGTGACCTGGCGCGAGTCGTAGGCCAGGCCGGTGACCTCGGGGTCGCCGCCGACGGCCTCGGCACCGGGGATAAGCTCGATCAGTTCGCTGAGTTTCATAAAAAAGCGCCCCCGGATTGAAATCCGGGTCTTGAGCAATGCGATTGTCCGCGCAGGCGGACAGCTGCGCTTCTACAGCCCTGGAATTCATTCCAGGGACTTAAAGCCCCTGCTCCCCCATCATTGCGGGTTGGGGGAGGCGTCTGCGGGGGAGGCCTCTGCGGAGAAGTCCCCCGGACCGCGCCCCAGCGCCGCCCGGCCCTCCATCTTGACCTTCAGGTGGTCGTCCCAGTCCACAACGCCGGGGGCGTCGGGCGCGATCTGCAAGACCTGCATGGCCTGGCGGGCGATGTCGTGGACGACCGGCGCGGCGACCGCGGCCCCCCAGTGGATGCCCTGCGGCTCGAACACGGCGCACAGGATCACCAGACGCGGGTGCGAGAGCGGGTACATGCCGACGAACGAGGCCACGAAGCGGCCACTCTCGTAGCCGCGCGGGCCGGACACCTGGGCCGACCCAGTCTTGCCGCCCACCGAAAAGTCGGCGATCTGGGCCGGCTTGCCGGTGCCCGACTGCACCACGGTCCCCAGCATGGAGCGGACGGCGGCGGCGACCTGCGGCGAGAGGACCTGGCGGATACGCTCCGGCGCAACCAATGTCTCGTGGCCGTTGCGGCGGACGGCCCGGACGATGTGGGGGCGCATCAGCGTCCCGCCGTCCGCGATGGCCCCGTAGGCCGCGGCGAGCTGCAAGGGCGTGATCGAGATGCCCTGGCCGAACGAGATATTGGCAAGCTGAATCTGGGACCAGCCGATGCCGCCCGTGTACTTGTTGGGGGCGTCCGGGGCCAAGAGGTGTGACTCCTGCTCGCCGGGCAGCCCCGAGCCGGGCGGGTCCAGAAAGCCGAACTTCTGCTCGTACTCATAGAGTCGCGGGGCACCCAGGCGCAGGCCGAACTGCGCCATGCCGACGTTGGACGAGACGCGCAGGATGCCGCGCAGGTTCTGCGAGCCGAGGTTGTTGGTCAGCGCGTCCGCAGCCTCGTGGATGGCGTGCTTGCCGATCTGGAGCGTCGGGCTGCAATACACGTGGGTGTCCATCTGGCCCAGCCCCTGCTCCTGCAAGATAGCCGAGGCAGTGATGGACTTGAGCGTGGACCCCGGCTCGTACAGGTCGGCCACGGCCCCGTCCCGCCGCCGGGCGGCCACGGCCAGCGCGGCGTCTTTAGACATACGCCCCAGGGGGCGCGGCGCGTTCGGGTTGAAAGTCGGGGACTGCGACAGCGCCAGTATCTCGCCCGTGTGCGGGTCCAGGACGATGGCGACGCCGTGGTCGGCGTGGTGCGACTGAACAGCCTGCGCCAGCGCATCGTCGGTGATATGCTGCAAGCGCTCGTCCAGCGTCGTGACCACGTCCGCGCCGTTTTCGGCCTCGGCCCGATGCCGGGTCGTACCGGGCAGGAAGCGCCCGTCTCGGTCGATCTCGGCCACGACCTTGCCGTCGCGGCCGCGCAGAAGGCTCTCCTGGCTGTATTCCAGGCCCTCGATGCCCAGCCCGTCCCGGTTGGTAAAGCCCAGCGCGTGCGCGGCCAGTGCCCCGTCCGGGTAGGAGCGCGCCGTGTCGCCGATGGCGTAGACGCCCGCCAGCCCCGCGCCTTTGATCGCCTGAGTTAGGACAGCGGCGGGAGTGGCGAGGACGCCCGGAGGGGCGGCGAGGCCGGCGGGAGGGAGGAAATGGCGCTTCAGGGAGACGAAGTGGACGCGGGCCGAGCGCGGCGTCAGCAGCGATTGGAGCCGGGCGGCGCTCTCGCCGAGCAGGGGGGCGAGCCTGGCCGCGGCGGCGGCGGGGTCGGGGACCTCCTGCGGGTCGGCGTAGACAGCGGCGGCGGGGACATTGGCGGCCAGCGCGGCCCCGTTGCGGTCCAAGATCAGGCCGCGCCGGGCGGGCAACAGGCTCCTGCCCACCCGGTAGGCGTCGGCCTGACGCTGGAAGTAGGTGTGCCGGGCCGCCTGCAAGTAAACTAGGCGCCCGGCCAGCGACAGGTACAGGACCAGGACGCCGACGAACAGCCCCGTCGCCCGCGGCTTAATGACCGAGAGATGCTGCTGTGAAGCCGTCTGGGTTCGTGCCACCGTTCATCCCCTGTCCCGCCACGGTTTTATGCACCGGGATGTCGCTCAAGTGCGCCGGGATGTAGTTCACGCGGGTCGCACCGCGCGGCGTCATGCCCAGGGCCGTGGCCGCCGCGACCACGCGCTGCGGGCTTTGCAGGCGGTCGCGCTCGGCCCGCAACATCTCGTTCTGGAGCTGGCGGCGGACGAGCAGCGTGCGCGCCTCGGCCTGATCGATGCCCAGGCGCGTGACGCGGGCGTAGGCGGCTAGGTAGACCAGCAGCAGGCCGCAGATGACGGCGGTGCAGGTAGTCGCCATGCCCATCAGGCGTATCTCCGCGCGGCCCATCCGGCGGGAGCGGGGCGACGCGGCGGGTCGCTCGGTGGGGGGAGCCGGCCTGGGCACCGCGTTTCCCGACGCGAGGGGGCGATGCTCGGCGGAGGCACGCGAACCGGAGCGCGGCAGGGCGTCCAGGCGGCGCGTCCGGTCGGGGTTTTGCGGCGTTCTCGTTTCCAGCATCGCTTTTCCTCATCTGCGCGGGCGGATGGATGGTCCGCCCCCGTGCCCGGCTTCCCCGCCCTGCTTCACAGCGAAATCTTACAGCGAAATCTTACAGCTTGCGGGCCGCCCGCAGCCGGGCGCTCCGGGCGCGCGGGTTGGCGGCGACCTCGGCGGCATCCGGCTCCAGCGGCTTGCGCGTCAGCAGTTCCACGACCGAGGGCGGCGGTGTCCCGTACAGCCCCTCGCCCGGCCCGCGCCCGGACAGGCGGAGGAAGAGCTGCTTGACGATCCGGTCTTCCAAAGAATGATACGAAAGCGCCGCGATGGTGCCACCTTGAGCGAGGCGGTCTACGGCGCTCCCGAGCGCGTGTCCCAACACCGTCAGTTCATCGTTGACTGCGATCCGCAGCGCCTGGAACGTGCGCGTCGCGGCGTGCTTGTCGTCGGGCCGGGCGCGGACCGGCATGGCGGCGTGGACCGTTTCGACCAACTGCCCCACCGTGCGGTACGGCGCATCCGCCCGCCGCTCGACGGCGAAGCGGGCGATGCGCGCCGCCCAGTGCTCGTCCGAGTTCTCGCGGATCAGCGTCGAAAGCGTCCGCTCGTCCAGCGTGTTCAGCAGGTCCGCCGCCGTCGGCCCGCTCCCGGCAGGGTCCATCCGCATGTCCAGCAGGGCGTCCGGGTCCTTGAACGAGAACCCCCGCGCGGGCGTATCCAGTTGGTAGGACGAGACACCCAGGTCGAAGAAAACCCCGTCTACTACTCCAATGCCCAGGTCGTCCAGCACGAAGCCCAGATCGTCAAAGCGCGCCTGCCGCAAAGTGACCGCATCGCCGAGGGGTGCCAGCCGCCGGCCCGCCGCCGCCAGCGCGTCAGGGTCCTGGTCCAGCCCTACCAGCCGCCCCTCGGGCCTGAGCCGCTCGGCCAGTGCCTGCGCGTGGCCGCCCCCTCCCAGGGTGCAGTCCAGAAAGACCTGGCCGGGACGCGGGTCCATCACGCGCAAGACTTCTTCCCGCATGACCGGGGTGTGATAAGAGTTATCGTCAAAGCTGTCGTCAGGCAATGCCCAGCTCTCGGGCCGACTCGGTGATCATCTCCGCCGTCAACTGGTCGTTGTAGCGCTCCCAGGCCGCGCCGCTCCAGATCTCCAGCCGGCTGCCCGTCCCGACGATCACCACGTCGCCCTGGTCACCGATCTTCGCGTACTCGCGCAGCTTGCTCGGAATCGCCACGCGCCCCTGCGCGTCCACGCTGGCCTCGGTCGAGGTGAAGAAGCGCTGGAGGCGCATCGCGTGTTCGTCGAGCTGGGGCTGGCGGGACAGGCTCTCGCTCAGGTCCTTGTAGGCCATCTCGGTGTAGACGAAGATGCAGCCGCCCAGGCCCTTCGTCATGTAGAAGCGCTCGCCCAGGGACGACCGGAACCGCGTCGGGATGATGACACGCCCTTTATCATCCACGCTGTGGTCGAATTCGCCCTGAAACACCACTATTCCTCCACCGCGCCACCACTGAACCCCACTTGGGTACAACTATACGTCATCACCCCGGTCTTTGTCAAGGGCGGGTCGGAGATTTTTTCGGATTATTTTCGCGGCTTAAATCCCCAGATTTAGGGGCTAGGGGGGAAACCGCTCTAAATCTGGGGGGTCAAGAGGGTTTAGAGAAGAAACTATGCGGAGAAGAAAGGGAAATTACGTTTGGGACGCGCCCCCACCGTGCAGTCACAGGCCGGGGGTAGCCCGCACAGCGGCGGGAAAAGCAAGAGAAGCGGGCGGTCGGGGACAGGGGAAGGGCCACGTCATAAGGCCCCGCCGAGGATGCCCACGATGGGGGCGCGTCTCGGGCGGGGCGAAAGGTGTTTGATGCGCCTAGTGGTGGCCGGCCGTGGCCGTCTGCGCGCGCTCGATCTGGCGGCGGCGCTGGCGCTGAATTTGGAGCGGCTGCAAGTCCACGCAGAGCGTCGTATCGGCCAGGCCACGCGCCCGGATCGCCTCGTGCAGGCGCGGGAGCAGGGTGTGCTCCAGAAAATCGGCGTAGACCTCATTGTAGTTGTAGGTCTCGACGGCCACGGTCCACTTGACGCCCTGAGCGCGCTCGCCCGCGGGATAATAGAAGAGGGTCGGGCCGGTGCCCGTACTCCATTCGAGGACGACTTTGGACGCGCCCCGGCCCTTCCAGGCGTCGCACTTCTGGCGCAGCGTCTCCAGGTCGAACTGGGGTTCCTGATGCAGTTTCCGCTCCATGTCGCTTGTTTCTCCTGCCGCGCGATGGGGATGACGAGATTATAGCACACTCCGAGTCGCCGCGCGGGCGTTCACGAAGCGGAAGCGTCTAGGGGGGACCTGCTTCGTCTCCCAGCGCGAGCATGGCGGCGTACACCTCGCGCCGCGATGCCTTGAGGGCGGCGCTGACCTGCCGGACGGCGTCGCGCTCACTCAGGCCCGCTGCCAGGGCGGCGCGCAGGGCGGTGGAGACGTCCACGGGTTCCGGCTCCGCCACGGCGGGCGCGTCCTCATCCCCGTCCCCGGCCAGGCCCCCGACCACGACCGTGATCTCGCCGCGCGGGGCGTGGGCGTCGAAGTGGGCGGCGACCTCGCTGAGTGTCCCCCGCACGAACTCCTCGAACTTCTTGGTCAGCTCGCGCCCGACCGCAGCGGGCCGGTCTGGGCCGAAGGCGCGCGCCATGTCGGCCAGCGTCTCGGGGAGCCGCGACGGGGCCTCGTAGAAGAGCAGGGTGCGCGTCTCGGATCGGGCCAGCGCGTCGAGCTTCGCCCGCCGGGCCGCTTTCGTGCGCGGCAGAAACCCCTCGAAGGCGAACCGGGCCGGGGTCAGGCCGCTGCCGACCAGGGCACACAGGGCGGCGCTGGCACCGGGGACGGGGACGACGGGGACGAGAGCGGCGAGGGCCGCCCGGACCAGGGCGACGCCGGGGTCGGAGACGCCCGGCGTGCCGGCATCAGTGACCAGGGCGACGTTTTTCCCCTCGCCGGCGAGTTGCCGGACTAAGTCCTGGGTGCGCCCCGCTTCGGTGTGCTGGTGGTAGGCGACCAGGGGCGTGTGGATGTCGAAGTGCGCGAGCAGGGCGCGCGTGTGCCGGGTGTCCTCGGCGGCCACCACGTCACACTCGCGCAAAATGCGGAGGGCGCGGAGGGTAATGTCTTCCAGGTTGCCGATAGGCGTGGCGACGATGTAGAGGGTTCCGGGGCTTTGTTGCATGAATGGCTTACCCGGCCCTCAAGGGCCGGGCTACGCGGACGGAACCCGCTCCGCGGCTACGGGCAATGACTGGGCTAGGTTTTCAGCCGCGAAGTAGGTTCCGTCCGCCCATCCTGTCGAGGCAACGGCAGGAAAAACGGCCTACTGCGCCGGCTTGGGCGCGTGCGGCAGGGTCACGTGGACCGACCCGGCGGGCCGCGCCGTGCCGGGCGCACCCGGCGACACGCCGGGCGGCAGGGACATCCCCGGAGGCAGGGACATGCCGGGGGGCATCCCGTTCGGGCTGCTAGGCGCGGGGTGGGCGACCGCATACTGCTTTAGCCACTGAATCTCCTTGTCGGCCAGGTCGGGCCGGCCCGCCGTGCGGAAGTCCAGCAGGAGCGAAGCGTGTGTGCTCTGGTCGTTCCAGGCGAGCTGCGAGGCCTTCTGGAAATGCGGCACCGCCTGGGCGTTATCTTTGGACTGGAGATAGAGCTGCCCCAGGACCATCTCCAGGGCGGGGTCCTCGCGCGACTGCAAGGCGGCCCCGTAGGCCGCAATCGCCTGTGGGGTCTGGTTCAGGCGCTGGTAGACCTCGGCCAGCGCGACATTGACGGCGGCCTTTTGCAGGGTCGCGGGGTTGCCGGCCAGAGCCTTCTGGTAGTCCGCCAGGGCCTCGTGGTATTTGGCCTGCGACTGGGCGGGGTCACCCTGCCGGCCCGCCTGAGACAGCGCACGGTCGCCGGCCAGCGCGGGGTCTTTGACGTCGATCTTGGCCCCGTCTTGCAGACTCACCAGTGCCGCCTGGGCCTTTTCGCTCGCGCGCTGCTGCTTGATCTCGGTGATGTAGCGGGCCTTGTCCTTGTCGAAGTCTTTGGGCAGGCCGTCTTTGGTGGCGAGGAGCTTGATGAGGAAGTAGCCGTACTTGGGCGAGGCGACCAGGTCCGGCGTCACCTGCCCCGGCTTGAGGCTGAAGGCGGCCTTTTTGAACTCCGGCACGTAGGGGGTCATCTCGCTGATAAACCCATCGTCGCCGCCCTTGGCCTTGGTGCCGGGGTCGTCCGAGTACTGCCTCGCCAGCGCGCCGAAGTCCGCGCCGGGCGCTTTCGCCTTGGCGAGGATCTGCTGCGCCTTGTTTTTCGCCTGGACGTCCGAGACTTTTTTGTTGTCGATGAGGATGTGCTGCGTGTGGTACTGGACGTAGGCCGCCCGCGCGTCCGCCTCGCTGACGTTCTCGCGGTCGGCGAGCGCCGTCGAAAGCTTGCCGGTCAGCCCGATCTGCGGGTCGCCGAGCAGGATAAGCTGGCGCAGTGCCTCGTCCGAGAACTGGTCCTCCACGCTACGCCCCCCGGCACGGCCCAGCGCGGCGTCCACGTCGGCCAGCGACGCGGTGGGCGGCAGGCTCAGCTTCTGGCGGAGGCCGATCAGGTCCACCACCTCGGCCCGCTTTTTGGCGATCTCTTCGGGCGAGACCGTGATGCCGCTGTTTTTGGCGAATTGAAGCTCTAGGTTGGTGGTGACGAGCTGTTCTAAAGCCTGGGCGTTAAGCTGGGGGGTCTCCAGGGCGCTGATGGTGCGGCCCGGCTGCTCGGGTGCGCTGCGGAGGCTGTCCGCCGTGGTGTCGTACTCCTGCCGCGTGATCGGGTCACCGTTGACCGTCGCGATCACCTCGTCACCTGCGGGGGCGGCCTGGCTGCCCCCGCCCCGGCCCAGCAGGTTGCTGCCCATGCCCGAAAAGACCAGGCTGAAGACGAGCAGCGCGCCGACGGCGAACAGGCTCCATTTGCCGACGGGGCTGCTGGTCATGCTGCCCAGGCCGGTGCGAAAAGAGTTCAATGACATCGGTATCGGTTTCCTCAAAACAGCGGCTACGGTGCCGCCGTGGTGTGATATGGGTGTGCGGGAAGGAAACACTGGGCTTGAATCCCCAGGGCAAGGCTAGGCGGCGCTCACGCCCGCCAGAAGCCTCTGTAGCCCTTCCAAACAGGCGCGCGAGGACGCTTCTTTGGTCGGGAGGCCAGCCCAGTGCGTTTCCAGCGAAAGCCAGCCGCCGTAGCCGTCCCGCGCCAGGGCCGCGAGCTGGCCTGCCCAGTCGATCTCGCCCGCCCCGACCGTAGCCCACTCGGGGACGACGCCCCCCGGAGGCACGGCGGCGTCCTTGACGTGGACGTGGGCCACGAAGTCTTGGATGGCCGCGTAGCCCGTCGGGAACGGCAGCTCGCCGGCCATGAAGGCGTTGCCGGGGTCCCAGATCGCGCGCACGGCGGGCGAGGCGATCTCCTCTAAAACGCGGGCCGTCTGCGCCCCGGTCGCCAGGCAACAGGCGTGCTCGTTTTCGATGCCCAGCACGACGCCCGCATCCGAGGCCAGCCGGGCCGGCTCCGCGTAAGCGTCGGCGATCATCTCTTCTTGAATGGGCGTCAGCGGCCCGCGCTTCCAGAACGAGAAGGTGCGGACGAGATTCGTCTCGAAGAACCGGGCGGCTTCCAGGCAGTGTTCCAGCAGGGCGATCTGGTCGCCCAGGCCGCGTGCGGACGCCCCGTGCAGCGGACCCGCCGGACCCTCGGGGGCGTCGCCCGGCAGGTCGCACTTGTAGAACGGCGAGGCGATGCCCACCACGGCGATGCCGCGCGCATCGAGCAAGGTCTTGGCCCGCTCCCAATACTCGCGCGGGGCCTCGGCGATGTTCCGGTCCCAGAGCTGGCGCAACTCGGCCCCCCGGATGCCGTATTCGGCCATGACGTCCAGCGCGCGCTCCAGGTTGGCGTCTATCTCGTCGGTGATCACGGCAAGCTTCACGGCGCACCCCCCCGTCCCACTACGCAGCTTCACATACGCAAAAAATGGCCGACTCATTCTAGCCCATCACGCCTCGTTTGTCAACAAACACGGCGAGGCGTTTGCGCGCAGAGAGCGCCGGGGTAGAGTCCACTTATCTTTGCGGCGAATGTGAAAGCGGGGCACGGGGCAATGGCAGAGCGTTTAGACAAGCACGACACGATCCACCACGCGCTGTTCGACGAGGACACCAACCAGGTCGGCAGCCTGGGCGACATCGTGGAGAAACACGCCGGCGACGCCGTGTTCCTCGCTCCCCCGGAGAAGGGCGTGGGCGGGGCGGACGGCGGCGAGTCCGACTTCGAGGCCGAAATGCTGGAAACCGACCCCGCGCCCGGCGAGGGCATGAACCCGGACGACCTGTACTCGGAGGGAGACGAGCACAGCGTCTTCAGCGCGGACGCCACCGGCACCGTCGCGGGCATCGCGCGCGGGTTCGGGACGCACCTGCCCCAGGACATTGGGCGAGACGGCTTCCAGGTGGAGGCCATCCCCGACAGCGCCCTCCGAATGTCCCCCCGCCCCCTGGCCGACGGCGAGGAGCTGGACGACTACGACGACGACACGGACGATGGCAAAGACGACGCGCGGGGCGAGCTGGCCGCCGACTCCGAGCCGTTCTCCCACATGGTCTCCGAGCCTGGCGGCGACGGCACGGCCATGAACGGCCAGATCCCCGTCAAACAGCGCCGCCCTAGCACGACCGACGACGAACTGGATGCCACGGGGGCGATGAAGTAGAAGTAGCCGACCGGCGTTGACGGGCGGGGGAGCGGGCCATCTGGCCCGCTCCCCCTCTTTTTGCCACACCTCTGCCTATTTGGCCCTGCTTGCAGGAGACAGACGTTGGGAGGGCGAATTGAGCAGAACGAAGTTTGACGGGCTTGGAACCTTGTAGAATGCCTTGGCTTCTAATTCCAGCGTGGGCTGTGCCTGTAATGTTTCCTTTGGCTGCGTCAGTAGCGACTTGGGCGGAGCAAAGTTCGTAATCAAGACCTCCCGGTTCGTCGTCCGGGTGCTGCCGTTCTTCTCGGTGTTCATGCCGGAGGCCGACTGTACGCCGAGGACGTAATGTTCTGGGAAAAGCGCGTGCATCTCTGGAATGTCGTAGGACGACAGGATCCATTTGCAGGTCGCCCTCTTGAGGCGTTCCGCCAGAACATGGTGCTCGTCCCAGCCGCGCATATTGTGGGCGTAGTTGCACTTGTTCCCCGGATACGGAGGGTCTACGTAAACGACTGTCGTGGGGCGGTCGTACCGGTCCAGACACGCCTGCCAGTCTAGGTTCTCAATGATGACCGTCCGAAGCCGCTCATGCACCGGCTGCAAGCGCTGGCGCAGGGTTTTTAACGCGCCAATCAAACGGTTCCCGCCCCCGCCGTCCGTGATGCTGGTCTGGAACCGTGGGTAGTTCAACTCGCCGCCCCACCCGGCCATGATGAGGTAGTAAAAGCGGTGTGCCCGCTGCACGTCCGTCAGTTGCGACGGATCAAGTTCCGCCAACCGCTCAAATTCCGCCCGTGAAACTAGTTCCCACTCAAAGGACGCGATGAGTTCTTTCGGCTTCTCGCGCAGGACGCGGAAGAAGGTGACCAAATCTTGGTCAATGTCGTTGATGATCTCGACGTCGCTCGGCGGCTTTCCAAAAAGGACCCAGGCGGCCCCTGAGAACAGTTCCACGAAACAGGTGTGGAGCGGGAGCAGTTCGATGACGTACTTACGCAGGCGAGACTTGCCGCCGACCCACTTGAACGGGCTGTTCAGCGGCTGATGATTTTTGGCGCTTGTTAATGTCATAGTCATTCAGGTTCCTATTCCGTACTGTCTCTAATGGAGACATTATATCACGATAAAAGCTTCATGTCAAGCCCCTCTCAGGCAGAAATAAGACGGTTCGGGGAGAAGCTGCATACGCTTCGACGGCAGCGCAGGATGACTCTGAAGGAGTTGGCGACGGCGCTTGGCTATGCCGCTCACGGTCACATCAGCGAGTTGGAGGGCGGGAAGAAGATACCGACAGCGGAGTTCACGCTGGCCGTAGCCCGTCTTTTTGACGTCACTACTGACGTGCTGCTCAAGGACGAGTTCAATTTGTCCGCCGACGCAGTAACAATATGTGAGTAAAGTCTATGAGTCTCTTGTTGCAGGACGGTCAGTTGTCTTTATCACCCCAGGAGGTTGAAAAGATACGCTTAATACTCAGCACGTATCAGGACGGAACTGGTATGCTGATGAATAAAGGCAAAACTCTACCTGGCTGGCGCGACTTTGAACGAGCCGTAGCTGTAGCTCTTGATGGCATCGGGCCTGAGAACAAGGGCGTATTCGATGTGTTTGTGACCAACCCTAAAGTTCAAGGTAGGATTGGGCTATCATGCAAGATGAAAGAGGAACTCAACCGGATTGACAAAGATGGTCGGGTCTACCTCGAACTCAACAACGCGAACAAGGCATTCAGGTCACATCTGGCGGAGCTTGGTATTCTGGAGTTAGAGTACCGTTCCAGAGCAGCGGAAGTTGGCCCGGAGTTGATCCGGGTCATAGAACAGATAAGGGGGCGAGAGGCAAAAGCCGCAAAAAATAGCATCGCGTTAGAAAGCAGTTACTATTTAGTCCTGTTGTGGAGCAAGAGCAACAAGTACCAGATCTATCAATTCCCACTAAAAATACCTGATGTCTCCACAGTGCGTTGGCATTCTGGGCCAGATGATAGAAGCCCCAGAAAATGCATTGTAGGCGAAGAAACGCGAGAGGGACAAAAGGCAACACTTTTTGAGTGGTATTACAACGCCGGTCAATTCAAGTACTACCCGCATCGCGAACGCTCAGTCTGGCGATCAGAGGTATTTGGCTTAGAGGCTCTGCCAGCAACGGTAGAAACTGAGAACGTCATCCGCCTAAAGACTATAAAATATTTTCCCGACGCTTGGTCAGTAGCGAGCTCACCCTGACGATTGTTCTTTCCCCTGCTCCGCCAGGAAGTCCTGCACCTGCCAGCGGGTGTTGCGTCCGTGCGTGCCGAGGTAGTCCAGCATGGCTTCTTCGGCGAACTCCAAGTCGGCTAAATCGGACGGGGTGAAGTCGTGGCGCACGGCCTCCCAGACGGCCTGGAGGTCGGTGAGCGGGAAGACGCGGTGGGCGTCCCGGACGCTGGCGGGCTTGACCTTCAAAAACACCTGGTCCGAACCCTCGAAGCGGCCCTTGACGACGTAGCCCTCTAACCCGTCGCGGGCGGCTAAATGCTCCAAAGAGCGCAGGCGCTTGTAGACGTCGCCCGCCTCGCCGCCGCCGGTCAGCCGGCCCTGGAGCTGGACCAGATTGAGGCGGTAGTCTTCGGCGATCCGTTCTTTTTCCAGGCGGTCAGCGAACATGAAATCCGGGTCGATCACGTCGATCAGAATCAGGTCGGGCCGGTCGGCGGGGATGACGGTCTCGATCTCGGGCAGGGTCATCTCGAAGCAGGGCACGTAGCCCAAATCGGCCAGCTTGTAGGCCTGCGGGTAGAGCCGGTCGGCCAGCCGCCGCGCCTGCGAGCCGTAGTCTATCCCCAGGCCGCGCACGTTCTCGATGCCCGCCGCCACCAATGGGTTGCCGCCGTCGCGGACGTCGCGCGTGGCGAAGAAATACCTGTCGGCCTGCTTGTAGAGCCGGATGTTGACCCCGTCCTCTTTCTTCTCCACGACCACCTCGCCGTCGCGCAGGGAGCGGAACAGGACGCGCTCCTGGGTCTGGGCGAAGCGGTCCGTGGTGTAGTCCGAGACGGGCAGGATGCGCGGGTAGCCGCGCACGATCCGGCGCGTGTCGGCAAAGAAGATCGTCCCCTTGAGCACGTAGGAGACCGGCGCGTGGCTGCCGGACTGGTGGAAGGTGATCGCCGCGCCCTCCTGAGAAAACGAGCCGACGGGGACGCCGAAGAAGGCCCCCAGCGCGTCGCGCGTGAGCGCGGGCACCGTCCGGGCGCAGGCGCGCAGTTTTTCGGCGATGTCGAGGTACATGGCTTGGTGTTTCTAGGGCGTGGAACCCATCTGGCTCGCCGGAGGCTCGCCACCCTCCCCATGCGGGAGGGACAAGCGGGAGGGTCGTCATAAGGTTCCGTTGTCTTGATGAGGTGCCCAAGAACCCGGCAACCCTCCGTCCCCTTCCCAGCTATCCCTGCCGAGACGGGAGGGTGGCGGGCTTGCCCGCCGGGTGGGTTCTTATCGGGTGGGTTCCCGCATCCCGCACGTAGAAATACAGCAGCGTGCCGCCCGGCGGGGCGTTCGGGAACGTCGGCGGGACCGTCAGCCGCCCCCCACTCCCGCCGCCGACGGCGGGCAGCAGGAGATAGTTGCCGTCGGGCTGCAAGAACGTGAGCTGCCCGACGTCGCCGCCGTCGCTGTTGATCGCGCCCCAGACGCTCTTGGCGAGCCAGAACCGCTGCTCGTCCGAAACGGTCCAGCCGCCGCAGGGCGGGCCGTGCCCATGCGAGGCCATCACGCCCGCCCCCTCGGTGCCGGTCTGCTTGACGAACAGCAGATAGAAGTGCTTCTGGTCCTGGGACCAGCCGACGGTGGCCCGCGTGGTCTGAATCCAGTCCACGTTGGGGATGTACCCGGCCTCATCGGCGGCGCACGGCACGGGCTGATGCGGCTCGGGGTCGCTCATGTTCGGCCACGGGTGCAGTTTCTGCGCCCGCCCGTCTTTGATGAGGCACTGCGCCCCGCCGGATGCGAACGTGAAAGACTTCGCCAGTGTCGCCCGATTCGGCATGAGCAGTGTCTTGAACGTTGCCCGCCCTCGCTTGTCGTACTGCGCCCCGAACGTCCACCGGGCCTGGCCGACGTTGCAGTGGACCCGGCCGTCAATGACGACCGGCGTGACGTGGTGCCCGATGTAGATAGATTTCAGGTCAGCAGACTTGCCCCGCGCGGCGGCGTCGCAGTTGAAGAACAGGCCGTGCCAGGCGGCCACGACTTGGCCCCGGCCAATCGCGTTCAGGTGCTGCGTCGCCCACCCCACCCCATGCGGCCAGCAGTCCGCCGTGTCGTCGAACGGGTGGGCGTCGTCCTGATCCCGGTCGTAGATTTCAAAGCGCAGGCCGGGGTTTCGGCCCAGGTCGAAGTCGAAAAAGTCCAAAACAGTCCCGTCGGGCGAGGACGTGTCCAGCCAGTGCGTCACGCCCGCGTGCGGCGTGTCACGGACGGCACGGGGCCAGGGCCAGATCGCGAGGGGCGAGGGAACGGGCGGGGCGGGCAGCGGCACGACCGGCGGGAGGGTACGCCGCCAGAAGAACAGCCCCAGCCCGGTGAGAGCAGCGACGAGGAGGCTGGCGAAAATCAGGCGGCGGGGCTTCATGGGTGACTTCCTGGTCCGTGCTCCCGGAAGAACGTCAGCAGGGCGGCGGCGACCGGATCGGGCCGCTCCTCGGGCAGCCAGTAGCCGCCGCGCGGGATGGTTTCGATACGGACGGTCCCCCCCTGCCGTTCCCCCGCCGCCGCGGCTTCCGGCGAGTCAGGGTTGCGGGTGCCCAGGCGTGGGTCACTTTCGCCCAGCAGCAGAAGGCGGGGGACGCGGGGATCGGGGTCAGGCGTGGGAGGCTGGGAGGCGCGGAACGGGGCCAGGCTCGCCCGCAGCGCACCCGGCTGAGACAAAGCGCGGATGTACACGGCGAGGTCCTGCTCGGGCAGCATGTCCGGGTCGTGGGACCAGGCCCGGAAGAAGTGGCGCAGGTAAGCCTCTAAGTGCGGCGCGAGGAGCAGCTCGGGCAGGTCCGGCGTTTGGTGGAACCCGCCATGCCAGCCTGCGGGTGTCACGCCCGGCCCGGCACTGAGCGTCGCCAGGCCCGCGACTTCGCCGGGATGATCTGCCGCGTAGGCGGCGGCGACATCCGCGCCTTCCCCGTGCCCAACGGCCAAGACCGGCGCATCGCCCAGGCCCAGGGCGGACACGAGTTCGCGCACGTCTTCCATGCGCGTCCGGGCGTCATACCCCTCCGTCGGCTTATCCGAGTCGCCCGCCCCGCGCAGATCCGGGACGACGACTCGGTAGCCGGACGCGGCCAGCGTCGGCATGACCCGCCGCCAGGCGTGCCCCGTCTGCGGCCAGCCGTGCAGGAGCAGCACCGCCGGCCCGTCGTCGCCCAGGCACCGGAAGCGCAGCCGCAGACCGGAGGACAGGCGCAGAAACCCCAGTTCAAGCGGAGACATAGGCGGTCACGGCCCCACATCGCGGACGTACCAGTACATCAGAGACCCACCGGCGGGCGCACCGGAGGAGTCGCGGGGGAGGACGCGGCGCGCACTTGGAGAGGACCAGCGCGGCTCGGACAACTCATACCTCCCGTCCGGCAGGCGATAGGTCAGCTGCGCCACATCCCCGGCGTCACTGTTGACCGCGCCCCAGACGCCCAGGGCGTGCCAGAAGCGCGCTTCGTCGGGCAGCGACCAGCCGCCATCCAGGGGGACGTGGTGCTCCCAGGCCCACTCGCTGACCGCTTCCTCGTCCGGCTCTTTGACGAATAGGAGGTAGAGGTGGCGGCTGTCCCGCGACCAGCCCCACGAGACACGGCTGGTCTTCATCGACGCGAAGGCGGGGTGCGCGCTGTTCCCGACGGCGGGGGGCGGCAGCGGCTGAACCTGCCCCTCGCGGACCAGGCACTGCGCGCCGCCCGCCGCGAACGTGAAGTCGCGGGCGAGCGTCCCGGCGTCCGGCAGATGGACGGCCCGGAACGTCGGCCTGCCGTCCGGCCCGTACTGCACGCCGAACGTCCACCGGTGGTTTTCGGTGTGGGCGCAGTGGACCCGGCCGTCCAGCACGATCGGCGTGACGTGTGAGGCGGTCGCCTCCGACCCAGTCGTGTCGTAGTCGTAGAACAGGCCGTTGCAGGCCGCGAGGATCGTGCCGCGCCCAGTCTCGTTCAGGTGCCGGGCCGCCTGCGCCACGCCCATCGCCCACGGGCGCGCCTTGTCGTCAAACGGCTGGGCATCGTCCTCGTCCTGGTCGTACAGCCCGAAGCGCAGGCGCGGGTTGGCCCCGAAGTCGAAGTCAAACAGGTCGAGCTGTGTTCCGTCGCCGGACGACCGGTCAAACCAGTGCGACACGCCCGCGTGCGGCCGGTCGAACGCGGCTTGCGGCCACGGCCAGTGCGCCAGGGCGGCGGGCGCGTCCGGGTCCGCCCCGACAGCGACCGGCAGCGGCCCTAAATACCGCCACTCCGTTGCCGCCGCCCCGGCCAGCGCACAGGCCAGCAGACCGAGCAGGATCAGCCCGCGCCGGTTCTGCTTCCGCCGCTGTGTCAAAGGGAAAAGCAGGGGTCAAAAAAACGCGCGGACGGCCTGGGCCTGTCCGCGCGCCTTTCCGAACGCCCGGTGCGGCGCTACTTTTTGGCGAGGTCGATGTTGATCTGGATGAACGACTTCCACTGGTCGGGGACTTCATCTTCCATGAAGATGGCATCCACGGGGCACTCCGGCTCGCACAGGCCGCAGTCGATGCACTCGTTCGGGTCGATGTAGAGCTGGTCCCCGGCCTCGTGGATGCAGTCCACGGGGCAGACGGCGACGCAGGATTTATCTTTGACCCCGATGCAGGGTTCGGCGATCACGTAGGGCACGGGCGGTTCCTCCAAGGGCGTTCTAAAGGTCGGTGGTCCTTATGATACCCATAGGCGGCGCAAATAGCAAGCCTCAGCCGGGGCCGTCGGCACCGAGCGTCATTTCCATGAACACGTCCGCGCGGGCGTAGGGCGTGGAAGGCTTCGGCCAGGCCGCGCCCGATGCCCGACCCGCCGCCGGTGATGAGGATGGTGTTGCCTGTCGTGTTCATGGCGTTTCTCCTGTGATCGGTCTGAGTGTCTAGATCGGGTTAGCCTTCGGCCTGCTCATCTTCGCCATCTGGCCGAACATGAATTGCGGGGCGATCCGGCTCATCGCTTTCAAGACGTTGCTGAGGCCGGGGCGGATTTCGAGACGGCCCGCCTTGATGCCGGCGATGGCCTTCCCGGCGAGGACGCCCGCGTCCATCCCCTTCTGGCCCTTCATCTCTTCGGCGAACTCGCCGCGAAACAGCGGCGTCTCGACGCCGGGCGGGGCCAACTCGATCACCGTGACGCCCGTTCCCTCGAGCTGCACCCGCAGAGATTGCGTGTAGGAGTGGATCGCCGCCTTGGTCGCGCAATAAACCGGCGACAGCGGGAGCGGGATGAAGGCGAGGCTCGACGACACGTTGACGATGAGCGCGTCCGGGCGGGTTTTGAGGTGCGGCAGGAACTTCTGGACCATCCGCACCGGCCCGCTCAGGTTGATCTCGATCTCGCGCGTCACATCCCGGAGGTCGCGGTCTTGATTCAAGTTCAGGTTCCGCATGATGCCGGCGTTGTTGACGAGCACG
>JAABUQ010001027.1_pt1 | contig 62849 bp, 54 predicted proteins | sample 5560001 | NCBI WGS metagenome assembly JAABUQ01 (sample SAMN10711888, study PRJNA513371) | rock metagenome | isolation source: Antarctica rocks | place: Antarctica: Victoria Land, Finger Mt nord | collected 2015-12-18
GGGAACGACGCGCACGCCGAGCGCACGCCCGCAACAAGGGTGTCCAGAAGCTCCATCCAGAGCTTGAATCACACCATGCGACACAGCGGAACCCACAACCGTCAGAAGCCACTTAGAATTGCTGGTTATGGCCCAATATCCTCGCGGCGCTGGGGTGGATTGACGGTCCAGGTGACTGCGATGGCGACGGATTCGTGGAGTACTACCGCCAAACCGAGGAAGGGCTGGCAAACCAGGGCTGGAAGGATAGCCACGATTCCATCTTCCATGCCGACGGCGCCTTGGCAGCCGGGCCGATCGCGCTGGCGGAGGTGCAGGGTTACGTTTATGCCGCGCGCCGGGCAGCGGCCGAGATCGCGCGGCGATTGGGCCTCGGCGCCGAGGCGGAGGCCCTCGACGCCCGCGCTGCCGCCCTGCGGGTGGCGTTCGAAGCAGCGTTCTGGTGCGAGGACATCGGCACCTACGCCCTGGCGTTGGATGGGCAGAAGCGGCCCTGCCGGGTGCGCGCGTCCAATGCCGGCCACCTGTTGCTGACTGGGATCGCGGCACCGGGGCATGGAAGGCAGGTCGCGGCGCAACTGATGTCCCGCGCCTTTTTCAGCGGCTGGGGCGTGCGGACCCTGGCACTGGGGGAGGCGCGTTACAATCCCATGAGCTACCACAACGGATCCGTCTGGCCGCATGACAACGCGCTGATTGCATTGGGCATGGTGCGCTACGGCTGCCGGGCGGAAGCGGCGCGGGTGTTCGGAGCGATGTTCGGCGCCTGTCAGGCCAAAGAGCTGCGCCGGCTGCCAGAGCTGTTCTGCGGCTTCCCGCGGCGCCGGGCGCAGGCGCCGACCGACTACCCGGTCGCGTGCGCCCCGCAGGCTTGGGCGGCAACGGCCTTGTTGGGCATGCTGCAGGCCTGCCTGGGGCTGAGTTTCGATCCGGCACGCTGCCTCGTGCGCTTTATCCGGCCGATCCTGCCGGAAAGCCTGGACGAGGTGACGCTGCTCAATCTTGAAGTCGGCGGCGCCTGCATCAGCGTCCGGCTGCGCCGCGTTGGCGACGAGGTGGCGATGAACGTGCTCGGGCGCACCGGGGACATCCAAGCGGTGCTGGTCAGTTGAGTTGGGAGCCGAGGCTCGTGCCCTCGCAGGTCTTGCGGTTCGCCTGCAGGTTGAAGCCCAGACGGCGCAGCAAGCGTCCGGCTAGTTTTTGACTGGCGATGAAGCCGCGCCCGGCCAGCGCACGGACGAGATGACGCTGGCTTTTGCTCACCCAAAGCAGCGCCGCCTCGGGGCCGCCATGGATCGCCGGTCGCACAAGACCGGTCAGCGCTTCCAGCAACCCTGGCTCCGTCTCGGCCTTCAGCTTTCGTCCGCCGCTGGCGCGACGACGCACCCTCCGCGCACCGCAACTCCGCAATCCCGCGGCCAATCATGCTGCGCACAACGATAGGGCGCCACAGGTCGGGCAGGCGCTCCGAAAACATATGGCGGCTGCAAGCGGCGTTGCGGCTACAGAACCGGCGCACGTTCAGGCTGACGCAAACTTTGCGGTCAAGTGAGGTAAGGTCTGCAGGCCCGCGCCGGTTGCGGCTCTGCACGGCCCGGTTTGACAGCCCGCACCTAGGGCAGCAATTTCCAGGCCTGATGCCGTGGGCAGTGATGTGCAAGACATCCGGTGCAGGCGCGATCTCTTCGACGCGGCAGTCCGGCATGGGAAAAGAGGCTGTTATGGCCCATGCCATGGAGGAACGCACCGGCTGCACCAACCATCTTTCACCCCCGCCACGGCTCACGCAAAGTGCGGAGGAGTCCCTCCGCTGCATAGCACGCCAAGCCCGAGAAAACCGCCGCAATGGGGAATGGTGAGCCCGTTCGGCATCATAACGAAACATGACTCGCCGCGCACCGGTTGCGGGCACTACTGCCAAGGCACGACCGGATCAGATTGGCTGACCCAAACGGCCGAGAAGGCGCGTCGAGGATGACTATGTGCTGCCCGAGCAAGCGTTTCGATCCGGCGTTGGCTGGTTACGATATTCCCGCAAGTCGCGCTGCAAGTGCCGCCGCTGTGCCGCGGGCAGTGCAGACCCCGGCCAACACGGCTTTCGATCCGGCCACTCCAGACAGGTACGCTTCTGTATCGGAACGAGCGGCGACGCTGCCGGGCCGTTCCCGGGGACGGCCGGAGTGGCCGCTGCCCGCACCCACACGGGGCATCAGCGGCGTCTTGACCAGTCCTGGCCGGGGCGGCGTTGCCGACGGGTGGCGGACGCCCCTGGTCGCCTTGTTCCCAGCCCTCCATGATCGCCGCGTCCAACCCGTCTCGGTTGCAGGCTGATGCCCGGCCCGCGGGTTCTGTTCGTCAACCACACCAGCACCTGCGCGGGCGCCGAGTTGGTTCTGCTGGACCTGGCGCAGGCCTGGGCAGGGGCCTCGGCTTACCTGTTCGAGGAGGGAACGCTGAACGACGGCATGCGGAGCCGCGGGGTGCAGGTCCAGGTGGCGCGCTGGGGCGGCGGCCTGGCAAGCGTCCGGCGGGACAGCAGCTTGCTGCGGGCAGTACCGCTTGCGGGCCGGCTGGCGGCGACCACGCTTGGGCTGGCATGGGCTGCGCGCCGGCACGACGTGATCTACGCGAATTCGCAAAAGGCGTTCGTCCTCGCGTCAGCCGCGGCGGTCCTGGCCCGGCGTCCGCTCATCTGGCATCTGCACGACATCATCAGCTCCGAGCATTTCGGCCAGGGACAGCGCCGGCTGCAGGTCGGGCTGGCCAACCGCTGCGCAGCGCGGGTGATCGTTCCCTCGGAAGTTGCGGCGGCGGCGTTCACGGCGGCGGGCGGCCGCGAGGGGCTGGTGCACGTGATCCCGAACGGCATTGACCTGATGCGGGAGCCGCTGCCGCCGCAGGCGCTGCGCGAGCAGCTTGGGCTGCCGTCCGGGCCGCTGATCGGGGTGTTCAGCCGCCTTGCGCCCTGGAAGGGCCAGCATGTCGTGCTGCAAGCCCTTGCCCGCCTTCCCGGCGTGCGCTGCATCCTGGCCGGGGACGCCCTGTTCGGTGAACATGCCTATGCGCGCACCCTGCACGAGTTGGCACGCGACCTCGGCATCGCCGACCGTGTGCAGTTCCTGGGCCAGCGGTCCGATGTGCCCCGGCTGATGCAGGCGTGCGACGCCGTGATCCACCCCTCGGTTGATCCGGAGCCATTTGGCCGTACGCTGATCGAAGCTATGCTGATGCGGGTGCCGTTGATCGCCAGCGACACCGGTGCTCCGTCCGAAATCCTGGAGGGCGGCGCGGCGGGAACGCTGGTCCCGCCGGGGGATGTTTCCGCCCTGGTGGCGGCAGTGGCCGCCGTGCTGGCAAATCCCTTGGGATCGGCGGCGCAGTTGGATCGTGCGGAAGCGCGGGCGCAGTCGCAGTATGGCGTCGTCTCCATGCGCGCAGGGACAGTGGACTTGATCGGGCGCGTCGTGGCCGAAGCCCGGACCGGGGCTGCCGCGATTCGGCGCGCGGAGGCCTGAGCCTCCCGGGACCGCGCCGGTCCCGTGTTCCATAAGATACAAAGGCGTTGACCAAGGCAGGTTGTTGGTATGGGATGCTGTCATGCAGCTTGCCGGCCATGCAGGTCCATGAGCCCCGAGGGTTGCGTGAGGCGGACGGGCGTCGCAGGTGTTTTGATCTTCTGCCAATGGTCCCGGCGCGCTGGTGATCCCGTCGAGCAGGACTGAGGATGGTGCAGCCGCCAGAGCACGGGACCTATGGCCTGATCACATTGGCGAAGCACCCGCGATGCTTGGCCGCAACGGAGGACGCGGGATGAAGATGACGACCAAGGCCGCCGCTTTGTTCCTGTCTGGCGCGGGCCTGTTCGCTGCCCCGGCCCAGGCGGCGGACGCAACGCTCACCATCGAAAGCTGGCGCAATGATGACCTGCCGATCTGGCAGGAGAAAATCATTCCGGCGTTCGAGAAGACCCACCCCGGCATCAAGCTCAACTTCCAGCCGACGGCGCCCAAGGAATACAACGCCGCGCTGAACTCCAAGCTCGATGCCGGCACCGCGGGCGATATCATCGCATGCCGCCCGTTCGACGCCTCGCTGGAGCTGTTCAAGAAGGGGCAGTTGGCCAGCGTCAATGCCATTCCCGGCATGGACAACTTTACCGCCGTGTCCAAGGCCGGCTGGTCCACCGACGACGGCCAGACCACCTATTGCGTGCCTGCCGCGGCGGTGCTGCACGGCTTCATTTACAACCAGGACGCCTTTGCCAAGGCCGGCATCGCCCAGCCGCCCAAGACGGAGGCGGAGTTCTTCGCCGACCTCGACAAGCTCAAGAAGGACGGCACCTACGTGCCGCTCGCCATGGGCACCCCCGACCAGTGGGAGGCGGCGACGATGGGATTCCAGAACATCGGCCCGAACTACTGGCATGGCGAGGACGGGCGCAAGGCGTTGATCGCCGGCACGGCGAAGCTGACCGACCCGGCCTGGGTCGCGCCGCTGCAGGAGTTGGCCAAGTGGGGGTCGTATCTGGGCGACGGCTATAAGGCACAGTCCTATCCGGACAGCCAGAACCTGTTCACCCTGGGCCGGGCGGCGATCTATCCCGCGGGCTCCTGGGAGATCGCGCAGTTCGAAAGCCAGGCAGGGTTCAAGATGGGCGCGTTCCCGCCGCCGGTGCCGAAGGCAGGCGACCCCTGCTATGTCTCGGACCATCCCGACATCGCCTTCGGCATGAACGCCCATGGCAAGAACACCGACGCCGCCAAGGTCTTCCTGGCATGGTTGGCGTCGCCGGACTTCGCCAAGGTGTATTCGGGCTCGCTGCCGGGCTTCTACAGCATGCAGACGCAGGCGGTGCCGGTCACGAACCCGCTGGCCCAGCAATTCCTGGCGTTCCGCCAGGAGTGCAAGTCCACCATGCGCTCGACCTACCAGATGCTATCGCGTGGCACGCCGAACTTTGAGAACGAGGTTTGGGTCGAGTCGGCCAACGTGATCAACGGCACCGAGACGCCGGAGCAGGCGGCGCAGAAGCTGCAGAAGGGCCTGGATAGCTGGTACAAGCCGGGAAAGTAGCCGCCGGCAGCGCGTCCGCCGCCGGAATGGGCGCCGTGCGGTCCGGAAATGGCAGGGCGGGGGATCGCACGGGTGGCGCCGCACATGGCCGGGGTTGAGCGGCTCGCGGCCGATGCGCCCCTGCTGCCGGTCGCTGCGGCAAGCGAGGCGGCGCCGGCCCGCGCCCGGCGCTGGCACATCGCCGTGTTCCTGGCGCCGGCCCTGCTGGTCTATACCGCCCTGATGATCGTGCCGTTGGCCGACACGCTGCGGCTCGCGCTGTATCGCAGCGTCGAGCACGCGCCGGTGTTCGTCGGCCTCGCCAACTTCCGCGTGCTGCTGGCCGATCCCCGGTGGTCCGAGCACTTCTGGGCGGCCCTGCGCCACAACTTCTACTTTTTCGCCTTCCACATCCTGCTGCAGAACCCGGTCGGGATCGCTCTCGCGGCGCTGCTGTCGCTGCCTCGGCTGCGCGGCGCGGCGTTCTACCGGACGGCGTTCTTCCTGCCGACCATGCTGTCCTTCGTGGTCGTCGGCTTCACCTGGAAGCTGATCCTCAGCCCGCTCTGGGGCGTGGCGCCGTCGCTGCTGGGCGCGGTTGGGCTGCGTAGCTGGTTCCACCCGTGGCTGGGGCAGGAGGCAACCGCGCTCACCACGCTCGCCCTGATCTCCGTCTGGCAATATGTGGGAATCCCCATGATGCTGATCTACGCGGCGATGCTCGCCATCCCGCATGAGCTGATCGAGGCCGCGGAGATTGACGGGATCACCGGCTTCGCGCAGTTCTGGAAGGTCAAGCTGCCGCTGATCTGGCCGACGATCGGCATCTGTTCGATCCTGACCTTCGTCGGCAACTTCAACGCCCTCGACCTGATCTACACGGTCAACGGCGCGAATGCCGGGCCGAATTTCGCCACCGACATCCTGGGCACGTTCCTGTTCCGCACGTTTTTCGGCAACCAACTGCAGCTTGGCGACCCCAACATGGGCGCGGCCATCGCGACGATGATGTTCCTGATCATCCTTGCCGGGGTGTCGGCCTACCTGTTCGGCATCCAGTCGCGGATGCGGCGTTATCAACTGTGAGCGAGACATGGCACCAGGCGCGCGTCCTGCCGCTGGGCAGGGGTGCGGTCCACCTGGTGCTGCTGCTCTATACTGCGCTCTGCCTTGGGCCGGTGCTGCTGGTGGTGATGAACTCGGTCAAGTCTCGGGCGGGCATCTTCGGGGCGCCGCTGAGCCTGCCAGGGCCTGCGACCTTCGACATGATTGGCTACCGGACGGTGCTGGGGCAGGGCGCCTTCCTGCGCTACTTCGGCAACAGCCTGATCGTGACGGTGGGGTCGCTGGCGGCGGTGCTGCTGTTCGGCGCTATGGCAGCCTTCGCGCTGAGTGAATACCGGTTCCGCGGCAACCGCCTGCTCGGGCTGTTCCTGGCGCTCGGCATCATGGTGCCGATCCGGTTGGGGACGGTGGCGATCCTGAACATGATGGTCGCGGCAGACCTGGTGAACACGCACTTGGCGCTGATCCTGATCTACACGGCGCAGGGGCTGCCCATCGCCGTGTTCATCCTCGGCGAGTTCATGCAGGGGGTGTCGAAGGACCTGAAGGATGCCGGGCGCATAGACGGGCTGTCGGAATATACGATCTTTTTCCGCCTCGTCCTGCCGCTGGTGCGCCCGGCGGTCGCGACCGTCGCCGTGTTCACCATGATCCCGATCTGGAACGACCTATGGTTCCCGCTGATCGTGGCGCCGGGCGAGGCGACCCGGACGGTGACGCTCGGCGCCCAGGCGTTCATCGGCCAGTTCGTCACCAACTGGAACGCCGTGCTGGCCGCGCTGACCCTGGCGGTGCTGCCGGTGATGGTGCTGTATCTGCTGTTCTCCCGGCAACTGATCCGCGGCATCACCGCGGGGGCGGTGAAGTGACCCCGCTGCGCACCCTGGTCATAGGCCTCGGCCAGATGGGGCTGAGCCATGCGCTGGCCTACCACCGCAACCCCGGCTTCGAGATCGTCGGCCTCGTCAACCGCTCGCCCGTGGCCCTGCCGGAGGAATTGCGGAGCTATCCCGTCCTGCCGGGCTTCGAGGCCGGGCTGGCGCTGCGGCCCGGGCTGGTGTCGGTGAACACCTACACCGACAGCCATGCCGCCTACGCCATCGCCGCCATGGAGGCCGGCGCCCACGTCTTCGTCGAGAAGCCGCTCGCACCCAACGTCGCGGAGGCCGAGCGCGTCGTGGCCGCGGCCCGGCGCACCGGGCGCAAGCTGGTGGTCGGCTACATCCTGCGCCACCATCCCAGTTGGATCGAGTTCATCCACAGGGCCCGGCAGCTCGGCCCGCCCTTCGTGATGCGGATGAACCTGAACCAGCAGTCCTCCGGCGCCGCCTGGGCCATCCACAAGCGGCTGATGGACAGCACCAGCCCGGTCGTGGACTGCGGCGTCCACTACCTCGACGTGATGCTGCAGATCACCGACAGCCGGCCGGTGCAGGTGCGGGGCATGGGGGTGCGGCTGTCGCCGGAGGTTGCGCCGGACCAGGTGAACTACGGGCACTTGCAGGTGCTGTTCGAGGACGGGTCGGTTGGCTGGTACGAGGCTGGCTGGGGGCCGATGATCTCTGAGACTGCCTACTTCGTGAAGGACGTGATGGGGCCGAAGGGGTCGGCCTCGATCGTCATGGACGAAGCCGCCGGCTCGGCGGACGTGGAGACGCACACCAAGACCGCACGCATTCGCCTGCACCGCGCGGACACCGGGCCCGACGGAGCGTTCCTGGCCGCGGACGAGATGCTGTCCATGGCCGACGAGCCGGGTCACCAGGCGCTGTGCGAGCGGGAGCAGGCGTTCGTGCTCGATGCCATCCGCAACGACCTGGACCTGGGCCGCCACATGGAGGATGCCCTCCGTTCGCTCGCCGTGGTGCTCGCGGCGGACCGCTCCATGCGCGAGCGCCGCGCGGTTGACCTGTGAGGACCGGTGCATGGGGTCGCTGACGCTTTCGGCCGTACGCAAGAGCTTTGGCGCGGTGGACGTGCTGAAAGGTGTGGAGCTTGAGGTGGCTGCCGGCGAGTTCGTGGTGTTCGTCGGCCCCTCCGGCTGCGGCAAGTCCACGCTGCTGCGGATCATCGCCGGGCTGGACGAGCAGACCTCCGGCGACGTGCGGATTGACGGACGGCTGATGAACGGCGTGCCGCCGGCCAAGCGCGGCATCGCCATGGTGTTCCAAAGCTACGCGCTTTATCCGCATCTGACGGTGGCCCGGAATATGAGCCTCGCCTTGCAGCAGGAGGGCGTGGCAGCGGCGGACATCAAGCGCCGGGTTGCGGTGACGTCCGGGCTGCTGCGGCTCGATGCGCTGCTGGACCGGCGCCCGGCGGAGCTGTCGGGTGGGCAGCGGCAGCGGGTGGCAATCGGTCGGGCCATCGTACGCCAGCCCAGCCTGTTCCTGTTCGACGAGCCGCTGTCCAACCTCGACGCCGCACTGCGTGCGGGTACGCGGGTTGAGATCGCCAAGCTGCACCGGCAGCTCGGGGCGACGATGGTGTATGTCACGCATGACCAGGTCGAGGCCATGACGCTCGCCGACAAGATGGTGGTGATGAACGGCGGCGCCGTGGAGCAGGCCGGGCGTCCGCTGGAGCTGTATGCGCGTCCGGCCAACCTGTTCGTGGCGGGCTTCATCGGCTCGCCGACGATGAACTTCATCGGCGGAGAGGCGGCGGCGCGGGTTGGCGCCGCGACGGTTGGGGTGCGTCCGGAGCACCTGGACGTGGCCGGGGAGGGCGCCTGGATCGGCACCGTGTCGCACGCCGAGCACCTTGGCGCCGACACGATGCTGTATGTCGAGATCCCTGGGGTTGGGATGCTGACGGCGCGGGTTCCGGGTGAGGTTAGCCACGATGTCGGCGACCGGGTTGGGCTTACGCCGCGGGATGGGCGGGTTCATCGGTTTGGTGGTGATGGGAGGGCACTTACCGCGTGAACGGTTGCGTGCCGTGATGTCAGCAGCCGTTTAGACCGGCTGGATCCCGCCTGAAGCAGTCCTCAGTAGCCAAGGTCCGACAATCCGGGGTTGGCCGAGGGCGGATATAAGGTCTTGTGATAGGCGAAGATGAAGCTTCGGCGCATTTCGAGCACCACGCTCAGGCAGGCCGCCGCAAAGCGTCCGGCGAGAGCGGAACATCTTGACCGATCACAGAGGCTGACTGGATCGTTTTTCAAAAGCGGATTTGGCCCCGGAGGGCCACCGCGTCCAGCCGTCGCGGCGCGGCAACGGCGGTGACGTCGGCGTGCTGATACTGCAGGGCGAATTTGAGGGGTTCGACCGGATACCAATTCACTCCGGCTGACCAGACAGTCTGGCCGCCGCCGCGAACCTCGGCGTCACTCAGGTCTGCGGCGGAAAATCGGGCGCCGATCTCGACCGCGCCCCACTGGCCCGCCACCGGGTTAAAGGCTTCAGACGGCGACGGGCTGCCCCAGGCGGCGATCTTGGGCTTCCATTGCCGCGGCTTGCCCAACAGGGTGTAAGCTGCCTGGACATACTTGCCCGAGAAAAACAGGTCGCGCCCGGCGCCGCCGCTGCGGTCGGTGCGCAGTCCATACCACTCGGCTTGCACCCAAAGCCTGTTCCAGGACAGCCCGGCCTCAAAGCCGCCCATCCGGGCGCCGGTTGCGTTCAGCGAACCGGTCGAGAGCGAGGCGTCAACGGAGTCTATCTGCAGCTCCGGCTGGTCGGAGAAGCTCAGCGTGTGCTGGCCGTCACCGCCGCGGGACACTTGGTAGAGCCAAGCGCCGGACGCGCCCAGATGCAGCGAGATGGCGTCGGTTTTGATTGCGAGGCCTGCGACCCGGCCCAGGACCGCGCGCTGGTCGCTTCCCGCGCCGGGGCCGTTGGTGCCGCCGGTGAGAAATGCGGCGGCGAACCAGCGGTCGCCGCTGGCGCTGACCTGGGCGCCGGTGCGGCCCGCGCCGGCCACGAGGCCACCCACGATGTTGACGATGCTGGCGCGTTCGAGGAACAGGATATCTGCGGCGGATTGGGCGTATTCGAGGGTGAAGGCGGGCTTGAAGATGCCAGCGCGGACAACGAAAGGGTCGAGGCCGGTATAGGCGATGTCGGCCTCGAAGAACCTCGAATTGCTGCCGGGTGCGCTTCCGAAGTCGTAAACGATGCCGACCTCGACCTGATTGGCAATGGTTGCCTCCGCTCCGACGCGGGCCCGCCGCGTGTTGAACCCGGTGGCCTGGCCGCCGCCCCGGTTCTGGTTGAAGGTTCCGCCCTCGTCCAGTTGCAGCAGCAAATAAGGCTTGAGATCGAGAGGGCCGACGCGGACGCCGGGGGTTTCTGCGTGGGCGGCAGCGTACGGGATAGCAGCGGCAAGCAACAATAGCGCGACCGCGTGGAGCGGTGCCGTAGGCGACCTGATCATGGGTTTCCTTGACTTGGGGGTCACGTCAACGAGCCGCTGAGAACGCGGTTTCCCTTCGTATACCGGCGTGGACGTGTCATCGGAGCCACCAAGAAGCAGGTGCATGATCGCGGGCAGCGGATTTCGGGCTGTACCAAATAGGCTGGGCATAGGCGACATGGATGCGAGTGAGCCGCACGTCGCGGTCCCAGACAACAGCCGGCTACTGGAGGGGCTAAAAGATCCAGCTATACGACGGCGTTTGACGGCCACCGAGTGGTCTCGATGACTGCAAGCCTCCTGCAATTGCTGTCCACCACAGCCTAGCTGGGGGCAAGGCCGATGCGGCCCAGCCGGGTCGCCGCGTCTGGGTTCAACGCACCATCCGGCATCCGCCCCCGCGCCAATGCCTCCACCTGCCGGACCGTGTCAAACGCCTGGTGCTCCGCAGCCTCCGGCGTCAGCCCGGCGATATGCGGCGTCGCGATCACGTCCGGGCGGCCTGCCAGCATAATGGACGGCTTCTGATCCTGCGCGCGGCCCACATCCAGCGCGGCGCCGCCCAGATGCCCCGCGTCCAGCGCGTCCCGCAACGCCGCCTCGTCCACCAGCCCGCCGCGGGACAGGTTGATGAAGTAAGCGCCGCGCCTCATGCGGGCAAAGGCCGCGGCATCCATCAGGTTTTCGGTCTCGGTGGTGGCCAGCGCCAGGCAGACCACGAAGTCCGACCCGGCCAGCAAGTCCTGCAGCGAGACCTGCCGCAGCCCCGGGCCGTCCGCAGCAACATAGGGATCGGCCACCAGCACCTGCATGTCGAGCGCCGCGGCCAGCGCCGCCAGCCGCCGGCCAATTGCACCATAGCCGATGATCCCCAGCGTCGCGCCCGCCAACTGCCGGCCTATCCGCGGCACCGGGTCCAGCCCGGCCCGGTAGTCCACCACGGCGCGAGATACGTTGCGGCCCAGGTCCACCATGAAGCCCAGCGCCAGCTCCGCCACCGCCGGCACGAAGCCCGGCGTCGCCTGCGTCACCAGCACGCCGTGCCGCGACGCGGCCTCCACGTCAATCGTGCTGACATCTACTGCCACCCGGCATACCGCAACCAGGCCGGGCAGGGCGGCGAACACCGCGGCCGGCACCGGCACCTGGCGGTCGGCGACGATCACGTCCACCCCGGCTGCCGCCTCCACCAGCGCGTCCGTGCTGTCCAGCACCCGGCCGTGCGGGTTCAGACGCACCTCTCCATGCCCGCGCAGCGCGGCCAAGGCGCGGTCGCCGTAGTAGTTGGCGAGCATGTGCGGCGTGTGGGTCAGCAGGATGCGGAACATGACGGCAGAGTGGCAGAGATGCCGGTTGAACGCACGCGCTCCTGGGTCATTGGGTTGCCGCCATGAATGCGGCGCTGATGGCGGGACGCTGATCGACGCTGCGGTGCTGTCCGGCGTCCGTAACGGCCAGGCGGTGCAGCGGCCGCCGCTGCGCACACTGATGGAGGGTGCGGCGGCGATGCTGGGCCTGCTGGTCATCATCCTCGGCGAGTTTCACTTGGCCTTCGAGACCGGAAAGGACAAGCAATAAAGCTGGCACGGCCTGAGGCCAGACTTGGGTGCAAGCCGCAGGTCGCAGATGCGCTGCCCGATGGCAAGTTGGCGCTCGCCATCTCTACGCATGTTGCATTATCGTCACGATGCAACGATGCTCGGCTTGCGAGACCGGGCGAACCGGCAACGCATGAACAGGGAGGACATCATGAAGATCAGTGCATCGGTCGTGCTGCTGGGCGGCGTCATGCTGGCGCAGGCAGCGCTGGGGCAAGCGCCGGCCAATCCTTTGGACGCCATTCCCGACAAGATGCCGTTCGATGTGCCATATGGGGCGCCGATCCCGCTGGACCGCGCCCAGGCGGTGATTGCCGCAGCCGTGGCCGAGGCAAAAAAGCATGACTGGAAGATGAACGTGGCCGTGGTGGACGCAGGCGGCAACCTGGTGGCGTTTGCGCGCATGGACGGGGCGCAACTCGCATCCGTGAGCATCGCCGAGCACAAGGCGCGGGCGGCAGTCACGTTCCGGCGGGAAACGAAGGTGTTCGAGAGCGGGATGCAGTCGGGATTAGTTTACCAGTTGTCGCTGGACGGCGTAATCGGGTCGCGCGGCGGTATCCCGCTGGTGGAGGACGGCAAACTGATCGGTGCGATCGGAGCCTCGGGCGGCACGGGATCGCAGGATGAAGTTTCGTCAAAAGCAGGCGCGGCGCTTATCAATAAATAAGCGGAACCGCCGGGCCATAGCCAGCGCCGGCTGAGCATGGTCGCGATGTACCGGCCGGGTCGCCAGCTGTCTTACGTGGCTTGCGCCTTCCTGGCCGGACCGTCACGTCCGGCCGGGCGAGGCGCTGGCCCGTAGCCTCCGTTCAATGCGCCAGCGGGTCGGGGCGAAGCTGGATCTTGTAAACGCGGGGGCTTTCGCCCTTGCCGGTCTCGTTGTGGAACACCGTCCGCGTGCCGGAGGTGGTCCAGAGGCCCCGGCCCTTCCAGCCCGTGCCCGGATCGTCAATCCGCCCGTCCACGTTTTTGGTGAAGAATCCGGCGGGATACGGCACGTGGAAGGTCAGGAACTTGTCGTTCACCAGGGTAACTGGGGCAAAACCCCGGGCACGCAGTTGCAGCAGAACAAAGGTCAGAGTGGGTCGGTAACTCTACCACCTTGAATATATGCGGCTTTTTTCGTTCTTTTAGTGATATAGATTGGAATGCGGTTCGTCTTTGCCCGGGGTTTTGCCCCAGTTACTCACCAGGGCGGTAATGGCCTCGCCGCCATTCGTCATCGCCAGCGGCACGTTCTCACCGAGCCCGAACGTGTTGTAGCGGTCCACCCAGACGTAATACGCGTGGTTGGCGCTGCCACGGTCGTCAACGCCCTGGAACTGCGGCCCGGGGAAGCGATACAGCGTCCAGCCCTCGGCGCACTGCTTGCCTGTCACGGCGTCCAGGCCCTTCAGCGGCGCATCGCACTTGGAGCGGTCGAAGCTGGCCAGGTGGCCGCTCGACATGGCGGTCCAGACGATACCGTCCGTGCCCACGTCAATGCCGCGGGCGCCGAACGCGCCCTCGGGCGGCTGGAACAGCTCCGTCAGGCCGGTGTGGGTGGGGTCCGCCCCGGGGATGAAGTGGACGAGATAGCTGGGCTGATCCATGCGGGAGAAGCCGACATCCATGGACTGGCCCCAGATGGTGTCGTCAACTGGGCTGGGCTGCACGCCATACAGGCCGGCGAGGACGCGCTTCTGCTTGGCCGGGTCAACGGGCTGCCCAAGCTCGACATACTCGCCGCGCTTGCCCCAGCCCGGCACGTCCACGACCATCGGCGCCCAGCCCTGCGCCGTCTTGGCGTCGCCGGATGCCAGGAACTTCTTGGTGTCCAGCCAGCCGATCACCGGGCCGGACGGTGGGCCATAGCTGGTCCACAGCGTGTCGTCCGTGTCATGCCCGAAATACAGGTGCTGGGTGCCGAAGCAGGTGTCTATCAGATGGAACGCCTGGGTCTTGGGATCATACATCGAAAGCTGCCGGACCGAGGTTTGCAGCGGCGCGACCTGGGCCGACGGCAGGTCCGACCCCGCCTTGCAGTAGGCGGGGTCCTCGGGCCCGCGGCTCCGCGCGGCGAACCAGAGGCGGCCCTGCTCGTCGAAGATCAGGTTGTGGTTGCTGGTGTGGCCGTCCCAGATCGCGTCGTCGCCCCAGAACACCGAGGTGCCCCGGGGATCGTCCTCCGAGCTGGGCGTGCCCGGCAGATAGGGGTGCTTGATCGTCCAGGTCTTGTTGGCGATGGGGTCGAGCACCGGCACGTTGTCCGTCGATTCCTCGGGCGAGCCGTAGATGTAGCCATTGGCGTTGACGGTGGGATGGCGCTTATCGGTGGAAATGGCGTCGTGCATGTAGTTGGTGGGTTTGCTCCAATCCCAGACGCTGACGACCATGTTCCGCTCTGGCCCGGTGGGCCGTTCGGGCTTGGCGGCTGGCAGCTCGCCGGCGGCGATCCGGTCGGTCCAGTCGGCGTAAAGCGATAGCCCCTTGTCCGGGCCGAGCCGGGCGATGGAAACCGCCATGCCGGTCATCGCCTGTCCCGATTGAATGCGGCGCGTCCACATATCGGTCGAATTGGCGAACTCGCCGAGTTGCGCCACCTTGGGCGAGCGGATGTTCTCGCTGCCGAGGGCGTGGCAGGACTGGCAGGAGTTCTTGACGGTATCAATCCAGGCCGCCTGGGTCTTCATAAAGTCGGGGATGCCGTTGCCCTTGTCGCCGGTGCCGGGAAACTGGTCGGCTGCAGGGATGTGGAGCATCGAATACCAATACATGCCCGGATAGTACTTGGCGGCGGCCGCGGGCGTGGGGGCGGGGGCGGCGGCGAGGTTGAGCGCCTGGCCAGGCTCGCCATCAACGCGCGGCGAGTCCACCAGGCCGTAGCCGCGGACCCAAACCTTATACTTCGCCTGCGGCAGGGCGGGGATGACGTAGCGGCCGGCGTCGTCGGTGACGACGATCTTGGCGAACTTGGTGGGAAGGTCGGTCGTCTCGGCGATGACCCATACGCCGGCCTCCGGACCCTGCGCGCTGGCGACCACGCCGCCGATGTCGGTTGCGCCGATGCTGGGGGCGGCTGGCGGGTTGGCCTGGGCTTGGGCGGCGACGGGCGCCAGCACCAGGGGGCTGGCGAGGATCGTGGCGGACAAGAGTATGCGGCGGCTTCTGCAAGGCATGACAGTTCCTCCTCTGGATTATGGGAACACGGCCGGTCGTTGCGCCGGTTCGCGCATGGGCGGGGCGCGTGGATCAGCCGGTCGTCGGGGCGTCCGGGATGGACAGGAACGCCTGGACGACGTGCTGCAGCACCTTGTGGCTGCGGCTGACGATCACCGAGTGCGCCGCTCCCTTGATGACCGACAACTGGCGGTCGCCGTTCGGCAGCTTGGCGAAGAACGCCTGCAGGTCCTCCAGCGTTGAGATTCCGTCATACTCCCCCTTGGCCAGCAGCACCGGGCACAGGACGCGGGCAGGGTCCACGATGGGAAGGTGGGCGGTCATGTCGAGGTAGGTTCCGGTGGGCACGCTGTCGCCGTTGACGATCTCCTTCTCGACGAAGGCCTTGACAACATCGGGGTCGGTGGTGCCCGGCCGGTCGCGGGTGAAGATGCTTTCCAGCATGGCACGGTCGCGAGGGCGCCGGTTGTGGGTGCGGTAGTACTCGGTCTGCTCGGCGCGCTTGCCCAGGGTGGGGGACCCGGCGCCGGTGTAGGTGAAGGCGCACAGCACCAGGCGGCCCATGCGGTCCGGCTGCTCCACCGCGAAGGCGGCGGCGCGTATGGCGCCCGACGACTCCCCGAGCAGGTGGGCGGTTGCCTGGCCGGTTTCCCCGCGGATCAGGTCGGTGGCGGCAATCAGGTCCCGCACGCCGCTGGCAATGTCGGAGTTGGCGTCGGTCCGGGTGGAGCGGCCATAGCCCTCGTGGTCCAGCGTCCAAACGTCGTAGCCCAACCGGGCGAAGACGTTCATCAGCGAATACTCGTCGTGCCCCGGCACGGAAAGGTCGAAGCTCGCAAGCGCCGCGGGCGAGGAGCCGTGCACCAGGAGCAGGACGGGGCGCGGTGCGTCGCCCGGCGCGGGGGCGCCGGCGCGCTTGCGATACATCGCGAGGCGGATGTCCGCGCCATCGCGCCGCTTGGTGGCCCAGTAGCTGGCGGCCCAGAGGCCTGGCGGCGCGTCGGGTGGCGGCAGGTCGGCGGCGGCGCCGGACAGCAGGGCGGCGCCACTCAGCAGCGCCAAGTTGAGGACGTCCCGCCGCCGGGGTTCGGGCGCTGCAGCCATGTGGACCACTCCCTAATCGTTCTTGCACCAAAGCTTAACAGCGTCGGTGGCGGAGTGTTGGAAAATCAGGCAGCCGCCTACGTACACAACGCCGGGCCGCCTGCACAACGTTGAGGCTGTCACGCCAGGCGCTGCGACGCTCCCGTCCCGTTCAGCCGAGCGGCGTGATGGCCTCCGACAGCATCTCCAGCAATGCCCGGGCGAAGGCGCGCATGTTTGCGACGCGGTCGGCGCTGCCGGTCCGCAGGGTGGCGGTCCGTTCGACCGGGCCGCTGACGGCGATGCAGGTATGGCCGGCCGGGTCGCCGTAGCGGTTCCCGGCGGGTCCCGCGGCCCCCGTCTCGGCAATGCCCCATGTCGTGCCCAGGCGGCTGCGGACGGTGCGGGCCAGCAGCATGGCATAAGGCTCGGACGACGACCGCAGGCCCGCTATCTCCGGGCCGGTGATGCCGAGCAGCGCGGTCCGGGCGTCCCCAGTGTAAACCACCGCGCCGCCCTTGAAGTAGGCGCTGGCGCCGGGCACGGCGAGCAGGGAAGCTGCCACCAGCCCGCCCGACGACGACTCCGACACGGCAACCGTCTCGCCACGCGCCTTGAGCAACGCACCAAGCCGTTCCGCCAGGGGCAGCAACTCCTGCATCCCATGTCCTCCAATCCTTGGGTCATCAGACCCCGGCAGGGCTGCGGCTGCAAGCGTCCGCAGGTGGAACGGACCCATGCGCTCCGGCGTCTCCGTCCCAAATCGGACCCTCCACCGCATGAAAGCACCGGCATGGCACGCATCTTCATCACCGGCTCCTCCGATGGCCTGGGCCGCATGGCCGCCCAACTGTTGGTGGAGGAGGGGCACCAGGTGGTCCTGCACGCCCGGAACGCGAACCGGGGCCGGGACGCGCTGGACGCCGTGCCCGGAGCGGATGCGGTTCTCACTGGGGACATGGCGAGCATCGCCCAGACGCGGCGGTTGGCGGAGGCGGCCAACGCGCACGGGCCGTTCGACGCGGTGATCCACAACGCGGCCATCGGCTTCCGCGAGCGGCGGCGCGTCCTGACCGAGGACGGCCTGCCGCATGTGTTCGCCATCAACACGCTGGCGCCGTATGTCCTGACCGCCCTGATCCGCCCGCCGGGGCGCCTGGTTTACGTCAGCTCCGAGCTGCACCGCCGCGGCCACGCGGGCCTCGACGACCTGCTGTGGGAGCGGCGGGACTGGCGGGGCAACCAGGCCTATTCCGACACCAAGCTGCACGACGCGCTGCTGGCCTTCGCCGTCGCCCGCCGCTGGCCCGGCGTCCGTTCCAATGCCTTGGAGCCGGGCTGGGTGGCGACCAAGATGGGCGGCGCGCACGCGACGGGCGACCTGGACGCGGCGTATCGCACCCAGGCGTGGCTTGCGGTGTCGGACGACGCCGGGGCGGCAGTCACGGGCGAGTATTTCTTCCACAAGCGCCTGCGCAAGCCGAGCGGCGCCACCCGCGATGCCGCGTTGCAGGACAGGTTGCTCGCTGAATGCGCGCGGCTGTCCGGCGTGCCGTTCCCCGACCACGCCGCCTCCGGGCAGGCGTCGTCATTCCGTCCGCCCGGGGATGGCGTCTTGCGGGAACACCACGGCTGAGCGGTCCAGTTCGCGTAGGCTGCAGCGGCCCGCGAGGCCGAGGGTGAGGTCCAGCTCGGCAGCGAGGTTGGCGATGACCGCGGCGACCCCCTGCTCGCCCGCCAGCGCCAGGCCCCAGATGTAGGGCCGCCCGATCAGCACCGCCTGGGCGCCGAGGCTCAGCGCCTTGAAGATGTCGGCCCCGGTCCGCACGCCGCTGTCGAACAGCACCGAGATGCGCCCGGCGACAGCGTCCACCACGCCGGGCAGGGCGTCCAGCGCGGCGATGGCGCCGTCCACCTGGCGCCCGCCGTGGTTGGAAACGATCACCCCGTCCATGCCGGCCTGCACGGCGCGGCTGGCGTCGTCGGGGTGGATGATGCCCTTCAGCAAGATCGGCAGCCGCGTCCGTTCGCGCAGGAAGGGCAGGTCGTCCCAGGTCAGGTCCGGGCGCGAGTAGATTGCCAGGAAACGCCGCACCGCCGCCAGCGCCTCGCCGGACGACAGCGCCCGGGCCGGGCCGCCCGGGAAGGAGCGGAGCAGCTCCAGCACCGACCGCAGCGCGCCCAGGCCGGGCCGGGGCGGCCGGGGCGCCGGGCCGCCGTCCACCGTAAGCTGCCCGAACACCGGGTCGGAGGTGTAGTTGGCAATGCCCCGGCCCCGCAGGAACGGCAGGTAGCCGCGGTCGAGGTCGCGGACCCGCCAGCCCAGCAGGGTGGTGTCGAGCGTGACCACGATGGCCTCGTAGCCGGCCCGCTCCGCCCGTTCGACGAAGCTTGCGGTCAGCTCGTTGCGTGAGGACCAGTAGAGCTGGAACCAGCGCGGGCCGTCGCCGACGGCCGTTGCGATCTGCTCCATCGGGCGCGATGCCTGGCTGGAGGTGACGAAGGGAATGCCGGCGGCCGCGGCGGCGCGGGCTGCGGGCAGGTCGGCATCCCGGTGCGCCATCTCCAGCACGCCGATGGGGGCGAGCAGGATCGGCAACGGCAGGGTGCGTCCGAACAGCTCGACCGTCAGGTCCCGGGTGGACACGTCCCGCATCACGCGCTGGACGATGCGGCAGCGGTCGAAGGCGGCCCGGTTGGCGGCGGCCGTATGCTCGCTGCCGGCGCCTCCGGCGAAGTAGGCGGCGGCGTCCCCGCTGAGTCTGTGCAGCGCCGCGGCTTCCAGGCGCTCCGGCGAGGCTGGGACCGGCTGCTGGCGCCCGGCGAACCCGGCGATGTAGATGCCTTCTTGACGCCTGCGACCGATGCCTGCCGCGCTGACGCGGACGGGTGGATCAGCCGGTGCCTCGCCTGTACGGTCCATCATGCGCCTCCACATTGACGGGGAAAGAGCGGGCACGGCGCGCCGATATCCGGCGCAGCCGCCGATCCGCCGGATGCCGACAAGGCATGTCCGTGCCTTCAAGCGGTCCCAAACGGCTGTGGAAACAGGCTGTCAGGCGCCCCGTTCACCATCGGGTGAAACTTACATTGAGACAAGCTTAACGGCTGGCGCCTGGTTTGTCGGTTCCATAGGGTCCGGCGCCATGGCTGCCATCTTCCGCCCGAGCGCAAACCTTTGGATGAAGCTGGCGATGCTCTCCACGGCTGCGCTTGTCGTTGGCGGCTGCGGCTGGTGGTGGATGACGCTGCGGACGGATTGGGCGCGCGGCGTCAGATTTGTCGTGGAACAGCCGGTGCCGTTCAGCCACCAGCACCATGTCGCCGGGCTGTTCTGGGTGTGCATCCTGATCGGGTTGACCAGCGTGGACTTCCTTGCCCGGCAGGATTTTCCGGCCCGTTTGCTGACGCGGCGTTGACATCAACCGTTGCTTGCCCCGACAGCTTCCGTCAATGCAGATAGCGCAACAAACAGTCCTTGCAGATTGTGGGCCGCCCGCCCGGCGGACGATCCAATGACGGGCACGCCAGCAACACCACGCCTGGCGCTGCACCTGGGAACGATGCCGTGCCCCGCGTGATCCGAGTCGCTGCTGCCCAGATGGGGCCGAACCAGCGTGCCGACAGCCGCGCTTCCATCCTGGCCCGCATGGTTGCCTTGCTTGAGGATGCGGCCTCGCAGGGCGCCACCCTCGTCGTCTTCCCTGAGCTGCCCTTCACCACCTTTTTCCCGCGCTGGCTGCTGCACGGCGGGGATCTCGATACGTTTTTCGAGCCGGCGATGCCCAACCCGCAGGTCCAGCCCTTGTTCGACCGGGCGCGGGCGTTGGGCGTTGGCTTCTATACTGGCTATGCCGAGCTGACGCCCGAGGGACGCCGCTTCAACAGCGCGCTCCTCGTCGGCCGCGATGGCGCGATACTGGGCAAGTATCGGAAGACTCACCTGCCAGGCTCCGTCGAGCCGCGGCCCGGCGACCGATTTCAGCAGTTGGAGAAGCGTTACTTCGATTACGGCGACCTGGGATTTCCCACCTTCCGCGCACCGCCGTATTGGCATGGCGGCATCCTGGGGATGTTGGTCTGCAATGACCGCCGCTGGCCGGAGGCATGGCGCTGCCTGGGCCTGCAGGGGGTAGAAATGGTGCTGGTCGGCTACAACTCCGCCGCCTACGACCCGAACGGCGGCGCCTCGGAGGATGCGGGGCTGCGTGCGTTCCATTCCCGCCTGGCGGCGCAGGCCAACGCCTACATGAACGCGACCTGGGCGGTGGCGGTCGCCAAGGCCGGGGACGAGGACGGGTCCGGCCTGATCGGCGGCTCCTGCATCGTGGACCCGAACGGGCTGATCGCAGCCGAGGCCGTGACGCTGGGCGACGAGCTGGTGATGGCCGACTGCGACCTGGACGCCTGCCGCCAGGGCAAGGAGAAGATGTTCAACTTCGCCGCCCATCGCCGGCCCGAGCAGTATCGCCGCATCGTGGACCAGGCCGGCGCGGTGCCGCCGCCGGCGTTAGCGTAGCAGCGCCCGGTGCAGCGGCGCATCCTCGTGATCAACCCGAACAGCTCCGAGGCTTGCACCAGCGGCATCCGGGCGTCGCTGGCGCCGTTCGCCGCGGCGGGCGCGAGCTTCGCCGTGGAAACCTTGCGGGATGGGCCGCCGGCAATCGCGACCTGGCGCGATTGGCATGCCGTGGCCGGGCCGCTGCTGCGCCGGGTCGAGGCGGCGGAGGCGTCCGGGCCGCCCGACGCCTACATCATCGCCTGCGTCTCCGACCCTGCTGTGGACCTGCTGCGGAGCGTCACGCCCCGGCCGGTGTTCGGCGCCTTGCGGGCCGGGATTGCGGCGGCAATGGCGCGGGCCGACCACTTCGGCCTGGCCGCCTTCGTGGGGGCCAGCGTGCCCCGGCACCGGCGCGTACTGCAGGCGATGGGCCTGGAGCACCGCTGCGCTGCCAGCCTGCCGCTCGACTTGCCGATGGACACCCTGACCCACCCCGATGCCTGCCGGCCACGCCTGCTGTCGGTCGCGCAGGAGTTGCGCGGCTGCGGCGCCGACGTTGTGATCCTGGGTTGCGCGGGGATGGCCGGACACCGCCGCTTCCTCGAGGATGCGGCCGGCCTGCCCGTGATCGAGCCGGTCCAGGCGGCAGCCGCGCAGGCGCTGCTGGCCTGCGCATGATGGCGCGGTTCCGGGAACCCTGACATGAGGCTTGGATGATGGACCTGGTGGTGCGCGGCGCGATGCTCGCGGATGGGAGCGGCCCGGTGGATGTCGGCATTGCCGCGGGCCGCATCGCCGCCATCGCGTCTGCCCTGGAGGCGGACGCGCCCGCGATCCCGGCGGAAGGCTGCCTGCTGATCCCCGGCCTGGTCGAAACCCACCTGCATCTGGACAAGACCTGCATCCTGGACCGCTGCCCAGCATCCGAGGGATCGGTGGCCGAGGCGGTGCGCCTGACCTCCGCGGCCAAGCGGGGCTTCACGCCGGAGGACGTCTATGCCCGCGGGCGCCGCACCCTGGAGCGCTGCATCGGCTGGGGCACCACCCGCATACGCACCCAGGTCGAGGTGGACCCTGGCATCGGCATGCGCGGATTTGAGGGCGTGCAGCAGCTTGCACGCGACTACGCCTGGGCAGTGGACATGGAACTATGCGTCTTCCCCCAGGAAGGCCTGACCGACAACCCCGGCACCGATGCGCTGCTGGCCGAGGGCCTGCGCCGCGGCGCCCGGGTGATCGGCGCCGCGCCGTATTGCGACAGCGACCCGCGCGGGCAGATAGACCGCATCTTCGCCATCGCCCGCGAGTGGGACGTGGACGTGGATATGCACCTGGACATGGGCGACACCCCGGACGGGATGCAGGTCGAATACGTCTGCCGCAAGACCGAGGAGCTGGGCTGGGGCGGCCGGGTCGCGGTCGGGCACGTGACGCAGATGTCGCTGGTGCCGCCTGCACGGCTCGCGTCGCTGGCGGCGACGCTGGCGCGGGCCGGGGTGGCGGTGACGGTGCTGCCCTCCACCGACCTGTTCCTGCAGGGGCGGACCCACGACCATGCCGTCCCGCGCGGGGTTACTCCGGTGGAGCGGCTGCGGGCGGCTGGGGTGACCTGCTCGGTCGCGACCAACAACGTGCTGAACCCGTTCACGCCCTATGGCGACGCCAACCTGCTGCGGATGGCGAACCTGTATGCCAATGTCTGCCAGGTCGCCCGTCCGGCGGACCTGCTGGCCTGCCTGGGCATGGTGACGGACGCTGCGGCGCGGCTGATGCGGGCGGATGGCTATGGCATCCGGGCCGGCGCGGCCGCGGACCTGGTCCTGCTGGACGCCGGCACTAGTGCTGCGGCGGTGGCGGAGCTGGCGCAGCCGCTGTGGGGCATGAAGGCGGGGCGCATGACGTTCTCCCGTCCTCGCCCATCGCTGCATCCGCCGGCTTCGGGCATGGGAGCCTGCCGGTAACGCCGTTGCGGGTAGGCACGGCGCAGGTCTGGCAGGGACCGCGGCGACGTAGCAAACGAAGGGCCGCAAGCACTGTGCTGGTGGCCTGAGGACCAGTGCGCAGTGAGCCGCTCGCGAAAGCACTGTGCTTGCGGACGGGTCGAAGTTGATCGCCTGTCTTCTATATTCGCGTTCGAAACTAAATGTTGCACTGCACAAAAAGTCTTGCCTCAAGCTGTTGGTGCGCCCATAAAGGCGATGTTGCGTTGCAACATAGCCGGAGGGCAGACCCCCGGCCCTTTTGGAGGATCATAAGATGTCCAGCACAAGCTTCCCCGCCGCAGATGCCTTCTCGTTCAGCCGTACCATTGCTGACATGAAGCAGGGCGTTGATGCCGCCACCGGCGCCCAGTCCGACATGACCCACAAGGCCGCGCAGATCGGCAAGGACTTCGTCGCGTTCAGCCAGGGCAACATGGAAGCCTTCGCCCAGGCCAGTCAGATATTCGCAGCCGGCTCGCAGGACCTGATCCGGGAGATGATGTCGGCTGGCCAGGCAATCATGCAGGAGTCGCTGAGCAACATGCGCGCTACTGCCTCCGCCAAGGCGCCCAAGGCTGCGATCGAGCTGCAGGCCAACTTCGTCCGCTCCTCGACGATCCAGATCATCACCGAAAGCGCCCGCATCGCCCAGTCCGGCGCCGACCTGGCCGAGCGCGTGTCCGCCCCGTTGGTGACCCGCATGGTGGCCGGCGCCGAGATGGTGGCCTCCCCGCGCGTCTAAAGCGTTCTGGCCGGGCGGGGGCGCCCGGCCAGCGTTTGCTTGTCAGGCCGGCACGTCCGGCTTGGCTTTGTCCGGCGCATCGTCCTCCGGGGCTGCGCTGGGCTGTGGCGCCCATTCATCAGCGATCATTCCCTGGTCGTTGCTGACCTCCTCGACGTCCTGTTTGGACGGCGGAGGAGAGATATACGGCTTGCGCTCTGGCGGGGCCGGCGGTGTCGTGGTCATGGTTGCGCTCCAATGCTTTCTAAATCCGCAACGCCTGCCGGGCTGTCCGGCTGCATACGCGCCACGGCCCAAACCGCGAATGCCTGCATCAGCGCCGGCTCCTTCAGGTAGTCGAAGCGGCCCGATGCGCCGCCGTGCCCGGCCTCCATGTTGATGCGCAGCAGGATCGGCGCGTCGCCGGTCGTGTGCTCCCGTAGCCGTGTCACCCACTTTGCCGGCTCCCAATACGTCACCCGCGGGTCGGACAGGCCGCCGAGCGCCAGCACAGCCGGATACGGACGTGGGCCGACCTGGTCGTAGGGCGAGTAGGACGCAATCAGGTCGTAGGCCGCCGGGTCTTGAAGAGGATTGCCCCACTCCGGCCACTCCGGCGGGGTCAGCGGCAGGGAGGCATCGGACATGGTGTTCAGCACGTCCACGAACGGCACCGCCGCAGCGACCCCGGCCCACAGGTCCGGCCGCATGTTCAGCACCGCGCCCATCAGCAGCCCGCCCGCGGAGCCGCCATGCGCCACCATGCGCCCGGGACGTGCATAGCCCTGGGCGGCCAGGTGCTCGGCCACTGCGATGAAGTCGGTGAAGGTGTTGGGCTTCTTCGGCCCGCGCCCGTCTAGAAACCAGCCCCACCCCTTCTCCGACCCGCCGCGCACATGCGCCGTGGCCCAGATCCAGCCGCGGTCCACCAGGCTGAGCCGCTGGGTGGAGAACCCCGGCTGCATTGGAATCCCATAGGCGCCGTAGCCATACAGCAGCAGCGGCGCGGAGCCGTCCAGCGGCGTATCGCGCCGCATCAGCGCCGTCACCGGCACCTGTGCGCCGTCTGGCGCCGCGGCATACAGGCGGCGGGCGACATAGTGCGACGGGTCGTGCCCGGATGGGATCACCTGGGTCTTCCGCAGGGTACGCGCGCCGGTCGCTAGGTCCAGGTCCCAGCGCTGCCGCGGCTGCGTCGGGCTTTCGTAGATGTAGGGCAGGGTGGTGGTGTCCCACTCCAGCCGTGGACCCAAGCCGAGCAGGTAGGCCTCCTCCTCCACGGCGAGCACGCTTTCGGTGCCGCCCCGGGCGGTGATGACTAGGCGGTTGTTGGCGTCCACCCGCTCGATCCGGACCAGGAACCCGGCGGTTGCCGCCGTCGCGACGATATAACGGCCGGGCCGGTGCGGCACCCAGTCGGTCCAGTTGGCCCGGCCGGGGTCGCCGAGCGGGGCGCGCACCAGCTTGAAGTCGGTCGCACCGTCGGCGTTGGTGCGTATGATGAGCGCGCCGTCCCAATGCTCGACGTCATACTTCACGCCGGGGTCGCGCCGGGCGACGACGCGGGGCTGGGATGCTGGCTCGGACGCCGGCACCAGCCAGGCCTCGCTGGTTTCCTGGTTGCCGCAGCCGATCACGATCCACTCGCGCGACTGGGTGGTGCCGACGCTTACGAAGAAGCCCTCGTCCGGCTCCTCATACACCACCACGTCGTCCGCCTCGCCGACCCGGCGGCGCAGCACCCGGCGGGGGCGGCCGTTGTCGTCGCGGAACACCCAGAACAGGAAGCGCGAACAGGGCGACAAGGTGAAAGATCCCGTGCAGCTCTCGATGGCAGGGCCGGCTTCGGCGCCGGTGGCGATGTCGCGCACGCGGATGCGGTAAACCTCTGATCCCTGGGTGTCCTCCGCCCAGGCATACAGCCGATGGTCGTTGCTGTGCTCCGCCGCCCCAACGCGGAAGTAGGCGTGGCCTTGCGCCATCGCCTCTACGTCCAGCAGCACCTGCTCACCGTCCGGAGCGCCGCGGGGACGCCGGGCATAGACGGGATGCTGCGCGCCCTCGGCGATGCGGTCGTAGTACTCCCAGGGTCCGTCCGGCATGGGCACGGAGCTGTCCTCCTCCTGGATGCGGCCGCGCATCTCGGCGAGGATGGTGGCCTGCAGGTCGGTGGTCGGGGCGAGGACGGCGGCCGTGTAGGCGTTCTCGGCCTCCAAGTGCGCGCGTATGTCGGCCCGCAGGACCGTGGGGTCGCGCAGAACGTGCTGCCACGCATCGTCGCGCATCCAGGCGTAGTCGTCGGTGCGGACGCGGCCGAGCTGCTCGATCGTGATGGGCCGCTTGGGGGCGTGGGGCGGGGCAGGTTGCATCGTGCGACCATAGCTGCGCCCCGGCCCGCGGCAAGGCCGTGCCCGCTGGGGGCCGTTCGGCACTAGGGGGACACCCGGCAGCCGTCCGGCGTCAGCCCCGGTCGGCTACCTGCAGCGGCGCCGCAGTGACATCGTTGTGCACGGCGGCGAGCAGCGCGAGGATGCGCAGCATGGCCGCGCAGTCCGCGGGAGCCAGCGGCTCCAGCAGGCGCTGCTGCACGCGGCGCACGGCCGGTTCCACCTGCCGCAGCAGCCGCTCGCCCTCCAGGGTGAGGCGCAGCAGCTTCACCCGCTTGTCCGCCGGGCTGGACGAGCGCAGCACCCAACCCTTGGCCTCCAGCCGTTCCAGGACGCCGCCGATGGTCGAGCGGTCGAAGGCAATCAGCGCCGAGAGCGGCGTTGCGTCCACGTCAGGATTGGCCTTGATTGCGACCAGGGCTGCGAATTGCACCGAGGTCAGGTCAAACCTGGCGCACTCCTCCGCGAACAGGGCGGTGCTGGCTTGGTGCACCCGCCGGATGAGGTGGCCGGGCATGTCATACAAGCTGTCCATCGCGCGTCCTAACGTGCCCCAGGGGCCGTGTGATGCAAGGTGGGCAGCGGGAACGGTGAACCACCGTTTCTACTCCGCGCGGGCTGGCGGCCCGGCACGGCCTCCATGAACGCGCGCAGCGCCATGCAGGCAGCCTTGGCGGCGAGCAGCCGGGGGAAGCAGGCCGCCTCCACCCCGCAGCGGCGGGCGTTGCCGAACTGCGGCACCAGGCGAAGGGCGGCAAGGGTTGGCGCGTCGCCGGAGCAGAACGGGCCTTCGTTCTCCAATCGGCCTATCCAGCAAGACCTCCACCTCTTCCGCGAAGACCGGGGAAATGCCCGAAGCCAACACGCCAGCCGCTGGACGCCGGCCAGCGTCACAGCCCCGCAGCCAAGACCCTCCGGCCCTCGGCTGTGCCGCCTGCATCCTGCCCGATCCGGTTCAGCTCGTCCCGGCACTGCGCAGCCAGCGGCGCCATGCCGCAGCGCTCCGCCAGTGTCAGCGCCGCGCGAAGACGCTCTGCCGTCTCGTCCGGCGGCGCCCCCTGCAGCAGCACCGCCCTGCCAAGCGCGAACAAGGCCAGTGCCTCGTTGCCGCGCTCCTCGTGCTGGCGCGCCACTTGGACGGCCTCTCCTGCGGTCTGCACGGCCTGATTGGCCCGCCCGGCGGCCCGATGCGCTTCGGCAAGCCAGGCCAGCTCCTGCCCGTGGCTGACCAGGATGCCGCTGACCCGCGTCCGCTCGGCTGCCCGCTGCAGCAGGGCGGTTCCTTCCTCGTCCTGACCCAGGCGCGACATCACGTGGCCGAGGCAGGAGGCGATGTTGGTGAACCAGCCATAGAAGCTCCAAGCCTGGCATAGCTCCAGGCTGGTCCGCAGCTCCGCCTCTGCCTCCTGCAGCCGGCCCTCGGCGCCCAGCACGAAACCGCGGCTGAGATGGGTGAAGGTCAGGCCAAGCGGTTGGTCGGCCTCCCTTGCCAAGGCCACCATGTCCGCCAGGACTGTCTCGGCTTCGCTGAATGCGCCCGTGCGGGACAGCGACCAGGACAACCAGCCACGGAAATACAGGGCGCCCGGGGCGGGAAGGCCGAAGTGGCGCAGGCGGCCCCCGCCCTCGACCTCGCGCACCAACGGATCCAGGACAGCGATGGTTTGCGGGTAGTCGCCCTGGGCGTAGGCCGCCAGAGCGACATGGAACCGGGTGATGCACGACAGGTCGGCATCCCCGACCATGCCGAGCGCGCGCTGGGCGGCGGCCAATGCCTCGGTTGGGCGGCCGGCCATGTTCAGGTCCCGTGCCATGAGGCTGGTCGCCCAGGCAAGGCGCCGCGGATCGCCTAGGCGCTGGGCCAGAAGCTCAGCCGTTTGGCTGTGCTGCAGGTTCCGTCCGATTCCGGCCGTGGGGAGCAGGGCGTTCCGCAGCTCGAATCGTATGTCAATCTGCTCGGCCAGCATCGCGTTGGTTTGCGGCAGGCGCTCGCAGGCATGGATCGCTTGCTCGAAGAATGCGGCGGTGTCCCGGTAGGCGGACCGGCTCGCCGCGCGCTGCCCGGCCCGGCGGGAGTGCAGCAGTGCGGCGGCCCAGACCTCTCCCCGGTAGGCGTGGTAGGCCAATGGCTCCGCCTGTTCCAGCAGCCGGTCCGGATGCAGGGCCTCCAGCGCCCTGACCGCGGCGGCGTGCAGGTTGCGCCGGCGCGCGCCGGGCATCCCAGCATAGGCGACCTCCTGAACAAGCGCATGGGCGAAGCCGTGCTCGCCGTCCATCCCGGGCGGCGCGCGCAGCAGCCCGGCGTCGCCCAGCCGGCCCAGCCGGCTGGCGAAGTCCTCAGCAGGGCATCCGGGGAACAGCGCCTGCAGGGTCGTGGCCGAGAAGCGGGTGCCAAGGGCGGAGGCAGCTTGCAGCACCTCTTTCTCCGCTGGCGCTAGGCTGTCAATGCGTGCGGCCAGCACCGCCTGAACCGTGTCCGGGATCGCCGCCCGCAGCCCGCCCGCCGCGCCGTTCACGGCCTGCATGGCGCGGGCGGCGGCGCGGGCCATTTCCTCCAGGAAGAACGGGTTGCCGCCGGCGCGCGCCAGCACGTCGCCGCGCAGCACGGCGTCCACTCCCTCCAGCACGGTGCTGGCCAGCCGCTCCATGCCTGCCTGCGGCAAGGGCGCCAGCGGGATGATTGTCGGTGTCAGCCGTTCCCAAGCCGGCTCGAATGCCGGCCGGTGCGTCACGAGCAGCAGCACGCCCTCAACTGACCCGACGGCGATGTCCAGGAGGCGGAGCGTTTCCTCGTCGGCCCAGTGCAAATCCTCCATCAGCACCAAGACTGGGCCGTGCTGGACCATCGCGCGCAGCAGGCTGGACACGGCATCCCACAAGGCATCGCGGCGGCGTAACGGCGGCAGCGCCTGCCACTCCTCGCCGCTCCCGGCCAGCGGCAGATCCAGCAGGGACAAGAGGGCGCTGCGCCCGATCTGCGGCACGGAGGGCAGCCCGTCGAGCGTGGCGCCGACCTTTCGTGCGGCCTCGCCGGGCGGGTCCCGCTCTTCGAGTTGGAAGCAGGACCGCAGCAGCCGGATCACCGGGACATAGGGGATGTTGCCGCCGTAGGACACCGCCTCGGCCTGCAGGACCTGCCAAACGCCTGGATCGAGGGATTGCGTCAGTTCCCACGCCAAGCGGGATTTGCCGATCCCGGCTTCCCCCACGATGGCGGCGACCGTGCCCGGCCCGGCTCGGCCTCCATCCAGCCCGGCGCAGCGGCGCAGGGCCGCAAGCTCCGCCTCCCGCCCGGTGAAGGGGCTGAGGCCGTGCTCGACTGCGGCACGGAAGCGCGAGCCATCCCGGTGCAGGCCGCGCAGCTCGTATACGTCTTGCTCGCCGGAGAGGCCGCGCAACAGGCGGGCGCCCAGCGGCGCCGCGTCCACTGCCGCACCAGCAAGCCGGATCACTTCCGATGAGCACAGCGTCGTGCCCGGCGGCGCGATGCCTTGCAGCCGGGACGCGACGTGGATGATCTCGCCGAATGCCCGGTGGGCGCCGGCGACGCCGATGCCGCCCCGGCTGGCCGTCAGCAGCGTGGTGCCGGACGCCAGGCCAACCCGGAGCCGCGCCGGCGGACTCAGCCGCTTGGCAAGCTCATGCATGCGCAGCGACGCGCAGCAGGCGCGGACGGCATGGTCTTCCTGGCTCACCGGCGCGCCGAACAGCGCCATGACGCCATCGCCCAAGACCTGGTTGACCGTGCCGCCAAAGGCGTGGACCGCGTCGGACATGGCGCGCAAGGCCGGCAGCAGCCGTTGGCGTGCCTCTTCCGGTCCATGGCCGGCGATCAGCTCCGTCGAACCTTCAAGGTCGCTGAACAGGACCGTGACGTGCTTCAACTCATCCGGCGCCGGGTCGGGCAGGGAGATGGGTGCACTGCCAAGCGGCGCGCCGCATCCGTCGCAGAACCTGGCCTTAGCCCGGTTGCCGACCCCGCAACGGAGACATGCCATGCTCGTCAGGTTCCGCCTGCTACGCGACTGCCGTCTGTGATGGAACGGCTAGCAACCGGCGCTCCAAGCACGTCATGGTTTCACACGACCGGGCGCCACGTAGCCAGTCTGCGCAACGGCCGCCTTCGCGGCAACCATCGCCTTCACCGCATCCTGCATCGGCACGATCGGGGTCAGGTCCACAACCTTCAGCCCGGCCTCGGCCGAGATGGCCATGTTGAAGGCGTGTGCAGCCTCCTTATCCGGCATGGCCACAACGGTCAGCAGGTCGTGCCCGGACCACATCACGAACTTGTCGGCTACCACGTGCGGAGGCGCGGCAGCGCTCTTCGAGTGCTCGGTGTCGAAAAACCCGAACGACGCCAGCGAACCGCCGAGATGACGGAGCAGCTTGCGGACTGGCGCCAGCCGCTCGTCAAGGCTCGTCGTGTTCTCGATGATCTCGGACCAGGCAGCGGGCGTGTAGGCCAGGCGAACAAGAAAATATTCCATGACCCTTCCAAGCGTTCAAGCCGGCTCCGAGCCATTCCGGCACCCGCTCATGCCCCCTGTTGGGCTTGGACGCAAGCCGTGTGGGTAGGGCTATGCTGCCCTACTCCATTTCTGGATGCAGTTGTTGCAGCAAAGTGCCAGCCGGCTAGGGCCGCCTGGGGGTCAGGATGAAGCGTACGGGTCGGTCGGGCTGGGTGGTGACGAACCCGCGCGGGATGACGGTGCCCCGGCCGAAGAACTCCAGCCGGAAGGCGCGCATCAGCCGAGCCAGGACGATGACGGCCTCCGTCAAAGCGAACTGCGCGCCAACGCAGATACGCGGACCCGCGCCGAATGGCATGTAAGCGTAGCGCGGCGGCGGCGCTGCGCCGGGCAGGAAGCGAGACGGGTCGAACCGGTCGGGGTCGGTCCAGAATTTCCGGTGCCGGTGCAGCACCCAGGGCGACATGCTGACGACCGTGCCGGCGGCAATTGGGTGGCCGGCCACCACGTCCGGCCCCAAGGCTTCCCGCACGATCAGGAAGGCAGGCGGATACAGCCGCAACGTCTCATCTATGAAGGCGCGGGTGAGGGGAAGCTGGCGCACGGACGCCGCGGCACCCTCAGGCGACAGGTCGGCAGCGTCCGCCTCCGCCGCCAGGCGCGCGGCATGGTCGGGGTATAGCGCCGCCAGGTAGCAGGCCCAGAACAGCGTCACCGCCGTCGTTTCATGCCCGGCCAGGATCATCGTTGCGACCTCGTCCCGCAGTTGCGCGCGGTTGAAGCCCTCGCCGGTTTCGGGATCACGGGCGTCGGCGAGCAGGTCGAACAGATCCCGGGGCGCGTCGCCGGTGCGGCCCTGCTTCTCGCGCGCGTCAATCATGCGGTCCATGAAGCGCAGCCAGTTCCGGCGGAAGGAAGCGCGTCCGCGGTCCAGCGGCGACTGCACCGTGGCCGGCAGCAGCAGGTCTAGGAAGCCGGGCTGGGCGTAGCGCTGGGCGTAGCTCATCAGCATCGCCCGCATTTCCTTGCCGTAGCCCGCCATTTCCAGCGAGAACATGGATTGCCCCGCGATGGTCAGTGCGAGGTGCTGCAGACGCGGCAGCAACTCCACCGGGCGCAGGGTGCTCTCAGCCAGCGTGGCCTCTGCCGCCGTGGAGGCCGCGACGACATGCCGGGCCAGGACCGGCATGATGCGCGGCGCCATGCTGGGCGCGATAGTGCGGCGCTGGTGCCGCCATGCCTTGCCCTCGGCCAGGAACAGCCCGCTGCCCAGCACGGGCTGCAGCACCCGGCGGGCGCCGACGTTGCGGCCGTAGTTTTCGTGATTTTCCACCAAGACATGCCGGATGGCGTCTGGGTCGTTGAGCATGAGCTGCTCACGTCCCAGGAAGCGCCCGGGCAGCACGCCCTCCTCGTATGCAGCGGGACCCCATAATTCCAGCGGGTTGCGCCGCAAGACTAGAAAAGCCTCGAATTGGCTGCGCAAACGCGGGCTTAGCGGCGCCTTGGGGGGAAGGGGGGCGGCAACGGCGAATGATCCATCCATTGCCGCGATATGGTGCGGGGAGCGGCGGGGTCTAGCGCCGTCCGGGCTAGTGCGCGATGTCTAGATGCGGGACGGGTTAGCGCGGATTGGGCAAGGCAGTTGCGGGTGCGCTAGCGGTCGGTGCCGTAATGGCCCGGGGCGCCCCGGTGCCCAGCAGTCCGCCAAATGTGGCCATGCTCCCCTGCGGTGCCGGCACAGTCTGGTGCGGAACGACACCGACGACTGCACCCCCTTGCCCGACCGTCTTCGGATTGCCGGGCGCGATGTAGAAGGTGTGGCGCCGAGGCGCCTCTTGGGCGCCGGCGCCCGCCGGGGCCAAGCTGGCGGCCAGGGCCAGAGCAAGCGTCAGTCCTGAACGGGTCGTCATGGGACCAAACCTCATGGGTGCATTCGTTGGGCAACGCCAGGTCCGATCCGGGGTTCCAGGGCCAAGCCGGCAATTGGATGCCAGGAAGCCATCCGCGTATCGCGTTGTGCCGGGACCCCCCGGGGTTGGCGTGCACCGGCATAGGGCGCATGTGCTGCGAACGAACCGGCCGGAGGCAACCCCCATGCAATCACACCCCGGAGACGTCCTGCTCGTCGTGGATGTGCAGGTGGACTTCCTGCCCGGCGGTCCGCTTGCGGTGCCGGATGGAGATGCCGTGATCGCGCCCGTCAACCGGATCGGCGCCGCATTTGGCCATGTCGTGCTGACACAGGACTGGCACCCGCCGGGGCATGTGTCGTTTGCCGCCAGCCATCCCGGGCGCGCAGTGTTCGATGAGGTCGAGCTGTCGTATGGGCGTCAGGTCCTGTGGCCGACGCACTGCGTCCAGGGCACACCCGGCGCCGCCCTCGCCGCCGGGCTGGACCTACCACGGGCGGAGCTGGTGATCCGCAAGGGCTGCCGGGCTGGCGTGGACAGCTACTCCGCGTTTACCGAGGCCGACCGGCGCACCCCGACGGGCCTGGCGGGCTACTTGCGGGAGCGCGGCGCCCGGCGCGTGTTCCTGGCCGGCCTAGCCACCGATTTCTGCGTCGGCTGGAGCGCGATGGATGCCCGGACCGCTGGGTTCGAAGCTTATGTGATCGAGGATGCCTGCCGCGCGATCAATGCTGCCGGGTCGCTCGACCGGGCTTGGGCGGCGATGGAGCAGGCGGGGGTCGGACGGATCTGCATGGCGGCGCTGCCGGGCTTATAGGGCCAGCCGCGGCGGCCAGCGCCGGGAACCCTGACATCCCGCGCCCGGGCAGCAAGGCTGCAAGCCCGAGGCGGTCTTTACGCAGTCTTCATCAGCATCCCGCAAGGATGCAGCACGGACAGGAGGTTCGTGCGATGGGTGATACGGCAGAAAACTCTGCAGCATCGGAGAAGGTGCTGACGCAGGCGGAAATTGACGCGCTGCTTGGCTATAGCGATGGCCCGCATGGCGGCGCGGACCAATCCGGGATGCAGCGCATCATCAGCGCCGGTCTCGTCAGCTATGAACGCTTGCCGATGCTGGAGATCGTTGTGGACCGCCTGGTCCGCATCATGAGCACCAGCCTGCGCAACTTCACGAGCGACAACGTGGAGGTCGGCATAGACAACATCGCCTCGCTGCGCTTCGGCGACTACCTGAACAGCATCCCGCTGCCGGCGATGCTGGCGGTGTTCAAGGTGGAGGAATGGGATAACTACGGCCTGATGGTCGTGGACTCCGCGCTGATCTACTCGATCATAGACGTGCTGCTCGGCGGGCGGCGCGGCACGGCGGCCATGCGGATCGAGGGCCGGCCCTATACCACCATCGAGCGCAGCCTGGTGGAGAAGCTGATCCGCGTGGTGCTGCACGACGTGACCGCCAGCTTCGAGCCGCTGACGCCGGTGACCTTCAAGTTCGAACGGCTGGAGGTGAACCCGCGCTTCGCCATCATTTCCCGCGTGTCCAACGCCGCCGTGCTGGTGAAGCTGCGGATTGACATGGACGACCGCGGTGGCCGGCTGGAGCTGCTGCTACCGTATGCAACGCTGGAGCCGGTGCGAGAGCTGTTGCTGCAGCAGTTCATGGGGGAGCGTTTCGGCCGGGACAGCATCTGGGAAACCCACTTGGCGGAGCAGTTGTGGGATACCGACGTGGATTTGGACGTCGTGCTGGACGAGCAGGTGATGCGCTTGTCGGATGTGATGTCGCTGCGGGTTGGCGACCGCATCATGCTGGGTGCGGCTCCCGGCAGCCCGGTGCGGGTCCGCTGCGGCACCGTGCCGCTGTTCGAGGCGCGGGTGGGCCGGCGCAAGGACCGGATGGCGGTACGGATTGACCGGGAGCTCAGCCGTCCGGACCGCCCCGGACGCGGAACCAACGCTCCCGCCTGACGGCTGCAGGCGCAGCGCCAGGAGGGGGCTGCGCCTCCTGAAACTTGACCGGTGACGCGGCAGTCCGGATGGTCGGCGCCATGACCAAGGCTCCGAAGCAGCTCCGCCTTATGGCGTTCGACATGAACACGGTCGGCCATATCCAGCAGGGGATGTGGACCCATCCGCGCGACCAGTCGGTGGATTACCGCACTCTCCATCATTGGACCACGCTGGCCCAAACGCTGGAGCGCGGGCTGTTCGACGGGCTGTTCCTAGCGGACGTGCTGGGCGTTTACGACGTGCATGCCGGGTCGGCCGGCCCTGCCGTCAGCCACGGCGTGCAGGTGCCGGCGAACGATCCGCTGCTGCTGGTGCCGGCGATGGCCGCTGTGACCCAGCACCTCGGCTTCGGCGTCACGGTCAACCTGACGTACGACCCGCCGTTCCCGTTCGCCCGGCGCATGTCCACGCTGGACCACCTGACAGAGGGGCGGATCGGCTGGAACGTCGTGACGGGCTACCTGGACAGCGCCGCCCGGGCGATGGGGCTGCAGCATCAGGTGGCGCATGACGACCGCTACGACGTGGCCGACGACTACATGCAGGCGGTTTACAAGCTGTGGGAGGGAAGCTGGGCGGATGACGCCGTGCGGGCGGATCGTGGTTCCGGGGTTTATGCCGACCCGGCGCGCGTGCGCACGGTTCGGCATGACGGCCCGCATTACCGCATGGACGCCATCCACCTGGCGGAGCCGTCGCCGCAGCGGACGCCGGTGCTGTTCCAGGCGGGGTCGTCCGGCCGGGGCAAGCGGTTCGCGGCGAGCCATGCCGAATGCGTGTTCCTGAACGGCCAGGCAGTTCCGGCGGTGCGTGCCATCGTGGACGACGTGCGCGCCGGGGCCGTGGCGGCGGGGCGTGTGCCGGGCGACGTGCTGGCCTTCGTGGGCGCATCGCTCGTGGTGGCCGAAACGGATGCGCTGGCGCAGGCGAAGCTGGCGGACCTGCGGCGCTACGCGTCGGGGGAGGGGGCGCTGATCCATGCCTCGGCCAGCATGGGCATAGACCTGGCTGCGTATGGGATGGACGAGCCGATCCAGGTCGTGGACACCCAGGCGATCAAGTCCAACCTGGAGGCCGTCGCCCGCAGCGCCCCGATGATGACCAAGCGCAAGCTGCTGGAGCGCATGGTGCTGGGCAGCCGGCAAGCGCCGATCGTCGGGTCGCCCGCGACGGTCGCGGATGCGTTACAGGAGCTGGTGGAAAACGCCGGCGTGGACGGTTTCATCCTGTCCCGCACCGTCGTGCCGGACTGCGTGACGGATGTGGTGGACCTGCTGGTGCCGGAGTTGCAGCGGCGTGGCATGTACAAGGAGGCGTATGCGCCGGGCACGTTGCGGCGCAAGCTGTTCGGGCGGGACCGGCTGCCCGGCACGCATCCAGCGGCTGAGCACCGGTGGCCGTCCGCGTGATGTAACTGGCGACGCTCGATTGCCGCGCCTATACCGTCCACGCCAATATTGGGAGGCACGCCCATGATCAAGTTCTACTACCACCCCTCGCCGAACCCCCTGAAGGTCGCGCTGTTCCTGGAGGAGTCCGGGATGCCCTACGAGGTCGTGCCCGTGGACACCCGCCGGGGCGAGCAGTTCTCGGCGGACTTCCTGGCGATCAACCCCAACGCTAAGACCCCGGCCATTAGGGACGGCGACGCCACGGTATTCGACAGCAACGCCATCCTGCTCTACCTCGCGGAGAAAAGCGGCCAGTTCCTGCCGGGGCCGGGCGACGCGGCGCGGGGACAGTTCCTGTCCTGGCTGATGTTCGTCGCTACCGGCATCGGCCCGTATTCCGGCCAGGCCGTCCACTTCAAGCACTTCGCCCCGGCACCGAAGGATTACGCGGTGAACCGCTATACCTTCGAGGCGGAGCGGCATTACGGCATCCTGGACGCGCACTTGGCGCACCACCGCTACATGCTGGGCGACACCTACACCATCGTGGACATGGCGGTTTGGGGCTGGGCGCGGGTGGTGCCGTTTGTCCTGGGGCCGGACGCCTATGCGGCGATGCCGAACCTGAAGCGGCATCTGGACGAGATCAACGCGCGCCCGGCGGCAGAGCGCGCGGAAGCGTTGAAGGCCAAGTATCCGATGAAGGCCGAGATGGACGACGAGGCGAAGCGGCACATGTTCCCGCAAAACGCGCGGCTCGCCGCGGAGTAAGGCTGCTGCCAATGGAGGGTGGCCCACCGGGGCCACTCTCCTGTTTGTAACATTTTACTTTTTCGCAACGTTCCAAAACAGCGGCGCCTGGCCCTTGAGATGCCCGGTGATGTTCGACCGCCAAGCAGCCGACTGGAAATACTGGCCGAGCGGGACGAACATCGCGTCTGTGAACGCCTCGTCCTGCAAGGCGGTCGCCAGGCGCTTGCGCTCGGCAGTGTCGTCGCTGTCTATCCACTGCGCCCGCAGCCTTTCCGCCGCCGGGTTGTCCGGCCAGCCATACCAGGCGGTTCCCCCGGTGCCTCGCATCGCCGGCGCCGAGAGCGGGTCCACCCAGTCGAGCGCCGGGAACGACGTGCAGAACAGCGACCAGCCGCCCCTGTCGAGCGGCTCCTTGCTGGCCCGGCGTTGCACCACCGTGCCCCAGTCCATCGCTGCGTCGTCCAGGTTGACGCCGATCCGATGGAGCGTCGCGGCGACCACCTGGCTCATGGCGTCGTAGAACGGCTGGTCCGTTGGGTGCAGCAGGGTCAGCCTCTCGCCGGCATAGCCTGATGCCTCCAGCATCGCGCGCAGCTTGGCGTCGCTCGCCCTGCCTCCCACCCGGTCCATGCCGGCATCGTTCGCATAGGGGGTGCCTGGCAGGAAGCAGCCCACCGGAGCGTTGTAGGTCGAGGCATCGTCGCCCATCACCGCCTGCATGACCTCACGCGGGTCAATCGCCGCCAAGATCGCCTGCCGCAAACCGCGGTTGGCCGTCGGTCCCTGCAAGTGGTTGAACCGCAGCACCGGATACAGGCCGTAGGGGTCCAGCCGGCCGACTATGACGTTGCGGTCCTTTTGTAATACTGGCAGCAGGTCGGGGATCGGCATCTCCACCCAGTCCACCTCGCCCGTGCGCAGGGCGTTTGCCGCCGTGCCGGGTTCCGGGATGATGCGCCATTCCACCCGGTCCACCAGCACCCGCTTCGCCCCGGCGACGCTGGACGGCGCGTCGTCGCGCGGGACGTATCCCGCGTGCTTGGCGAACATGATGCGGCTTCCCGGCACGTATTCGTCGGGGACGAAACGGAAGGGTCCGCTGCCCACCACCTCCGAGATCTGCTTGAACGGGTCCGTCGCGGCGATGCGCTCCGGCATGATCATGGCGGGGCTCGGCTGCGTCTTCGCCAGCGCCGTCAGCAGCGGCGGGAACGCCGTCTTGAGCCGGAACACGAGCGTGCGGTCGTCTGGCGCATCCAGTGAGTCGAGGCGGCCGGCGACAGTCTGGCCTAGCCCGTCCCGCTTCATCCAGCGGTGCAGCGACGCCACGCAGTCGCGTGACAGCACCGACGTCCCGTCATGGAACACCAGCCCCGGACGCAGCTTGATCGTCCAGCGGCGCCCACTGTCCTCGACCGTGTGCCCCTCCGCCATCTGCGGCTGCGGGGTCAGCGCGTCGTCGGTGCCGAACAGGGTGTCGAACACCATGTAGGCATAGTTGCGGGTAACGGTCGCGGTGGTCCAGATCGGGTCGAGGCTAGTGAGGTTGGCCTGGGGCACGAACACCAGCGTGCGGGCGCCGGCTGGTTGAGCCACGGCCGGGCGGGCCAGTGGCGCAAGCGCCGCCGCCTGCAACAGGTCGCGTCTCAGCATGGGCGGTGCCTCCCCGGGGATGGTTTTGCCCGAGCCTACCAGCCACTGACGCCGGCCAGCAATGCCGTGTTACCCGCGTCTCCGACGCTGCTCTGCCGCGCCAGCGCGCGGGTCCGGCGTAGGCGCCATCAGCCAGGTCCCAAACGCTTCCGGTTGGCCCGCACGCGCCGGCGCAGCATCCGCACCACGGCATCCGCGCCGCCATCCGGGGCGCCGCGGGCCACGGCAGCGGCCATGATCCCAGCCGCCTTGGATGCGGCGTCCACCTTCTCCGCCACCATCCCGCGTGCTTCCCGCTTCGCCGCCGGGCCGCCCATCACAAGCTTCATCAGACGCAATGCGATGACCTGCTGCGCCTCAATGGCCAGCCACATGCCTTGCAGTGAGGTGCCCTTGATCCGTCGCATCGCCTGTCCCCCAGGTGCTGTCCCCCAGGCGGCAGCATAGGACCATGCGCAGGTCCGGGATATCGGGAATTGCGCATGGTCCTTCTCGCCGGGTGCTCGCCGGTCCTGGCGCCCCAGCCGGTTCAGGTCGTCGTAACCACCTGCACATGCCCCAGGCCGTTGCGCCCAACCACGCTGATGGACACTTCGCCCGGCGTCCTGGTCACCTGGACGCTCACGCTTGCACCCCTCACAGACAGGTTGTGCAGGGTCAGGTTGTCCAGGAACGCCGGCAAGTGAGGCGAGTCGAACCGCACGGCGCGGGCCGCCGGGTCGAAGCTGAGGCCAAGGCAGGCCTGTACGAAGGCCGGCAGGGACGCGGCCGCCCAGGCCTGCGGCGTGCACGCAACCGGGTAGGACGTCGGCCCCTGCCGGGGACGGCGGGGGAAGCCGCAGAACAGCTCCGGCAGGCGGTTGAGGTCCGTTGCCCGCGACGAGGCATAGATCGCCTCGAACAGCCGCGCCGTTTCCGCGCGCAGGCCCATGCGTGCCATGCCGAGCGCGATCATTGCGTTGTCGTGCGGCCAGACCGAGCCGTTGTGGTATGACATCGGGTTGTAGCGCGCCTCGCCAGCCGCAAGCGTGCGTATGCCCCATCCGGTGAACTGCCCGGCGTCCATCAGCCCTTCCACAACCTGGCGCGCGCGCTCCTGCGGGATAATGCCGGTCATCAGCAGGTGTCCCGCATTGGACGAGCGGACCTGGCACTGCTGCCCGTCTCCATCCAGCGCCAGCGCATAGGTGCCCAGCCGCTCGCACCAGAACCGCGCCTCGAACGCCTGCTTCAGGTCTGCGGCCTTAGCCCGCAGCGCCGCCGCCTGCTCGTCAAGCCCGATCCGCGTGGCGATGGCTGCCCCGGCAACCCGCGCCGCATATACGTAGCCCTGCACCTCGCACAACGAGATGGCGCCTCGCGCCAGCGTGCCATCGGCATGGGATACGGCGTCGTAGCTGTCCTTCCAGCCCTGGTTGGACAGCCCGTCTTCGGTGCTGCGCTGGTAGCTGACGAAGCCGTCGGCGTCCGCGCGGCGGTCCATCCAGCCAAGGGCCAGGTCAATCTGCGGCCACAGCGCCTGCACCGTGGCGAGGTCCCCGGTGCGGTCCAGGTAAGCGCCCGCCAGCATGACGAACAGCGGCGTTGAGTCCACGCTGCCGTAGTAGCGGCGGAACGGCACCTCGCGCAGTGCCGCCATCTCGCCGCCGCGCATCTCGTGCAGGATTTTGCCAGGCTCGGCCTCGGATGCCGGGTCGAATTCGGTCGCCTGCTCCTGCGCGAGGTAACGCAGCACGCCTGAGGCCAGCGTCGGGTCCACCGCCAGCATCAGCATCGCGGTGATCAGCGCATCCCGCCCGAACGCAGTGCTGAACCAGGGGATGCCAGCGTAGGGGTAAGGGCCGGTCGGCTTCTCGGTGACCAGCATCCGCAGGTCGTTGGCCGAGCGCCGCATGGTCTCGTCGAATTCCTCGTGCCGTGACGAGGTCTTGGCCGCGCGGGCGGTGCTGGCGCGCAGGCGGCGCTTGGTGCCGACATAGGCGTCCAGGAACGCCTTACGGGGGCGGAGCGGAGCCGCGGCCTGCGGCACGCACGCCACGCTGAAGAAGATCGTCGTCTGGCCATGCGGGTGAAGCTGCAGATCGAACGCCGCGCTATTGGCGGTGATCTTTTGCGGCGCAGGCTCGAACGCCAGGTGCGTGGCGCGGACGACGCCATCCAGGCCCTGGTAGGACAACGTGACTGCGTCGCCTGCCAGCACGGCGGGAAGCATCCGGCCCCGCTGCTCCCGGCGCATGCCGCGCACCTCGAACAGGTCGGCGAAGTCGGCTTCGAACCGCAGCTCCAACTGGACCTGGTGGTGCGCGAAGGCGAAGTTGCGGACCGCAAGCCGCCCATGGCACATCCCGTCGCCCAGGAACAGCGAGCGCTGGACGTGGATGACGCCCTGGTCCAGCGCGTTTGCGCCGAGGTCCAACGCCGAGGAATTGGACAGGTCGGACGTGAGCATCACGTTGTCCATGCCGAGCGCGGAGCTGAGCAGCAGCGGCCGGCGGCCAGCTAGGGTAAGGTCGAAGCGGGACAGATGCCGGGTGTCCTGGTGATACAGCCCATCCGTGCCGCCTACCTCGGCGAGGATATCGCCGCCGTGGTCGAACACCCCGAATATGTCGCCGTTCTTGATCGTCCGGTAACGCCGTTCCTGAAGCGAAACGCTGGTTGAAACCGAGAATGGCTCGGGCGTCTCGATGGACGAATCAACGCTTGGGGTGGCGAGTATGTTCATGAGATAGACTTTCGTCTGCGGTTCGGTTCGGACGGGCGGGCACCGCGCGTTACGGTCCGGCGCGTAAGGACACCGTGACGGTGTGCATCACGTCCGTATGAAAGGCCAGCCGACTTCTGTGAGCAACATTAGCCAATTGTTAAGATGACGTTAAAACAACGATCTGGAAGGCACTGGGGCGCTGATCGTCTGGGCCGATCATTTGGAAGCCTACGCTGTTGAGGGCCTATGCCGCTGCTGATTGGTCGGCCATGCGGGTTTTTCACAGCCATGGGATTTTCAGGCTCCGTCCCTACCCGCCACAATTCTGCCGCGGCTTCTCAGTCCCGGGCCAGGGGAGCCCTTGCGGGCCGTCCATCACAACCTCTGAATCAGAGGCTTCAAGCCCCACCGTTTCCGTGCGCCAGGGCTTGCTGTGCGGCGGCGCGGGCCGGAGCCGGGTGCATCCGACCCATCATGTAGTCGCGGGTCAGCGGTGTCGCGCCCTTCCGCCGGGTCAGTTGCATCTGGAACACCATGCTGGTGCGTTCGCGGAAGCCGACCTCGCACATTGCCAGGTAGAACTCCCACATCCGGAAGAACCGCTCGCCCTGCATCCGCACCGCCTCCGCCCGGTTCGCGACGAAGCGCTCGCGCCAGCGCAGCAGGGTTTCGGCGTAATGCAAGTGCAGGATTTCGATGTCCGTCACCAGCAACCCGTTGCGCTCGACCGCCGCAAGCACCTCTGACAGCGACGGGACCGCCGCACCTGGGAAGATGTGTTTCTGGATAAACGGATTGATCGGTCCCGGCACGCCGCTGTCGCCGACGGAGTGCAGCAGCGCCACTCCGTCCTCGCGCAGCAGATCGCGGACTCTGGCAAAATAGGCGTCGTAGCTTGCGCGGCCGACATGCTCGAACATGCCGACGGAGACGATGCGGTCATAAGTACCAGTCTCCTGCCGGTAGTCGCGCAGGGCGAAGCGCACCTGGTCTGCCATCCCTGCGTCGGCAGCCCGCCCCGTGCTCTCCCGGTGCTGCTCGGCGCTCAGCGTGATGCCGGTCACGTCGGCGCCGGCGTCCCCGGCCAGGAACAGCGCCAGCCCGCCCCAGCCTGAGCCGATGTCAAGCACCCGCAGCCCCGGCCGGTCCAGCAGCAGCTTGGCCACGATGCGCCGCTTCTTCTCGGCCTGCGCAGCCTCCAGGGTCACCGCTGTACTGGTGAAGTAGGCGCATGAGTATTGTCGGTCCGTATCCAGGAACAGGTCGTAAAACTCGGACGACAGGTCGTAGTGGTGTGCGACGTTGCGCCGCGCCCGGTTGATCCGGATGCGCGGACGCCACACGGGCAGTGCAGCCGCCCAGTTCAGCGGGTGGCCCGGCGGCAGGCCGCCCAGGTTGCGGGTGAGCAGGGTCAGCAATCCTGCCGCCGATCCCTGCTCAATCACGAGCGTGCCGTCGGCATACGCTTCGCCCAGGGACAGCTTCGGGTTGAGCGCGAGGCTGGTGCCGAGGCTTGGCCGGGTCAGGCGGATAACCTGGGATGGCGGGCTGCCGTCCCCAATCCGGTGTTCCCGCCCCCGGCTGTCAACCAATACCATGCTGCCGGAGCGGATCACCGAACGCAGAAATGCGGCGAACAGCATTGGACGCGCCTCCCTGCACGACGCCACGGCGCCATGCAATGTGCCAGCGCCGAAGGAGCGCTCCGATCCCGATTAAGGCAAAGGCAGCAGGCATGGGGAACGGCGGACACGGCAAAAACCGCCATGCCGCCGTCCCCGGGAGTTCACAATCGCAAGACCCCCAATGGCTTACGCAGCCTGGCTCTGGCCAGTGTCCGCTTTTCCCGCCTCAGCGGTCCGACGCCGCCCGTAGCGCCATCCAGACCCGCTGGGCCGATGCCGGCATGTCCAGCCACCGCACGCCCGCCGGACGCAGCGCGTCCAGCACCGCGTTCATCCCTGCCGGCAGCGACCCGGTGGTGCCGGCCTCGCCAGCACCCTTCGCACCCAACGCGTTGTTCGGCGAGGGCACCGGACGCTCCATCAAGGTGATGCCCGGCAGCAGCTCTGCATGCGGCATCGCGTAGTCCATGAAGCTGCCGGACAGGAGCTGCCCGCCCTCGTCATATACGCACTGCTCGCCGAACACCTGGCCAAGCCCCTGGGCGATGCCACCCATAATCTGCCCGTCCAGCAGGGTGTGGTTCAACACCACGCCGCAATCGTCCACCGCGACGTAGCGCTGCAGCGATACCTCGCCGGTATCCGGGTCAACCTCGACCTCCGCGACGTGCGCGCCGGAGGGGAAGGCGCGGCTGGCGGGCAGGGTGGTCGTGGTGTCCAGTGGGCCGCTTTCCTGGCCCTCTGCCGGGCGGGCCAGTTCCAGCAGCTTTACGACGCGGTCGGTGCCGACAATGCGGTAGGCGCCGGCCTGATACTCGATGTCGGACGGCGCGGCTTCCAGCGCATCGGCGGCGAGGTCCATGCCCTTGCGGATCACCTCCTGCGCCGCGACGGCCGTGGCCGCGCCGTGCGACAGCATGGAGCGGGATGCGAAGGCGCCGCCGCCGAATAGCGGCAAGCCGTCCGGGTCGCCCTGGTGCAACGTGATGCCGGCGGGGTCGAGGCCCAGGATGCCGGCCACGATCTCCGGAAACACCGTCTCGTGCCCCTGGCCGGAGGAGTGCGTCACATTATGGACGCGCACGCCGCCCTCCGGGTCGAAGGTGATCGCCACCTCGTCGCGCGGCACTACGCCGCCGGACGGCTCCACGAACACGCCGACGCCGATGCCGCGCAGCTTGCCACGCGCCGCGGCCTCGGCCCGCCGTGCCTCGAAGCCTGCCCAGTCCGCGGCCTCGGCCGCCATGTCCAGCAGGCCCGGGTAGTCGCCGCTGTCATAGGTCGCCGCCATTGGCCCGCCGGTGGGCAAGGTGTAGGGGAAGGCATCCGCCTGCAGCAGGTTCAGCCGCCGCAGCGCCAGGCGGTCCCGGCCCAGTTGACGGGCCGCCTCGTCCACCAGACGCTCGACGGCATAGGCCATGTCTGGACGGCCGGCGCCGCGGTAGGCGGTGATGGGTACGGTGTTGGTCAGCGCCAGGCGGTGCCGGCCATAAACCGCAGGGATGCGATAGGGGCCGCTGCACATCATCGCCGGGTTGAGCGTGCTGATCAGCGGGCCCGTCGCCACGGGATAGGCGCCCTGGTCGCACACCCAGCGGTGGCGGATTGCCAGGAACCGGCCCTCGGCATCCAGCGCCAGCTCCCCGTGCATGCGCAGGCCGCGTCCGTGATAGTCGCTGAGGAAGGTTTCGGACCGGGTCGCCGTCCACTTCACCGGGCGGCCCGTCAGCTTTGCCGCCAGCGCCAGCGCCGCATACTCCGGATAGGCTGCGCCGCGTATGCCGAAGCCGCCGCCCACGTCCTGTGCCCGCACGCGCACCTTGCCTGGCGGCAGCCCGGTCAGGCCGCACATCGAGTCCCGCAGCGCCACCATGCCCTGCGTCGCCGTCCACAGGTCCAGCGTGTCGCCGTCCCAACGGGCCAGCGCCGCCTTCGGCTCCAACGGGTTGCCCACCACGCGGTCGCTGGTCAGGTCTAACTCGACCACATGCGCCGCCCCGGCGAACGCGGCCTCCACGCTGCCAGGATCCCCATACTTGTAATCGAAGCATAGATTGCCGGGTACGTCGGCGTGCAGTTGCGGCGCGCCCTCCGCCAGCGCCGCATCCATGTCGGACACAGCCGGCAGCGTCTCGTAGTCCACAAGCACCAGCTCAGCCGCGTCCTGTGCCTGCGCCGCAGTCTCCGCCACGATCAGGGCGACGGGATCGCCGACATAACGCGCGTGGTCCTGGGCCAGCGACGGTGCCTGCGGCGTCAGCAGCGACATGCCGTCCCGCCCCTTGTAGGGTATGGCCGCCTTGCCGCGGCCATACCCCGCCGAAGCGGCGTCCGCGCCTGTCAGCACCGCGAGAACGCCGGGCGCCTGCCGTGCCGCCGACGTATCCACCGACACGATGCGGGCATGAGCGTGGTCCGACCGCAGGAATGCCGCATAGGCCTGCCCCGGCAGGTTCCAATCCGATGTGTAACGCCCGGCGCCGGTCAGCAGCCGCGCGTCCTCGCGCCGGCCAAAATAGGGGTAGCTCAAGACATGCTCTCCTGGACAGGAAACCGGGATGTGGGGCCGGTTGCTAGCGCGTCCACCCCGGCACCCCTGCCGGAGCCTCGGGTTCGCCGGGGTCGGCCGCGACCTCCTCCAGACGCCGTCCGCTCGCCTCGACGCCAAGGATGAGCACCGTGGCAATGAGTACCGCCAGTAGCCCCACCATCAGCGCCAGCACGCCGCCGACGGCATAGGCCGTGAACAGCGGCACCACCAGGAATGGTGTCAGCACCGTCGCGCCACGTCCGAAGGTGTTGCAGATGCCGGACGCGCGCAGCCGCACCTCGGTCGGGAACAGCTCGGGGATGTAAACGCCGAACAGCACCGCGACCAGGACATAGATCGGCACCGTCAATGCCAGCCCGGCCACGGGCAGCCACACCGGGTCGTGCACGAAAGGGTAGATGGACCCGAACAGCATGGACAGCGCCGCGGCACCGATGATCATTGGCCGCCGACCCATCCGGTCCACTAGCAGCGCCCCGATCAGCGACCCGGCAGGTGCCCCCAGCGCCATGATCAGCGAGTAGCCGAACGAGGTTGCCACCGACAGCCCCTGCTTGGCAAAGAAGGTCGGCAGCCAGGTGATGAAGCCGTAGATGAGCGTGTTGATGACCACCAGGCTGATGCACCCCAGCACCATGCGGCCCAGCAGCGGCGGGGCGAGCAGGGTTGACAGCGCCCGCGACGGCGCCGGGCCAGGCGGCGGCGCTGGCGGCGGCAGGGGGGTGCCGCCGGACACCTCACGCTCGATCGTTGCCATCAGTGCCTCGGCCTCGTCGCGGCGGCCGACGCTTTCCAGCCAGCGCGGGCTTTCCGGCAGGTTCTTGCGCGCCCGCCAGACCAGCAGCGCGCCGACGCCGCCCAGGACGAACATCGCCCGCCATCCCAGCGACGGCACGAGCGCCCAGGCCACCAACGCCGAGACCGGCAGCCCGGTGACGACGAATACAGCGACCAGGCCGAGCCAGCGGCCCCGGTGCGCCGGCGGCACGAACTCGGTCATGGTGGAGTAGCCCACCACGTTCTCCGCCCCCAGCCCTAGGCCCATGATGAAGCGCAGCGCGATCAGCACGGCCATGTTTGGGGCGAAGGCCGCAGCCAGCGACGCCAGGCCGAACACTGCGAGGTTGGCCTGGTAGGTGAAGCGCCGGCCGTAGCGGTCCCCTAGGAACCCCGTCACCAGCGAGCCGAGCATCATTCCCAGGAAGGTGCTGGACACGAAGGCCGCGTTCTCCCCGAGGGTGGAGAACCCCGACCGCAGCGTGGTCCCCAGCACCGACGCGCCCAGGTAGATGTCGAAGCCGTCGAAGAACATGCCGAGGCCGATCAGTCGCAGGATGCGATGGTGGAAGGCCGACATCGGCAGCCGGTCCAGCCGCGCCCCGGCGTTCACGCTTGCTGTTGCGCTCATTCACGTCCTCCCGATGCCGGCCGTGCCGCTGCCGGCTCGTCCTGATGCGCCGCAGGATGGCTGCTCCACGGTTGGGCTGCAACGCCCCCTGGCACGGCCTGGCCCATGCGCGGGCTGCATGGTAGGGCGTGCGCATCTAACGGGGGAGCAGGGGGCGCATGATCCATCATTATGCCGGAGGCACGGTCGCGGCGGCCGTCACCGGGGAGGGGCCGCCGGTCTGGGTGTTCCACTCTCTGCTGGCCGATGCCGGAAGCTGCACCCCGCTGGCGGCTGCATTGTCGGGCAGCTACCGCGTGACGGTGCCGGACCTGCCGGGCTTTGGCGGCTCGGCGCCGGTGGAGGCCGGGCTGGAGCCGGTTGCCGACCGGCTGGCTGCGGCGATCGAGGAGGCGGGCGGCCCCGTCGCGGTGATCGGCAATGGCTATGGCAGCTTCGTCGCCCTCACCCTGGCCTTGCGGCATCCCGCCCTGGTCAGTCGCCTCGTGCTGGCCGGCACTGGCGCCGCCTTCGACGAACCCGGACGCGCCGCCTTCCGCGGCATGGCGGGCGCGGCAGGGAGCCAGGGCCTGGCCGCCATCGCCGACACTGCCATGCGCCGCCTGTTCTCGCCGGCGTTCCAGCAGGCCAACCCCGCGCTGCTCGCGGAGAGCCGGGAGCGGTTCCTGGCGACGGACCCCGCGATGTTCACCGCCGCCTGCAACGCTTTGGCGTCGCTCGACCTCAGCGATGCCGCGCGCGGGCTGCATATGCCGGTGCTCGTGACGGTCGGTGAGCTGGACGAGGCAACGCCCCCGGCAATGGCCCGGCAGTTGGCGGCGCTGCTGCCGGATGCGTCGTTCACCGAGCTGCCCGGCCTGGCGCATGTGCCGCAGTTGCAGGACACGCCGGCGTTCGTGGCGGCGGTGCGCGGCGCTCTGCCAGGCGGCCCCCCGGCGTAGCCGCCGCCGTGCCGGATGCGGGCCTGGAGGCCGCGTTCACTTCACCCGCGTCAGAGGTGGGAGCGCCCGGCTGATTAGAGTTGCAGTTCGGAGAACCCCGCCTCCACCCCAAAGCCCGCCAGTAACGTCATGCCGGAGGCCGTAAGGGGCAGCGCGGCCATCACGGCCGATTCGCAAGTCCATAAAACCGTTCGGCCGTGCCGCCGAACAGGGCGTCCCGGTCCGCTTCCGCCAGGTGCGCCGCAAGCTGGTGCGCCTGGTCCCACCAGTCCGCGTAGCCGCAACGCAGGGTGACGACCGGCCAGTCGCTGCCGAACATCAGGCGCTGCGGGCCGAATAGCTCCAGCAGCGCCTCGGCATAGGGGGTGATGCTGGCAGCCGGGGCGCCTGGAGCCGTCTCCGTCACCAGGCCGGAGAACTTGCAGCGCACATGCGGGAACGACGCCAGTACCGCCATCCTCCTGCGCCACTCGGAAAAATCGCCAGCGGCGATCTCGGGCTTCGCGGCGTGGTCTATCACGAGCGGCAACTCCGGGTGGCGCTCGATCAGATGGGGCAGCAGCGGCAGGTGGCGCACCCGGGCGAGGGCGTCGAAGGTCAGGCCAAGCTCGATCACCGCGCGGTAGGCCGGGTCCTGCTGCGGGTGCAGGAACCAGCCGTCCTCCGGGATGTCCTGCCACATCGGGCGTATGCCGCGCAGCAGCGGGTCCGCCGCCAGCGCCGCCAGGCGGTCCGGCGCGTCGGGCGCCTCCATGTCGGTCCAGCCGACTACGCCGCGGACCCGGGGGTCCTCCCTTGCCAGCGACAGCATGAAGTGCGTCTCGGCCTCGGTATCGGCGGCCTGCACCAGGACGATGCCGTCAACCCCGGCGGCGTCGAACAGGGGCGCGCCATCCGGTGGCAGGAAGTCGCGGTGGATCGGTAGGTCTGGCGTCATCCAGGAATAATCGCCGCGGCTGACCCGCCAGTAATGGACGTGCGAATCGACGACGGCCGTCACGGGATGAGGCCGCCCTCGCGCATCTCCTGCCACAGCGCGCCGGGGATGTCCTGGGTCATCAGGGCCAAGTTTTCCGCGACCTCCTGCGGGTCGCGCGCCCCGGGGATGACGGTCGCGATGACTGGGTGCGACAAGGGGAATTGTAGGGCGGCGCCGCGCAATGGCACGCCATGGCGGGCGCAGGCTGCCGCGATTGCGCGCGTGCGGTCCATGACCTCCGGCGCGGCCGGCGCGTAGTCGTACAACGCGCCCTCCACCGGCCCAGTGGCCAGGATGCCGGAGTTGTAGGGGCCGCCGAGAATGATGCCGATGCCGCGCCGTTCGCACAGCGGCAGGAAGCTGGCCAGCGCGCCCTGGTCGAGCAAGGTGTAGCGCCCGGCGAGCAGGAAGCAGTCGAAGTCGCAGGCCTCGGCGAACTCCTGGCAGGCTTCCCACTCGTTCAGCCCGGCGCCGATGGCCGTGACCGCGCCCTGTTCCCGCAACGACACCAGCGCCTTCGCCGCGCCGTCCACGGCCTCGCGGAAGCGGGCGCGGTAGCCGTCCTCCCCATGGTTGCGCCGGTCGCAGTCATGCAGCAGTAGGATGTCCACCCGGTCGGTGCCCAGGCGCTGCAGGCTGTCCTCGAACGATCGCATGATGCCGTCGTAGCTGTAGTCAATGCGCGGCTTGAACGGCGCTGGGTGCTGGAACAGGCTGTCCGCGGCACTGCCGGGTGCATCGGCGGGCCCGCGCCGGGCCAGCAGCCAGCCGGCCTTGGTGGACAGGACCGGCGCAGTCGGCAGCCGGCGCAGGGCGGCGCCCACCCGGTGCTCCGCAAGGCCGAAGCCGTATAACGGCGCGGTGTCGAAGTAGCGCATCCCCGCGTCCCAGGCGGCTTGCAGGGTCGCCATCGCCCCGTCCTCGGTCTGGGACCGATACATGTTGCCAAGCCCGGTGCTGCCGAAGCCAAGGGTGGTCAGCTCGATGCCGGTGCGCCCAAGCGTGCGGGTGGGGAGGGTCATGGCCGGAACACGCCCTTCCGCAGCAGGATGCAGCCCCACCAGCGCGGCTCGCCGGTGGCGACGACCGCGTAAGCCGCTGCGGCCCGCTCGTAGAAGGCGAAGCGCTCGACGTCCTCAATGGCGACCTCCTCGCCCTCGGCGGCGTTCAGCACGGCCTGGAACTCGTGGGCGATGGGCGGACGCCCCTCCGGAGGGGTCATGATGGCGGAGGGGCAGGCAACGAAGCTGTCCAGCGGCAGCAGTGTCAGCACGGCCTCGGCCATCCGCGGCGAGGGCAGGGTGGGGGCGTAGATCAGCCGCCGGGCCGTGCTGGCGGCAGGGAAGTTGCCGTCCACGATGGCGATCTCGTCACCGTGGCCCATCTCAGCAAGGGCTGTCAGCAGCGGCGGGCTGATGGCTGGGTGCAGTCCCTTGAGCACGCCTACGCCGCCTTCTTCGGCTTGAGCAACCCAATGCGTGCTGGCGCCGGCCCGCCCGGCGCCGCGTTGCCCCGGCGCAGCAGCTGCTGGTCCGCCAGCGCGCCCAGCAGGATCACCCCGCCCATCACCGCGAAGTTGAGGGACGATGGGATGCCCAGGATGTTGACCAGGTTCTGCAGGATCTGCAGCAGCACGGTGCCCAGCACGATTCCCGGGATGCTGCCCTCGCCGCCGCGCAGCGAGCACCCGCCCAGCACGGCGGCGGCGATGGCATACAGCTCGTAGAAGTTGCCGAACGAGGACGGGGAAACCGAGTTGGTGTAGAACACCAGCAGCACCGTCGAGAGCCCGGCCAGCCCACCGCCCAGGATATAGGCGCCGGCCACGACCAGCCCCGTGCGTATGCCGGCGTAGCGCGCGGCTTCCTCGTTGCGTCCGACCGCGAACAAATAGCGGCCGAACACCGAGCGGTGCAGCACCACGCCCATGATGGCGGCCACGACCAGCAGCACCAGGAACGGGTTCGGCACCCCAAAGCTGCGGCCCGACGCCAGCCAGGTCAGCGCGTCCAGCCCGTCCGTGTAGCCGAAGCCGATGGTGGCGTCCCCGGTGTAGTAGCGCGCCGCGCCGCGGTAGATCAGCAGCCCGCACAGCGTCACGACAAAGGGCTGCAGCCCCGCCCGCGTCACCAGCGCCCCGTGCAGCGCGCCGATCACCAGCCCGCCCAGCAGCACCGCCGCCACCGCCGCCGTCCAGGGGACGCCGTGGTTCGCCAGCAGGTCAATGAACACCACACCTAGCAGCGCGAACACCGACCCCACGGCCAGGTCTATGCCGCCGGTGATGATGATCAGGCCCTGGCCGATGCTGAACACCCCGAACAGGCCGATCAGGTTGGCCATGTTCAGCAGGTTCACCGCCGACAGAAAGCGCGGGTTGATGGCGGCGGTGATCGCGCCGATCACCAGTACCAGGGCCAGCAGGCCCAGTTCCTTCTTGCCCATGCCCGTTCTTTCCTTGTTAGGCCGCCGCTGCTTGGCCGATGGCCAGGTGCAGCACCGCGGCCTCGCTGAACGCGGGGCGGTCCAGCACGCCCGCGACCCGGCCCTCGTGCATCACCGCCACGCGGTCGCTTACGCCGATCACCTCCTCCATGTCGCTGCTGATCATCAGCACGGCGACGCCGCGGTCGGCGAGGGCACGCATCAGGCCGTAGATTTCGCCCTTCGCGCCGACATCCACGCCGCGGGTCGGCTCGTCGAAGACGATGGCGCGCGGGCTGAGAGCCAGCCAGCGGCCCAGCACGACCTTCTGCTGGTTGCCGCCCGACAGCGTGCCGGCTTGGACGGCGGCGTCCGGCGCCTTGATGCGCAGGGCCAGGCGCTGCGCTTCCCCGGCGCGGGCCTCCGACGCCGGGCTGATCAGGCCGAGGCGGGCATGGCGGGCCAGGGCCGGCAGGGTCACGTTCTGCGAGATCGGCATAGACAGCACCAGGCCGGACCGCTTCCGGTCCTCCGGCACCAGATACAATCCCCGCGCGATGGCGTCCCGCGGTGATCCGATGCGTGCCGCCTTGCCGTCTAGGCGGATGGTGCCGCCGAGCGCCGGCTCGATCCCGAACAGCGCGCGGGCCAGGGAGGTGCGGCCGGACCCCACCAACCCGGCCAAGCCGAGGATCTCGCCGGGCCGGGCATGCAGGCTGGCGCTGCGGTCCGGAAAGGCGGACGTCACCAGCCCGTCCAGCTCCAGCCCGCCATCGCCCGGCAGCCCGGCCGGGGGAGTATGCAGGGATTGCAGATCGCGCCCGATCATCAGCCGGGTCATGGCGGGATGGGCGATCTCCTCCCGCAGCAGCTCTCCCGCGACCCGGCCATCCCGGAGGCACAGCACCCGGTCGGCGCAGGCCACGACTTCGCCTAGGCGGTGGGTGATGTAGATGATCCCAGTGCCCGCGGCGCGCAGCGCGGCGACGATGGCGAGCAGCCGGTCGGTTTCGGACAGCGTCAGGCTGCTGGTCGGCTCGTCCAGGATGATGATGCGGGCGTCGGTGGACAGGGCGCGGGCGATCTCCACCAACTGGCGCTGGGCGATGGACAGACGGGCAACCGGCGCATCGGGGCCGAAGTCGGCGCCCAGACGCTCCAGCAACGGGGCCACCCGCGCCCGGCACGCGCGGCGGTCCACCAGGCGCAGCGGCCCGCCGCTCAGCCGCTCCCGCCCGATCAGCACGTTGGCGGCGGCATCCAGGTTGTCGAACATGGAAAGTTCCTGGTGCACGAAGGCGATGCCGGCCGCCTGCGCCTCCGCCACCGTCAGATACGGGCGATCCTGCCCGTCCAGCCGGATGCGCCCGGCGTCCGCACGCACGAGGCCGCCCAGCACGCACATCAGCGTGCTCTTGCCGGCGCCGTTCTCGCCGATCAGCCCCAGCACCTCCCCGGCGCCGAGGCGGAGGGACACCCCGTCCAGCGCCTGCACACCGGGGTAGGCCTTGCTGATCCCCTCCAGTTCAAGCAGCGGGAGGAACACGCCGGTCAGGCCGGGCGCAGGAGCTGCTTCATGTAGCCCTGGAACTCCGCGACGTTGGAGCTGTCTACGATGCGGGTTGGCACGATGATCTGCTTGTTGGCGGGTATCCACGCCTTGTCGCCTGCAAGGTATTTGACCATGCCGATCATGGACTGGTAGCCGAACTCGAACGGCTGCTGCACCACGGTGGAGAAGATGGTCCCGTCCGCGACGCCGCGCAGGGTCAGCGCGTCCTCGTCGAAGCCGACGATCTTGACGTTCTTCTCGCGCCCGGCCTGCTTCACGGCCTGGTAGATCTGGGGGGTGTTGTAGGCCCACAGGCCCACCATCAGGCCGAGGTCGGCGTAGCGGGACAGCGTGTCCTCGGCGTTGCGCTTGGCGCGGGCGAAGTCGCTATCGTCGGTGCGGACATCCAGGATCTCGATGTTGCCGCCGGCCAGCGCCTCTCGGATGCCTTGGACGCGCTCGCGGGCGTTGTCGGCGTCCAGGGTGCCGACGAACAGCATGGCCTTGCCGCCGCCGGGCAGCGCCTTCTTCATCTGCGCCCCGGCATCGCGTCCCGCGGCGACGTTGTCGGTGCCGATGTAGACGAGGCGGTTGCTGGCCGGGGCGTCGCTGTCGGTGGTGAACAGCACCGCCTGGGAGGCGACGCGGTTCAGGGCGTCGGTGGAGCTGGCCGGGTTGATGGGGGAGATGGCGACGCCTGCGACCTGCCGGGCCAGCAGCTCGTCCATGATGCGGCGCTGCTCGGCGGCGCTGGCCTGGCCGGGGATGATCATCTCCATGTTGTATTCGGGGTGCTCCTTGTTGGCCTTCTCGATGCCCCGGCGCGCGATGGTCCAAAAGTCCGCCGACACGTTGACCACGAAGGCCAGCGTGCGCTTCGGCTGCGCCGCGGCCGGACGGGCCGCTGCGCCGAGCGCCGCCGTGGCGAGCGCAACGTTGAACTGGCGACGGTTCATGGATGGCCTCCCTTGGATGTTCTTTCCGGGGTCTGAGCCGCCCCTGCAGCCTAGGCTAGCAACCAATCCGCCTCGATTGGAAGCGCCACGTCGTGTCCACCCTTCGTCCCCCTGACGCCGGCTTGCTCAAGGCGGCAGTTCGGCGGCGCCTGGCCCTACAGGGGATGGTACGCCGCCGCAGTCTGGGCGCCGCACGCCGTTTGCTGGCGCGTAGGTTCGGCCCTGGCTGTTTTAGGGTTGCATTAACACCCCATGAACCTGAACACTGCCGATGAAGCCCGGAGCGAACCGGGCGCGGCTGACGTTGCCTTGGCCGAACGGCCCAGGGTGGAGGGAGGGAACGATGACCACCGAAGCCGGAACGCCGCGCCTTGAGATGTGCGGCATCTCCAAGACCTTTCCCGGGGTGAAGGCGCTCAACGGCGTGCAGCTCAAGGCTTGGGGCGGTGAGGTCCTGGCGCTGATGGGGGAGAACGGGGCGGGCAAGTCCACGCTCATGAAAATCCTGTCCGGCGCGTATCAGGCGGATCCCGGCGGCACGCTGTTGATTGACGGGACGCCGGTCGCCATCACCGATCCTATCGCCGCCAAGAAGCAGGGCATTTCGATCATCTACCAGGAGTTGGCGTTGGCGCCGAACCTGACGGTGGCCGAGAACATCTACCTCGGCGTGGAGCCGAGCCGCGGTGGCCGTATTGACCGCGCCGCAATGAGGGAGGGCTGCCGCACGGTGCTGGAGCGGCTGGGCGCCCCGTTCACCCCGGACACGCCGGTCGGCACGCTGTCCATCGCCGAGCAGCAGCTTGTCGAGATCGCCCGGGCGCTGCACGCGAAGTCGAAAATCCTGGTGCTGGACGAGCCGACCACCGCGCTGTCGTCCCGTGAGACCGACCGGCTGTTCGCGCTTGTGCGCCAGCTCCGCGCTGACGGCATTGCGCTGATCTACATCAGCCACCGCATGGCGGAGGTGTATGAGCTGGCCGACCGGGTGACGGTGCTGCGCGACGGTGGCTACGTCGGCACGCTGACCCGCGACGAGCTGAGCGCCGAGGCGCTGGTCCGCATGATGGTCGGGCGCGACCTGTCCAGCTTCTACACCAAGACGCACGACCCGCACGGCAGCCGCGGCCCGGTGGTTCTGGAGGTGCGCGGCATGACGGACGGCGGCCGCCGGGTGCGCCCGTGCAGCTTCGAGCTTCATGCCGGCGAGGTGCTGGGGATCGCCGGCCTGGTCGGCTCCGGACGGACGGAGCTGGCCCGGCTGATCTATGGTGCCGACCGCAAGACCGCGGGCGACGTGGTGCTGGCCGGCCGGGCGCTGGTTGTGCAGGGTCCGGAGGACGCCCTGGCGGCGGGCCTCGCCTACCTGACGGAGGACCGCAAGGGGCTGGGCCTGTTCCTGGACCTGTCCTGCGGCACCAACATCAACCTGGGCGTCATCGGCCGCGACGCCCGGCCGGGGGGCATCCTGAACCGGGCCGCCGGCGACCGCCGGTCCCAGCAGGCGTTCGAGGCGCTGCGCGTCCGCGCCGCCAGCCCGACAGTGGCAGTGGGCAGCCTGTCCGGCGGCAACCAGCAGAAGGTTCTGCTGTCCCGCTGGCTGGAGACCGGCCCCAAGGTGCTGATCCTGGACGAGCCGACCCGTGGCGTGGACATCGGCGCCAAGTCCGAGATCTACCGCATCATAGACGAGCTGGCGAAACGCGGCATCGGCGTGGTCGTCATATCGAGCGAGCTGCCGGAGATCATCGGCATCTGCGACCGCGTGCTGGTGATGCGGGAGGGCGGCATCGCCGGCGAGGTCGGCGGCAACAGCGGGGTGCCGATCACCCAGGAGTCCATCATGGCCCTTGGTGCCGGCGTCGCGGCCTAAGCCGGCTTGGCCTGACAACGCAATTGGAGCAACGCGCCATGTCCAACACGACCACAAGCGCCGCGCCGTCTGTCGGAGGCGCCGGGCTGTCGGCCAAGCAGGTCCGGATGCGCAGCATGATCCAGGCGGTCGGAATGCTGCCGGTGCTGTTCATTCTGGCCATAGCGTTCAATTACCTCGGCGAGGGGCGGTTCCTATCGGGGCAGAACCTGTCCATCGTCGCGCAGCAGGCGGCCATCAACATCGTGCTTGGTGCGGGCATGACCTTCGTCATCCTGACGGGCGGAATTGACCTGTCGGTCGGCAGCATGCTGGCGGCGTCGGCAATGGCGGCGCTGATCGCCTCGCTGATCCCGGGCTGGGGGTTGCTGGGCGTGCCGGCGGCCTTGCTGACCGGGTTGGCATTCGGCCTGGTGAACGGCAGCCTGATCGCGTTCGGCAAGCTGCCGCCATTTATCGTGACGCTGGGTTCGCTCACCGCCGTGCGCGGCGTGGCGCGGCTGATGGGTGACGACACGACGGTGTTCAACCCGGAGCTGCCGTTCGCGGCCATCGGCAACGCGACCATACCAATTGCGCCGGGCTTCGGCATCCCCGTGCTGGCGATCATTGCCTTCGTGGTGATCCTGGTGTCCTGGTATGTGCTGCGGCGGACCGTGCTGGGGGTCTGGATCTACGCCGTCGGCGGCAACCCGGCGGCGGCGCGGCTGTCCGGCATCAAGGTTTGGCGCATCCTGCTGTTCGTCTATGCGATGTCCGGCCTGCTGGCCGGGCTGGGCGGGGTCATGTCGGCGGCCCGGCTGTTCGCCGCCAACGGCTTGCAGCTCGGCCAAAGCTATGAGCTGGACGCTATCGCCGCGGTGATCCTGGGCGGCACCAGCTTCGTCGGCGGCATCGGCTCCATCTGGGGCACGCTGATCGGTGGCCTGATCATCGCGGTGCTGTCCAACGGGCTGACCCTGGTGGGGGTGTCGGACATCTGGCAGTTCATCATCAAGGGGCTGGTCATCATCGGCGCCGTGGCGCTCGACCGCGCCCGGCTGCAGGGCAGCATCCGCACATAGCGGCAAGCTCCGGCGGGCGATGGCCCACCTGCCGAAGCGAGAGATCAACAGGGCCGGGAGGATTGGCTGGATGTTTAAAACTATGCTCATGGCTGGCGCGGCGCTGCTGCTGGCTGGCGCGGCGCAGGCCCGCGAGTTGAAGGCTGTGGGCGTCACCGTCGGCTCGCTTGGCAATCCGTACTTCATCACGGTGGGCAAGGGCATCACCGACGCCGCGCACCAGGCCAATCCGCAGGCGAAGGTGACGGTGTCCTCCGCCGACTACGACCTGAACAAGCAGTTCACCCAGATCGACAACTTCATCGCCGCCGGCGTTGACATGATCGTGGTCAACGCCGCCGACCCCCGCGCCATCGCACCGGCCATCAAGCGGGCGCAGGCCGCCGGCATCACCGTCATCGGCGTGGACGTTGCGGCGCAGGGCGCAGACGCGACGGTGCAGACCAACAACGTCCAGGCCGGGGAGATCTCCTGCAAGTTCATGGCCGACGCCATCGGCGGCAAGGGCAACGTCGTCATCGAGAACGGGCCGCAGGTGTCGGCGGTGATTGACCGGGTGAACGGCTGCAAGAAGGTGCTAAGCGGGTATCCCGACATCAAGCTGCTGTCCTCCGACCAGGACGCCAAGGGTTCGCGCGACGGCGGGCTGAACGTGATGCAGGGATACCTCACGCGGTTTCCGAGCATCCAGGGCCTGTTCGCGATCAACGATCCCCAGGCCATCGGCAGCGACCTTGCCGCCAAGCAGCTGAACCGCACCGGCATTGTCATCACCTCGGTGGACGGCGCCCCGGATATCGTGGGCGCCCTCAAGGGCCAGACGCAGGTGCAGGCCTCCGCCAGCCAGGACCCCTACGCGATGGGTAAGCTGGCAATCGAGACCGGGATGGGCATCATGAACGGCAAGAAGCCGGATGACCCGATGATCCTGATGCCGTCGCAGCTCATCACCCGGGAGAACGTGGGCAGCTATCCCGGCTGGACCCGGTAGCGCCTGACGCTGCGACGCCGGGCCGGCCCTGCAAAGGACTGGCCCGGCAGGCATTGCGCCTGAGGGCTGCCGCTCTTACGGCGGAACAGATGCAGCGCCTGGGGGATGCCGTCCGTTTCATCCAGGCTTCGGACCGGCGTGGCATGCCAGCCCTCCCGGTGCCGCTGCCAATAGAGTTCCTTGAGCCGCAGCGACACCGGGCCAGGCCGGTCGTTGCCGAGGATGCGTCGGCCGATCCGGGACACTGGCATCACGCCGCCGGCCGTCGTCGCCGCGAACACCTCGTCGGCGTCTTCCAGCTCTGCACGGGTTATCGCTGCGACTGCGGCGGGAATGCCGGACTGCCCGCACAGTTCCAGCACCGAGCGCCGGGTGATGCCGTGCAGGGCGCCGCGATCGGGGGTCAGCACCCGTCCCTCCCTGACGACGAAGACGTTGAAGCCGGGACCCTCGGTCACGAAGCCGTCGGCGTCGCACAGGACGGCGGTGTCGAATCCGTTGTCATGCGCCTCGAACAGGCCGGTCGTCAGGTCGCTCCATTGATAGTTCTTGACCGTTGGGTCCACGCTCGCGTCGGGCACGCGCGGGGTGCTGGCGATCCACAGGTGGGCGCCGCGCTCCTGCACCTCCTTGGAGATCACGTCTATCCAGGGCAGGGCATAGGCGATGAAGTGGTTGCTGCAATCCGACGGCCGGCGCGACCCGGCGACCCGTGGCCGTCCGCGCGACGCGACCATCGCGACGTAGGCGTCCGAGAACCCGGCCAGCGCGACGCAGCGATGCAGGACCGCCTCCATCGTCGCCAAGTCCTCGGGCGGGGCGAGCCGCCTGGCCTGCATGGACTGGCAGAACCGCTGCAGGTGATCGGCCAAGCGGAAGAAGCGGCCATTGAAGACATGGACGACGTCGTATACCGCGTCCGACCTGGTGAAGCCCCAGTCCGTGACGGGAATGGCAGCCTCCGCCACCGGCACGAAGCGTCCGCCGACGTAAGCCGCGCCCGCGTCGAAGCGTCCCGCTTCCGTCCGGGACGTGCCTGCAGCGCCTGTGTCCATTCCCTGGAACTCCCTATCACGCTGGCAGGACGATGCGCCCGGCGCGTGCGGATTTCCAGGCCGCAAGGGACCGTGGGCGTCGGCAGCCCCGGCCGGCCTCCGGGCGAACAACCCGGCTGCTCCGGCCCTCCTGCAGTCGGCGGGGTTTCCGCGCCGTCACCCGCCTGCACCAGCCCGGCCGCACGCGAAACACTGCGTGACCTTCCCGCCGGGCTTCGTTAGGCTTTCAAAATCGAACGCTGGCCCGGCAGGACACCTGCCGGTGACACATGCGCCGAGGGGGAAACGAATGCGTTGCAACGGGATGCTGGCCTGGGCGGCCGGCCTGGCTATGGTACTCGGCGCGGGCCAGGCGCTTGCTCAGCGCCACTTCAGCTTCGGCTACGACCAGCCGCACACCACCGGCTTCGGCGTCGCGGCCGACATCTTTGCCGCCGCGCTGGCCAAGAGCAGCGGCGGCGACATGCTCATAGACCAGTTCCCCGGCGCCCAGCTCGGCCAGGAGCCGCAGGCACTGCAAAAGATACGGACCGGGGATATAGACTTCCTCATCACCAGCACCGCCAACGCCGCGACCCTGTCGCCGCAATCCGGGGTGATGAGCCTGCACTACCTGTTCACGTCGGAAACCCACCTGGCCCACTCGCTCGCCGATCCTGCCGTGGTCGCCGCCATGCGGGCCATGTTCGACGAGACCGTGACAGGTGCTCATGTCCTCGGCCTCGCGACCCTCGGGCTGCGCGACCTGTATGGCAAGAAGGAGATACACGGGATCGCCGACATGCGCGGCCTCAAAATACGGGTCCAGGCGACGGCGACGGAGGATGCGATCTTCCCGGCCTACGGCGCTCAGACCGTGCACATGCCGTTTGGCAGCGTTTACACCAGCCTGCAGACCGGCGTCGTGGACATGGCCGAGAACGGCATCAACGTTTACATGGCCAACAAGCACTACGAGACCGCGCCGGTCATGTCGCTGACCGAGCACGAGGCGAACAACTCGGTCCTCTGGGTGTCTGACAAGGTCTGGTCCTCCCTGTCCCCGGAGCAGCGCGGCTGGGTTCAGGCGGCGGCGGACGAGGTGTCCCGCACCCAGCCGGCCCGCGCGCTGGCGCTGGAGCACGAAAGCCAGGCGCGGCTGACCAAGCTGGGCGTCAAGTTCGTGACCGACGTGGACAAGTCCGGCCTGATCGCCGCGGCGCTGCCGTTCCAGGACCGGCTGGCGGGCGAGCTGGGGCTGCATGCCGTCAAGGTCCTCGCCCTGGTCCGGGCGGTGAAGTAGGCCGGCGATGCAGAACGCCCGGATGCCAGATGCCACGATGCCAGATGCCACGATGCAGAGGGCGGCCATCCTGCAGGCCGGCAACCGCCACCTGAAATGGCCGGCGCTGGACCGGCTGGAGCTGGCGCTGATGGCCGGCTGTGGCATCTGCCTGGCCGGGTTCTCCGCCTCCGTGCTGGCGGATGTCGTGACGCGCGAGGTCGGGCACCCCTGGCTGTAGCTGCAGGAGGTGACGATGGCCTTCTTCACCTACGGCACGTTCTGCGGCACTGCGGTCGCGGTCCGCCGGCAGGACCATCTGTGCCTGTCGGCGCTGACGGAGGCGCTGGCCGGGGCGGGCCGCATCGTGTCGGAGGTGTTCAACCGGCTGGTCGTGCTGTGCGTCGGGCTGGCGATGGTGGTGTTCGGATGTCAGAACTTCGTGCAGGGGCTCAGCAGCTTCCGGATGCCGTCCATGCTGCCGATCGCCTACCTTTATTGGCCGATCCCGGTCTGCGGCCTGCTGGTCGCACTGTTCAGCCTGGAGGGGATCGTCCAGGGCCTGAGGAACGGCTTCGTGGGTGAAGCCGGGTCCACGGCGCCGGCCGTCGTCCCCGCCGCCACCCGAGCCGAGGCCTGACCCGGCATGGTGGCCGGCAACGCCGCCACGCTGGCGCTGATGACGGCGCTGTTCCTGGGGCTCGGCTACCTTGGCGTGCCCGTGGCGTTCAGCCTGATCGCCGGCGTGCTGGTCGGCACGGCGCTGACGCCGATCAGCCTGCAATCCATGATGGGGCAGCTTTTCAACGGCATAGACAGCGAAAGTCTGATGGCGATCCCGTTCTTCCTGTTGGTGGGCGAGCTGATGACCTCGGCCAACGTCATCGTCAGGATCGCCGACCTCTCGCAGGCCCTGGTGGGCCACGTCCGCGGCGGGCTGGCGCAGGTGACGACCGTGTTCAGCATGTTCTTTTCCGGCATGTCCGGGTCGTCATCGGCGGATGTGGCGGTGCTGTCCCGCACGATGGCGCAACCGATGGCGCGGGAGGGCTACCGGCCGGAGTTCGTCGCCGCGCTGATTGCCGCGGCCAGCACGATTGCAGCCCTGGTGCCGCCCTCCATCATGGCGGTGGTGTATGGGGCCATCGGCAACGTGTCCATCGCCGGGCTGTTCCTGGGCGGGATCGTGCCGGGGCTGCTGATCGGCGCGGGGCTGATGACCTACTGCTACTTCTTCGGCCCCGTCGGCTTCCGCCGCCCGCGGGCCAGCCTGCCGCAGCTCGGCCGGGCGGCGCGCGGGGCGGCGCTGCCGATGCTGATCCCCGGCATCCTGTTGGGCGGCATCCTGACGGGCTGGTTCACGCCCACCGAGGCCGGGGTGATCGCGATCACCTACATCCTGGTGGTCGTGCTGCCGCTGCTGCGGCCCGGCCATTTCCGGCACTTGTGGCGGGACTTCGTGCATGCTGGGCTGGTGTTCAGCCTGCCGCTGATCACCATTGCCGCCGCCAGCGCGTTCGGCTGGCTGGTGGCTTACCTGCGGGGTCCGCTGGTCGTCGCCGGCTGGATTGGCGACGTGGCGGGCACCGATCCGATGGCGATCATGTTCCTGCTGGTGGTGGTGTTCGTGATCGTCGGGGACTTCATCGAGCCGATCCCGGCCATCATCATATTCATGCCGGTCGTGAACCAATTGACGGAGAGCGCGGGGATCAACCCGGTGCACATGGGGGTGGTGCTGATCGTGACGCTGGCCTTTGGGCTGATCACGCCGCCCTATGGTCTGTCGCTGCTGATGGCGTCCAAGTTCGTGGGGGTGCGGTTCTCCTCGGCGCTGCGGGCGTCGCTGCCGATCTACGTGGTGTTCTTCGCCACGATCGCGTTCACCATCTTCTGGCCGGACGTCATCCTTTATTTGCCCAAGACGCTGTTCCCGGAGTCCGTGGGGTGCTTCAAGGCGCCAGGCGGGGCCGGGTATATCTGCCCCTGAGGCCAGGAGGAACCGGATCATGACCCGTGGCACCGTTTGCGCTGCACTGCTGTTGCTCGCCTGCTCCACGCCGGCGCTGCACGCCCAACCCTACCAGATGGGCGCCGGGACCGAGGGGCGGCAATGGCTGCCCGAGCGCGCCCGGGTGGACAACCCAATGCTCCGCTTGCCCGTGCAGGTGCAGGACGGCGTGACCCTCGCCGCCCGCGACGGCACCAGCCTCGACGCCAGGCTGTTCCTGCCGACCCTTGCAGCCGGCTCGCCGCCGACGCCGTGCGTGCTGATGTCGGACGGCTATGGCCGGTCGTCCAACACCGGCGCGGGCACCGACCCGGTGCTGATGGACGTCGCCTCCCGCGGCTATGCCGTGCTGCATCTCAGCCTACGCGGCTCCGGCAAGTCCGGCGGCGAGGCGACGCTCTACAACCAGTTCGGGCAAGACGGCTACGATACGGTCGAGTGGATGGCGAAGCAAAGCTGGTGCAACGGCCGTGTCGGCATGATCGGGCCGTCGCTGCTGGGCATCTCGCAGTGGCTGACCGCGAAGGAAGCGCCGCCGCACTTGCAGGCCATCGTGCCCCAGGTGGCATGCGGCGACTGCTATGGGCTGCTCTGGTATCCCGGCGGCATGATGCCCGGCCCCGGCCGCTTAGCGCGCAAGCTGTCGCCGGGGGCGGAGGCCGAGTACACCACCTCCATCCAGCACCGCAACCTGGACGGCTGGTGGCGGGAGCGGACGACCCAGGACGCCGACGTGCAGGCGATTGCCGGGCGTGGCGTGGCGGCGTTCATCTCCGGCGGGCTGGACGACTACATCACGCCGGGCAACCTGCGGGCCTATGCGGCCTTCGGCTCGCCCCGCAAGCGCCTGTTGCTCGCGCCGCACGCGCATGGCTGGCAGATAGACTTCCTGGAGGAGCTGCAGGTACAGTGGCTGGACCACTGGCTGAAGGACATGGACAACGGCGCCGACCGGGCGCCGCGGGTGATCCTGTATGTGAAGGGGGTGGACCGCTGGCGGTATGAGGCGGACTGGCCGATCCCCGACGCGCGCACGGCCACGCTGTTCCTGCAGGCCGGGCGCAGCGGCGCCGCCGGTAGCCTGAACGACGGATCGCTGACAGCGCAAGCCGCCGCCGGGCCGCCGGCAACGCTGCCCTACGTGCCCGGCGCCGGACCCGCCCTGCCGGTGCTGCTCAGCGCCACCGTGGGCCGTCCGGAGGGCGACCAGCGCGAGGTGGAGTCTAAGTGTCTGTCCGGGATCATGTTGTTGAAAACATTCCCCTACGGCATGCGGGTTTGCACAAGCCAAGGGACGGAAATGCAGCACGCATCAGGTGATCAGGCACCAACCTGACATGCGCCGATGG